>Ga0222674_1000018_pt1 | contig 142232 bp, 139 predicted proteins | sample AntAcemetagen866_FD_179804 | JGI IMG/M metagenome (GOLD analysis project Ga0222674, IMG submission 179804) | Saline water microbial communities from Ace Lake, Antarctica - #866 | ecosystem: Environmental > Aquatic > Non-marine Saline and Alkaline > Saline | place: Antarctica: Ace Lake...
CGCTGCAACGTCCTCAAACTTGGTCAGAATAGTCAATTTAGAAATCAACCACACACCACATATAGGGGTAAGACATGGGAAATAAAGGTAGAAATGAAAGTAACACTTTCCTAAGACCCATTACGTACTACTCTTTTTACTCACAAATCGAACACCTTACCAGGATTCATAATCCCCTTGGGGTCGAAGGTTTTTTTAATCTGTTTCATTAGAGAAATCTGTAGAGGTGAACAAGATACTGATAACTGCGATTTTTTCAAAGTTCCTATCCCATGCTCAGCACTAATCGACCCACGGTATTTTTTTAAAATCTCAAAAAATACTTTCTCCAATTCGCCTACTTGTTTTTTAAATAAGCTCTTATCCATTTCAAACGGAGCAGTGTAATTTATGTGTATGTTTCCATCACCAATATGACCAAACAGAACCACATCTAACTCTATGGTTTCTTCAGCTACTTTTAAAATTTCTTCTAAATACTTATCTAGATCACTAATTGCTAAAGCAATATCATTTTTATAAACGTGACCATCGACCGCTATAGATTCCGAGATGCTTTCTCTTAGCGCCCACATAGAATGAAAGTCTTCAGACGAACAAGAAATCACGGCATCATCAACCAACGACTCCTCCATAGCTTTCTCACAAAAAGACCCAAAGGCCTCCTCTATTTCACCTAAGTCTTCCGCTTCTATTAACACATAGTACTTTGCACTAACTGACAAAGGTGACTTCAAATCCGATCTATGTTTTAAAACAACATTAAGTGCTTTATCACTAAAAAACTCAAAAGCCGTCGGAGCGATCTGATACTTTGAACACATCCCAAATAACTTCGTAACTTTACTAAAATTAGCCACCGACATAAGTATCGTTCGTAGGTTTTTAGGGGGTGTGATTAGCTTCAAGGTAGCTTGAGTTACGATACCTAAGGTACCTTCCGAGCCGATAAATAATTGTTTTAAATCATAACCAACATTATTCTTTCGCAAGCTGGTATTCAGATCTAAAATATCTCCATTAGGAAGAACAGCTTCAAGCCCTAAAACCTGTTCTCTCATACCACCGTATTTTATAAGCTTAGTACCTCCGGCGTTCGTCGCAATATTTCCGCCAATTTGACTACTACCTTTTGAAGCCAGATCAAGTCCAAAAAATAAGTTATTTTCCGCGGCTATCTCTTGAACCTTCTGAGTAGTAACTCCAGCTTGCACGACAATAGTCGAACCAATCGGGTCGAAATTCACGACCTTGTTCATACGCTCCAAAGACACTATGATCTCGCCATTACACGCCATAGCCCCACCAGCTAGACCAGTCCGGCCACCACTGGGGACCACCGCGTACTGATGCTCGTTGCAGTACCTGAGTACTTGAGAGACTTCCTGAGTGTTTGCCGGTAACACCACAGCAACCGCATTTACCGGTCCTGATTTGGTCCAGTCTTGGCCATAATGCTCTACAGAAGGAGTATCCACTTTCAAATACATACTCCCAACCACCTTCTCCAGGTCGCTGCGTATCTGCTCCACCACACCGTCTGCCATACTCTCCTCCATTTAGTACCAAAGCTATATATCAACGACTCTATTTGCACAACGCTCATAGAGGACACCGACGCACTGAAACCCGCAATAACACAAAATGTAACTAACTAATATAACTTGATATTTGATATTTTTTTTCAGTTTTACCTAAATTATTAAACCCACCCACCGAGACACTATTAAGTGGTCAGTCATACTGCCACTTGATACCTAAGAGGGAGTTCTTATGAAAAACAGATTAGATTTGCTTGAAGTCGGCATGCTGGACCTTGCCGGGAAAATCTACGAGCTAGAGAAAAACGCCGGCAAACAAGCCGAGCAGAATCGGGCCGTACGCAAGACCCTTTCAAGCCTCAAACAATTACTAAACAGCAAAGGGATCATCTCTGACGACGAGTTTGAAGAAACCCTAGAGCTTTATGAAGTAAGTCAGATTGCTAGCGAGCTACCTGACTTTCACGAAGAAGAACAAGATGAATATCAAGAAGAAATCTGTCACTAGCAGAACGGTAATGCCGACAGAATCGCTGGGTATCTTCAAATTTAGATGTAGAAGCTATGACTTAACCTGACACATAGGAATAGCTATTTGAGAATACAATCTCGTCAAATAAAAGTTGAGGATATTTCTGGCCTTTGCGGAATTTATTGCTTTGCTGAATGCTGCGTTACCGCTTCCCCACAAAAAGCATTCTTATAAATTTATAGAAAATCTTCGCAGTATTGGTTTTCATGAAATGTAAACACCTTTTTATTGACCTGGAGAGTTGAACAAGCCTGCCAACCCCATCTCCAGCATAGCGACACAGCTTCTCAGCCAAATAGACACAGCCTTTAGGGTTAGGACCACCCGGGTCCGTATAACTACAAGCACCAAATAGCCCCAAACCATCGCGTGATAGATCGCGAATGGGCATACCCGGTTCGGTAGTTAACCTTTTAAAATAGTCCTTTAAATGAAAAACTGCAGTTTTCAAATCTTCTGCCTTTTTTTGAAGTTTAAGGTGATCGACTTTTTTATGCTCAATCATTTTAACCAAGTATCTTTTCCCACTTTTACCCACGTAATGGACCCTGTCCTTTGAATCAAGGATAAGCGTCCGCGTACCCCATGCAAAGGCAGAGGTTTTAAACTCTTTTTTCTTTGTATTGTTGTAAAAATCTATGTAAAAAATCTTCTCATTTTGCTTATTAGTGCCAAGAAAGTCTTTTCCAACTAAAATTGAAGTTTGTACAGATTCGACTCCAATCAAAATATTTTTAGAAATGTATTTTTGTCAGGTCTAATTTGGGTCTTCGCACTTCAAATTAGATACCAATTAATTCTATTTAACACACCTAAGAAATCTTACGCTTCTCTAAAGCGTACTTCTCAACCTTCATAATAAGACCGGCTCGGCTGATACCGAGTTCTTTTGCTAGTCTAGACTTATTCCAACCTGTTCGCTCAAGGCCTTCTCGAATAAGCTGTTTTTCAAGTTGTTCAAGTGCATCTTTCAACCGACCGTGAACCCGAAGTCCTGGGTATTGGTTGTTAGTTTTCTCTTTAATACGCCCTGATAGAAAGTCCGATGTGATTTCCTTATCGTCACCAGCTAACACACAAAGCCGCTCGATTTCGTTTTCTAGCTCACGAACATTTCCTGGCCACTCATGATCCATGAGTCGTGTCATACAATCTTTGTTTAATACTTTTATCGACTTATTCGAATTCTTCGCATAACGCTCAAGAAAATGAGCGATCAGAAGTGGTATATCTTCTTTACGATCTTTAAGAGATGGTACTACAAGATTTATGACATTAAGTCGGTAAAACATATCCTCGCGAAAGCTGCCTTCAGCAACCATTCTCTCCAAGTCTTTATTCGTCGCAGCAAGAACCCTTACATTTGCTTTCTTTACTTGAGTACTACCTACTGGAGTGAAAGTACCTTCTTGTAATACTCGAAGTAATTTCACCTGCATCGACATCGACGTGTCGCCGACTTCATCGAGGAATAACGTACCGCCATCTGCAGCTTCGAATAAGCCCATCTTGTCTTTGGCGGCACCGGTAAACGCACCTTTTACGTGACCAAAAAGCTCGGACTCTAAAAGGTTCTCGTTAAAAGCACCACAGTTTACCGTGATGAATTTAGCTTTCTTACGCTTAGAGTTATAATGAAGTGCTTTTGCAATCAGTTCCTTACCAGTACCGTTAGAACCATTAATGAGTACAGTAGTATCTGAATCGCAGACTCGCTCCACCAATGAATATAAATCTTGCATAGCCGAAGATTTACCGATCATATTAGCGAATCCAAATCTAGTTCCTAGCTCAGCACTAAGTTGATTAACTTTATGATTTTGATCGAAAACATTTTTCTGCATAGAAACCATCTCATCTACGACGATCGTGATGAGCTCAGTTAGGTATCCGACTTCACTTTCGTTAAGAATTGGAACATCCGAGATTTGAGCCTTTAGTTCTTTTTCTTGTTTCGGCAAAAGTCGTTCTATATAGTTTTCTATTCTGGATTTTTGTTCTGCTTCAGATTCTTTTAAGATAAAACCATCACCGAAAACACAGCCTAAATAACGACTTCCGACCTTAATCGGTACCGAAACAGCTGAAAAACCTGATTTACAACGATAGGTTCTTGCACTCTTCGCTCCCATGGTATCAACCGTGGTTTTTCTAGCCTCTGCAACGCAGTCAGCAAAGCCTTTATCGTCTTCAGTTATCGCACGACTAAGAGGGTTAAGTGGGTTAAAGAATTTCCCGTCAGGGACCCCTCTCAAAAAGCCCTTAGCGTCGGTAAAGTTGATTTGAATATGAAACCACTTGCCTATGACTTCTCTAAGGCGTTTGACCACAATTAACTTTTCGAAATCTTGCCATTCGGTACTATCTGACACGGCAATCTCCTAATCACAAGGTTGATAGCTTGGCTAATTAGCCCTTATAAGGATTATCGGCAGATGAGTCTAAAAGTTTAACACTTGAAAGTACTATAATATTAGGCTGTTAAGAAAAAACCTGTCTTAGATATGGTCAGTGACTAAAAAAAATCAATCAAAGACTACTAATTTGACACCTTTTGGCTTGTCGAATTTATATATAGATTGATCGATATTTTTGCGCTCTGGATTACTAAAAACGTAATTCATAATCTTCCCGTCCCGGTAAAATAAACTAAGCTTTTGTAGATATAGGGCTTTTAAGTCGAGAACCACCGATATGTGGTCCAAGTCATTCTTCTGCTTGGGCTGTAGCTCTAGGGATAGAGTTTTTGATTTTTCATCCAACAACGAACTTTGAACGGCGTAAGTATCTAAAAACTTATTGGGATTCAAAATAATCTTCGCCAGCCGCGAGACCTCTTGAGCCTTGCTACCTAATGCTGAAAACCGACTTGCTACCCGGTCGACCGGGTTATAAATAATAAGATCTTTCCCGTCATAGTAAATCAACTCTTTAGGCTTTTTCCTGTTCCATAAAAATTTATTAGGAGCAGAGAACTGAGCGGTTCCTTCAAACTTACGTGTGGTCTTTCGAAAGGGGTTATAAAAACTTTGAGTATAATTAACTGATAGATGTTTAATCTTCTGAAAAGAACTCTGTATTTTCTTTAGTTCAGAGGTCGAAAGCTCTTTAACCGGTGAAGCCGCAAGGCAAAACCCCGTGTTAATGCTAAAAGTTAGTGCGATAAAGATAAAAAAACGACCCAAATCAGTCTCCGTTCGTAGCATCAGATTTTATTGTATCATAGAGTAGCCTAAGAGCCTGATGAACAGCATTTTTACGTATTTCGGTTCGACTGCCGGTAAGCTTGAGATTAACTGCGTACTCTTGGTCTCTATAAGAGATCCCAGCCCAAACCGTTCCAATCGGCTTCAAGTCTGTGCCTCCACCAGGGCCAGCAACTCCCGTCAAAGAAACCCCTATATCTGCACTACAAATACTCCGGCATTGGATCGCCATCGAGCTCGCCACCTGCTGTGAAACGGCGCCGAAGTTTTTAATGACTTCTTCCGGCACACCTAAAACTTCAGATTTAACTTCGTTAGAATAAGCACTCACCCCTCCGCGGTAAACAGCACTACTACCGGGAGGCTCAGTTAAAACATAAGCTAAAAGGCCCCCGGTACAACTCTCTGCTGTAGCGATGGTAACGCCTTCAGCAAGGCAAAGAGCCTGCAGCTCAGCAACTTGTTCGATAATGTTTTGATCTATAGAAATAATATCCTCACCCATTCCAGGTCGATAGCATAGTGTCTTATCGATACCATAAATAGTCTCGACAAGCCAACTGGGCTCTTCGTTAAAATCAAGAAATTCCCAACGTAGCTGCGCTGCTGAAATAACGGAGCGAGTCAGCCCAAGTGAACATAAGTGAACGTCGGAGATCTTCGGTATAAAAACAAAATATGTGACGGGAACATTCAGGAAATTTATTGGACTACAATCTTTAATTTTTGAGATTGACCATTACGAGTGTAATCGAAACTTGCATTCGGGGCATTTTTTAAAGAATTTAATTGTTTGATCGCGCTACCGACATCGGTAATTTTATAGCCATTGATCGAAGTAATCAAATCACCATCCTTGAGGCCGACGACATCAAAAACGCTGTTTGCTTCGATCTCCCAGAGCTGAAACCCCTGCAGTTTTCCGTTAATAATCTGGGGAACCGCGGCAGCCTGCATTAAAATCTTACTCAAGTCATTGGAGACTAATTGATCTTTAACGGTACTACTAACTCGAATCGTATCGCCTTCTTTATCGACTTGATCTTTAATATTGGCATAAGCCGCGTTCTTAGTACTGGACTCTACATACTGAGCAGTGTCATCACCAACATTAATGGTATAACGCTTACCTGCTAGTAACAGCTCAATACTTTTACGGTTGATCTTAGATAGCAATACCTTTGCACTGAGATTACTGCCTTCTTTGATCGCGAAAGTTTTACCGGATCGGGTGTCTTTAACAAGCGCTACACCGCTGCGACTTTCGCTAGCTACAATAACACCTAAAACCATAATATTCGGCAATGCCTTATTCGCGTACGCCATCGAGCCGCCTGTAGCGATTTGAAGTAATATTAAGGTGTAGAAAATAGCTTTCATAACTCTTTAAAGCCTCCACCCCCCCATAAGCAAAAATAGAGCCAACTCAATAAAACTGTAAGACCCTTAAAATAAAGAGGTTTTATAAGCTCTGAACAGCAATATGTGTCAAGTAATTCGACACTTACCCAGGTTAATAGCTATTCAATCCACCCCCCCACTAGGTAGGCCCACTGGGACCTGGGTTTCCCCCTATAAAACAACCACTACGATTCGTCCTGAAGTCGACGGCATGGTAGAATATTAAGAACCCCAGCAACAAATGAATGACTAATTATGAGACTCTTTTTTATAATATTCGGGATGATACTGCCTATTCTGAGTTCAGAGAGCTTAGCAATCAGCTACTCGGTTGGCCCCGCCGCTGGACTCATGCAACAACCCACAAGTCAGTACTACCATTATGTATATGGATCATATGCCGAAGTCAGTACCGACGACCGAAAGGTTTACCTAAAAGCTTTATATCTTGAGCGACCTCGGTTCAATGCATCGGGATTTAGCGACCAAGAATTCGTTGGCTTTGGATTTATCGGCACCCAACTAACCTCAGCAAAAAAGCCGTACGCGATTAACGCTCTTGTCGGCGGAGGTAAAATTTCTGGCTATATCAGACAAAATAATAGTGACGGCGAACAATCTTATTCCTCACGAAGCTACGCTTTAAATGGAGCTGCTTTAGGGGTTGAAGCTTCTATGACTTTTTCCAAATTTCACGCCTCACTTTTTCACCAAACCTTTATAGGCCTAAGCAGTCAAGAGGACTATGACGCCGATGTAGTATGGCCCTTCAATTTCTTTGTTGCAAAGATCGGGCTTTACCTATGATCCGACTTTCAATCAAAATTATAGTCCTCATAGGAACATCTATTTTTAGTTCTACGGGAAGCGCAAAGACCTCACTGAAAACCTACAGTTTTTTCTGGAAAGCCCATGCACCCAATGCCGGAGGACAGAGTATTTACAGCATCAGACGAGCCGACGATGACCATGAGATCTCTTTTTTCAGAAATGAATATCTCCTAACAGCCGGCAGGCCGTTAACAGGCGCGACTTACTCGAAGCGCTTAGCTGTCTGTGATAGCTCCTGTTTTGTCCAAGCATACCTGCAGTTAGGGGGAGGCTTATCAACTGCCGGTCCGTTATTTGATATTAGTTGGAGCGTCATAGGTTTATGGGTAGCAAGAGTTGATTTCACAACACAACTATACCTCGCAAAAAATCGAATTATGACATGGAGTGTACCGCTATGGATTGGCGTATCTGTACCATCACCCTGGTAGCAATGTTAAGTTTTCAAAACAATGCTTTCAGTTACCCAACACCGGTCGATTTCGACGGGAAGATCTTGCGGTGGAACATCAACAAAGACGACAACACTCCAATTTATTACTATATCGAAGCCGATAGTACATCCGACCTTCGCAACTACGAGTCCATAGTCGAACAAGCAGCTGATATATGGACAGAGGTAGCTTCAAGTTACTTTGTCTACGAGAGAACACTAGACCCAAACCTTGCTCAGACTTTTGTTCACCTCGACAATGACCAAGGCGGAAATTCTGCATCATCTGGTTATGCGACATTTAGCTTCGACGACAGTGGCTATCCAACAAGCTGTGAAATTCACGTCGCTATTTCGCTCTCCGGAATTGATAAAACTGTTTTGCACGAACTAGGACATTGCGTCGGGCTAGGGCATTCGCTAATAGGCGAAGCTATCATGAGTTATGACGTGGAGAAAAATGGATTTTGGCTCGATGTCGATGATGTTGCTGCAATCAGTAGGATCTACCCAATAGACGGATCGAGTCCGAAGCTACCTCCTGGTTGTAGTATTTCAGCAGGTTCTCGCGCTAAAACGTCTCTTTTAATCTTAATATTACTCCCGTTACTAGTCGCTATGCTTCGATCCAAATTTATTCTACAGTTACAAAGTAATGATTAAGAAACTTATCTACTTCTACCTGGGTTTATTTTTCCTAATATTAGGTTTTATCGGCGTTGTATTGCCAGTAGTCCCAACAACTCCTTTTATTTTATTGGCCGCTTTTTGTTTCTCAAAAGGTTCAAAGAAATTTCACAACTGGCTTCTTAATAATAAGATCTTTGGCAATACAATAAGAGAGTGGGAAGACTACAAAGTTATATGTCTATCGGCCAAGCGAGCCGCTACCCTTGGAATCGCGATGCTTGGCACTACAACTTTAATCTTAGCACCTGTAGGATTGGTCATTAAATCACTGGTCGTATTAATATTAGTTCTTGTTTTAATTTTTATTTGGACAAGACCCGCAACTATTTTAGAAGCGATAGATAGAAAAAAGCCGGAGAGCTAACTGCCCCCCGGCTCATACCTAAGAGTTCTTCATAAAAAACTACCGAAGCAACGACAATGCTAATTCAGGAGTCTGATTTGCCTGCGCTAATACTGATGCGCCTGCAGTGGTTAGAATCCTAGCCTGAGCATAACGTGCTGTTTCTGCTGCGTAGTCAACATCACTAATACGACTTTGCGCTGCTGTTAAGTTCTCTTTAGCAACGTCGATGTTAGCAATAGTACTGTTGAGCCTAGATTGGAATGCACCAATAGTCGCTCGATAAGATGCTATCGATGTAAGCGCCGTATCAAGCTGGCTGAAAAGTTCATTGGTTCCATTCGGACCTAAATCCGAAGCACCACCATCAGCATCGTCAGGTACAACCGACATCACACCTTCGTCTCTAAATGGATCTAGAGCATCGTTGAACTGCTCCAAATCAGAGAGATCGATTCTTAGAATGTCTGTATCGGTTTCTGGATCGATATCAGGAACATTTCCCTCAAAATCCCTACCACGGTCAGAAGCTCCCACGAAAATCTGTATCGGCTTTTGATCGTCTGAGAATTTAAGCACCTTAGAGCCGTTAAACTCTGTAGAATCAGTAATCCTGATTGCTTCCTGACGTAGCTGCTGAAATTCTTTATCTAGAAATGTTCTTTCACGGTTACCAAGAGTATCCGATGCTGCCTGAGAAGCTAATTCACGCATCCTTACGACGATATTAGTTACCTCGTTAAGCCCGCCCTCGGCGACCTGCACATAACTAACCCCGTCATTCGCATTACGCTTAGCAACATCTAAGCCTTTAGTCCGCGCACGGATTGTTTCCGATACCGCTAGACCCGCTGCATCATCAGCTGCTTTGTTAATCCTTTTACCCGACGACAATTTTTCCAAAGAGTCGGTAATAGTCTGCCTATTTTTATTAAGGCGATTCTGAGCTACGACCGATTCCATATTTGTTTTAATTCTAAGTCCCATGACTTACCTCCTTGTTTCTTTCTGGATTGATTCATCCTTTAATCAGTTAATAATTTATCTCAAAAGTTGAAGAACCATCTCTTGAGATGCATTTGCTTGTCCCAACACTGCAGTAGAAGCTTGAGCTAAAATTCGTGATTGGGTTAACTTTGAAGTTTCAGATGCGTAATCAACGTCTGCAATTCGACTTCGTGCTGTACTCATGTTTTCCATAGACACACCAAGGTTACTAATCGCGGATCCTAAACGGTTTTGAAGCGCACCTAAGTTTGCTCGTTCACCGGCTACCCGTTTTAATGCTGTGTCAATGACCGTAAGCTTTTCAGAAATTGCATTTCTTTCCGGAGCTTCACCACCAATTGACATTGGTCCAATTTCGTTCTCTTTACCTAAACCTAATGACTCAGAAGTAAATTGAATTCCCGAAAGGTCAATGTTCAATGTGTCGCGGTTCATCTCTGGAGAGCTGTCATTAACTCCCACTTGAATTACGAATTGAGTTTTTTCTGTGTTGAAAAATTGAAGGCCATTAAATTCTGCGGTCTGTGCGATACGGTCAACTTCGTCAACAAGTTGTATGTATTCCTTGTTAAGAAATCCTCGCTCAGTATCCCCAATAGTATCTGAAGCAGCCTGAACTGAAAGCTCTCGCAATCGAATAAGAATGTTAGACATCTCATTCATGCCACCTTCAGCAATTTGCACCATAGACACAGCGTCGTTGGCGTTTCTTTTCGCTTGAAACAAGCCGCGAGTCTTCGCCTTAAGGTTCTCTGAAATAGCCAGACCAGCCGCATCATCAGCAGATCGGTTAATTCGATAGCCCGAAGATAACTTTTCGAAACTTTTTCCCATTGATTCTGTGTTTTGCTCAGAAAAACGTTGAGCTGTAAGACTGCTTACATTAGTGCGGATTCTCATTCCCATGATATATTCCTCCGTGACATGGTTCTGCCTCCTAACCCTGGAGACAATTGACAAACCACAAAATATGGCTTGGTAACTTACCATCGTATTTTTGGTTAAAAACTTTAGCGCCGGATGGTAATCCCTAAAGACTCGTGATAGGTTCCAATGAACCTGGCTGGTTAGAGGTTTTTATGAATAAAATTGAGAGATTACTCGACAGTTGGGAACAAACGGCAGAGCCTAAAATCAAGTCATTTCAAGGACTTACCCTCGCATGGTCCGGAGGCCCTGATTCAACTGCTCTTTTTCATCTATTTTGCCGAGTTGCCAAGCAAAAAAATATTTTTCGTTTTTCCGTTAATCACATAAATTACAGGCTTCGTGGTGCAGAATCGGATGAAGACCAAAGGTTTGTTGAGGAAGCCTCAAAAGATTCAAATGTGCCAATTAGGGTCTATCGAGTTTCCGACGATGAGCTTTTAAGCTTAAAACAGGGTTCCACTCAGAAGCTTGCTAGAGAGCTTAGATATAAGTTTTTTTTGCAAAACAGCCCGCCAAATTCGCTCATAGTAACTGGACATCATCGAGACGACTTGGCCGAAAATGCGGTGTTTCGGATGATTCGAGGCAGCTCACCAGGAAACCTTGCCGGCATGACTGAGTTATCCCCGCCCTTTTGGCGGCCCTTACTCTCGTGCTCAAAAGAGGAAATTTTAGCCTACCTAAACCAGCATAAGGTAACTTACAGGCATGATAGAAGTAATGATAGAATAGGATATAGCAGGAATTTTATAAGGCATGAAATCTTACCTCAGTTTGAAAAACTTTTCCCAGGTGCTAAAAATCGGATCGCTGCACTAGCGATCGAGGCACAGGAATTGGAACTTGACTGTAAATTGAGACTGCAAAGCCAGATCAGCAGCTACGAGGATGGGAAGATCCCACAACAATTTTTCATGGAATTGGCCGATCCTCTTGCCTTTTTGGCATTAAGAATTATGCTAGAGGATTCAAAGAAAGGGATGCCACCAAATAACATTTCAAGGAGTATTTTTGCTGATATCTTAGCTAGAATACGCCGCTCAGCTCCGGGAGACACCGGGTGGGCGTTGGATGTACCAGGTGGATTAGTGTTTAGATACGGCAGCGGTAGTACTTGGATAGAAAAAGATAGGCAGAATCAAAAAATGGCGAGAGCGCTTCAGCATAAACGAAATATCGAACGAATTAACACCCGGGTTATTTTGGAACCTCATGCTAGCTGTGAAATCCCATCAACAAAAAATGACGTTTACATAAATAACGACGCAAATACTGAGTCTCTTAGCAAAAACTTATACATAGATAACGATGTTAATATAGAGAAAATGGTCGACTAGGGAGCTCCGATGGCTAATTCACCGCGAAAACAAAACCAACAAATGCGCATGACCTTGCTATTCGCAGGGATATTCATGCTGTTTCTTCTTTTTCATATTATGGCAGGACAGCCAGACGAAACTCAACAAGTTAAATTTCACGAGTTCCTAGCCGCTGTCGACCTACCGGAATCAAACCCGGATAAAGTTGTTTCGGTAACATTTAAAGAAAATGACATCACTGGTGTGCGTAAAGACGGAAGTGCTTTCAAGACTTTCGGGCCTAACGACGAGGAAATCCGCAAAACCCTTCTATCAAAAGGAGTCATGGTCGATTATGAACCGCCGGAGAAGGCCTCTTGGTGGAAAGAAATGCTCATGCACTCGGTGCCGATTCTAATCTTTTTGTTTATTTTTATTTTCTTTATGAGACAGCTTCAAATCGGTGGCGGCAAAGCAATGTCCTTTGGCAAAAGCCGCGCTAAGCTACTTAACGAAAACGAAACCAAAGTTACATTTAAAGATGTCGCAGGAATTGAAGAAGCAAAAGAAGAACTTGAAGAAATTATCGAGTTCTTACGCGATCCAAAAAAATTCACCATACTCGGTGGGCGTATTCCAAAGGGTGTTTTGTTAATTGGACCTCCCGGAACCGGGAAAACAATACTAGCAAAAGCTGTTGCGGGCGAAGCTGGGGTTCCTTTTTTCAGTATCTCTGGATCCGACTTTGTCGAAATGTTTGTCGGGGTTGGTGCTAGCCGGGTTCGTGACTTATTTGAACAAGCTAAGAAGAATGCGCCTTGCATTATCTTCATCGATGAAATCGATGCCGTCGGTCGTCACCGTGGCGCAGGCATGGGTGGTGGTCATGACGAACGCGAACAAACTCTAAACCAACTATTAGTTGAAATGGATGGGTTTAATTCAAACGAGGGCGTCATCCTTGTCGCCGCAACAAACCGAGTTGATGTACTTGACCCGGCGCTACTAAGACCGGGGAGATTTGATCGGCGCGTGATCGTCGGTACACCTGACTTAAAAGGCCGAGAGGAAATTTTAAAAGTTCACACGAAAAAATCTCCTCTTGCTGACAACGTTGAACTCAGGACCATAGCTCAGGGAACCCCTGGATTCACTGGGGCAGATTTAGAAAACTTGGTGAATGAGGCAGCGCTTATCGCAGCGCGAGCAGACTGCAAAGAGATTAATAATCATCACTTCGAACTCGCAAAAGATAAAGTCCTTATGGGGCCTGCGCGAAAGAGCATGGTATTCGGTGAGCGTGAAAGAAAAACTACCGCATACCACGAAGCTGGTCACGCAGTTGTAGCGAGGGCCATTCCCGAAGCCGACCCCGTTCATAAGGTCACTATTATGCCTCGTGGTATGGCGCTCGGTGTTACAATGCTGCTCCCAGAAGAAGACCGGTTAAGTCTTTCAAAAAAGCAAGCTGAAGCCACCATTGCTTACGCTATGGGTGGGCGTGCCGCAGAAGAATTAATCTTTGGTCACTACACAACGGGTGCAAGTGACGACATTAAGAAGGCTACAAGTATCGCACGAAAAATGGTTTGTCAGTGGGGAATGAGCGATAGCTTAGGTCCTTTAAATTATGGTGAAAAAAGTTCCGATCCATTTTTAGGTCGAGACTTCGGCAAACAAGCTCACTATTCGGAAAAAACCGCTGAAGAAATCGATAACGAAGTTCGGCGAATCATCACAACACAATACGATCGAGCGACCGGTATCCTCAATGAACATAAAGCATTACTCGAAAAACTTTCTGAAGCTCTTCTTATCAAAGAAACCATTGATAGAGAGCAGATAGATAGCTTATTTTCTGGTAACGAAATCATCACTGATGAGGACCGCGAGCGCTATAAAGTTGCTCTTCAGAAAAAAGCCGATGACCTTAAATCCGAGCAAAAGATTAGAGACAACAAAAACGTTCAAAGTCCGAAAAAAGAAGAACCGGCTACGATTTCAACACCTCTTCCGCAAGGAACTTAGAGGAGTTACAACCAAGTTGAATACTCAAATTATGGGAGTCGTAAACATTACCCCAGACTCCTTCTCCGACGGGGGTAGTTACTTTACTCCAGAAAAAGCAATACGACATTGCTTAGACCTTTTTGAACAGGGCGCCGACATGGTCGACATAGGCGCCGAGTCATCGCGACCAGGAGCCGCCTCGGTGGACCCAGCCATAGAATGGCAACGCCTCAGTCCAGTGCTAGATAAACTACGGGATTTGGGACTTTGTAGAAAAATAAGTGTCGACACAAGACGAGACGAAATCATGCTTCGAGCACTTTCGTACAACGTAGGTTGGATTAACAACATTGAAGGGTTAGCCAGGGAAGGCACCATGCGAGAATTAGCAAAGGACAAAGAATTGAAATACATTGCTATGCACATGCACGGTACTCCTGCTGCAATGCAGTCTACCCCACTTACTGGTAACTCTGCTGCTCTTGAAGTCCAGCAGAAGCTTGTATCCTACCACTCACAACTTAGTTCTACGGGCTTTGACAATGATAGAATTTTCTTAGATCCAGGTATCGGCTTTGGCAAAGATGACACCACAAACTTTAAGCTTTTAAAGCTCTCACTAAGTTTAGCGAAAAAATTTCAAATACTCATAGGCGTATCACGAAAGTCTTTTATTGGCCGAGCACTAGGTATTAGTGATCCCCTCGATCGAGATCCTCCGTCTAAGATGCTTGAGCTTGGCTTAGCTTTAGGTGGCATTCAAATGATTAGAACGCATCAAGTAGGTGTTTTGCATACTATGTTGAGTCAGAGTAATTTAGAGCAGTAGGAGTTCTATAAAATAGATGGCAGAACTTTTTGAACAATTCAGCTTTTGGTCAATCATTGATATCCTAATCATTGCGACCATTTTATATAACCTACTAGTACTGATGCGCGGCACTCGGGCAATGCAAATGATCAGTGGTCTGGCTATTATTTTTGGCACTATTTTCGTATTTACCCAGTTCTATCCGTTAAACACTTTAAAATGGATGATGAACAAGCTTTATCCGAGTTTCATCGTAGTTTTGGTCGTATTATTTCAGGATGACATCCGCCGGGTACTAAGCGGAATGGGTAGAAAATCTTTCTTAGCAAGTGGTGAAAATATTTCATCTAAAGCCCTTTTAGATGAAATTACTAGAGCAGCATCGGCACTCGCTGCCCAACGTATTGGGGCTCTCATCACAATTGAACGAAATATTATCTTAAGTCGTTACGTAGAAGTCGGTATCTTGCTAGATGCCAGGGTTTCAAAAGAGATCCTCCAAGCAATATTTCACCCGACCTCGCCGATTCATGATGGAAGTATTATAGTGCAGCAAGGCCGTATTTCCGCTGCAGGTTGCTTTTTGCCATTAACCAGAAATGATGATGTTGATCCGAATATGGGAACACGGCACCGAGCCGCTATTGGTATCACCCAAGAGACTGACGCATTGGTCGTACTAGTCTCAGAAGAAGGAGCCTCTATCTCTTTAGTGGTTGACGGAAAAGTGTCGCGAGGCCTATCACCTAAAGAACTACGAAAAGCACTTAGAAACCTTTTAAGTGCGGGGTCTCCCAGAGTTGAAAACAAGATAAGCAACAAAAAATCAAAAGGCTTTGGAAACTGGGCATTACTAAATAAAATGAATATCTTTCGCCACAACGATGAGAGCAACGGATAGATGTTACAAAAATTTCTTCGTACAATTTTTAAAAACTTCTGGCACAAGCTTGGCTCTGTACTCTTAGCTATTATCATTTGGAGTATTGTACAGGGTGAAGAAATTATAGAGTTTAACCGACGTATAAAAGTAGACATTAGCGTTGCCAATGGATATGCGCTTAAAGGAAAATCCATCCGTTATGTCGACGCAACCGTGCGCGGACCACGAGTATTATTAGGTGAGCCTAGTAACCTTCCTTTAGAAGCAAAAATATACATACCTTCCGACCAAACCGGAAATCTAGAAATCCCTTTTGATACACGATACTTAAAAGACTGGGACTCCAGGATAAAAATCACCGTGAGAGACGCATACATTTCGGTATTTGTTGATGAAGAAGTCACTAAAGAGGTTCCCATTAGGGAGGTCTTACAAGGAGCACCGGCAGAAGGGTTTTTCATTGAAAAAATCATCATAAGCCCCTCAAAACTACAGGTTAAAGGTATAAAAAGTGAGATAGGTAAACTCAGTGAAATAACTACACAGCCAATCGATATCAGCAAGCTCAATCAAAGTAAGTCTTTGGAGGTTTCGTTAGTTACACCCCCAAACCTAGGAACCAACGCCCTAAACGTAGACCTGGTTAAAGTGAAGCTCCAGCTCGGAGATTCAAAAATAAACAAAAGATTTACCTCCATCCCCCTAGAGGTCGTTGGCAGTGAATACGAAGCTTCTGCCCGGCCAAAGTACGTCTCCATCGTGATACAAGGAACACCGGGAGTGCTTAGTTTTGTCAACAAAGAAGACCTGCGGGCCTTTGTCGAGCTTACTAATATGCTTCCTGGAAAACATGAGAAAGAAATCCAAGTAAAAATCCCTCCCAATACAGTACTTATTGAAACTTTCCCCCAAAAAGGAAATATTCAAATAAGTAATAGGAAAAAGGTTAATTAGATGGCTAGACTTTTTGGAACTGATGGGATTAGGGGAATCGCTAACATTCACCCGATGTCGGCTGATACAATATTAAAACTCGGTCAAACGATTGGTTTGTATTTCAAGCGACATCACGCCAGCCCGAAGATTCTCATTGGCAAAGATACCCGTAGAAGTGGCTATATGTTAGAACAAGCACTCGGCGCTGGAATCTGCTCGGTCGGCGTCGATGTCAAGCAACTCGGCCCTTTACCTACACCCGGCATTGCCTACCTGACCAGAGGGCTGCGGGCATGTGCAGGCATTGTAATATCAGCATCTCACAACCCGTTTCAAGACAATGGTATTAAAATATTCAATGCCGATGGCTACAAACTTCCCGACGAGATCGAAGATGAGCTAGAGCAAATGCTAAATGAAGACCTATCAAAACACATGCAGATCGGAGCTTTAATCGGAGCTGCAAAAAGAATTGATGATGCTATTGGGCAATACGCGGTTTTTCTAAAAGAACAGTTCCCCAAAAACTTATCTTTAGATGGTCTGCGCATCGTCTTAGATTGCGCAAATGGAGCATCCTACCGTATTGCACCAAAAGTATTTGAAGAACTCGGTGCCGAAGTCTTTACTACCGGCGTGACCCCGAATGGACGTAACATTAACCAAGGATGCGGGGCACTGCACCCTGGAAACCTTGCTGAACAAGTTAAACTTTACAAAGCGGATATAGGCTTAGCGCTTGACGGTGATGCCGATCGGCTCATAGCAACCGACGAAAACGGCGAGCTAACTGACGGTGATCATATCATGGCGATTTGCGCTACAGATTTAATCTCCCAGCAGAATTTAAATCAAAACACATTAGTCGCGACCATTATGAGTAATATGGGCTTAGACTTAGCCCTAGCAAAAGTCGGGGGCAAGGTCATCAGGACTAAAGTCGGCGATAGATATGTGGTCGAAGAAATGAAAAAAAATAACTACAACCTCGGTGGCGAACAGTCTGGGCATTTAATCTTTCGAGACAAAAATACCACTGGCGACGGTATCCTCGCAGCGTTGCAACTTTTGAAAGTTATGGTCACCAAAAACCAACCGCTATCAAGCCTAAAAAAATGCATGGAACATCTGCCGCAAACATTAAAAAACATAAAAGTAGATAGAAAAATACCCCTCGAACAACTACCTAAATTATCTAAATTAATTTCCCGAATCGATCAAAAACTAGGAGATAGAGGCCGCATTGTTTTCAGGTATTCCGGAACAGAAAACTTAGCAAGAATTATGATCGAAGGGGAAAATCAGAGCGACATTGAGAGCTTTGCTGAAGAAATTAGCCTGCAGGCAAAAAAAGAAATAGAAACCACCAGTTAATATGATGACATAATCATGAACCTCATATCACATCAAAACATCACCCTGGATTCTCTTCCTGAAATCGCTCTAGAAATCGGAAAGGTTCTGAGGACCAGCAAATCCTTTGCAGTCTGGTTAGATGGACCTATGGGAGCTGGGAAAACCACTTTGGTGGAAAGCATTCTACGCTCATATGGGTTGAACGATACTTACCCCGTACACTCACCAACGTTTACCTATGTAAACGAACATAACATTGATGATGTATGGTACGCTCATTTAGATTTGTACAGAACTGATGAGGGTTTTTCTTTAGATAACCTTGGAATCTTCGACACCAAAAATTATGCCGGTGTCTTTGTTGAGTGGCCAAAAAAAAACATCTGGCAAGACCTATACGGCGAATTTTTCAAGATACAGATTACACCTAAAAACGATTTAGAACGAGACATCCTAGTGAGTCGCTTCTAAAAGTCTAAAGCCGCCAAAGCTTTAATTTATGCTTAGCAACTTCTTCACGGTCATATACATCTTTTAGATCGACCAAAAGCCGGGGTCCTTGAAGTTTTTCAGCAATATCGGCAATAGAAATTTCGTTTTTAAAGGCACTGTGATTTACTGCCATGATGATAGCATCACATTGATTTAGTTCATTCCAAGAAACCAAGTTTTTCCCATACTCCTCATAAAACTCTTGAGTATCTGCAAGCGGATCGACTAAAGAAACCTTCACTCCAGACGACTCCAGTTTATTTGCGACATCAACTACTTTGGTGTTTCTCGTGTCTGGTACATTTTCTTTAAAGGTTACCCCCAGGATACCCACATGCAGTGAGCCTTCGAATCCGGAGCTACCGTTCAACATAAGATTAACACACTTATTGGCGACAAACTCCGCCATTCCGTCGTTAATTCGTCGGCCGGCCTGAATAAGTTGTGGATGAACCCCTACGCCTTCGGCAAGATAAGACAGGTAATAGGGATCGACACCGATGCAATGGCCACCGACCAAACCCGGGGTAAACTTCAAAAAATTCCATTTGGTACCAGCCGCTTTAAGAACATCTTTGGTATCTAAACCAATTTTATCAAAAATAACACTCAGTTCATTTATGATAGCTATGTTTAAGTCTCTTTGGGTATTTTCAATTACCTTTGAAGCCTCAGCTGTTTTAATATTCGGACAGCGGTGCACACCAGCAGTTATCACCGAGCTATAGAGGTCACATAAAAAGTCGGTCGTCTCGTCGTCAGAACCCGAGACCACCTTTATGATCTTATCAATGGTATGCTCTTTATCACCCGGGTTAACTCGTTCAGGGGAGTAGCCTAAAGTAAAGTCTTTCCCTATTTGAAGTCCGCTCTCTTGTTCTAAAATTAATCCGCAAACATCCTCGGTAACACCGGGATAAACTGTAGACTCAAAAACAACCACACTGCCCTTCTTTAAGACCGATCCCACTGTTTTCGATGCTTTTTGCACCATACCTAGATCTGGGGTTTTAAACTGAGTAATAGGTGTCGGAACCGCGATCACAATAACTGAACAGTTCTCCAATATTTTTTTGTCACTCGTATAGCTTAGGTTTTCTTGAAGCAATTCTTCTTTGGTCTCAATTTCATTAGTTTTATCAAAACCATCATTGAGCTGAGCAATACGCTCTTGATTCAAATCAAAACCAACCACTTTAAACTTACGAGCAAAAAGACAAGCCAACGGAAGACCTACATAACCGAGACCTACTACACCGATGGTTTTATCTCCGCTATTAAATGAATTAATATTATTTTTCATTAGTCTTGAATCTCCAACGCTCTGTCAAAAGTTTTACAAATATTATTAACATCGTTCTCTGATAAAGAAGAACCCGAAGGCAAACATAATCCAGTCGCAAATAACTGCTCGGAGACACTGCCGCCGTATACTTCGACATCCTTAAATACCGGCTGTAAATGCATAGGTTTCCATAGCACCCGGGCCTCGATACCCTCAGCCATTAAAAGATCTTTAATTTGATAGGGAGTTGCCTTAATAATCTCAGGATTTAAAGTCAAACATGTCAGCCAATAGTTTGGCTTTACTCCTTTAATCGACGGAATAAAATCAATCCCTTGGAAATCTTTATAATGATCTTGATATTGTTCGAACACTTTTTTCCGATTGGAAATCTTTTGCTCCAGACCCTCGAGTTGAGCCAAGCCAATCGCCGCTAGAAGATTACTTAAGCCGTAATTATAACCCAAAACTTCATGCTGGTAATGCGGTGCTTTTTCTTTCGCTTGGCTTGCTAAAAACCGGGCGCGATCTGCCTGGCTCTTCTGTTTACAAACCAACATCCCCCCGCCAGAGGTTGTGATAATCTTATTTCCATTAAAAGAAAAAATCCCAAAGTCACCAAAACAACCGCTCTGTCGACCCTCATAGGTAGTTCCGAGGCTTTCAGCTGCATCCTCGATTAGGGCAACACCGTAACGTTCACAGATACTGCAGATTTTTTTAAGGTCGGCTGTTCGACCATAGAGATGTACTGCTATTACAGCTTTAGGGAGACGGTTTTTCTTATTAAGATCAGCAAGAGCCTGCTCTAATAACTCAGGATCCAAATTCCAACTACCTAGATCTGAGTCTATAAATACCGGTACCGCACCCCGATGAACAACCGGCGCAACTGTTGCTACAAAAGTCAACGTTGGACATAAGACTAAGTCCCCAGAACCTACACCTGACAGTTCCAGCGCAAGGCTAATTGCCGCTGCACCGCACGACACTGCGACCGCATGACCCTCACCGAGGTAATCTTCAGCCGCCTTCTCAAAGCGAGTCAAAAATGGACCAACTGGTGCAATCCAATTACTATCGAATGCCTCTAACAAATACGCACGCTCTTTGCTGCCAACATCCGGTGGTGACAAATAATATTTAATAGCGTTACCGTTATTAGCTGCAGTCATATATATCCCTCAATGAAGGCTTAATTCATTATCTATGCTGGTATTATTTTCCGGCAAAATGCCCGGCTTATCGATAAAATCTGAACGAATTAGCGCAAAAAGCATGTCACGGCATTTAGAAGTTTCAGACTCGCGCGCCGTCTGAATAATGAGGTCAATGTCTTCAATAGTTTTTCTAGCATCTAGACCTTCTCCAGACCGAGCGGTAAAAACATCTTCATGCAAAGTATGACTTTCAGACCCTTCGAGAATCAACTCTTCGTAAAGCTTTTCTCCTGGCCTAAGACCAGTAAACTTAATTTCAATATCTTTCCCTGGGGTTTTACCTGAAAGCACAATCAAGTGCTTCGCCATCTCATGAATTTTAACCGGATTACCCATGTTTAAAACAAACACCTCTCCACCGCTAGACATAGAGACAGACTGCAACACCAGCCCGACCGCTTCTTCAATCAACATAAAATAACGGGTTATATCCGGGTGGGTAACACTAACAGGACCACCCTTAGCGATTTGCTGTAAAAACCTCGGCACCACACTTCCAGAGCTTCCTAAAACATTTCCAAATCTTACGGAAGAAAATTTACAGTTAGTTCGATTAATTTTTGCAATAGAATTAATTAGAAGCTCGCAGCACCGTTTTGTAGCACCCATGACATTGACTGGGCGAACTGCCTTATCAGAACTAATCAACAAGAAACATTCGGATTTATATTTAACCGCTGCATCAGCAACCACCCGAGTGGCGACAATGTTGTTCAATATTCCTGCTTCAATATTTTCTTCGATAATCGGAACGTGCTTATACGCAGCAGCGTGAAGAACGTACTCCGGCTTATGCGCAGCAAAAACCTTAGCGACTAAATCAGGTTCCGTACAGGAGCCTAAAACGCTGACAATCTCAACATGGGGGTACAAAACCCTGAGCTCTAAATCAATTTGATAAAGGTTAAACTCTGACATTTCCAACATGATCAATTTCGTTGGTAAATAACTAGCAACCTGCCGACATATCTCCGAACCGATAGAGCCCCCAGCTCCTGTAATAAGTACGGTTTTGTTCTTCAGGCAAATAGAAATTTTTTCTTGATCAATCTGCGCTGGAGAACGCCTTAATAAATCCTTGATATCAACTGCACGCGGCTTAAAAATTTCAGTATCTAAAGCATTAGCCATATCTGGCATAATAAGAACCTGCGCATCGAGTTTCTGACACTTTTTAAAAACATCCCTTACAACTGCTCCAGGAGCCGCATGAATCGCGATAATGATGGTGTTGATTTTCTTTCTTTTCAAAATAGATGCAAGTTCACGACCTGACCCGTAGATTTTCAGCCCATGAATCACCCGCCCTTTTTTATTCGGATCGTCATCTACGAAGCCAATAGGTTGATAAGGGAAATGTGAACTTGCGACAACGTGCCGCGCGAAGAGTTCACCAGCAGAGCCCGCGCCGTAGATTAAACAACGCTTACGCTCTTTACCCTGCTTGGAGCGAAATGATGCCCATATTCTCCAAGAAAACTTAACTACCGTAATACCCATCGTCGATACTAAACAAAATATCACAAGAACCGAACGGGGAGGTCTGTTTTCATAAGCTAACCAATAATCAATCGCCACTGAAATGAAAGTACCAAACAACACCAAACGGCCGATCATCAGCGCACTATTGACATTCGCATACCTCCATACCTGCCGGTACATGCCTCCAAATAAAAAACACAGTAAATTGGCGCCCACATAAAAGGGAAGAGTCGCCCAAAAAAGCTGGTGATAAACTCCGAGGTCCCAACGATCAAAACGTAGGTAGTATGCCAAATAATAAGCACCGCAGAGAACTGTAAGGTCCATACCAAACAAAATACAAAGCCTAAAAGCTTTCCACCAAGTAAGCCGACCAAGAAATGCAAATCTAGAAAGGAGTGGAGCTTCGCCATTAAATATACTCAAATACTCCCCCCATACACTTTTTAATGATTAAAAAAGGAATATATCGCTTTACATGACTTAGAATCAATCAAGATTACTAAAATAATGCTCTTTTTACCTCTTCGGCAACTCTGAGCACCTGATCTTTGGTCAAATGCCCATCGATAGGCAGACTTAAAATTTCATCTGCAGCAGCTTCGGCGACGGGAAAATCTCCCTTTTTGTAGCCCAAGTGAGCATAGGCAGGTTGCAAATGGAGGGGAATAGGGTAGTGAACCCCACACATAATGCCTTTTGATTTGAGGGTTTCTAAGATCTTATCTCGGTTTTTAACCCGGATGACATAAAGATGATAAACATGCCGATAATTTTCTACCCGAGAAGGGGTGATAAGATCTAAGTCACTAAAATAACCGTTATATTCACTAGCTACCTCAATCCTACGATCTGTCCATTTCTCGATATACCTGAGCTTAACCCTCAGTGCCGCAGCTTGGATGGTATCAAGGCGGGAGTTAAAACCCTCAATCTCATGAAGGTATTTTTCCGTACGGCCATGATTGGATAACATAGCTACTCTTCGGGCTAAGTCGGGGTTATTGGTTATCAACGCTCCCGCGTCACCTAAAGCTCCCAGGTTTTTTCCAGGATAAAAACTAAACGTCGCAAAGTCGCCGAAATTTCCGACCCGAACTCCAGAAATCTCTGCCCCGTGGGCTTGGGCGGCATCTTCAATAATTTTAACATCGTAGCGACTGCAAATATCTTTGATTTCATTCATACGGCTAGGATGTCCATATAAATGAACCGGCATAACTGCCTTAATCGAAGCATTGGATTCTAATAATCCAGCTAATCTCTCGCAATCAATCGTCAGTGTTTGAGGTTCGACATCAACAAAAAGCGGCTTAGCACCTACTGCAGAAACCGCTTCCGAACTTGCAATAAAGGTATTAACTGGCACAACGACTTGATCTCCGGGCCCTATTTCTAGAGCCTTAAGCCCCAAAATAAGTGCATCCGTGCCGTTTGCCAGGCCAACAGCATGCTTCACCTGACAATAGGAGGCGTACTCTTGTTCGAAGCTCTTTACATCCGCACCCATAATATAATCATTGCGCTGCAACACCCCTAAGATCGCATCTTTCAGTTCAGTTTCAATTTCAGCATGTTGCGCTGATATGTTATTTAAAGGGATTTTTTCCAACTATAACCTCTTAAATGTCTAACAAAATTATTTCTGCCCCAAACGACATCGCTGAGCCGTAAAACGAAGAGGTACTTCCTGACCCGTTTCTACCGATTCATAAATCGCCGATATTAACTCTAATGACCGCCTGCCCTTAAGACCATCAACTAAGGCTCGGGTTCCATTTTGCACTGAATCTATCACGTCTTTTAGATATTCAACATGACCGAACCCATACACGTCAGGGGGGTTACACCTATATTTTTCAACCACAGAGGCATCACCATCGAGCTTATCAGTAAAGGACCAAATCTTCATTTCATTGACAGCAAACCCGCCAATTTCAACCGTTCCAGTTTCGCCCAAAATACTAATCGAGCCCTCAAGGTCTTTAGGCCGAGCGGCTGTCGTAGCCTCCACTATACCTAGTGCGCCGTTTTTAAACTTTAAGATGGCGACGCCGGTATCTTCGGCTTCAATGTTAACAAGTTGTGTAGCACTTTTAGCAAATACTGTTTCAACATCACCCATCATCCATTCAAGCAAATCAATATGATGACTGGCTTGATTGGTAAACACGCCTCCATCATTTGCCCAAGTACCTCGCCAAGGATCTTGATCATAATAGGATTGATCGCGACACCATCGAACCCGAACGGTACCCATAACTAACTTACCAAACCTTCCGGCCTCCATCGCTTCTCGTAGCTTAATAACCGGGTAGTTATAACGATTTTGCTTTACTACAAATAATTTGATGCCATTATTGTCACATTCACTAATCATACGGTCAGCATCTGCCAAGGTCAGAGCCATCGGTTTTTCTACCACGATATGCTTCTTGTACTTTGCCAGTTGGACCGTGTGTTCCGCATGCATTCCACTTGGGGTGAGTACATTAACAATATCGACCTTGTCTCCGAGGCTTTCCATCATCTGGTCCATATCGTTGAATGAAGGAACGCCATACTTAGAGCTGTAGTGCTCCGCTCTGTCCGGCTTGGTATCGCATACCCCAACTAAAACAGCTGAGTCCAATTGGTTAGTAATAATTTCGGCATGTTTTTTTGCTATTCGGCCACATCCGACCAATGCAAAGCGTGTTTTATCCATAGAATCTTCTAATCATCGTAGTTATAAATTAACCGAACCATATCGATCGAACACATAGTATTCCATCAATATACTCAGAGCAATCCCAATCTCCCCAGATCTCCCATATTAACAACAAGCCTCTAAGCTTAGCTCCCCACAAACGAGTATTTCGATATGACAACAAATAGTTACCTCGGCTTTGTCAGCTATTCTAACGATGCCGTCGTCGTCAAAACTAGACGTTTAGATTGATCAATTAAGACACTTCAGATATCCTCAATTCGTCTCCTTTGTCTCATATTTTGCGTCGGAAAAACTTGTGACCCATAAAATATACCAGAACGTCGTTATAGGGGAAAACGCCTCGATCGGAGACTACGCGGTCTTAGGAGTCCCCCCAAAAAACCATTCTGATGGTGAGCTTAAAACTGTTATTGGTGCAAATGCGGTCATCAGATCTCATACGGTTATTTACGCCGGGAATATTATTGGCGATAATTTTCAAACAGGTCATCACACCCTGATTCGCGAAAAAAATCAGATCGGTTCAAACGTTAGCATCGGTTCGAGCAGCGTCGTTGAGTTCGCGACCAGAATTGACGACGGTGTGCGCATACACTCTCAAGCATTTATACCTGAGTATAGCGTCTTAGAAGAAGACTCATGGGTTGGGCCGAACGTCACCTTAACAAATGCAGCCTATCCCAAATCTAAAGATGTTAAAAAGAATCTGTCCGGGGTGATACTCAGAAAAAACTCCAAAATCGGCGCCAACGCAACCTTACTGCCAGGCGTTGAAATTGGGGCTAACGCCCTTGTAGGGGCCGGAGCAGTTGTAACTAAGTCGGTCTCACCCGGCGTTGTTGTAGCCGGTAACCCTGCAATTGAAATTAATTCTTTAGATAAATTACCTTATTAGGCGCAAACTACATGAACTCGTCTAGCAAACCAATCATTGATACCCTATTTATCATTCCGATATTTAATCGTTGGGATCCAATCGAGTTACTTTTAGAAGACCTATCAAAACAGAGTTTCCAATCTTACCAAGTCCTTATCGTAAACCATGGTGACCAAAGTACGCCTGATCATATGACCAATCATCAGCGCGTCACCATCATAAAGGCTAGTTCCGACCTATGGTTTACCGGAGCAATGAACACCGGAATTAGGGCTGCACTGCAAAACTTTCAGTCGGAATACTTAGTTTTGTTAAACGATGACGTAAGAATCCCCGATTCCCTTTGGCTTGAAAAAATGAGGCGCAATTGCCAAGAAACCTCCCTCTGCTCATCTATGGCGGTCGACGCAGAAAAGAGGGTTCTGTATCAAAATTTAAAGTTCAGTTGGCTTAGGCTTCGTTTTTTAAAAATCGGATCAGGGGCCGCCCTGTCAGCACAAAACAATGAAACCCTTCAGTATGCCGACTGTTTGCCAACACGAGGGCTCATATTTAGACCTACAGCAATCGACCGAATTGGATATCTAGACGAGGTGCACCTACCGCATTACGGCTCAGACTACGAATGGACTATTAGAGCGAAAAAGCGGGGATTCGTTCTCTTAATGGCCAATAATACCCACCTAGTAACCGAAACAAACCCCCAAAGCTCCCGAACATCGGGGCGCAATCGCTATGCAACTCAAAAAATCAAAAACTTCCTGCGCGACCTAAATAACCCCCATAAAAATGGTAGTTTCCCAACTACAACACAATTTGCACGCTTGGTTTTTCCGTTTCCAATCAATATTCTATTTGTGACATATCATCTCAGTAGGAAAATCTTGGGCTTCGTTTTTTCAAACTACATTTTAAAACCCCGCCCAGACCAAGTGTAGGTCAACAAAGCAAAATCTCGGTATCTATCTGCAGGAATACCCCGCGACTACAAATACCTACGACATGTAGTTCCAGCTTGTATTTTCCGCCTTTTCTTGCTCTAATCTCCTACTATCTATGGATATTTTATAAATTTTGTTGGAACAAATTACGTACATGAATTTAAGTACCGAAGCAGAAAAAGCTCTAACGGCCAAGCAGGTTATCTGTTTTCTTTATAATTTAAGAAAATGGGGACTGTTCGGCCTATTCTCCGGGCTAGCACTAGGGCTAACCATATTTTATTATTTCTCATCAACTAAATACGTGACTCAGTTGTTTATCCAATCCCCCGCAATAGAAGCTATTGACATAGACAGCCAAAACACCAGGCTGCAACTCAACAGAATACTAGGAAACCCGAAACATGAAAGAATGATATTTGAAGTCATTCATTCTCCCGCAAAAGACGCCGGCAATAAAACAGCCGAATACTACGCGCTTAAACAGCTGCAACAAAACCCCTTATTTTCAGTCTCATCGTACCTTGGTAATAGTGAGTATGTTTTTACAATAACCCTTCCTAACAAACTTCTTCGTTCGGGTTTCGAATCATCCTTACTAACCAAGGTCAATCTAGCTATAAAAACAGGTCTTGAAGACTTGAACAAACAAGAACAACAGCTTATTGAACACTACACAAAAACTACTGACTCGATCATTAACAACTTTTTTGCAAATAATACCTACAAAGCATCTGAACTAAAAAGAGTCAAAATACTCCGCAATATTCTTGCCCTAGAAACTAGTCTCTTCAAGATACTCGAACGCTCACCTAAGGCTGTTAAGCTGCTGCAACTTAGCGATTACGGCTTCAAAAAAACCAAATCTAATCGTAGCTGGCCGGAAATTAGTTTCGATACGCGCCTTGCTAAGATTGCAAGAATAATAGCTATACTCGATTCTGAAAATCTAATTCAACAATCCCAGTTAGTGAAAAGTCGCAAGGAGCTGGTAGCACTTAAGTCAGAAAGTTACAAAATAGACTACAAAGCCTTTAGCATTAAGGCGTTAATAGAAACCAGCGCAAGAAACTTAAATCTAGCAGAGCCCTCAGCTCTTCTGGCCTCGGATACTTTTACCGGCACTGAGGTTTTTACGTTTAAAAAAGACCCGATCATAATTTTCGAGAAACCAATCTACCATAAGCGTTTACTCAAAACACTTGCCTTCACGTTGTGCGGGCTTTTCTTAGGTATATTTTTTGGCGCTTTTTTCGAAATGAAAAGACAAATCCCTTAGTATTGGAGCTGCAATTTTGAATATCTTACTTACAGGTGCTGCAGGGTTTATCGGCTTTCATACTGCTACTAAATTACTTAGCGAAGGACATCATATAACCGGTTATGACAACGTCAACGACTACTACGATCCTTTTTATAAAGAACTGCGACTAAAAGCTCTCGCAACTCACAAAAATTTCAAACTCATCAAAGGTAACCTGGAAGACGCAGACGACCTACACTCAGCTTGGCAGGATACCAAGCCAGACCGAGTTTTACACCTAGCCGCTCAAGCAGGGGTTCGTTACTCAATTGAAAATCCCCACGCCTATATTTCATCCAACATTATTGGCTTCCAAAATGTCATCGAATTAGTTCGTCAGTATAAACCGGAAAATTTCGTCTATGCATCTTCGAGCTCCGTTTACGGTGGCAATAAAGTTCACCCTTTTTCTGAGTCCCAAGATGTCAGTTCCCCGGTAAGCCTATATGCAGCAACGAAAAAATCGAACGAATTAGTTGCTAGTTGTTACAGTCATTTATACGGCATCCCCAGTACGGGACTGAGATTTTTCACAGTTTATGGACCATATTCTAGACCTGATATGGCTCTTTTTAAGTTTGCAAAACTCATGGGAGAGGGGAAACCTATCCCAGTGTTTAACAACGGTGAAATGGTTCGTGACTTTACCTACGTTGATGATATCGTCGACGGCATCTGCCGGGCGTTAAATACTCCCGAAATGGGTCAGGTGTATAACTTAGGCCGCGGCAAGCCTATGAAGCTTATGGAAATGATTGAGTTGCTTGAAAAAGAAATCAACATCACCGCAAAAAAAGAATTCATGCCGATTCAACCAGGTGATGTACCCAAAACGATCGCAGACGTGTCCAAGGCACATAAAAACTTAGGCTATAGTCCTAAAGTTGATCTCGCAGAAGGTATCTCCCATTTTGCTAGCTGGTTTAAAGAGTACGTACTATGAAAAAAACATTCATTATTGCCGAAGTCGGAAATACCCACGAGGGTTCTCTCGGTCTCGCTAAATGCTTTATTAAAGAGGCCGCGAGTTGTGGGGTCGACGCGGTAAAGTTTCAAACACATATCTTCAACGCGGAAAGCACTCTCGAAGCCCCGAACCCCCCTTACTTTAAAGATGAGACCCGTAAGCAATACTTCGAACGCACAGAATTCAGCCTAGAGCAGTACATAGAGCTAAAACGTTATACTGAGCAAGAATGTGGTGTCGAGTTTATCTCCGCAGCTTTTTCCATTGAAGCTGTCGATCTTTTAGAAGAGGTCGGTGTAAAAACATTTAAAATTCCATCAGGTGAAGTAAGTAATACACCTTATCTAATCCGAGTTGCTCAAACGGGTAAAAAAGTTCTTTTATCTAGCGGCATGAGCTCTTGGGCGGAATTAGATGAAGCGGTTGAAACCCTAAAATCAAATGGCACAACAGATCTTACTATTCTACAGTGCACATCAGAATACCCCTGTCCCCCTGAACATAGCGGCTTAAATATACTAATCGAAATGAACAAACGATATAATCTTGAAGTCGGCTTTTCCGATCATACGCTAGGCACCGCTATACCAATTGCTGCTGTAATTCAAGGTGCAACCGTTGTGGAAAAACACTTCACCCTATCAAAAAAGATGTATGGAAGTGATGCCAAAAATTCAACTGAGCCACATGAATTCAAAAGCCTTGTCGATCAAATCAGAGCCGTGGAACTCGCGTTAAATAATCAAGTAAACAAAGACGAGACACAGCAAAAACTACAACATATGAAGCAAATATTCGAGAAATCAATCGTAGCAGCTGAAACTCTAACTCAAGGCACAACTATAAAACCAGAACACCTCGCATACAAAAAACCTGGCGACGGTATCCCCGCGAGAAAATTTCGAGAATTCATTGGAAAAACATTAGCAGTAGACCTGGTTAAGGATCAGAAAATTCTAACAACCCATTTTTTAACGTAGGTAACAACATTGAAAAAGATTTGTGTTTTTGTAGGAAGTAGGGCGAATTATAGCAGCATTAAATCTGTTATGAGATCTGTTAAAAATCATCCCGAACTCACACTTCAGCTGGTCGTGGGAGCTTCAGCGCTTTTAGATAGATTCGGTGAGGTTGTGAACCTAATTCGAAAGGATGGCTTCGAACCCGACTATACTTTCCATAATATTGTAGAAGGTAACAACCCCACAACCATGTCAAAATCAACCGGCCTTGCCATGATCGAAATGGCAATGGTCCTTGATAACTTGAAGCCAGACTATGTCGTTATCGTTGGTGACCGATTTGAAATGATCGGAATAACCCTATCGACCGCTTTTATGAACGTACGGGTTGCGCATACCATGGGTGGAGAGGTTACCGGTACAATCGATGAGAGCATCCGACACGCCATTACAAAAATGGCTCACCTACACTTCCCAGCAAACCAAGATTCAAAGGACCGCATCATAAAAATGGGAGAAGACGCGAAAACAGTGTTCAATGTAGGTTGTCCAAGACTGGACTTAGTGGCAGAAGAGCTTAAGAAGAACTCGATTGAAGAACTAAAACACTTTGAAGAAACCACATCACCTGGGGTCGGGATGAAAAGCTTAGATTTTTCAAAGCCATTTCTCCTTGTGTCTCAACACCCAGTCACAACCGAATTCGGCCAAAATAAAAATCAAATGATGCAAACCCTTGAAGCGTTGGCAGAGCTTTCTATGCCGACGATTTTACTATGGCCCAACGTCGATGCCGGTAGTGACGAAGTCTCTTCGGCAATCCGAACATTTAGGGAACTCCACAACCCGAGTTGGTTAGCCGTGTACAAAAACCTTCCAACAAATATCTACATACACCTTATGAACACGACTAGTTGCTTAGTCGGAAACAGTAGCTCAGGGGTGAGAGAAGGCGCTTTTATTGGTACTCCAGTAGTAAATATCGGCACTCGTCAGCACATGCGCCTAAGAGGGGAAAACGTCATAGACTGTGGCTACTCCGCTGAATCAATCTTTAGCTCAATACAAACTCAAATTTCTAAGAGAAAATATCCTAGTAGTACAATATATGGAGATGGGAACGCCGGTGAGAAAGTTGCCAATATTTTAGCTACTGAAAATCCTGCTATCCAAAAGGTGATTTGCTATTAAGCTTTAGACAAAAGTTCGTGCCGAAGACAGACGCCATAAAATACAAAAAACGGTACCGTTAATATCCACGACGAGAAGCTTTCACTCGTAAGACCGAAAATCGCTAAAGTCATTATATAAAACAGTAAAAAACCACGCAGCTGTTGGTTGACACGGCAAACCCATATTTGTTTAAAAACAGCCCGCCAAAAACCATAAAAAACAAGAGCACCTAACAATCCATATTTCATAGCGGTATACATATAATCATTGTCTAGTATCTTAAACACCGCGCCCTTAGTAGGTCCCCCGCCAATAAACCACTTTAACTCTACTCCGGAAGTTACGAACTCAATCGCATTCTGCCAATTAGACATCCTTCCCTTAACCGAACTTATATGAAGAAAGTGCAACGGACTTTGAAAGTGGCTTAGAAAGTCATACAAATACTTAAACCTACCACCTTCCAAATAAGGCCTTATCAATACTAAGGCAGTTAAAACAACAAATACTATAGCTGACAATTTCAGCAGCGATGGGAGTAACTTTTTTTGCTTGCTAACAAAATAGAGTGAGATCAACGCTGCCCAACAAATAAGTGAAGTACGAGAACTTGATACCACAAGCAAAGCAGCAGTCGCTAGGTAGATAAGCACTGTCATAAGTATGTTGTTTTTTCTGAAATGTAAAAGACCAAAAAACAAGATGATAGTAAAAAAACCAAGCCGGTTAGGGTTTGAAAACGTTCCCACCCCTCGCCAACTTCGATATTTTGCAAAATCCCATATCGAGCTCAGAAAGCTAATCTGCCGAGGATCATACAAAAATGCCACCAAACAAACCACGCATTCAAGAACTAAAACAAAAAGAAAGAAATTCCATATTTTGTCGTTATCGGCTCGGTTCACGCTAAAATAGCCAAACAGAACAAACGATAATGCTGCAAAGGGTTTTAATATTTCTAGAAAATCACGTCCAATCAAAACCTCCCTACTGCCCAGTATGGCCAAAGAGATCATGATAGAAAAAGTAAATAAGTAGAGCGCACCTTCAACTAGTTTCGCCGACACGGGCGTTCTGTTATGGAGGCCAACCATTGCCACTAAAATCGACATCATAGTAAAGAATAAGTACCAAGGCCTATTCCCGCCAATCGCTACTGATGTAGGCATCAGGAAGGCTAATCCAAGGCCCCAAAATAAAAGTGGTGGTTTTATATAAGAACTAATATATGTCGGCACAAAATTCTCGTAATAAGTCGATAGAGTTAGCATAAAGATATCTCAAATTAACTCCCTTAACAAGTTATCGAGCTTCAATGCCAAGCCATCAAAATCATGGTGCTCCCGAACATATTCGCAGCCACGCTGGCCCATTTGATCCAAAGCCTCGGGAGACAAGCTCTTAAGCTCCAGTATCGCAACTGCCATCGCAGCAGAATCCTCAGGGGGAACGACCTTTCCAGCACCACATACATCAACAGGATTGTACTTCGCCGACAATCCAATAATTACCGGTTTTTTACAGGCAAAATAATCAAATATTTTATTGAAACTCATACCCCATTGGTACAGAGGAGTGTCCTGCTTACTTTCCAACATGACGTCCGATTCCAAGATGACCTTATAAACATCTTTTTTCGAAATGGGACCATGTATCCGTACATTGTAGATTCGCTCACTCTTGAGACGTTCGTTGAGCCGATATCGTTCGGGGCCTTGCCCATAAAACTCAAATCGTACTCCCGCTCCATCTGGGTGTTTAAGTACAATTTTCGCCGCATCTACCACCGTATCCAAGGCATTAGCAAGGCCGTGAGCACCTGCGTAAATACAGACAAAATCAGTGGACTTCTCTATTGAACCCTCTACCACCGGCTCTAACATCGAAAAATCAATCCCGTTAGGTATCCAGTGAATCTTCGTTATATCAGCTCCTTTTGCCTTCATATAAAGTTCACTGCCGGGAAGTAGTGTAACGATGCGATCAGCATGGCGATACAAAATCTTCTCAATCACTGCACAGCCTACTATATAAGGATGCCATTTTGAGTAGCCACCAAGATCAATAAAAGTTTGCGGCCATAAATCTCGAATCTCAAGAACAAACGGAACTCTTTTAAACTTAGCTATCAACAAAGCAGCAAAAGCTCCGAATAGATGAGGGCTAGATGCATAGATTACATCTGGCTTACTAGCCACTTTTTTTAGAACAAACGGAAACAGTGATAACGCGTAGTAAAGCATATTCCAGATACGTTTCATGCTATTGCCGGCATACTGAGGTAACTTAATCCAGTAGAAATCTATCCCGTCCAAAGATTGCCGCTCAATCTTTGAGCTCATCTGATGCTCGTCACGAGTTTGGTGATGACTGTTTGAGGCGATGATACTTACCCGCCAACCATTCTGAATCAATCGCTTAGATAGTGATATATGACGAGTTCCTCCGCTGCGCTCCGAAGTGATCGCATACTGATTAACCATCCAAATATGAGCACCGTTCGAAACGGATTTCTCGATTGTCATAAGGCCTCTTGAACAAAGTCTCGATTATGTGGTTTAATCGACAATGCACCATACAATTATCAAAGATTGAGACTATGTATAGGCTTATATTTAAACATTTTCTAGATTATTTACTAGCAATAGTTATATTTTTACCGGCACTTCCCGTAATGACCCTTATCGCTATCTTGCTCTATATTTTCAACCACAAAAACGTTTTTTTCATACAACAACGCCCCGGTTATAAAGAAAAACCCTTTCATATATATAAATTTAAAACCATGAACGATGCTACGTCTTCAGATGGCGCTTTACTTTCTGACGATGAGCGATTGACTACCTTTGGGAAGTTTCTACGGGCCACCTCACTTGACGAGCTCCCACAACTTATAAATATTTTAAAAGGTGACCTGAGTTTTATTGGTCCGCGGCCCCTTCTTATGGAATATCTGGATCATTATACGAATGAGCAAAATAGACGGCACCAAGCAAAACCCGGCATCACCGGACTAGCACAGGTTTCTGGCCGAAATCAGCTAAGCTGGGACGAACGGTTCAAGCTCGATGTGTATTATGTCGAAAACCTAAGTTTCGGACTCGACCTTAGGATTATTTTTAAAACAGTAGCTAAGGTCATTAGCAGAGACGGTGTCACCGTATCCGAAAATCAAGTTAGCCCCCAGCCATTTAAAGGCAGCGATAGTTAACGACTTCTCACTCTGCCAAACTCGCACCTAGTTCCACCACTAACTCCGAAGATGGCGATGCAATTTTTAGCTGCTTAGTAGTTGTGGTGACGTCCAATTCCATCGCACCGAAGGATCTAAAAGATATTTGTCCGTCTTGGTTCTGAAGTGATGAAACCGAAAACTTTTTATCGCCCAGTTTTCCTGACACCAAATACCAACTAGGACCCAAACTTGATACCTCATGACTTTCAAAATAAGCGTTAAAAAATTGTTTACCACCGTGACAACTAGTTAATACCGAAGCCTTTTCCGGACCGGCTAATCCTTCAAGGCTATACCGCCATACTTGCTCCGAGGATCGACTCGGCCCGATTTCATTTCCCTGTGGGTCTTTCGCAATGGCTGGCGTCATGTCCAGCTCGCTAAGCGGGTTGTAAGAAAGTTTAGATACGGGAATATTCTGAACCCTAACTACTTCCGAAGACCCCAATCGATCGCTTTTCAACTCAAAAGAAAAATTCCGACAAGTCTCATCTTCGCAGTTAATAACTAAATCTTTCTTTCCGCCTATCGGCTCCTTTAACGTGGCACCATCAGCCAACCGCCCATTAAAATAGAAAAAATCAGAAAAAGAAGGGTTTTCCAGGTCTCGTAAAAAAGCACTGACTAACAGTTTTTGACTTGCAGGTTGATACCTAACTTCCAAAGTCTGAATATTTGTCTCCGACGTCTCACTACAATTTTCAAATAAAGAAAAACCATCTGAAGGTGGCCCTGAGTCGTCGCTACCCCCTTGGCCCTTCTTACCACATGAAACTAAGTTGAGTGAGACAATGAGAATTAAAATCTTCACAAACATAATGCACCTCCTCCTGAGTTTTTAGGTAATAGTATTCACCAATTTGCCAATGCCATCTATCTCTACCTCAACCGTATCACCGGGCAATAAACTAGGCTTCGGGGTGGGCGTACCCATCGACACCACATCACCAGGTTCTAGGGTTGCGAAGCTCGTAATAAATTCAAGACATTCTTCTATGGAATATAAAAGGTTTTCAGTATGGCCTTGTTGGCAAACCTTTTCGTTAATAGTCGTTTTGATTTCAAAATGTCGAATAGAAGAAGAAAGCAGAATCCCCGGCCCCAACGGTAGAAAACCATCACAACTTTTCTTCACGAAATTTGAAACTGTAGCCAAAGCTGAGTCTCGGCCCGAAAGATCGTTCACGATCGTATAACCAAGAATGACATCTTTTACCTGTTCTTTTCGAAGGTTTTTTGCCGTTTTCCCGATCACAACACCTAGCTCACCTTCGGCCAGTATAGACTTAAAATAAGGTTTTATAGAGACTTCGCTACCGCTAGTCGTGAGCGCTGATGGCGGCATAACAAATGTTGTAGGAATGGTTTTATTAAACTCGACGTCGGCGTCCGGGAAATTAGTTCCGATTCCGATGATTTTAGTTGGTTTTACCGGAACAAGAAGGGTCGTTCTTGACACCTCAACACTCTTGCCGGTATCACAAATCTTGGTAAATAGGTCACCCGATAAAATACTATAGTGATGATCGTCTTTTTTTGAAACTAACAGCTCTTCACCATCATGTTCAACTCGGTATACAATAAGATCTTTCATGCTAGAACCTTTCTCGTCCACTCGTTGGCTTCCGCATCTTTTTCCTTGGGGATGTCATTTGTATCAAGACGCTTTAAAGTAAAGGCATTATCTTGTGAGAGGTCTGCAATACCCACCTCAACCGCCAAGGCCATCGCACACTTACTTTGCTTTAATATGTTTATAACTGATTCATCATAGCCACCATGAGGATAGCACATGACCCAATCTTCCGTAGGCGCCCCAACAATTCGTAAAAACTCTAATGACTGATCGATTTGAAATTTTTGCTCAACCTCATCAACCGAGTTTAACCATACATGGTCGTGGCAGTGACTACCGACATACATTCCATTGCGCTGCAGTGTTTTAATCTGGTCAACAGACATGTAGAGCTCTTCACAAAACGCTCTTTCATCGACGCTGACATATTTAGCAAATAATTTCGTAACGATCGTATTTCTAAGATTTTTGGGCAACTCTCGTTGGAGTAATTTTTTAATAAGCCCGATATTTTTATGGTCAAAACGCATAGGTTTAAGAAAGTTTTCTTTGTAGTAATCATTTTCCGGCAGTTCGTTTTGAGACCTATACTCATCCATATAGGCAAAAACTTCACTCAGCAACTGATCGGGATCTTCAGTCACAGAAAGAATAAAATGGATTTTATGTATATCTAACATCTGGTTTTCTAAAACCGCTCTGGCCGGAGGAAAAAAACAACCCATAATCCCTCGTTCATTAAGCAGAGGAAATACATTGGTATAATGATCAAGAATCGCATCATCAAAAGTCAACAGCACTGAGTTCTTTGGTAATTCTAATTCACCCCTTAACGCTGCTATGCACTCAGGAACAGTAACAAATTGATAGAACCTTTCAAAATAGTCTAGTTGATTACGAAAGGCCTCTAATTCCAAGCCTTTTATTTTAGGATACCGCGTAGCCTTTAAGTCACGAACATAATGGTACATAATTATAGAAACTTGATTTGACACCGTAGCTCCTTAGTCTATTATCTCTTTGAAAACTTGATCTTCACTATGTTAAGATACCGTCGATATAAGGGTTAAAATATGAGTACTATTTCTAACACAATGAGCAAAAAAACTGCAGTAATATTTGGCGGAAGTGAGGGCATCGGTCTAAGCTGCGCTCAGCAATTAGCCGCTGATGGCCACCGGGTAATCATCTCATCGAGAGACTCCTCGAAATTGAATGATGCACTCAAGCTCATCGACGGCGAGAGCCATGCAATTCCATGTGACTTATCCTCTAAAGATGACATCGAGAGTGTTTTTGCACAGGTCGGTAAGAAGTGGGGTGGCTGCGACATCTTAGTCAACAACAACGGTGGGCCAGCGGCAGGCGATCTCAGTACTATCTCAGATGAGCAGTGGTTAGGGATTTTTCAAAGCCACGCTCTTTCCGTATTTCGGGCAACACGGTTAGCGTTGCCCCACATGGAAGAGAAAAACTGGGGACGTATCATTACGATCGGATCTGTCTCGGTAAAACAACCGATCGAAAATCTGGACCTTTCAAACTTTATTCGTGGCGGTCTTGCAGCGGTTCAAAAAACCCTATCAAGAAAAATGGCGCCTAAAAATATTACCGTACACCTCATCTGCCCAGGATCTATCATGACCAGCCGCTCTAAAAAAAGGATCGCGGCACGAGCCGAATTAAAAGGCATTAGCTTTGAAGAGTCGCTCAATATATCAGAACAAACCGTACCGATGGGCCGATTGGGAAAACCAGAAGAGATAGGGCATTTAGTCGCATTTCTATGTTCTGAAAAAGGGGCTTATATGACTGGTAATGTTATTCAAGTCGATGGCGGCCTCACCACCGGTATCATATAAACTATGACCGATGACAGCGAACAGGTAGCGGATCTATTTTCCAAAAATTATCCGCATTGCGGCAAAATCAGTAAAATATGGCAGCCAGACTCCACGGCGTCTTGTAGTAACACTCATTACTTTATCGAGACGTCAGATGAATTGTTTTTTCTTAAACAACTAGCTGACCCTGATGCTTTGTTTCAAGGCGACGGGTCTACCAGACTCGACACCGTGTGTCACGCAACCGCGGCTTTCGCTCGTGGCGAACTACCGGTCGAGGTCATTGTTCCCAACGCCACGAAACAACTGCTCACTGACCGTAACGGAGTTATCTGCCGCGTCTACAAAGCCATCGACGGCCGCCAAACAGAAGATACGGTTGCTGACCTTGAGTCCGCGGCTTTTGCAATCGGTGAGTTTCACAGAAATGCAGTTGGGCTTTTAGATAGCTTCTTATTAAAAAAACTCAAAGGACTTAAAGCACCCTACCCACTAACTGAAACAAAAAATAAGTATGACCAGATAAAAGAATTCATCCGAACATACCCTAACGACGCACCCTTCTATGTGAGCTATGAAGCTTTAATTGAAGAGCTTAACTTTCTAGATAAATGCTTAGCTAAGATTAACAACCTCGATGACAACTCAGCACTTGATCAACCGGTACATTTAGATTTTCACCCCGACAATGTTTTGTTTTTAAAATCTGGGAAAGCAACCATCATCGACTTTGACAACATGATGTGTGGACCCGTAATAAAATGTACTGCTTTCTCAGTCCTACGTTTCGCCTGGATGAAACAAAAAGATCAATCTCTTTCACGTTTAGACCACGTGTTAAATCACTGGCAATCTGGCTATCAAGGTGATCAGAGTAGCGACTGGCAAAGTTCTGTACGAGATTGGATGATCTATCTTGAAGTCGAAAAAGTATTGAGAATTGTTTATCGACACTGGAAAACCGATGCTTACGGTCAGTTCTTAGAGAACGTTACAAGTAGGCATATCCCGAACCTAAAAACCCTCTTAAACAGTTAAGTTTAGAGCAAATTGGATTGCTGGTAATGGTCAGTATCGACTAGAAAATTGGGCCATAAATAGTCAGGTTCCTTCCAAACAAGCCCAACATGTCGGAAGGAAAGATTATCAACCGTATTTTACCAGGCAATGCCAAAGAAGTTTAAGTTCTTGCAAGATGGTCTTCGCTTCGCCGCGGTCACGCCAACTATCTGGATTCAAATATAAATCCATTACAGCCTCTCCTATCAGACTGGCGTCGACATATCCGTCAAGTGCGATCCTTTTTGCAAGTGAGGGCATATAAAGCCCCCGGAAGTTAACCGGCACATTCTTCACGGAAAGTCTAAAGCCTCTATGTCGAAAGCGCCTAATACCATTCTGAGAGCAAATAGTATCGAGCATCTTGCCAACCTCTACCCTGTCGAAGGAGGGGTCCGAAACAAGAGCTTCGACATCGCGGTCGAGGCGGATTTCTCCGTGAATTTGCGCTTCAATGTAGTGGTTAAGATTTCTTGCTGGCATTCTCTCGGCTGGGTCTGAAAAGGTTTTGGGCAGCACTGTGATTAGATGATTGATAAGTTTATCTGGCATCAACCTATTTTCACCTATACCAAAATCACGCGTGAACACTTCCTGGAGAAGCGCTGCCATAATGTCATCGAATTCTTCGTAGGTCCCCTTTTCGGGGGGATTCTGGTGAGAGTCTAGGTAAGTAAATGTACTTCGGTGCGAGACCTCCGGCTTCAAAACCAAGTAACATGAGCCAAATCTGGGTGATGGTCCGTCCGGATGCAGCATCAAATTTAGAGCGCCATATTTGGGCCTTTCCGTAACATCTGAGTTTTTAAAAGAATATGCATCCTGAAAAATGATTTTTTCCCATTCATCACGAACGCCACCAGGGTGTGCTGACACACCGCCGTTGGAAATACCAGTTTCAAACTGACTCCGGTATACCCCACCTTCGAGCAATGCCTGCGCAACCGGCTTCTGATCCGGTCCTGGTCGGTCGGGGTGAAAGTGTAATCCAATTCGAGCGTGGGACTTCAGTGATTCAACTGCAGCTTTGTAAGTATCCATGGAGATGTTCGACATTCGAAGAATATGCTCTATCAAGTCCTGCGCATTTTTCCTTCGCCCTTTAGCATACTTAGTTATGTATTTTAGCGCATTTGATTGGGCTTCAGTTAGATTTTTCATGACGCTAGAATAGCAAGTTCAAAAGTAACAGGGAACAATAATCGCAGATTTTGCTGAGCAACAAAATTTGAGACGCTTCCTATACGGTCAGATCTGTTGACGTTGTGTGAAAGAATCCGATCGGCTTCGCCCTTTGGTGACAGTGTATGCACCAAAACGTCAGGTTCAATGTACCCATTTTACCGTTCTTTTCACTCAAGAATCTATGCGTTATGGAGTTGACGCTAGTTGCGTTTTTGTAAAACCTTTGCAGCATCAATAAAATTCCAGCCTTGGATTGAATTAGAGAGAGCGCCACTTTCTCCACGGTAAATTAATGCCGCCTGGGTTTGTTTTTTAAAATATTTTTTTAAAGAGACCCAAAGATCGAATAAACTTAATTCTATACGTAGCTGAGGTTTTAATTTCTATAGGCCTAATTTAGATCTCTGCAGTTAAATCACTAAGCTTTACTAACCGATCACGGTCAGAATCAAAACGAGTAAAAAAGACGTCGTCTTCACTTAGGCTTGATAGATCTAAATCTTTTTCTTTTGAAACCAATCCAATGTATTCATTATTTCGTTTAGCTTGCATTGGTGAAACTCTTTGGGGGATGACCTCCATCTGACCTTCCACAAGACAACAAAACCCCTCCTTGCTAAAAGAACTTTCAAGAGAGGTTCCTACAACGCTAAAATCGATATAAACATCACCTCGCTCCTCCGACCTCTGTGCGGCAAAGTTAAGGAGTGTCTCGACATCTTTAGGTTCTCCAAAAATATCTATGATCCGAGTCGCTGTTAACTGAGTTGGTTTCAGCTGAACCTGACGAAGGGCTATGTAAGTTGACACCTTATCGTTATCACCTTTAACCCCAAACAATTCATACTTAGGCTCAGGGAAATCAAAATACCTCCACCGTAAGTTTTCGGGGTTACGGCCTGCATGCATAACCTCACTCGAAATATCGCAACGAGGTAAATCACTTTCACTCAAGGCTATGACAGCGCTCAGATCTTTTAATTTCTTAATAGGTTCATCTGTTGGCAAAAAAAGTAAACTGTTAGCATCCTCTTCTTTACCAATGTAAGTAGTGATCTCAGACATTTTTTCACTCAGCACTTTTACGTAAGTTCTGGCCCGAGTCGGCAGAACACTAAAACCGAATTTTGCATAAAAATGTGCTGTTTTCTCACTGAAGCCAAAGACACCAAAGGTTGGGCAACGCTGTAAAACAAGTTCTAACAATTTTTTACCGAGCTTCTTCCCACGATAACTATCGAGGGTGTAAGCACTGACGCCCCAACCAAAATCAAGAGATCGGCCTGCAATCTGCAGCTTTGTCTGTAAAAAACCATAGTGGCCGACGATCTCTTCGGATTGATTATCTATCGCTACAACCGAACCAAGAGACCCAGCGTGATCATCTAAAAACCACTTAACAAACGCAAGATCACAAAAAACAGAGTCGGAGCCATAAGCTCGCCCAAAAAAAACTGAAAGACGCTCAAGGTCTCTATAATCGGCAAACCTTATTGTAAACTCTTCCATTACTTTACTTACTCATCTTGAAAATAACGAACCACTGAGGTCATCATCATTCTACCGTTTAGTGTATCAAGCTCGACGGGCTTATCGGAATCGATGCCGGAAACTCCATGATACATATCACCACGATAAATCACCAGATCTGACGCTCGGACCTGACCTTCAATGTCGATGACTTCGTCACCTTTTTTCACGTAGGCTCCACCTTTTTGGAAATCTTCACCACGAGTTGTAAGCGCCAAGTAAACCACATAGGCTTTATCACCTTCTTCTTCAGCAGTATACTCTCGGTGCTCTGACATAAAACCACCACCTCGCGGGTACTGCAAAAGATAGCTCATACGGTAACGACGGTCGTTGCTGTCCCCCTCACTAGCGGAACCAAATGACTTATCTTTCCTCGATAGAAGATTTAAAATATCTATCTGGTGACGACTTATCTCAGAAAAAACCTCGGCATTATTCCAAGGAAAAAACATAAAAAAACGTGTGAACCGTGTAGAGGCAGGATACTCCCCCAAATCTAACCGCTGAAAATCCTTAGACCCGCGTTGGTAGTTTCCCGAGACCCGGATGTCTCCATCTTTTTTAAAAATTTTATTCGTCATATCCCGCAGCGAATTAACAAACTCCACACTTACCGCGCCACGAACGATCGAAAAACCTTCAGCATCAGTGGCTGCTCTAATATCGTCAATAGAGCCATAGACGTCTTGGATATCAGGAAGTTCAAATAAATTTTTCATGGGTTTCTTCTCCTACAATTCATGATGAAAAATTAACATAAATTCTGCGGCGGGTCTTCTCAATTCAGGTCGCGTGATAGGGCCTTCAATCTGGGGTAACAATGTGAAATTTAGTTAGAAATACCCTTACTGGAGGTCCTAAGACTGACATATAACTGAAATAACTATGCTTTTAGGCGGTTAGCTCAATGATTTTAATATTGAATCTCCGCGATAAGTATTCCCCCCCCCTAAAACAGACTGGCAATTCAAGGTTCACGCCCTTCGACTCATAAATACGATTCACCCGAACAACCCATTACACTAGATATTCAAAATCCGTCCGATAACCGACTCAACACTGGCGAAGCTCTCCATCTGTGACCAAGGTATTTCGATTTATTTAAGAAAAGTATTATGTTACAAATTATCGATGGAGTTTCATTCTGGCACATTTATTATTTTTCTTGCCGTATCGTTTACCATCTACTGGTATTTGGGAAGAAAACATCAGAACATTTTATTATTAGCTGCCAGTTACCTCTTTTATAGTTGGTGGGATTGGCGCTTTCTATTTTTGATCATATTTTCTTCTCTTGTTGATTTTTATGCATCTAACCAGATGTCGACAACCCTACCCGAAAAAAGAAAAAAATGGCTCTACGCTAGTATCCTGGTAAACCTCGGAACACTTTGCACGTTTAAGTATTTTAATTTTTTCGTCGATTCCTTCACTCATATTCTCAATACCGTAGGGTTTCAGGCAAACCACTCAACTCTAAATATTATTCTTCCAGTTGGTATTAGCTTCTATACATTTCAGTCTATGGCATACACTATTGATGTTTACAGGAAAAAAATCCCCGCAACGAATGATCTGGTCGCCTTTTTGAGTTATGTCGCCTTTTTCCCTCAACTTGTTGCAGGACCGATAGAGAGAGCCTCATCGCTACTTGGTCAGATATCTTCTGACAGACACTTTGATCTTTCATTAGCAAAAGACGGCTGTCGGCAAATACTCTACGGGCTGGTCGTTAAGGTAGTTATTGCTGATAATATCGCACCATTGGTTGATCAAGCATACGGCAACACATCGGCAAATGGTTGGCAGCTAATCGTCGGAACTGTTTTATTCGCATTCCAAATTTACTGTGATTTTAACGGGTATTCTTCGATCGCCATTGGAGTCAGTAAGCTGTTTGGAATCAGATTATGTCGAAATTTCAACTACCCTTATTTTTCTAGAAATATGGTCGAGTTTTGGAATAGATGGCACATCTCGTTGTCGACTTGGTTTCGTGACTATGTGTATATCCCTCTTGGGGGAAGCCACAGTACGAAGTACAAAACGGCTAGAAATTTACTATTAACATTTGGCCTCAGCGGATTATGGCACGGAGCTGGGGTCAATTACCTAATATGGGGTATCTATCACGGCTTTTTAATCATTCTGATTCGGAACCGCGTTACTGGAAAGAGATCGAATGATCTTTCCTTACTTGATCTCCCCGCAGTTTTTGGAACATTCTTCCTAGCATGTATCGGATGGGTATTTTTTAGAGCATCCTCGTTTTCAGCAGCACTGACTATTTTTCATAAAATGACGACTGACATATTTAGCACAGAAGCTCTTTTAAAAATCCTTAACCAAAGGGATCTTCAAATATGTGTAACCTTAATTTCCGTGATGTTGATCGTTGAATATATTCAGCGACATAAAGAACATGCTTTTCAAATCGAATTCGCACCACTACCTGTCCGGTGGTTCACTTATGCCTGCACCTTTATTTTAATTGCCGCGCTAGGAAAAACTGTAACCATACCATTTATTTATTTTCAATTTTAAGGCTAAGGATGTCAGCACCTCATTTAAAATTAATATCTAAAACTTTGATCTACTTCATTGTTTTATTTGTGTTGTTAATTGTATTCGAGTCGTTTTTACCACTTTCTTTAAAAGAATTTTTAAGCGATCATCACGCTTTCCATAACATTGAAACTCTTAGTAATGCTGAAAACAAAACCTTATATTTCGGTGATTCAGTTATCTCAAATGGTGAAGGCAGCGTAGACGAGTATCTCAGTGAAATATCTAACAGAGAAATCACTCCTCTCCACTACCCATCTTATTCTCAAGAGATATTTTTCAATATGTTAACTGTAATGGTTAATCAGGGTGTCAAACCAAAGCTAGTGATCCTACCAGTAAACCTCAGATCTTTTAGCCCATCTTGGGAGCAAGACTATCGCTGGAAATTCCCAAATGAGGATTTAGTTTATTATTGGGGTTATGATTTGCCCTTTAGATTAGCACGGGTCTTCAAGATAAACACCGGGCCTATAGACACATACGAAGCCGACCAAGGACTCGTTATGATTGAGGGGCAGTGGAAATCCATCGAGCCTGAGCCTTTAACGACATACCCCGAAGAAATTCGATCAAAAATTGAATATCGAATGCTAAAGAGCCTTCGCTATTACGGGATGGATTTAAAGAGAAGTAAATCTTTGAAGTTTCTTAAGAAGAACGCCGAGCTATTAACAAAACATGGTATCAACCATTTGATTTACCTAACTCCACTTGATCAAACAGAGCTAAAGCGATGGCTAACCGGTCCTGAATACAAGCATGTCCAAGCCAATATCAACACCGTATTTGATCTCGTCAAATCAGAAACTCAATACGCTGTTAATTTTGCTTATCTACTGCCGACCGGTAATTTTGATTACCCCAAAAGACGAGTAAGCGAGCATTTAACAGTCGCAGGTAAACAAAAACTAGCCGATGCGATTGAAAAGCAGCTTATTAAATTTGGGCTTTAAACTTGGTCAACTCTATTTAGCATAGTATCAATTGATTGTTGGTGAAGGGAAAGATACACACCTTCGTGACGAACCTAACCACGTTCCACTATACAAAACCCGAATACTCTTGTTACTATCAGGCGAAATGTCGTATAGATCGGAGGTTAGTTATGTCTTTAACTACTGAAAAAACAACTCTGCCAAAGGTCTACGAAGTTCCTACAATTAATCTCCTGAGCGTACATAAATTTCGGCTCTTCTGCAGAATCTGTGGGTTCCCAAACCTAATTCGGACTGCCGCGGAAGAGCCCGAATGTTATATATATATTTTGATGAGCATATTAGGTCTCTCCCTGAAAAACCTGACGGTAGCATCGATACAATGCAACCAGGTTTCCAACATAACGATGTTGATGCGTTTCGTCATGCGTATGTAAGTGGGGTATTCACCCATGAGTACGGTGAAAGAGTTGCAAGATTTCTCGGCTGGATGAATGAGTTGACCCCTTCTTCCGGTGGTAACGATGAAAATATGGACCTCTGGAACAATGCTGCCGGTCGTCGCCTAACTCTCAAACACAAATCGAAGAAAGAACTTTTAGAAGCAATTAATCAGCCCTAGATTCTGGAGAACTCATCATTTCACTCAATGACGAGAGAGTTTACGAAGGAGCCGCAGCTCCTAGGCCAGATTCAAGCAATGCTGTAGTTGTTTTGAAGGAAAGCAACACTGGGGCGAACGAATTCTTTTTTGACCTTAGCTCATCTAAAGCGATGACTAGATCCGAGTTTGTTGATGCAATTACCTCAGACAATTATCCTAGGTATACGACAAGGACAATCAATGGCGTTAAAGTTCCCGTTTCAAAACGTGATGGATCTGATGCCAATAATCTAGGGTAAGTGACCGCTTAGATCAGACGGCAAAAAAATAAGGATCAGAAATTAGAACTTGAAAAGTAAGGTTAATTACCGTACAATGGTCTTTAGCTGGATTAAGGAGTTAGTGTGGAAAAGCCTTGCGTGGTTTCACTATCGAAGCAATCGATGAAACAACTCAAAAAATTACCGATCTATGTCAAAGAGGCCGCTTTAGTTTGGGTTAAACCTGTCGAAGAACAGGGCATTAGGAAAATAAGAAGGTTACTAGCTACCATGACGAGCCATTACAAGGCAAGCGACAAGGACAAAGGTCAGTAAGGCTAACTCGCTCATATCGTATTTTTTATGAAGAGAGTGAAGATCAGCTCCAGATATTTATAACAATTATCGAGGTAAATAAGCATGACTACTAATGGCAACGCAGCTAAAGAACTCGAAAAGCATGTTGGACCGCTAACCTTCGGCATGTTCTTACGAGTAGCACGCAAATCTATGGACCTTACTCAAGTAGAGCTAGCAAAGATGCTTGGCATGACCAAGGGAACGCTTTGCGATATCGAAAAGAGCAGACAATTAGTTAGTCCAGAATTAGCAGTTAAAATCGCCAAAAAAGCTGGCCTATCAAAAAAACTTGCCGTGCAAGCCTGTCTGCAGGATCAACTTAAAAAAGCTAAAATTAAAATGACGGTTGAGTTAAGCGCATGAGAGAAGATCCAGTGGCGCACCCAGAGCGATTCGAACGCCCGACCTTCTGATTCGTAGTCAGATACTCTATCCAGCTGAGCTATGGGTGCGTAACTGCATAATTAAGAGTTATGTATTATCTTATAAAAAAGCCCGCTTCAAGCATTTATAACTCCAGACGCAACTTATTGAATTAGCTACCTTAATATCTCCACTTCGGGAGAAAGTCTGGTGACGCCAATAAACTCAAAGTCGGCTGCAGGCAGCACTTTAAAGATCAAAGCTCTTTCAATCCAGTGATAATTATCTTCGATATGACTTCGGTCTGAATGCAAAGCAACGGTGAGAGTATAATCACCCGGGCCTATATTCAGATCAAAATTAAATACATATTCAACCTCACCGTCGACCTTACCATCAGGTTTTACACTGAGATTATCCGTGTTTACTCCAAAAATATCGTAGCCCAGTCGGTCGCGAATCAATATACCGCAGGTGGGTTGGTCCATGGGGCCTTTTTGAATTTTTGTTTTAACATGTATAGCGACTCGAGTTCCGGTTACGAGGGCCACTGAAGATTCTCCTCCGGAGGTTTTTATAACCACATCAACCACCTCCGCTTCACGAGTACCTGACTCAAATGAGGTATCGGGATCTGACATTGCTGCCGCCAATTTGCGGGCTTTGACTAGTTCTTTATTTTGATGTTCAGCTAAAAGGGCGTTGTATAGATCAAGAGCCTGTACCGGAGTCCCATGAAAAAGCACCGAGCCCTTATCCAATAGGGTAACTGATTCACACAACATTTTAACGGCGCCTAGGTCATGACTTACAAACAGAATCGTTGTCCCGGACTCTTTAAACGACCTAATTTTCTTCAGACATTTTTGTTGAAAATATGCATCACCAACTGATAACGCTTCATCGATAATAAGAACATCAGGCTCGACCGATATTGCAAAAGCAAACGCTAGCCGAACATACATTCCAGAAGAATAGATTTTTACCGGTCGATCAAAGAAATCACCTAGCTCCGCAAAATCTTGGATCGCTTGAATCTTCGAATCTATTTCATCATGAGAAAGCCCCATGATCGCACCGTTTACATAGATGTTCTCACGGCCTGTTAGTTCACCATGAAATCCTGTTCCTAATTCAAGAAGGGCTGCGACTCTGCCGCTAACATTAAATGTTCCAGAGCTCGGGTCCAACACACCTGTCAGTATTTTTAGCAGAGTACTCTTTCCAGCGCCGTTCATGCCAATGACTCCATGAACGCTGCCTTCAGGAATCGAAATATTAATATCATTTAGACTCGACACCAAATCATAATCAACGTCCGGCTTCGCATAGCCAAATAACTCTTTCAGCATAGAAAAACGACGTTTATAAACTCTGAACTCTTTTGTGAGATTCTTAATTTCTATCAAATGTGATCCCTCACAGAAGATATGGAGCGATTATAAACAAACCAGCCTAAAGCACTCGATATAACAGCCCACCCCAACATCAGTGCCCAAAAAAATGGGTCTGGATAACGTTTAAAGTAAAAAAGAATATGAAGTGGTTCAATAAACGCCCATGCGGGATTAAAATACAGCATCTTCCGAGCAATCTCTGGTAAAGCGTCGGCTAAATAGACAATCGGAGTGAACCAAAACCAAAGCTGAAACACCACGGAGACCATCTGCTGAATATCTCTCATAAATACATTCAAACACCCAAGAGCCACTCCGAGCCCCAAACAAAAAACCGCCATTAAAATCATGACGGCGAAATAAGACAAAAACAAGCCGATCGAAACTGGACTTACCAAAAACAGCACTACCAAAAAAATAGAAAAAGCTATGAAAAAGTTAATAGTTGCCGAGGCTAAAGTCGCACAAAACAAGATAAAAGGAGAAAACGACAGCTTTTTCATAAAAGCCGAATTGTCCAACAAAGTAACGGTGCAACGGTTAATGACCTCTGAGAAAAAGTTCCAAGCGATAAGTCCTGAGCATAGGTAAAGGCTGTAGGAAAAAGGGCCGCTATCAGCTCCTAATCTTGCTTTCATAACCTGCGAAAACACTAAAGTATAAATTAAAATCATCACTAAGGGGTGGATCAGATTCCAATAAGAACCGAGTAAAGACCCCAAGTATCGCATTTTGAACTCACGTCTCGTCAGATCTATAAGTAATCTAAAGGATCGAGGTCTTGGCTTCATAAAAACTCACTAGAAGATTGCGATAAACAAGTACTCATGTATATTATTAGTTATTATACTAATGGGTCAACATAACTAAGAATTTTTAAATATGCCAGATAAAATACTTGTCTACAGTTCGTTACCTCCCACAAAATGCGGCATCGGCACCTATGCAGCCGAGCATATCCTAAATCTAAAATCGAATGGATCTCAGGTATACACTTGCTCACCAGACCATTCATCGGCAGCTAACTACCGGGTCGATTTACATCGAATACGATCAATTATAAAATTAATTTTGGTGCTATCAATAAAGCGTTTTGATGGCATTCATATACATTATACGGGAGATTTCTTTTTCCCGATGATGTTCTGCGGCAAAATAAGAAAAAATTATACTAGAATATTTCAAGCAACACTTTTTTTAACACTGGCACTAAAATCAGGGAAAAAGGGCAGCATCATCTTCCACGAAGCTTACCTCGGACTAGGAAGAAATCCTCTTTTCAACCTAAGCAAAGGAATGGCTTTTTCTCTTTTTAAGAACTTAATCTTCCATACCCAAGAAGAACTCGATCGTATCTACTCGACATTCCCGAAGATCATTAGCAAAAAGCAGTGCAAGGTAGAGGAACATGAACGCTATATGCTGCCTAAGTTCCGAGGGTCTCAGCAGGATGCCAGAGATTCTTTAGGCCTCGGTTACAACGAAAAAATACTACTATGTATCGGATTTATTCAGTCACACAAGGCTTTCCATGTGGCTGCCGAAGCCCTTAGGGATTCCGAGCGCAAAGACATCACTCTATATATTGTCGGAAGTCTTAGGGTCACAAATGAAGACACGCTTTCTTATAAAAGACACCTGTTAGAAATCATCAAATACCTTCCTAATGTAAAGTTAGTCGAAAAATTCATCGATGACATTGAGTTTGATGCTTGGATCACAGCGGCCGACATGGTTATTCTTCCCTATACTGACATATCTTCTTCTGGAGTAGGGGCTAGGGCAAAGATTCTAAATAAGCCATTAATTTTTAACGGCAACACCAATCTTAGTAATCAATTTGGCCAGCAAAAAGACTGCCAAAGTTATCAAAACCACAGTGAGTTTGTCGAGATACTAAAAATCTTTCAACCCAATCTCAATACAAACGCTCAAGACAACGATGCTACCCTACAAATAAGCTTAAACGATAAGCCTATTCTGTTTGTCATACCCTGGTTTGGTAAAGATGTTAAAGGCGGTGCGGAATCATTCATCTACGACTTATGCAGCCAACTATCAGAAACTGGACAACAAGTCGAAGTGTGGGCTACGGCGAGTTCTAGTATCGAATGCCGAAACAATGATTTTTTACATTTAGAGTCTGATAAGTCAGCCCCTTTTAAGATTAGGCGTTTCAAGAGCAACACCTTAAGCGAATCCCTATTCAAACTAGTTCACCCTAAAATGTGTCAGCCCTCAGCCGGATTTATAACCGGCTTACTTTGGAAAATGACTGCCTTGTACGGTAAGGGCATGAAATCAGTTCTTCAGCAAGAACACGAGAACTATTCAACGATTCACTTGTGCCACTACTTTGGTGGCAGCACCCATCGCCTCGCTGGGGTAAGCCCAGATAAGACTATCATTCATCCGTTTATCCATGAAGAGCCACAAGCCTTTCACTCCATAATGCGTGATCTATTTTCAGGTGTTCGAGGCGTTATGTGTAACACAGTAGCCGAAAGAAAAATCGGTGAACGAGCTCAGATGGGTTTACTTCCTGGACTTTACTTCCCTATAGGTAACGGCATCAACTCTCTCGATCAAGCCGACAGTAACTTACCAAGTGACCGCTTTAGAAAAGATGAAATTGTCTTCATTGGCAGGCTAATCTCTGAGAAAAACCTACTAAAACTCTCTAAATGGCTTAAGAGTTATAATAAAACTGCTCTTAGAAAAGTAACTCTGTCTCTCATTGGCCAGGGTCCGTTATTTGAATCGAAAAAATTAGCGAAAAACCCCCACATAAATTTCACCGGATGGCTCGACGAAGAAGAGAAGCAGTTATTTATTCGCAATGCCTTGGCTGTTGTTCAATTATCATTATTCGAAAGTTTCTCTCTTGTTTTGATGGAATCTTGGGTTCAAAAAACTCCAGTTATTGTAAACAAAAAATGTGCTGCAACCGATGCCCACGTCACTTCTAGTGGCGGAGGGTTTAGTGTCGGCACTCAAAAAGAGTTTAATGAAGCCCTAGATCTCTTAGTCTATTATCCAAAGCTTCTTTCCTGCATGGGAGAAGCTGGATTTCTTTATGTGAATGATCAATTCTCTTGGAAAAGTGTGCTAGCTAACTTCCATAACGCGCGACAACAGATCATGTCTTCTATTCCTTACTGCCCAAAAAGCCAGAAGGACTATGGCGGGCTGCATGTCAAAACTGCCACCGAACTGCCGGACGTCAACGACCCTAGACAACTTAGCGGAATCGTCCATCTGCCGCCATTGAACCCGGCGACTAAATCATTTTACCAAATGTGTGGATCTGATTTTTACGCGGCCTTTGAAGCTCGGCACCGAGACCCCGATGCGGGGAAAGTGTTTCCGTCTTGGCCCGATTACTCCAACTACCTCTCAGAACTGACCGACCAAGAACTCTGGGTTGATATAGGGGCGGGGCGTGGACAGTTTCTAGAATACTTACTGAAAGACAAAGGTCCCACAAACAACTTAATGGGCGTTGAGCCCGATGGTACTTCCTACGCGCAGCTATCGAAACTATCGATACCCACTTGTGCGATGTATGCTGACCGCTTCTTAGGAGCGACTCCTGATAACAGCATTCGCATTATTAGCATGCTACACGTAGCCGAACACATTCCCTTCCAGGACCTGTGTTGTATCTTTAAAATTGCTTTCGACAAAATCAGCAAAGATGGTGCACTCATCGTTGAAGTCCCCTTTGTCAATACTATTAAAACTTCCGCAACTAATTTTTGGGAAGACCCTACCCATATCCGACCTTTGGTCTTAGAGACTCTGCAGTTTGCAATGTCCAGGGCCGGGTTTCATATTGAATCTACCAAAACTTATGCCCCGCACTTAGAGCCTTCTAAACTTCATGAGCTAGCCACAAATATACATTCGGATCTACTTGCTAAAGAAATTTACGGCGATCAAGATGTAAGCGTTGTCGGAAGAAAAACATAACATGGCTAAACGACGAATTGCGATAAGCTTACACAACTTATCTTCGTCAAAAAAATCGGTTAGACGAGCTGGAATTCAACAAGTCGTACTTCAGGTTGCCCGAGAAGTCCTAACTAACACTCGTACCGATTTGGAATTTGTACCCATATTTCATCTACCGCTATGCAATCCCGAAAACACTCCGTTATTTCGACCGACTCACTTTAACGCTTCGAAACTCGTGCTTGAAGAAACATTAAAAGAACTCGACATATCTAAAGAGGATTTAATCAAAAAATTTCCTTTCATCGATCTACTGTTTAAAGAGAAGATCGATGAATACGAGAAAGAGTGTATTAACCAAATTGCGTCTTGTGATATTTTCTTCGAAACTGCACTTGCGGATGTTAGAAACGTCACCGATGCCGCAAAGAAAATAAACCCAAGCCTCTTAACTGGCATATGTGTCCACGATATGGTTCCCATAGTTTATCCCGAGTATATAGATGATCATATGCGCGGCTGGTTTAGCATACAGTACATTGAATGCCTGCACTCGGTAGACTTCTGTGTGGGTGTTAGTAGGCATACAGCCATCGATACCGATAGATACATGGCAAACCACGCACCGTCAAAAGAGCGCATCTACTACAACGCACTCCCTACCCCAAAACCCGGTAACAAACCCAGTAATTCTTACAGGAATTTATTAGTAACAGCTTATCCACAACTACAAGGAAAAAGTATTTCGTTATCGGTCGCAACCATTGAACCTAGGAAAAATATTTCCTTAGTACTTAAAGCCTATAAAAAGTTTATAAAACTTTTCCCTGAACTAGCTAAAACTAATATTCTGGTTCTAATTGGTGCTAAGGGCTGGGAAAACCACAAACAAATCGATCAGCTTATAGCTGATTTAGGCTCTAATGTCCTAGTCACAGGATATGTAAGCGACGAACTCTTGGATAGTTTCTACCATCACGCGAATACCTGCTTAATGCCAAGCCACTATGAGGGCTTCGGAATACCGGTAGCTGATGCAAGAGGGCGGGGCGCACAGGTCATAACCTGTGTAAATTCGTCCTTACCCGAGGCATCACGCCTCGATGCTTACTACACCGATCCCTCGAACGAAGACGAGCTAGCATGTCTTATCGCTACCACTCTAAGGCACCCTAATAAAAACAACTCACCCACTAATAAAGATAGCCTCGGCCACCAAAATTGGACTGATTACTTCAATGGTCTAATAGAAATTCTTCATACCGTTACCCAAACTCAGACAACCACTAAAACCCAGACAACCAGTTCTAGCCAAGTGAAAAAGATAGGCTTTGATCTCAGTCAGGATTCTGTTTCTCTCAGAAGAGTCAATACTCAACAAATATCAGATATAGACACTCATCACAGCTTTATCGCCCGGATCACCGGATCAGAAAAAACTTTTGATATAAGATCAAATAGAAGGCTCGCTCAGTTCTATCAAAACCTCGAACAGTCAACACCACAAGATCTATCGGTTTTACCTAATTTAAATCAAGAACATTTATACTTCGATAGTCTAAGCCATTTTGTGCTCTCTTCAAGGGTTCACATCAACAGCAACCCCGCGTTAACTAATGCGCTCAAGAAAAACCTCAAATTAATCTCACTGGTATCTAAAGACTCTGCTAAGCCCGATCAGTACTTAGCATCAATCGTTAACTGGTCTGACTTAATGATATTTGAAGATGAAGATCAGTTAGGGTATATCGATAAAAACGAACATCAGCGTTGTCTCGTTAGGCCTGAGCTCTTTAAACCTACAAAAAGCCATATAGAATCATTAGCACAATTAATAGGAGGTTTGACCTTTGCTTAGAACTATTCTTCATCACACCAGAAAGTGTGCACACAAATTACTTGGTACCAACCACGTATATAATCAAGGATCACTTGACGACCCGACGTCATCTCACCAAAAAATCATGGACCGAATCACCCGACTCGAGGCACAAGTAAATTGGAGAAACCTTGGGGACCCTTCATCGTTAGGCAATCTAAAGTTAGAACAACTTGCAGCAACAAACGACAAGGACCTACTACGAGATCTCTGCGATAATCTATCCGGTCAGCTCGGGGACCCCAACGAACAACAACACTTCAATTCACGCACGACGTCTGAATACTTTAATAGGATTATTGTTACATCTCCTTCGACTGTATTAAATAAGCTTGAGGTGTCATACACCTACTTGCTTGACCCACAAGACGTATTCACTAATATTCAAGCTCAACGCCTCGACGACACCTCACTCCTTCGAGTAGCCCCCTTAACCTATCTCCAGGCCTTAGGAGATAAAGATCTGACGTTTATATGGTTGTCTGACTTTCTTCACCGTGCGGAGCCAATAACAGCGATGCTGACTTTGCTTCATTGTGTAAAAAATCTTAAACCAGGATCTAAGGTCGCCGGTTATATTAAAGCAGATTCAAATGACCCCAGAGTCTTCAAAGAGTTCGATCTCCAAATGTTAACTAAATTTAAATCTGGTTTAGATATTAAAACTGAAGGTAACGTTTTTGAATTCACAATCGTTTAAGGGATGAAGGCTTAGCCAAAAACTCCAACTGTCGTCGCTTGGGAACCCACCTCAGAAGGTGGGCGTCTCCACTCCAGCTTTAGGCGTCCCGCTACATCAAAAGAAGGCGGGCTTGCACACCACTCGAAGGATTCTGACTCCCTTATATATAAGCATCGGTTCACCAGCATCGACACGATAGTCACCAGCTCACGACTAAGCCCACTTAAATAATAACATACAACCACATGCTGTATACAAGCTAATTTCTGAGATTTTTGACAGAAAAAAACCTTTAATTATATGACTCTTACGCCTACACTAACCGAATGACTAATATTGAAACAGCAGCGATATACGTAGTAGCGACTCCCATTGGTAACCTTGATGACATTAGTCAACGGGCTATTGCAACTCTTAAAAATGTTGATTTTATTGCATCGGAAGATACCCGAACAACCAAGAAACTTTTAAGTCATTTGGGAATCACCAAAAAAGAACTTATAAGTTATCACGATCATGACGAGAAAGAAAAATCCTCTAAACTAATCAGTCGATTAAAATCTACCGGGGAAAGCATGGCTTTGGTTTCTGATGCCGGAACACCCTGTGTATCTGATCCCGGCTATAAATTAATAGCAGCCGCAAAGAAGGAGCAGATAAAGGTTCATCCAATCCCAGGTCCAAGCGCACTAACATCGTTAGTCTCGGCGTCGGGACTACCAAATAACCGCGTACTCTTCTGTGGTTTTTTGCCGACAAAAGTAAACGCAGTCAAACAAGAAGTAGAATCATGGCTAAGTACAAATGCTTCGATTGTTTTTTTCGAATCAACTCGGCGGCTTGAAAAAACTCTGCGCGTTGTTTCAGAAGTATACCCGCTAGCTGAAGTTTGTATTGCAAGAGAAATCACTAAGCTCTTCGAAGAAATCGAAACCATGAACATCAATGAGGCCCTTATATTTCTCAGTGTTCACAAAACTCTAAAAGGCGAATCATCCGTTATGGTTTATTTAGGGGAAGAAAAAAAGAGAACACTCGAAGACCACGACCTAGCAGAGACAGAGATTATCTCAGCCGCAAGAAAAGCCTTTAAAAAAGGTGACACTCTTAAAGATCTTTTACTGAGATATAGAGACTGCGGCCTGAGTCGTAGCGATCTCTACCAACTCCTGCTATCTGCGAAAAATCCGAAAGACTAGACGGAGTCCCGACTGCACAAGTTTTTTTCATTTGCTCAGAAACCTTACAAGAATCCTCCATCCGCTTCTTTGATTTTGCAACTTTGATTAGTTCCGAGACATTTGATCGAGTAAATTTATTTTGAGTTTCAAAGTGAAGGTATATGCCCATCATTTTCATAACAACTTCAAACCGCCGTGGTCCCAGAAACGCTCCGAACAATACCGATTTAAAAAATTGAAAGCGCGAATTCGGTCGCTTTGTATAGTGATAAATGAGTCTAAAAAAAGCCCTGATCTGTAGTAAACTCTCTTTAATGGTCGGACGGTAGCGATTTTTAATTTTTAGTTTAGCTGCCATTCTAAGCGCCCGATTCGCATAAACTCTGGGGTTATAGACCGTCTCTGAAACATGTAGAAATTCAGTCAAAATCTCCACCCGATCTCGGGCCGTCTCAAAGTTAAGTCCTGCCGATGTGTTGTCCACTACTTCAACCAGCGCGCCATTTACATCACCAACGGAACTATGAGAATTGGACGCTCTCTCACCAGTCATACTTAAAAGGCGCCCTTCTTTTTTAAGCCGCCGTGTGAGTTGAGTGTTCGGTAAAGCCACAAGTAGACCCACCATCGGAATACTGATCGACGCATCTTCAATGAGTTTAATCATCGGAGCGTCTACCCCCGCTGGTTCTGAATCAAAACCCATAATAAACCCGCCGGTTATCGCTATCCCGTAATCATAGATCGTTTGTAGTCGTTCGGAAATATCACCCATAGTGTTTTGAGTTTTCTGGGTTTGTAATAAAATTTCAGGAGAGGGACTCTCAATACCAATAAATACAAACTTAAACTGCACATCTCGCATCATTTCAAGTAATGACTTATCGTCAGCAAGATTCATTGAGGCTTCGGTTTGAAAATTAAAAGGATAACCATGTTCTTTCTGCCAAAGAAGAAGGTTAGGAAGTAATTCTCTTTTTACCATCCTCTTATTACCGATAAAGTTATCATCCACTAAATCAATAGAGCCCCGATAGCCAAGATCATACAGTGTCTGTAGCTCCACCAATAACTGCTCAGCTGATTTCGTCCGCGGTTTCCGACCAAAGAGCTCAATGATGTCACAAAACTCACAGTTAAAAGGACATCCTCTAGAATACTGCACACCGATTTGCATATAATCTTCAAATTTCAATAAATCATAACGAGGTATCGGGCTTTCGGTGATATCAGGTTTATCATCCGATTTAAACGTGCCCGATGGTTTCTCTTTTTCCCAGGAATCCAGCCATATCGGGACCGTTATTTCACCCTCATTTAAAACCAACGCATTTGCTTGGTGATAAATATCGGGTTGACTAGTGGGGTCGGCTCCGCCAACCACCACAAACTTGTTATCCTGGTTTGCTCGCTTTATGATTGAAAGCATCCCGGATTGCTGCGGCAGCATTCCCCCCATTAAAACGACGTCGGCCCACGCCCAATCCTCCTCAGAAAACTCGTAACAATTTAAATCTAATAATTTAAACTCCCAGTGCTGAGGTAAAATGGCCGCTACCGTAATCAACCCCAGTGGTGCTGAGGGAGTTTTGCGCCCCATCACTTCACATGAAATTTTATAATTCCAATAACTATTAGGAGAAAATTCAGTATGAACCAATAAGCAGTTGATGGGATCATTGGGTTTTAACTTCACAAAATTCCTCGTTTTTTTTAAATCAAAGTGTTTATCTATCTTAACACCTTTGCTTAACCAGCACCAAATATCTGTACAGAATTTAAAGCATTCGTAGATGCTAAGTGCTTTCAATTAAATTGGTCGGCCGATTAATCCCCCCCCATGGACCAAGTAAGTCTAATTAAAGACAATCAACTAAAGAAAATACTCTCAAATTCGCTTGACAAGTAAGTGTATTAAAGGCAAATTCCCCCTGCTTTAAAGAGTATTCTATAACATCCCTTAATAATTCAGGAGTCATTATGCGCATCAAAACCTATTTTCGTTTTTTATTAGCAGCAGTCGTAAGTCTTTCAGCAACAGGAGCATCTGCAGAGGCATCTAAGGTCCTAGAAGCGTTAGAACTCGTAGTCACTAAGGCTGGCGCGTCCATCACGACTAACCAGAAAATTGGTTGGGGTCACATCAACTCTTTTGACGCCGACATCGGAGACGTCAAAGACAACTCTTGGATAAAACTCGAAAAACCAACTTCCAATAAAAATGGAACTTTTACTTATGTGATCGAAGGAGATATCGACCTGTCAAAAGTAACCGTTGTCCTTATAGATATTCATAACGAAGACCAATCTTGGCGTTATAAGGCAACCGCAACAGTCGATAAATCAAAAAAAGAAACCGATTCATTATCTCTTGTGTTCAAAAAAGTTGTTAGCAAGGCTATAGTGCCACCAATAAAAGCTTTGGAACTCTTGGTCACTAAGACCGGCCTATCCATCACAACTAATCAGAAAATTGGTTGGGGACACATCAACTCTTTTGATGCCGCGATCGGAGACGTCAAAGACAATACATGGATAAAACTTGGAAAGCCAACTTCCAATGAAAATGGAACTTTTACTTATGTGATCGACGGAGATATCGACCTAACAAAAGTAACAACTGTTTTAATTGACCTTTATAACGAAGACCAATCTTGGCGTTATAAGGCTACTGCAAAAGTTGATGAATCAGAAAAAGAAACAGATTCAGTATCTCTTGTATTCAAAAAGGTTGTTAGCAAGTCAGCAGAGCAAATTGCAAAAGAAGAGCAGGCAGAAAAAGAACGAATTAGAAGAACAGCTGGGCATAACTCTCAAGAGATGAAAGCTATTCAACTTATCAACAATATTTGTGTCAACCGGGGGCATCAAAAAATGATACCAGATGCGGAACTACGACGACGTGCCCTAGAAAACTCAGACCTCCAAGCAGGATTCGGTGGCTCTGGTCACTATACTGGTTACGGAAACCCGGAGATCGCATACTTTGGCCCTACTACCCCGGAATCAACCGTCAACGGTTGGGTTGCCTCAGGAAGCCATAACGCTTTGTTATGCGCAGGTAGCCGTATTGGTGTAGGATTAGTCGGCGGAAATTCTTGGACCGCTGTATATCAATAAATAGTTCAAAGAAAGGTGGCGCCATTAAGATTAAGTGTGTGCCACCTTTTGTTTACTTCTGTCTTTTCTTCAACAAAAACTCCGCCCATTCTAAATCTTCGTAATCATCAATGTCCACTGATTCAGATTTCTTCATGAGATAGGGTAGAATTTTTTCGCCATAAAAGTTCTTTTTCTTAACAAAGTTTTCACTCTTAGAGATTACGATCGCCGGGCCGTTCCGTGCGAATAGCTGTTCGGTAATACTATGCCTATTACTACTGCCAAGCTTAGATTCACTTTGATAGGGAACAAAATAATCCCCATCTAACTTCATGAGCTTTGACGGATTAACACTATGATCGATCGGCACTGCGCTTACCAGTGAGTCGGCTTGGGGGTCAGACAGAAACAACTTCATCGCTTCATCGATATGCTTACTTGTTGTAAGTGGTGATGTAGGCTGTAAATAAACAACAATATCGGTTCGATAATTATGGATCTTCTGCATAGTCTCGATTGCATGCAAAACCGCATCAAGCGTTGAGCTCTCGTCTTCTGAAATTTGCGCGGGTCTCGTAAAAGGCACCTCGACGCCAAACCTAGCTGCCGTCTCTGCAATTTCCTGGCAATCCGTCGACACGATAACCCTTTGCAAGGATTCGGCACCAAGGGCTGCTTCGCAAACGTAACCAATGAGAGGTTTACCGCATAGATTATAGACATTCTTTCCAGGAATACCCTTAGAGCCACCCCGGGCGGGGATAATCGTCAGAATGTTACCATTTTGCTTCATAAATAAGTTCCACTCTCTGTGTTAATCACATTTTTATACATAAGAACAGTGCCTTAAAACTACAGTACGTATGGCACCTTAAATCAAAATTATATACTTTACATATATATAAACCACAAATATAACCCACCTTATCCAAATTAGGGGAAATAGATCCATGACTGAAAACCACCTCTATTTAGCACATTGCGGCTTCTACGACACGGCCATCGGTGACGGAGTATATGAAATTCACACAAACTTCTTTGTTTGTGCAAACAGCTTTGATGACGCAAAACTTAAAACCAAGCAATTGCCCAAATTCAAAGAAAAAAGAATGCATATTGACGGGCTACAAGAAATCCAAATGGTAGATGGTTATAAAATCACCGTGGAATATGACGGCACGTCAAAAAGCCAAACCATCATACCAAACAACAGATACCGACAACTCGCAAGAAAGACTACAGAAGCCACACAATAATCGGAAATCCATGAAGCACCTATTACAGTTTATATTTTGTTTATCGATGTTTGCAATACTTCTGTCTGCTCCGTTAAACGCGATTACCTGCAATGACCGGATCGCACAGGCCCCGATTGCTGTCGACGATCCCGACTATGGGCGGTGGTTACTTGAGCAAGCACGCGATCATATTCTCAGCGTTGAAAACTTAAAATGTGATCCATTCGTAGATTTTGAGAAAAGTGTCGATTCATTCGATTATATTGGGGTTTCTTTTTATCATAACAAGCCAAGTCACCGATATACCACAAAACAAATTCGATTAATAAAGCAGACTTTTAACGCAACCTACATACTAAAAGCTAAACTACACACTCCTACAGTTCTTAGTGTTAATATTTATAGGATAGAGGGTGATTATGACCTTCGTTTGGAAAAGACGAAACATTATGAGTTTTTCATTGAAATAAAAAAATCTAAAAACCACCAAGCTCCCCAGTTTCTCAAATACTTATCTTTGATGAGTCCGAACTCCTTTACTCTCGGTTCTACATACACTGAGGTTTCGATGGATCTTCCTGATGAATACCAAGAGATTGATTCCACTCAAAAAAGCGCCCTTCCAAAGATTATTTCCTCTATTTCATTTAACAAGATAGATAATTCTTACGCTTACAACATGTTTGATGCGGGAGCATCATTGTTTCCCGGCCAGTTCTTTTTCGGCTTAGACCAAAGAACAAAGATCGCTCGCAGAGACTCTCCGTCAACTGATGATGATGCCATTAAAACACTGCGCGTATCAATCTACGGAATCTGCCCCAACATCAATGCCTTGGGGACCATTCACACACCCCTAGGTGCCACCTACACAAGCATTGGTTATGGACCTTGTATTTTGCACAAACGTGTCGACGATGAGAACCCCAAATTCAGTATCGACCTTGCCACCCGGTTTGTTATGGGACACCGAGTCTTTTTCACAAAAAAATACTTCACCTTCTTAGAATTTGATTATCTTTTCTTTAATAATCATCTATACCGATCTAACTTCGCTAAATCCCGGACTATTACTCGAGGCACATTGGGCCTAGGAATGTACGTACCGGATGCTGAATCTTTGTTTTTAAAGGGTTTTGAGACTCTTGGGTTATATTAGGTAGAAACTAATTTTTATTTAATTTTTCGCCTGAATTCCTGATTTAATTTGTTGAACTAAATCTGCGTCTTTTTTCAAATCAAACTTCGGGGCGTTATCCCAGTCATAAAACCAAACTGGTTTTCCAATAAGTTCCGATGGTTCATTTGCATAACGAGGGAAAAGGTGGGCATGCAACGCGACTTCAACGTTTCCTAGCATTTCATAATTAATTCTAGTAGCACCAGTAATCTCTAAAACAACATCTCCAAGCATCGCCATATCTGACAAGAACTGTATCCGTCGTTCTCCCTTCAAATCATTAAGGGTCGGAACAACGGGATCAGGAAGCAGTAAACAATACCCCCTCAGAAACTGCACCTCACCCATGACGACCCAGCCCGAACTCAAACGATCAACAACCTGTGGGTTGAGACCATTCCGCGCCGCATCAACTTTTTTATGAATAAGAGTACTCATTTTTGCACCTATTTACCTAAAAACGAGTTGATCCCATCTAGCAAGATATCAACACCTATACAAACAATAACGAAAGCTAGTATTTTCGACAACGCTTTAAGGCCCGCTTGACTGAGTCCGGTAGCCAACTTCGGTAAATATATAAATAAATAATATATACACACCCCCATAAGAACCACCCCGATTGCTGCGGCTGCGTAATGAACAATAGTGCTGTCAATACTACTCGCGGTCGAATGAGCACTGATTGTTAAAATCACCGACAAAGCCCCTGGACCGGTTGTTATCGGGAATGTCATTGGATAAAATTCTTTACCAGATACATCATCAATTATCTCGCTAGCTGTATCGGTATTTTCCTTATGCTCCGTATCGTCATCATTTAAAATACGCCAACCTATCGCTGCTAGAACAAGACCTCCTCCGATCTGCACCGATGAGATTGATAACCCAAATAATTTTAAAATATATACTCCAAGAACCAGTAGAATCAGTAAAAATAAGGTCGTATAAGACGCTACCCTTAAAACCAACTTGCGGTGTTCAGACTCTGGCAGACTCACGACCATTGCACGTACAATGAAGGAGGTTCCTATCGGGTTAATAACTGGAAAAAGCGCAAAAAAAGTCAGCGAAACAATTTTTAAAAATGGGGTGACCTCGTCCAATATCTATTCCTCTGTTGGTCTGAGCAGGGTAGTCAGGTAAGCTTTCTTAATCAATTAAAGTATTGATGTCAAGATTGACCTGGGTCTTTCTTATGCGAATTCGAATAAACTATATAGGCACGAAAAATGATTGTTTTTACGTCTATTATTTAACTCACGTCGCACAGCCACTTTTTTATAACTTGATCTAATTCATCCCGACGGAATGGCTTCGAAATATAATCGTCCATACCCGCAGCAAGGCAAGCAGCCTTGTCGCCAATCATTGCATTTGCAGTAACCGCCACAATAGGAATCTTTTTAAAATCATCCAACTCGGGGTTATTACGGATCTCCGCGGTAGCTTGAAAACCATCCATTTCAGGCATTTGACAATCCATAAGAATTAAGTCGTAGGAATTAGTTTTTAAGGCCTCCACTGCGAGAGCTCCATTTGACACCACATCTGCTTCATATCCAAGTTTTTTTAACATCACAGCAGCCACTTTCTGGTTAATTTGGTTATCTTCTGCCACAAGAATTCGAAAATTCTGTGAAGAAGGACTAGTATCATCCATAATGCTTTCCTTTATAACGCTTTTTTCCACAGCTTCGAGAGTGACTCTAAACCAAAACATAGCTCCGGTACCTTCTGTACTTACGAAACCAATTTCACCACCCATTAGTTCAATTAGTTTTTTACAAATAGATAAGCCTAAACCGGTTCCACCAAATTTTCTAACAGTAGACGCATCTGCCTGAGAAAAAGAGCTAAACATCCGTTCTTGAACCTCTTCTGAAATTCCGATTCCAGAGTCTTGAACCTCAACATATAAATCAACCTTACTCTCTCGACGGCGCTCTATTGCCACCCTTAATTCAACCTCGCCCTTCGGGGTAAACTTAATTGCATTACTTAGAAGGTTATTTAAAACCTGACTTAACCTTCCCGGGTCACCCAGGTAATTTGATAGTTCGATTTTAGGATCTATTTCAGTAATTAGACTCAAACCATCTTTATTAGCATTAAAACTCATTACTTTTTCAATTTCTTGAATCATATTTACTAAATCAAAATCAATATATTCTAACTCGAGCTTTCCGGCTTCGATTTTAGAGAAGTCTAATATGTCATTAATAATAATTAATAGACTAGCGGCTGATTGACTAACTGACTCAAAATAGTCTCTCTGGGTATCATCTAATTTAGTATCCAAGAGGAGCTCTGTCATTCCAATCACTCCATTTATCGGAGTTCTTATTTCGTGGCTCATATTTGCCAAAAATTCTGATTTGGCTTTAGTTCCCGCTTGCGCAGCAGCTTCACTTTCTTGAAGCTTTTTTGTCTGTCTGTCCGCTATGACCTTGGCACGAACATTGATAGTTTGAAGATTCACAACCAAACTAGACAAAAGCAATGTTATCAATGCACCACAAAAACCCACCCAAGCTCTATTGGTATCGTGAGAAGATTTAAAACCCTTTGCTCGTTGCCACGCCAGATAGAGGTTTTGCTGACCTAATTCAATTTTTGTTATGCGTTCGCTATTTGAAGTCGTATTATCTGATTGATAAATAGAGCTCTCTTCACTTAACTTGTCATCCATATAAGCCGATACCGCTACCTGCTTCGAATATTTCCCTAGAATATTATTGAAAAATTGTTCGGTAATGAAAGGGGCGTATATCCAACCCAAAAAAACATTACGTCGTTGTTCAACCGTTTTTAATTCAACGTTTCTTTTGTACATAGGCATATACAGAAGAAACCCTGGTCGCTTCTTATCGTCTTGAACCAAGATTATTTTTGATGTAATCGCCGGCTCACCACTATCCCGGGCTAAGTCAGCTGCCGCTCGCCTATTACGCTCTGAACCAATGTCTAGCCCTCGCGCAGTTCCATTGAGTTCGTACGGCTCAATATATGTAATAATATATCGATCCAAGACTGATTTGGGTTCCTCAAGCATATGAAGATCCAACGGTACCGAGTGTACTTTAAATTCACTAAATTCTTTTCTAATTCTAAGTTGAAATTCATGGATTTTATCTCTGGCTACTGGCCAAATTACACCCATACCCAAAATACCAGGATAACGCCGCGATACCTGCACGCTTTCTACGTATGCTCTCCACTCTTTAGGATTAACGTGATCCGACGACGCAAACAAGCCCAAAGCACCACGCAAAGCATCAGTATAAGTAGTCATACGGTTGTGAATATCTCGCTCAACATCAGATATGATTTCATTCTGATGATCTCGGTCCTTGTTTTCTTCGTTCTTATGGAATGAGAAAAAAAGTATCGCTGATCCAAACCAGCCTAATAGTAAAATTATTGCTGGAAGTTTAAGGGGTCCGGCCCGCTTATAGCCCTCAAGCATCAAGGAAGTTATTGCTAAGGATGACATAAAGAGCTGGAGGTGCAATAGATTATCATTTTGGACCCCACCTACAAACGGTCCTATTCCAACAGCAGTAGTCCAGACGCCGAAAGTACAAATAAATAGCAGCATAAACCTAAGAAAAATAGGGTCGCCTACTCGAATAGCAAAAAGAAAAACCGGGAAAATTAGGAACACAAACGCTGGTCCGTAATCTCCTAAAAACACAAACACCGACGCAGCAAGACAAAGACTAAACATGAGAAATACTTTGTGCCATTTACAGAATACGGGCTTCGAGTCAAATACTATCCTCGCTATTTCCATAAGCAGTGGTGCGACAATTATTATACCTATCGCATCGCCTACCCACCACGTAATCAACGCCTTACCAAAACCATCTTGAATGATTCCGCCAAAAAACAAGCTAGAAATACCAACCACTGCGCCGATCGTACTAGCAACTATAGCAGCACTAACAACAGCAAAAGCTTCTGATTGATAGGCAAAATATTTTTTCCGATAAAATAGTAAGTTTATAAGATAAGCGCCGACCACCGCTTCCAAAGTATTACCGACTCCAATCAACAACGACGGCATGACGGAAACTTCCGACAATACATTAGCACTAACCGCTCCAATAAATATTGCGGGCCAGACCCTAACCCCCAGTATCAATAATGCCGCGACTGCAACACCAGATGCAGGCCAGACCGGTGAAGCTGCGTTATTGACTGTGGCTAAAAGTAGCCCAAGTTTCGCTACAGCAAAATATGCTACTAGCACTCCGATGCCGTAGACCACTAACTGTTTTGACTTAAATTTGTACTTGAGCATCCCATTCCCAAACGAATTCACTTGACGTGATTATTAATAGTTTCGGTAAATTAAGTATAAATCTTTATAGTTTAATCAATAGTTAAGGATTTTTTACTAAAGGAAGACTACCTATGGTGAGTTTGGTTAAAAACCAAACTTCGATATATTTCTTTGAATATTTAGTGAGGTTACTGCGACAATTTCGGAAGTCGCAGCTAATTAATTCGCTGAAGTAGGGTGGTTTGCTTGACTTTCAAGTATTCAGAATAGCTATCAAAAACCGGTGATATTGACAATTATTCCAAAGTTTTCAAACAAATCTTCATTAATGTCGGCCCTGAATTGCTTGGTTCTCTTCAGTCTCTCTTCACCTAATATTTCTAAGACACGGCGCTCTTCTTCATTTATCGGGGACTGTTGGCGTATGAGCTAAGTACCGACACATATACCCGACAGGGAGGTAATAGTCAGCCCAGTGTAAGTTTTTCGTACTACACAAATAAAAGTAAGAACGAAACGCTCTACCTAGACTTTAGACCAGAAGGTGATAATAACTCCTACAGAAGTCGACTTAAAAAAAATCGAGATCAGTGATCAAATAGTCGCTGATCCATCAACTATTCTGTCGCAAGGTTTAGAACTTGTATCTTTGCTAGAGAAGTTACGCCAAAATCAAGTAGGGCTTCAAGTACTTAGCACTAAATATCGGCAGCTTTCGAAGCCTTTAAAAATTAATGATAACGACATAATTTTATTAATCGATGTGGCTCTATTTACCAAAAATTTTGAGGTCCTAGAAATATCTTTGTGGGTGGGGAACACCGATACAATGAAAAAATATTCTACAACCTCCGAAAGAGAAAAGGGTTTGTTGTATTGGCAGCCGACTGGAGGGGACCCATACCTCATAAACACCAAAGTTTCGATTCCTACTGAAGGTACAGAGGCAGTTGCCCGTCAACACGGGTTAGATAATATAGAGTCGTTTTCAGGCCCCGACTGCAGAACGATTCGAGAAGGCTGTTAAGAGCAAGTAATAATTAATCCCTACTCTGGGAGCAGGGCTTAGAAAAAACTCTTAGTCACACCCTATTCAACAACTACACCAGCTGCGATGGGTGGTACATCAAAACACCACTGGACATCGTCTGAGCCAACAGAACATATACTGTAGTGAGTATCGTAATCTGATTCTCTAGTTTGCCCAGCCTCGATCTCCGTTCCTAAGTAGACACGATCGCCAGTCAGATCATAGGAAAGCTCAATCACAGCGCTTGAGTTGTTGGTAAGTGTTAATGGGGTAGCCATTTCAGCAGTATCAAACACACAAAAATTGCTGTCTGTTAGGCCGTCCGTTACTGAACCAGCAGACCACTTGATCGCCTTCTGCTCAGACTCCGTCTGTGATCCGCAAATGTAGAATCGAACATATTTAAATGTCACAGATTCTGGAGCTTTTTCACTGTCAGATCTCAGCTCAAAATTTTTCGCTTCATCATTAAGAACACTATTCACAGCTGCAATATCGATCATATCGTAATAATCGGTGGTTGTAGCGTTGCAGCTAGCGCTGTCGGTACAAGCAGGATTTAACCAAACGTTCGTAGCATCCTTACCGTTGACATCGTTTACGAGTTGAATAGATTTTAAAGACAGTGAAAATGCCACCAACGATTCATCGAGGGCAAGACCAGTGTTCTCTGCAAATTTCAGAGTTGCTTTCGCTACTGATGGATCTTTATCTTTCTCACCGCATCCTATGACGGCTAAAACAAATCCTAGTATAATAAAACGCATTTAGTTCTCCTTCTTGGTAAAACGCCTCTTCGATTCTTCGTCTGTTCTTGTTAAATAATTAGAACTTTATAGACTAAGACTGCTAAAATCTTAAAATTGTTTAGTTTTTATAGTTTAAGTTCAACACCCAAACCCGGCTGATCATTTGGTATCATTCGGCCATCAACCCAATTTGCTCCCCCGGTAAACGGGTCATCCTTCAAGTTAAGATGAGAATCCAAGTCAACATAATCTACCAAACTTGAGATGTGTGCAGCCGCGGAATTGCCAAGTACGGTGTTTGAGAAACACCCCAGCATTACCCTTAGTTTGTGGTGCCTAGCAAGTACGATCATACGTAAGGCTTCAGAGATGCCTCCACACTTAGAAAGTTTGATATTGATACCATGACATCCCGCCTTAGCACCTGAAACCAGGTCTCGCATGTCCCGGCTATGCAAGCAACTTTCATCGGCAAATATAGGTAGAGGGCTGCGATCAGATAATTCTGCAAGTTTATTTTCTTCTCCCCTCGCAAGGGGCTGCTCAACAAAAAGAACTCCATAATTTTTAAGCCACCCAGCCATATGAAGCGCCTCATCTGGAGTCCATCCACCATTTGCATCAACGTATATTTTAGCTGAAGTATTTTTGATCTGCTCTGCCAAAGCCTCAAACATTGCTTTGTCTGCATCTATACCTTCCGTGCTACCCAACTTTAATTTCCATAAACGTGTTGGACCCAGCTTAACCCAACTTTGCATACGACTTACCGCTTTCTCGGGCGAGCTAATTCCTATGGTCAAAGAAGTATCTGGATATTCCATCCCTCGAAGTCCAAAAAGATCGTAAAGAGGAAGGGCGGTAACTTTTCCCAACCAATCATGAATTGCCATGTCCACACCGGCCCTCACAGAACTAGGCGCTTTTAATAGGGCGAGTTTTTTTTCGATCTGATATCGATGCAGCGGAGAGAAATGCTTGAGTTCGTCGAGATTCGGCAACCAGTTTTCTAGCGTTGTCCAAGAATTATCGATAGTACCAAAACTAAAGGGTACCACCTCTCCAAAACCAGATATCCCGTCATGGGAAATTTTCAGAATCGCCAACTCGGCATCAGATTCTTCTTCTCCGCTAATTCTTAAGGGTACAACCTTATGAACCTTGGTTTTTATAATTTCAATTTCCATAAGATCGCTTCCCGCAAAATAGATTTAGTGTGTCTAATTGATGATAGTTCATTGTTATCTAGTAAGGTAGCGATAGTACAATTAAGTTTCTTATAAACTCTCGTCAAAACCAAACCAAATTAAATTAAATAGGTACTTCAGATAAGGTGTGATACTGTGGCCTGACACTCCTTGGAGCGTGCATCACTTTTAAATCAGTCGTATTTAAAAAGGTGATCTACCTCATTCTCTAAGTACAACCCTAAGAGACAGCATGTCAAAATTGGCCAAAGATAGCCCAATATTCAACATCCCATCGGCATTTGTTTACTGTGAGAATAACTTTGGTAGCATTGACGGTAAAACAGCGAATGGCCTCGTTCGTCACTCAGAAGCTTATAAAATTGCCGGTGTCATTGATAGCAAGTTATCGGGAAAAGACTCAGGCACGGTCCTAGATGGAAAGCCCAATGGAATTCTTATCTATAAAAACCTTGCAGAAGCGTTGTCCAAAGTAGGGTACAAAGTTAGTCATTTAATTTTCGGAATGGCACCGGCAACCGGTCTGTTATCAAAAGATGAACGCTTGTTAATTTTTGAAGCGATAAAATTAAGAATGAACATCGTCAACGGTTTACATGAATTTTTGAATGACGACCCAGAGTTTGTAGCAGCAAGCCTGGAAAACAAAGTTCAGTTAATCGATATTCGCAAGCCACGCGATAAAACTGATCTCAGGCCTTTTAGCGGTGACATTAACAAAATGAACTGTATTCGAATAGCGATACTCGGTACAGACTGTGCTATCGGAAAACGTACCACTGCGACAATCCTCGCGCGAGAACTCAATGCTCAGGGTTTAAAAGCTGTGCTTATCAGCACAGGACAAACCGGAATGATTCAGGGTGGACGCTATGGAGTCGCGCTAGATGCGGTCCCTTCGCAATTTTGTGCCGGAGAACTCGAAGCGACCATTATCGAAGCTTATAAAAACGAGAGCCCCGACGTGATCGTCATTGAAGGTCAGGGAGCCTTAAGCCATCCAGCCTACTCAACCTCTAGCTTTATTCTTCGAGGGAGTTGTCCGCAAGGTGTTATATTGCAACATGCACCCGGGCGTCTCAATCGTTGCGATTTTGAAAATATGAAAATGCCTTCTCCCGCATCGGAGATCAATCTCATAGAAACATTCTCCGAAACTAAAGTTATCGGACTCACTATAAATCACGAAAACATGACCACGATTGAACTTGATAAAGCGGTAACGGCATATGATTCGGAATTGAATATTCCAGTCATGGACCCCTTAACCCATTCTCCGAAACGACTATTTGACATGGTTATAAAAGCCTTCCCAAGGCTGGCAAAAGTCATCACTGACACCCCACGATGATTGCTCCTCGTATAGAAATTGATCTAGCTAAAATACAAGAAAATGCTCGAATTCTTGTAAATAGGCTTGCTCCCGTCGGTATTTCAGTAACCGGTGTAACCAAAGCCGTACTTGGTTCGTCTAAGGTCGCCAATGCGATGTTAAAAGGCGGCGTCCATAATCTATGTGACTCCCGTATGGACAATATTGAATCTTTAAGAAACGGCGATGTCTCATCCTCAATTAGCCTCATTCGCTCTCCGATGCTAAGCCAAGTAGATCGAGTCGTGCAGCATGCAAGTATTAGTTTTAATACCGAGCTAGAAGTCATTCGAAGTCTGTCGGTTGCAGCACAAAAACTCAATTGCATCCATGAAATCTTGTTGATGGTCGAACTTGGAGACCTTCGTGAAGGGATACTTCCAGAAGATATTGAAAAAATTCTTACCGAAGCAGTTAGGTTACCCAATATAGCGTTTCGAGGAATCGGAACTAACCTGGCCTGCCGCAGCGGAGTAACTCCCAATAAGCACAATATGGGAATTTTATCTGCACTAGCAAATAGCATAGAAGATCATTTTGATCTCAAGGTGGATATTGTTTCCGGTGGTAACTCCGCTAACCTCTTATGGGCATTAAGTGGTGTGGATTCGGGGCGTATCAATAATCTACGTTTAGGAGAATCAATTCTTCTTGGCCGAGAACCCCTACACAGTCAGCCGATTGAAGGGTTATCGATTGATGCATTCACCCTTGTCGCCGAAGTAATTGAAACAAAAACTAAAAAATCTCAGCCTTCAGGCGATATCGGCGAAACATCTTTCGGAATGGTCACAAAGGCAAACGATCGAGGTCTTATTCGACAATCCATAGTCGCACTGGGCCACCAAGATACCGACCCCGAAGGCATTACTCCCATTTCGACGGGAATCAATGTCTTAGGATCTAGCAGCGATCATGTCATCCTTGATGATCTAGAATTCAAACTTGTCATCGGATCGGAAGTTTCTTTTAATCAAAACTATAGTGCATTGATTCGTTCAATGGCGTCTCCATTTGTCACTAAGATCTTTAAAAATGATGCGGATAATCACAATACTGTGCCAACATAAACAATAGGTAGAAGAAAATAGATGGAAAGATTTGAGGAAACCGGAGGTAATTATTGTCGCGACGGCAAGGCAAAGGACCGAGGAATACGAAGTCTCTGTAAGAAAAAGCTTTGCATTCTATCATCTGACAAAGAATTTATCTTTGATTTGATGTTTGAGGCATCTCAAGCTCACGACTGCTTTCAAGTCAAGATTTTTAAAACCGATCGCTTTGGCGTGTATATGGGGCAATGCTCGTTCACCAATGACTCTTCCCTCGGTGACGCCTGGGCTCATTATGAGTCTCACCCAAAAGTATGGGCTGTCATTCATGATGACGAGTTTTGTGAATCTTTTAAGAGTAAAATTAGAAGCTACGAAGCTTAATAAGTTGTTGGGAGTAAAAATATAAAAAAACTCATTGTGTCGATGAAAACCAACGACGAAATGTTTGACAACTTCAAGAAAGTTACCAATAAGATTAAAAAGGGGGAAAGCGCTAAAAACCCTCATTACGAAATTTCCTTTGAGTCGGAATTTTCACACTTTAACCGCTTCATCAAAAACATCAAACTCATCATGGCTATTCTACATCATCAACCAAAATCTATTTATGACTTAGCTAAGATTTGCGACCGAGATCTCGCTAATGTCAAAAAGATTCTAAAGCTCTTCGAGGAGGTGGGAGCAATTCGCTTTGAACAAAAAACAAGTAATGGTCGAAAAGTCGAGTTTGATTCAGAAGCCGCATAATTATGGTTTCAACTTCAAGAAATCTCTCAGGACCTTCTCTTTCTCAGAACATCGCGTCTGCGTCCAGCATGGTTTGTATTCTTTTGAAATTCGTCCATTTCTTTCCACCGAAACCAAATAGGGTTTCTTCATGAAAACCATGTGCACAAACGAAGCGAAGCTGTCGGCAAAGTCATCTGCTGGGTTAGTTGAGCTGTACAGTGTAGGGAAATTTGTCTTTTCTAACGCACTGTAAACAGCTTCGGGATTTCCTTTAAGACTCCCACGATAAAACTGAATATTAGGCCTAATACTAAAGAACCGATCAAAAAGACTAACATAACTTTTATTTTCAATTATCCAGCTAATTTTTGAAAACCTGTACAGATTCGGGTCACGATCGACCGAGACAGATTCGTCCCACGGCGGATACATATTCGCATTTAAAGAAACAATATGACCAAGCTCGTGAAGAAAAATAAACTCTAGCGCATTAGAGCCAGTGTTCTCGTCAGCAATCACTAGCTTCAAGTTAAAAGAATGAGGCTTTATAAAAGATGATCCTTCTTTCCAGCTTGCCCATTCATTTGCGGATTTTGATAAAATTAAATCATCGATAACAACAAACCCGGCAACAGGCTTCCCATCCTTATCTCGAATGTATTCAGAGTAAGCGCTTCCACCAAGGTCAGACACAAAAAATACACCCGCCAGCAGATCGTCGGCCAAAATCCTCACATTTTGAGGAAGTTGTTTTATTACATTTTCTAGCTGAACTTTTGATGCAAGAAATCTATTAGAAGCTACAGGTTTATTCGGCCACCTCTGATTCACATTATCTTGTCTTAAATAATCGATAATCTCGTCAGGCGTCTCAAAAATTCTTTCTGATAAAGGCAGTTTTTTATAGTTAAATTTGCTCCAGAAATTAATTCTACGCACTGGATGCGAAGAAAGATCAACCCCTCGGCTAGGACGAAAAATAAATGCACCAACAACTGACACTGCCAGTATTGTAAAGATCGTAATTGAAGTTTTTGACATAGCTAAAAGGGTCTTCTCACTTCATGGTGGGTGGTCATTCCCAGCAGCGCAGTTGCGTTGGGAATCTCTTGATTATACCGAAGATCCCCGACGCTCACTTAAGTTTGCTGGGGATGACCCACTCTAAAGAAAGTAGAGCCGCTCGATTGGCGGAGAGAAAGGGATTCGAACCCTTGGTGAGTTACCCCACAACGGTTTTCAAGACCGCCGCCTTCGACCACTCGGCCATCTCTCCAAAGCAACTAAATTGATCCGCTTATGCCCTGTAGTTACAGTGACTTAAGAGATCGTGTAAGAAATACAGAAGGAATTGTTGCATTCAAACTGGTTCTTGTAAAGTTGAAACCTCAGCTGTCTTATATTTGAGGGGTAATTAAGCTGATTCCTCAATAATCATTAAGGCTTTTTTCACTTCGTCCGCAAATTTACCCTGATCTTCTTTTAGTGTTTCAGCTGGCACTAAAATAGGTTCACCATAAAAAACTCGGATCTGTGCAAAAGGCTTGGGTATCCGAAACTTGTCCCAAGTCTTCAAGGCCCAATAACGATTTGGAATCGCTCCAAACGGCAAGATAGCAACCTTACCCCTTCGCGCTATGTCCACGATTCCCATTTTAACTTCGTGAATAGGTCCACTAGGTCCATCGACAGTAATAGCGGATGAATACCCATCTGCTAAGTTTTTAACAATTATTTCACGAGCTTCTTTACCACCACGAGAAGAACTGCCACGAACAGGTTTTATCCCAAGTCGTTTGCAAACAAAAGCGACCATATCGCCGTCTTTAGACTGACTCATCAGTGGCACAAAGTTTTGAGAACGATGGGCCAAAATACCACTGAAACAGTTGCCGTGCCAGGTCGCCATAATCATCGCCTGATTGTCGCTATGCTCTTCGGCGTTAACTTTATTCGTTACATCTATATATTTATATCGGTAGGTCATATTAAGTAAACGTACTAACACGTAAACCAGCCAGCAGGTCAATTTAAACATTCACACTCTTTCACTTAAAAGGCTCAGTGGGCGACCATATCACGTTTAATTCGGATACACCGGTAATAAATTATGGAAAACCAAAAATAGGCTGCTGCAAACTCAGGCACCCATCACTGTATATATGATCACACTTTTGTTCTTAGCCTCCCCGAGTAGCCTATAGTCCAACCTTTCCATTCGGACATGAAAATAGTAAAATTTCTTCTCTGAAGAGAATTGTGAGAGATTTCATGGCCGGTGTTTATAAAGTTCTATTGCTTGGTGTCGTTACCAGTTTTTTCTGGCAAAGTAATCTTTTGGCAAAAAATACAGAGGTATTAACCGGCTTCTTTAAAAAATTTACGATGACCGACTATATGTATCTGGAAGTTGAAGTTAAGGGTCAAAGAAAAACTTTTTATTGCATGATTCCTAAATGCTCCGATTGGGAAATAAAAGAAAAATCATTTCGAGATAAGAAAGTAAAAATTACCGTCGGTAAAAGAGAGTTTTATTTTCGAGAAACAACGTCTAAAAAACAGATTCAAGAAATTTTAGGTCTCAAGATACTAGAGTAAGCTCAATCTGTAAAATCGAGCTTGAAACGTGGATCGAGCGATTTTTCTATATTTTTTTCAACATCGGGAAAGTGTAAATCTTTGTGAGTATATCCAATCGTTATATGTGGATAAAACTTATTTGGGTGCCAGCAGTCTTTCTTTCCCTTCCTCTCTTGATAGAGCTTATAAATTTCGTCTCTAATTTTTTCAAGATTATCAGAGTTCACAATAATAAAATGTGTTTCATCGGTTCGATGTCGGTCATCAAATTTCTTGCGCCCAAAACCGACCCCTTTAATTTTAAGATCAGACGACTGGATGTTATATTTGAGAGCAATTTTTTCAATTTCTTTAATGTGAATAGTATAGATCTTTCGTTTTTCACTCCACATACACTCTTGATATTCCACAGGCGTGATCGTTGTAACATGAGCCTCTCCTCGGGCTTCCCACGTGGTTAAAAACTTTAAAGAGTTACCTCGGTACAAGGTCGATTCCATCTGTCGACGAAGATCCTTTATCGGCTCATACGCAATATTCATTGCGAGCGTTCCTTGCCAATCGTTTTCCCCAAAATGACGCGAGAAGAATTTTACTTTCTTAAACTCACTCTTATCGAGGCTTATCAAGATTTGAGTTTGGGAGGCTGAGGTTGTAGATGGACTTTCATGAGCACAACTCAAGCAAAACGAGAGTCCGAGCAATAGTGTGGTGATTAGCTTATGCTGGTTTTTCATTTGGATACCCTTTCACACTTGTTTTGATAACATGGAGTCTAGGTCAGATAGTCTTGAGGTGGGTGGCGGAGAGACAGGGATTCGAACCCTGGGAGCAGTTACCCACTCGCGTCCTTAGCAAGGACGTGCTTTCGGCCACTCAGCCATCTCTCCGTACCAGATTGATATATGCCTTTCCCACTAAGGCCAACACGTAATACAATGTATCACATGAAAACAAGCCAGTGATTACGGCTCAAACTAGGATGGTAAAATTAGCAACTCGGCTCAAAAGAAGAAAGATAAATTTGTAAGGAATCTGCTATCTACGGTAATTATTTTTCTGACTTCGTCGAGCTCGTATTCCCAAGGGGTTTCAGTTCAGTTTTTTGGGGACTACTACCTTCCCAAACACGTTCTCAAGAAAACCCAAAAAGACGGGGTAAATAATAATATATTCAGTAACTTAGGAGGTTTACTGAGTAGCGCTACCTATAACATAGTAAATTTTGAGGGAACTGTGACCTCGAGACTTATCCCAAACCAGCTAGATAAAACCTATTTACTCAATATGCCCCCAAGTGGTGTTGGGCTGCTGCCCCAAATGCAGATACACGGGGTTACCCTAGCCAACAACCACAGTATGGACTTTGGCTATCAAGGCCTTTTCGATACACTGTCGGCACTTCATCGACTACGTATCAAAGTGAGTGGGGCCGGAGTTGATCAAGTATCAGCGATAAAACCTATGACTTTTTCGACTGCCCATGGTGATGTCTGCGTGCTCGCTTTCTCACGAACACTTCCCGAGGAATTCTGGGCAACCGAGCTTAGGTCGGGTGCAGCAAACCTAAATTTCACCCGAACCGCTGAACATATAAAAGCTGTCTCTTCTAAATGTTTGTTTACGTTTGTGACTTACCATTGGGGTGCAGAGCAATCAAACACTGCAAAGCCTTACCAAAGAAAATTAGCAAAGCTATCAATCGACTCTGGTGCGGACGCGGTGATCGGTCATCATCCCCATGTGCTTCAGGAAATTGAAATCTATGAGGGTAAACCAATCCTATACTCAGTGGGAAATTTCATTTTCGGAACCCGCCCGCTTTACTCAACACAAGAAGGATTAGGAGTAAGGTTTCAGCTATCGAAAAATCAAATAACCTTTATGGATTTAACACCACTGTCAGTAAAGAATACGGTAGTAAATTTTATTCCTCAGCTTTTTGAAAAAAAAGAAAAGGTGGATCATTTTAATCCACCTCGTAGTTGTAAGCTACTAACAACGGCACCTTATAAAAAATACCGTTGTAAGCTTTAATTAGTAGTTCATTTGCTGTAAACGAGCAATGCGCTGGCTTAACGCAGGATGAGTAGACATAAGGGCCATCATACCCTTTGCTTTACCGGAAATTTTAAGAGAAGCAACTGCTTGCTGCTCGTTATCAATTAAATCCTCGGTACCCATCAATGCTTTTAATGCAGCAATCATCTTCTGTCTTCCGCCTAAGCGCGCACTACCGGCATCGGCCCGAAACTCTCGCCACCTAGAAAAAGAACCTACAACCATCATTCCCAAGAAACCAAATAAGATTTGAAAAACAATAATTAGAACCATCTGAATTAAATAGCTGGGTCCTTCACTATCATTATTACCTCGCAGCGCATTACTAACAAAAAATGCAAGTACCCGAGCAAAGAACATAACGAATGCATTTACGATTCCCTGAATCAAAGTCATCGTTACCATATCGCCGTTAGCAATATGTGCAACTTCATGACCAATCACACCTTCTAGTTCTTCTCGATTCATTCGCTGTAAAAGTCCAGATGACACCGCGACCAGTGCTCTGTTTTTTGTCGGACCAGTAGCAAAAGCATTCACCTCTGGGCTATCATAAATCCCGACTTCGGGAGTGCTTGGCAGGCCGGCTGCCTTTGATAACTTTTCGACTGCACCGTATAGATCACGACTAGCTTGATCGGTCGAAGTCGCTGGATCAATGATTTTGACTTTCATCATCCACTTAGCCATCACCTTCGATAGCATCAACGAAATGATCGAACCGCCCATACCCCAAATAAGGCAGAATATCATTAGGGACTGGTAGTTTATGCCGTACTGTCCGCCGTAGTATTCTATATAGGGTCCTACGCCTAAAACAGACAACACTATGGAGATCGTGGCAATAATTAAAATATTGGTAAGCATAAACAAAAACATTCTCTTTAAAAACATTTCCAAACCCTTTCGAAGGTTATTGTAACGACACTAATATGAGCCTTTTTCACCGGGAGTCAAGTCCCCGTTGGCAACTCGTGATGCCGGTAAAGAAGGTGGGGGCTGATTAAGTAAAATCGCCATATTTCTAATAATACGATGAGACTCCGAAGCTTGGTCCTCGGCTGGTAACCAAGCGACGCCAACCGCTCCTGCCAACGAACCATCTTGTAAACGTTCGACGCTATTATGCACCAGAACATCACTGGTCCCGCGACTAAGACGATTGATTCTAACGGAAACTTTATTACGGTAGACCTGATTGTGTAGATAAAACGTATCCCAATCGGTAGTAATAATTTTTGAATCCTTATCCACAATAGTTAGGTTGTAGTTTTTGATCAAAACATTGATCACACTATCCCAAACCTGATCAGAGGGAACTTGAAACCTAAACGTATGCTCGTCGACCGCATAGATCGTCGGTTGACTAGCAGCAGATCTTGCCTTAGAGACTTTTGCCGTTTTCGAACCGGATCTTGGTACAGAACTAACAGGTTCAGAGTTACCGTCGCGTTGGTATTTTTTTAAATGAGCCGGCACACAGCTCACTAAAGCAATGCCCGTCACTAGAACGGTGCTGTTTATCCAAATCTTAGTTACTCCAACCATTTCACCAAACTCCTAGCCTAGTAAATCTTTGATGACTTCGCGTTCTTGAAGCAGTTCATCAGTAGACGTTTTAATTTTGCCACGAGCAAAATCACTCAGTGGTAAGTCTTTAACTATTTCATAACTCCCGTCTCCGTTAGACCGAATAGGGAAAGAAAATATTAAACCTGCCGGAATATCATAGACAGAACCATCTGAAGGAACCGCAGCAGAAAAATACTCACCAGCTGGTGTTTTATTAGCAAATTTCATGACGTGATCAATGCAAGAACTCGCAGCAGACGCCGCTGATGATTTACCACGAGCAGCAATAATGGCAGCCCCTCTTTTTTGAACAGTTGTCAGAAAATCAGACTGCAACCATGCGGTATCGGTAATACTCTCTGTTAATGCTCTACCGTCAATCGAAGCACCTTCATAATCGGGATACATAGTTGAGCTATGATTACCCCAAACAATTAAGTTCTTAATCTTTTCAACTGGAACCCCGGCTTTAATTGCTAACTGAGATTTCGCTCGATTCTCATCAAGCATTGTCATCGCAGAAAAACGAGTTGCTTCTACTTCTTTGCAATTATGCATCGCAATGAGAGCATTGGTGTTGCAGGGGTTACCGACCACAACTCCTCTGACGTCTGACGCTGCGCCTGCTAAAGCTTTTCCCTGAGAGGTAAAGATAGGGCCGTTTTCTTTGATAAGATCGTTACGCTCCATCCCGGGGCCACGAGGTTTAGAGCCAATCATAAGAGCCCAGTTCACTCCTTTGAAGCCGTCATTAGGATTGTCATGGATATCTATACCGTCAAGAGCTGCATAACCACAGTCTTCCAGTTCCATCGCCGTTCCTTCTGCGGCACTTATCGCTTGGGGTAGCTCTATAAGAGATAACCTAACTTTTTGATCTTTTCCAAACACCTCACCTGAAGCAATACGAAAAAGAATACTGTATCCAATCTGACCAGCAGCACCTGTAACTGCAACACGAATAGGAGCACCCATAACTAACAACCACCTTTCCAAAAAAATCTAAGTTTCATTATCTTCATCCGAGTAAGCTAACTCGCGCTTACTTGTTTTCATTAACAGCGATCTACGATTAACATTCCAAAAATCATGAATCGGATTATACTCGCTCATTTGACTCCAGTGAACCGGAGCGTCATCTTTCAAAAAGTATAAAACCTTCACCTTTTTTTTGGCTTTTAACTCCGTACGACACTGGTCACAACTATACACCCGTTTCACTTCCCCCTCAATACGCACTCTTACCTGAGAGAATGCTGAGTAAATAAAAGGACGTGAACAAAAATAACACCCTGTCGGCATTTGCTGCTTCGAGCGACCATATAACTTCTTGATATCTATCTTCTTGCCTTTGGCCGCAACCGCCACAGCTTTCGTGGTTCTCGCAACCCGCTTGGTGCACTCTTTCATCATAAACTTAGCTGAACTGAGGACATTTAGGTCCACACCGTGGGGGTCAAGCTTTTGGAACATCGTCAGAAGATTCTCATGAAGCCTAAGGCAGCTCTCGTAATAATCCCAGAGCTTTTCCTCTTTAACGGCCGGTAAAACTGAGGAAATTTGAAACAACTGACCTGTTAAAGACTCCATCTGCTGAATCAGCTCGATGTAGCCCCTGCGATAAACCACCACGTCGGAAGACCCTTTAACAGTGTCCTTACGGTACAAAACCCACAAAACACCCGTTAAGATCCCAGCAATAGTAATAGGTACCCACCACATAACCTAAAGAAAATCCTCATAAAAACCAAATAAGAGACTAGCATACCAAAGTATTCATAAACCATACAGATACATACGCATCATAGCGAGGATAAGAATGCTTTTTTATGTTAATAAAACTATATAAAACCCGATAAAATACATGGAGGTATTAATATGTTTGATGGTGATGCTAAAAACTATAATATACTAAAGGGTAAGTACGCTGAATATGTTGAATTATATACATTTTTTAATAATGGCTCGTCAAAAGGTGTTACACCTTTCTCTGAATTCTATTGGCGCTTTAATTATTATTTACCGTACCAGGACCCATCTACCATTGGCGTTGGAAATTAGTAACATAACTAAAATATTAGATTAAACGGATTTTTGTGTGACTTGACCATATCCAAACCATTCTCTATAAGTAAGTATTGGGATTTTTTAACCAGGATATGATAAATGCCACGAGCTCAAGAGAGCGACACGAGCATGCCGCGGGTACGATCGACCGATGATGGCCTTCATTTAGATGGGTCTATCTTATGGTTTGATTCGCATTCCAATGGCGACTTATCATTCGTTTCAAGTGCATCACAGACAAGCACTTCTAAAGTACCCCAAGTCATCGCAACTGAAGAGACCGTTAAAATCCTTGAAGCACGACGGAAGCGTCCCAACGCATTAATATGTCAATACAACCGCCCCTTCTCAATTGGTACACTGAAAATGGAACTCTTACCGTCGGGATCAGTACTAGGAGGTGCGTCATTATACGTCGAAACCAACAAAGGACGTATTCTTTATGCTCCACATCTTCAAACTCAAAAAACATCGATTGTGCGGCAGATGCAACTAAAGAAAGCCAACACGTTAATAATCGGTGCTCATCATCCTGATCCAAATCAATCCATGCCGAACCGTAAAAGAGAAAAAGAGCGCCTATTAGAAGTCGTAGTAAAGCACATAGAGAACAAACACTTCCCGGTGGTCCTCTGCCAGTCTACAGCTACCGCTCAAGAGCTTACCAAGTTTTTCTCCGATGCCGAGCTTCCTATTGCGTGTCACAGCTCGATCTACAAAGTAAACCGCATTTATGAGAACTATGGATCACACCTTGGTCGCTACACACTGTATTCACCCAAATACACGAAAGATAAACTCCTTCTATTCCCTGCAGAGGAACGTTATACCAATCAGCTTCGTAGACCACTACCAGAAGGTCCAATTCTTTACATCGAAGACACCATGGATACACCCAACACACCTAATCCCCACAGAGATATTGATGAGCGATTTTTTATAAGCTCTACGTGTGACGGCAGAGAATTAAGAGAAGTCATCGCAGCTGTTGCCCCGAAGGAAGTCTATGTATTCGGCCCCTATGCAAAGACTTATGCGAAAGAACTAAAATCTCACTGTAAGAGCATCCAACCATTATACTCAAACGATCAGCCCACTCTTTTTTAAGAGTCAACGCGCCCACACCTGACTACCAATATGACAGCAGATGACGCAAAAGCGTCTAAAAGTTCAACATTTCTGAATATTCAGAGAACTACTCCTTTATTTTCAAATAGTTATGACGTGGTCTGTTGGCTGTGTTCTTGCATTATTCTAGGTAGGTGCTGACATCAGCCAAACCAAAGGACGAAACCACTTGAAGAGAAAAATGGAAAGCTTAAACGAAAGCATGTTGTTCGCTGGGACATTTCCCGAAAACGATCTATTACCTCCTCTTTGGCGGGTTATATATTACGAAGCCATTCGGGCAAACCACATACTTTTTAACCCAAGCGATCTAGCACAATTCAATAACCAGTCGAATACGCTTGATACTCCGACCATAAAAGACGATGGAATAATAGAGAAAATGTTTGTTAATCTTTTAAAGTGTAGCAACATATCCGATAGCCAACTTCACATAAACCAGCAGCCATACAACTACCGCCAACAGATTTTCACCATGTATCTACGCTATATTGATTCATTAAAAGCTAATATTAAGCAAAGTTTAAATTAGCAGATTAATCGATCCCACTACACCCGTGGTATAATTAAATAATACTATTAGTTTGTCGGTTTTATCTAACGCTCGTTAAAAAGCATTATTTAAAACACAACTCGTTTCTCTGCGCTCCGTCCGCAGATATCCCGTCAATCAAATACAGGAGTGGTTCGTGGCAACTACGAAACCCGTCAGCCTACCCAAAAGGCTACTTATGTTCTCAAAAAAGTTTAATCCAAATAAACTTAGTCAACCGTTCGAACGTGAGATTATTTTCTTTCTCGTAATCGGTTTTGCTAGTTATTTTTTCGCGTCACTATTTAGTTTTTATCCCTACGACCCTACCAACCTCTCCGCCACTTTCCCAAGCACACCTAGACTAAATATTGCCGGCGCACTCGGAGCTAACATCAGCGCACACAGTATTTACTACTTCGGCATCACAGCATACTTACTACCAATTCCTTTTATCTGGGGATCTTTTGATTACGTACTTAACAAAGAAAAAACTTTCGCTTACTCGAAGTTTTTCGGTTGGCTACTTGCGATTGCTTCGACAATGGTAAGCCTATACCTGTACTACCCAAAAACCACATTGAGTGGCATCGCATACAGCAGTGCAGGTGTTTGGGGGAATTGGATTGCAAGTAACATCATTACATCACTCGGAATAGCAGGAAGTACCATCGTCGTTATCACTACTTCGTTATGTGCGCTAGTTCTTATCATGAGACAAAGCCTTCTTGACTTAGTCTCTAAGCAAGTTCAACTCGCCATTCAAAAAATCCGAGATGTATTCACTAAAAGCAACACCCGCTCCCTATACGACGATGAACCCAAGGTAGTAGAAAGCACATTCACCCCGCTCTTTACAACCAAACCAACACCAGTCTTCAGCAAAGAAAAAATCATTCCTACTCGTTTCTTTGCAAAAAAAGCACCAACTGCTACACCCAGATCACTCCCTAGCAATGACGACTATCACACACCATCAACTACCATTTTTAAAACATCAGAATCTTACGGGCCTTTAAGCCCCACTCAGAAAAAAGAATTCGAAGAAACTGCAACACTGCTTTGCAAAACCTTCGAGGACTTTGGGATCAACGGCCAAGTGGTCGCGGTACAACCAGGTCCGGTAGTAACTGTATTTGAGTTCCAGCCCAATGCAGGTACAAAAATTTCCAAAATAAATAGTTTAGTCGATGATCTCGCATTAGCACTGAGAGTAGATTCGATTATGATGAATCCTGTTCGAGGTAAAAGCGCCATCGGAATTCAGGTTCCAAATAGTCAAAGAGAAACCGTACACCTTGGCGACATCATTCAATCAGAAGCGTTTCAAAACTCTGAATCCCCGTTAACATTAGCCTTAGGAAAATCACTTTCCGGTGACGCCCTAGTAGCAGACCTTGCAAAAATGCCCCATCTACTTACAGCAGGTGCAACCGGATCAGGAAAATCTGTAGCAATAAACGCTCTACTTTGTAGTGTCATAATGAAATCCTCCCCTAAACAAGTCCGAATGATCTTAGTTGATCCTAAAATGTTAGAGCTTTCGATCTATGAAGGAATTCCCCATCTGCTTATGCCGGTTATCACCCAAGCAGCCCGTGCATCACTAGCATTAAAGTGGGCAGTAAACGAAATGGAGCGTCGTTACAAAATCATGCAACACGCAAAGGTGCGAAATATCGCCGGCTTCAATGAATTCTGGAGACAAGCTAAAGATTTCGAAAAAGTCACCCTCCAAGAACACTTACCCGATGAGCACCTTGAAGAGCTCCCGATGATTTTACTCGTGATCGATGAGCTAGCTGACTTGATGCTCACTGCTCCAAAAGAAATTGAATCTCTAATACAAAGACTCGCTCAAAAGGCTCGCGCTAGCGGAATTCATTTAGTACTCGCAACTCAACGTCCATCGGTAGATATTATTACCGGAGTCATCAAAGCCAACCTACCATGTCGGTCAGCATTTCAAGTAGTATCGAAGCACGATAGTAGAACAATCTTAGATCAAATCGGTGCCGATAAACTGCTAGGAAACGGTGATATGCTACTCATGCAACCTGGCAAAGGAAGACCACAAAGAATTCAAGGCGCATTTGTTAGCGACGAAGAGGTCATAAACCTTGTCCACGAAGTTAAATTACAAGGCCAAGAAGAATATGATGAAGACCTAATTGATTGGATCAACCAAGAAGAAATGAAGTTATCTTCTTCAGACGGCTCTAGTGATAACACAGGATTATTCGGAGATGATGTAGATCCTAAGTTTGATATCGCGGTCGAAATCGCTGCAACAAATAGAGGAATTAGCGCCTCCTTTTTACAGAGAAAATTAAAAATTGGCTACAACCGAGCAGCAAGAATAGTCGAATCAATGGAAGCTCAAGGTATGGTCGCTCCAGCAGAGGGCAGTAAACCTAGAGAATGGTTAGGGCCTTAACTAATTTTCAATCATTTCGATAGTATATGTCTCCAACCGACACATTAAATGTCCGTGGCACAACTGATATCCATTTGCTAAAAGAGCCTATGAAAATCAGGAGAGCCTCATGGTTAAGAAAAAAACGCTAAACCCTATCAAAATCCCTAAATCAAACCCCCAAGACCTCCCTGCATCTAGAGCAATGCTCAAGCTGGTCAAGAACGAATTACAAGAAAACATCCACGAAGTTAATCACAGCGTTAAAAGCTTAGACCTAAGAATATCAAACGTAGAACGGGATGTGAAAGTACTTAAACAGGACTCTGCGGAAGTCAAAGACATGATTCGGGGTACCAACATTCGAATAGACGAACACTATAAAGAACATAAACAGGACTCTGCGGAAGTCAAAGACATGATTCGGGGTACCAACATTCGAATAGACGAACACTATAAAGAACATAAACAAGACTCTGCGGAAACCAAAGACATGATCCGTGATACCAGAATAATAATAGATGAGCACTATAAAAAACATAAACAAGAATTCGCGGAAGTCAAAGACATGATCCGAGACACCAGAATAATAATAGATGAACACTATAAAGAACATAAACAAGAATTCGCGGAAGTCAAAGACATGATCCGTGATACCAACATTCGAATAGATGAACATTACAAAGAACATAAACAAGAATTCGCGGAAGTCAAAGACATGATCCGTGATACCAACATTCGAATAGACGAGCACTATAAAGAACATAAACAAGAATTTGCCGAAGTCAAAGATATGATCCGTGATACCAACATTCGAATAGATAATCTTCATATGGAATTTCGAAAAGAGATCTCCGAAGTTAAAGCGATGGTTCACAAAACAAATCTTCTGGTCGAAGAACAGAATTCAAATAATAGAATTGTATTAGAGGGACTACAGGCTTTGTGGGAGCGCCAGATACGTTTTGAGGATAGTTAGGTCTGGAAAACTTACAGGGTTTCCCCAAAAGACCCCATAAGTTCAACTCCCATCAAATCAAGAGAAAAACGCTCTTTCGCTAGTTTGGATCTGTTAGCTTTATCATCATGAGACTCTTGACTCGACTTTACAACCCACTTTAAAAGCAGCTCCGCTTTCTCGTTCTCAGAGTTTAGATTTGAAAAGCTTCCACCCATGTCTTCTCGGAACAAAACCCCATCTAAAGATCCTACTCCCGACACAACCACCGGAGTTCCGCACATAAGAAACTCCTGGGCTACCCGGCAGATGATTTCTGAATCTAGGCTTGGTACGAAACCAATTACAGCTTGACTCATGATTTCGGAAACGTTTTCAATTCGACCGGTTGTAAGTTTGATATCGCTACCAAACTCTAAATCAACATTAATTATGTAAGACTTTATATCTTGAGCTTTTATATTTTCCTCGCACCCGACAATATGCAAACAGGGTGGGGGAGTTTTTTCTTTCCAATTTGTAATGACGTCTTTCATTAGGTTGATTGCAGATTTATGACCTTTAACTGGATCTAGTCGGCCGAAGACTACGACTTCTGGTCGGTTCGCACTTTGAGTACCATCAGGTTTAACAAATGAAAAACGCTCAGAGTCGATCCCAAGCATAATGGGAGAAACAGTTTTTCGAGTGATCTTAGAAAAGTTAGCCGCCATTTTCTGAGACGGACAAATCCATTGATCGACGTGATAATCTGATCGGTGTTTCAAACGCTCCCAAAAACCATAAGAGCCACCCTCGGGCTCATAGCCTAAGAACCGAGCCTTCGTTGATCGTCCACCTAAAAACCTTGCGCAAAAAGATTCTGGTCCACCGTAAAAACAAATAACATCTGGATTAATTTTACCTGCCATCGCTCGAAGTGAGCTGAGTTGTAAAATGGAAAATCCATCAACTGGTCTGACTTCTAAACCAATCTGGAGTGCTCGCTTCTCTGCGGGACTACCTGATAGGGGAGTAAAGATACTACTCCATCCGAGCTTTCGTTCCATTGCAAGTGCGCTACTAAGAGCATATTCTGTAATAGCACTGTTCCATCTATTAGATAAAAGATGCCAAACAGTCTTGCTATTTTCCATCTAAATCACCAGTAGAACTACCAGCATCAAGTTCTTTTAATTTCGCATATTTGATAAATGAATAAAAACTACTGATCAAGGCATAGCAGTAGCCGGGGTAACCATCTAAAATACCAAGCCGGAAAATGTACCGATAGAAAAACTCACCCAAAGGCCGACAACAAAGCGCAATGACGGAAGGTATTGAGGAGTTCTTTTGATAATGTGACTCAGCTATTTTAGTGGTGTATTCGTTAAACTTAGTGAAGTAATCTTCTAGGCTATCGTAGCTATAATGGTGTACGCAGCCAGTCGACAGACTTTTAATTGAAGTCGATTTTTCAAATACCAACTTCTCATGAATTTCGCCGACAAATTTCGCCGAGCCTTTAGGAAATAACCTGATCGGGTAATCTGAACTCTTACCGAACTTCATTTGTTTGCCAAGAAACACAAGACAGCGCTTAAGGCGAAAAGCCTCAAGCTTGGGAGTTTCATTCACGATATCTAGTATTTGTGATGTCATCTTTGCATCAAGCGCCTCGTCGCCGTCTAAGCTAAGCACCCAGTCTCGATTGGCAAAGCTTAAGGCATGGTTTTTCTGTGAAGCGTAATTATCAAAAACGCGCTGATGGAACTCAGCACCAAACTCTTTACAAACCCTTTCGGTATTATCTGTGCTACCGGAATCTACAACAATAAGCTGGATACCTTGGGGTAAAGAACGCAAACAACGTCGCAAACCATCACCTTCATTGAGGGTGATGATCACAACAGATAAATCAATTTGAATAATGCTAGATTTCATTAGTAATTAAAGGCAGCAGCCCAATTAACTTCCTTACCGCGGTTTTCAATATTAACCACAACAGGATACCCTCGCTTAACGGTTTTGAAAACTCGTTTAAAAGATATTATGGCTAGAGCACCGTTACGCTTCGTAATCCAACCGGTTGCTGCAAGCTGTGCTTTTTCGTTAAGAACGTTCACTGTGTCCCCGACCACGCCTTCAGAAAGCCTGATAATACAGCGTCTTTCCCCAGCATTACACTGTTGGATACTTGCAGCTTGCACCGCGCTAGACAGCATTAACAAACTAGAAGCCAAAACTCCCACTCTCATAATTTTAAATAACAACTTTCTCATCACATCCACCTCGTACAACATCTACAGATCAGCATGAACAATTAGAAGGCATCTACCTTCTGATCCACCTATTGCATATTAAAGGCCAACTCCACTATTAATAATAACAGTTACTTATGTTTGAACTATTAAAAGTATTGTCTATTTTTTAGACAATACTAGCTCTGAGCCCATCATTTCCTATACACTTTTCCCAGATAAAGCTAGATAACCAAGTCAGTTTCCGTAGCTAATTTTAGGAACCCCTCCTATAATCTGCTCGATATAGGAGGATTAAACGTTGGCAAGAAAAACCGTTCTATTCGATCAGCATAATTTACGAAAAGCCAAAATGGTCCCTTTTGGCGACTGGACTATGCCTGTCAGCTATCAAAGTGTTTTACATGAGCACTCTATTGTTAGAACTAACTGCGGGCTGTTTGACGTCAGTCATATGGGTGAAATCATCATAGACGGCTCTGAGGCCGGCAAATACCTTCAATTTCTAACTATGAATAATGTGGATAAGCTGGAGATAGGTCAAGGTCAGTACTCTGGTATTCTCAATGAAAACGGATGCTTCATTGATGACCTCATTCTTTATCGACTCGGTACCCACAAGTACCTGGCTTGTGTAAATGCGTCTAATACCGACAAAGATTTCGAATGGTTTAAGAAAATAGCCTCAGATTTTAAAGTAGACGTACAAAACTGTTCTGATCAGTTTGCCCAACTCGCCATTCAAGGCCCCAAATCTCTAGAGGCGATTCAAAGCATCCTCAGCGAAGAAGACTGCACTAAAGTCAGCACCCTTGATTACACTGGGATTGCAGAGGTTAACATATTTAACCAGTTAGCTTACATTGCGCGGACTGGTTACACCGGTGAAAAAGGCTACGAGCTCTACCTACCAGTTGAGATCGCCTCTCAAACTTGGGAAAAGGTTTTAGATTCCGAGCCTAAAACCGGTATCCAGCCTATTGGACTTGGCGCACGCGATACCCTTAGATTAGAAGCATGCTACCTGCTATACGGAAACGACATAAACGATACCGTCACCCCTTTAGAGGCTGGAGTGCAGTGGGCGGTTAAATTTGACTGCGGTGATTTCATTGGCAAAGATGCCCTCACGCGCCAAAAAGAGACGGGTCTTACCCGTAAGCTATTCACCTTCCGCATGGAGTCCCAAGGCATCCCAAGAGCCGATATGGCGATATACATTGATGACCAACAGGTCGGCGTCGTAACGTCGGGGTCTGTACTGCCTTCGGTAGGCGGTGCAGGGGGTATGGCCCTACTAAATTCTGACATTAATCCGGACTCAAAAATCGAAGTTGATATAAGAGGAAAAAGAAGGATTGCAAATATAGTAAAACGACCGTTATATAGTGCAAAGGTTAGAAATTAGTGGAGTAGAGTTTATGGACTTTCCAAAAAAACTAAAATACACAAAAGATCATGAATGGATCTTAGAAGAAAAAGACGGCACAGCAGTAATCGGTGTAACCGAATATGCCGTCGAACAGCTCGGAGACATTGTTCATATTGAACTCCCAGACGTCGGTGACGAATACGAATCGGGTGACTCAATCGGAACAATCGAATCTACCAAGACGGTGTCAGACCTTTATCTTCCTATTAATGGAAAAATACTTGAGGTAAATGACTCGCTTCTTACCAACCTAGCTGAAATCGGCAAAGACCCTTACGATGAAGGCTGGTTAGTGAGAATACTACCCATCGCTGGTGGAGATGACGAAGAGTCTGACCTACTGGATTCTGAAGAGTATGAAGTCTTTATTGGTGGTCTTTAATAACTACAGGTAGATCAGACGGAGGCGTTAAATTTTTAACGCCTGACCGTCAAATCATTCATCCAAAATAAAAGTGTCTTGATGGAGAAAAGCGGGACCTGCTGAGTTTTATTAGGTTAGTTATCCTGTCTGATATTACAGAGTGATACACATGGTAAATAAGCTCCACCCATTAATAACATTCTATTGAACTTCCCCATTCAGTAGCTTTAGATTTAATCCATTTCACATTATGAAAAATCGGCGCATAAATTGCTGATATTACATCATTTGATTCATTTGCTTTACACCCAAGACTTCTCGATCCAATCCCATGAACAATCCTTGTATTTGACTTCCCTGGCACCAAGAAAGGACCGCCGCTATCACCAGGACATATTATTTGCTTTTTTTGGTCTGGAGCTGGTACCACCACCATCGAATTCACCAAGTATTTCGGCCCGAATCCTGGCATGCTTTCATTCTTCCAATCCTTAACAAGTCTAACCACTAACTCTTTAGGCATAGCATATGACACTCGGCGGTCGAGCTCGTTATTTTTTTTAGGTTTTTTAAGATCGACATGACTGACAATTTTTTCATAATAATCTACAAAGCGTGAAACTCCTTTTCTTAAAAGCCCCGAGCTTTCGAGATTACTATTATTCATTCCAAAACCCAGAATCGAACCTTCGACAGACCGCTCTAGTTTAGATTTTGGTAAACAAGCCACACTTGACACAGGCAATGAGGAAGAAAGACGTCCAATCGCGATATCTTCATTCACAGGAAAAGACCAACTCTCATTAAGTCGTTCAAACTTACGAATATTCCTCACACTTTTAAACCCAGAAGCGATGCTATCTGGATTTTCAAAATTTTCTTTATTATTTAAAAGACCACTTCTATCAAGGGAATCTGAAAGTTTACGGGCATCCGTCACAAGGGCAAATAAATGCCAATCAGCATCTGGAATCAAAACATGAGAGGCTGTCAATATAATATCAGGGGCAATCAGAGTAGCAGTTCCTCCTCCCCCATATTTTTTACCATTTTTTACAGATATTATCGCCCCTACGTATGGGTATTGAGATTTTTCTAAATCGGTCAAGGTACTACCATTTAAAATTTTTAAATCACTAGAAGAGGTTCTCGATCTACACCCCATCCCGACACAAACAATTATAAAAAAAACGGCCGTGTACAGCCTACATAAGATAGATTTGTAAAATTGAAACGGTGGCATTTATAACCCCCTAAAAAGTATTAGTCGTTGGAAATATGATCCTCCGGTTGACTTCTTTCAAAGCAAAACTCTAAATATCCCGATGCGCCACACTAACCTCGACATGAGCTAATTCCAACCCTTTAAGCTTCTTTGCAAGATACTCGCTCAACGCGACACTGCGATGCTTGCCACCAGTGCAGCCAATGCCAATTCTTAGATAGTGTTTACCTTCGCCGTAGTATTCAGGTATTGAAAACTTCAAATAGCTCAAAACATGTTCAGCAAACTTTTCGGCGCGGCTATCAGTAAAGATATAGTCTCTAACATCTTCTGACAGTCCTGTTTTTTCTTTTAGATCTTTATTGAAATAGGGGTTTTTTAGAAACCGGACATCAAACAAGCAGTCGGCAGCTCTAAATGGACCATGCTTAAATCCAAAGCTAGTAAAGCTAACTAGCAAACTTCGGCCTTCCATCTCGTTTTCATATCGTTTTTCAATTTGCCTAGCTAAAGCATGGGGAGTCCAGTGAGTGGTGTCAAATGCTGCGTCAGCCACCTTTCTAATAGGTTCAAGCATCTGATGCTCTTTCGTGAGAGCACCAAGAATGCTGTTGCTTGACTGTTGAAGAGGATGCCTGCGCCGGGTGGCGCTATATCTAGTGACGACCATTTCATGGTCTGCGGTTAGAAACAGCACGTCTACTTTTAGTTTCTTAGCTAGTGATTCTTTGAGTTTAGGAAATTCTTTTGCAAAGGTCTCGTCTCTAATATCCATACCAATGGCGATATTGATAGGGTCCGACTTATTTAGAAAATTTACTGTTTGTTCTAGTAATAATACAGGGAGGTTGTCGATACAAAAAAAACCAAGATCTTCCAGTGCCTTGATGGCTACAGATTTTCCAGCACCTGAAATTCCACTGACAATTACTAGGGATTGCTTGTCTTTGCCGTCAGAAATAACAGACCTCTCTAAAAGTATTTTTTTCTTTTGCTTGAGGGAAGGATATTAAGTTGTTCACGATATTTTGCAACCGTTCGTCTAGCAAGTTGAATACCTTTCTCCTCCAATAGATCAACGATCTTCTGATCGGAATGAGGTTTTTTAGTGTTTTCTTCTTTAACAATATCAGAAATCATTCTCTTCACGGACTCACTAGCAATACTCTCACCATCCCGACAAGAAACCGAACTGTTAAAGAAGTACTTGAGTTCAAAAATACCGCGTGGGGTATGTACAAACTTATTGGTAGTTACCCGGCTAATGGTGGACTCATGCATTTCAATGTCTTCTGCTATGTCTTTTAGAATCATTGGTTTGAGGTGTTCCACCCCTTTTTCAAAAAAGTCCATCTGCCTTTGGACGATACACTCAGTTACTCTAAAAATGGTCCGTTGGCGCTGCTGAATGCTTCGAATTAACCAAGCCGCTGATTTCATCTTTTCAGAAATATATTCTTTATCGTCGCCTTTTATTTTCGCGTCTTTTTCCAAAATGTCTTTATATAAGTTACTTACTTGAAGTTTAGGCAAGCCATCTTCATTCATACCGACATGCCACTCTTCGCCGAGTTTAAAAACATAAACATCAGGAACAATATACTGGGCTGAGTCAGCACCAAATTGTCTTCCTGGAATAGGCTCGAGCTCACTAATGATCTGAACATTCTCAATCACTTTTTCTATTGTGATTTTGAGGGCTTTAGATATCGCTGTATAGTTGCGTGTTTCTAGTTCTTTAAGGTGTAGGTCGATAATTTTTTCAACAATGCCGTTTTTTAACTGACCGGCACGAAGCTGGTTCATTAAACATTCTTTTAGATCTCTAGCACCAACACCAATCGGGTCCATTCGCTGAATGGTGTCTAAGACATCGTCTACTAGATCTATACTACAGCCTTCTGCTGTTGCGACTTCTTCAATCGTCGTTTGTAGATAACCTCGTTCATCGATATTTCCTACAATATTTATCGCAATCTTTTTTTCTTGTTCACTAAAATCTACTTCACTTACTTGAGTTGTTAAAAAATCATTCAAGTTACTAGCTTTGGTAACCATATTTTCATAGTTAGGAAACTCTTCGTCTCTTTTCATTTGAGTGGAGGGCAGCGGTGCTTCCGATTCTTTATGACGGGAATAGGCCTCCCAATCTAATTCCGACGATGACTCCTGACCAGGGCTGTCGACAATTTTCGCGGCTTCTTCCATTCGCTTTTCATTAATTTCGCCAGCGCTTTGTTCGTGTTCTTTTTCATTTAATGACTTTTCTTCGTTGCTCTGAGTAGCGCCTTCTTCCAAAACAGGGTTTTCGGAAAGTTGTTGAGCAACAAATTCTTCTAATTCAACTCTAGACAGCTGAAGTAGCTTAATAGCCTGCTGCAACTGAGGTGTCATCAGTAGTTGCTGGGTTAATCTTAAACTCTGTTTAATCTCAAAAGCCATGTTCACTCACAGTCGATTTAACATCTGCCTACATATATATTCTAAACCTTTGCCAAGGTCCTTGCAAAAATTTTACCAACTTTCGTATCATTTTAGAGAAAATACTTAAAAGATCGATTTTACGGGGGCTACAAGGCTAAAGTTTGAAGTTTTCCCCTAAATAAATCTTCCTTACGACTTGACTGTTCGATATTTCCTCAGGCAGACCTTCCGCAATAATCTGACCTGCTGAGAGTATATATGACATGTCGCAGCTACCTAAGGTTTCCCTAACGTTATGGTCGGTAATCAATACCCCAAGCCCCTCTTCTTTAAGGTTTTGAATGATTCCCTGTATTTCCTGAACGGTCATCGGGTCGATACCAGCAAAAGGTTCATCCAAAAGTAAGAATTTAGGCTTAGTGATTAGAGATCGGGCAATTTCTACTCGCCGTCTTTCGCCGCCAGACAACGATGCTCCCAAAGATTTTGCAATATGGGTAATCTGAAACTTTGTAAGTAGGTCTTCAATTTTATCTTTTCTTTCGTGTTGAGGAATCCCAACAACTTCCATAATAGCTTTTAAATTATCTTCTACAGAGAGTCGACGAAAAATCGACATATTCTGGGGCAGGTAGCTAATACCTTTCTTCGCCCTTATATGCATCGGTAACAGAGTTATGTCTTCACTATCGAGAAACACATGACCGGTTTGAGGATACAACAAACCTACAACCATATAAAAGCTCGTGGTTTTACCGGCACCGTTAGGTCCTAAAAGACCTACAACTGAGCCCGTCTTAACCGAAAATGATACCGATTTTACAACGGCTTTATTTTTAAAAGATTTAACTAACTTTTCAGCACGTAATTCTGAAACAGGATTTTCTGGCTCACTCATGGCTTCTTCTCCTCGGGCTTCACAACGCCTTCAACACTATCAACCGTAATCATTCCCGAAACGAGATTATAACTTATCTGTTTACCCTTAATCACATCACCGCCGCGCCAAAGAGTTGCTCGACCTTTTAAGACAATCATTTGAGTTTCATTATAAAATATCGCCTCTTGTCCTCTAGCTGAAATTTTATCTTTTTTCTCTTCAGCTTCTTTAACAACTTTAACTCGGCCCGTTGCCACAACTTTTTTCACTTCATCCTGTTCATCCAGATAAACCGTGGCTTTATCCGAGTCCAGCCTTAGATTACCCTGGGTAACTACCACATCTTTTATTAGCTTAATGGTTTTTTGATTATTAATAGCACTTAGGCCTTTTGCAGACCATTTAATCGGGAGTTTCTTATCTTGCTTTGTGGCAATTTTTTTCTTCTTCTTAGGTGTTTTTGGGAAAGGTGTCTGTGCTGGTGTCGTGTTATCAACCTTCACCGCAGGTTTTGGTTTAATTGGTCTTTTACCTAAGTCGGGTGTTTTTTCCCGTCGCTTAGTCGGCTTAGTTACTTCGGATTTAGATTTTTCACCATTGATATTAAAATCATCAAGATCTGCAAAAGCCGTATGACCTAAGAGAAACGTCGCTACAACTAGGACATATCTTGTTCTAATCATCAGACTTAACAACCCCTCTCACTTTACCTGCCATAGTTAAAGATTTTTTATCAATATAATATTCAAAACCTTCTTCACCAACTAGAATCCTCTTTGGCCCATCAATCTGTACAGGTTCCTGAGAGCTTAGTAAATTATGATCCGCATCAAAATGAGCAAATTCTGTTCTTATAATATGATCACCGGACTCCACACGAACCTGGTCTTCTACCTCTACATACGAAAGCTTTGTCTCATCCGAGTTTATAATTTCGCTCATTCCTTCTGCTTCAAAAACGGCTAATCCTGCCTCACAACTTAAAGACTCTTTGATCTCCCCTTTGTCTCGTTCACCTTTAACAGATGCAAAAAACTCGACAATATTTGGCTCAATAAAATGCCCTAACTTAGCCGTAAAAGTACCGACAACCTGATGACCTCGATACCGGTACAGCATAAAATCATCAACAACGATTCGAGGTTCACGATTAGCGTAATCCAGATTGCTCTCGACGCTGTCGTGATCACTGGCAAAAAAAATCCACAGGGATACGAAAAAAACGATAGCAAACCCAAAACTCACTAAAACCTTTGTCACGATAATCCCATCTGAAATTTAGATACTTAAAGAAACTCTAAGCACTTAAGTATTATACTATAAATTACCTAATGGAGTATCCTTCATTTTTAAGAGATCACAAAAAAACTAAGTTTTTTCTAATAAACAGTATCTTAGCCGATCTTCTTTTCAAGAAGGTCTTGTAAGCGTATTAAGCCAATTGGTTTAGTCGGGATGGAGTCGTCAGCTACAAATAGAGCTGTGATGTTATTTTCCTGCATTCTTTTAAAAGCATTAACAGCAAAATCAGATCCATCTATTGTTTTAGGCGATGAACTCATTAATTGCTGCGCATTTTTATGGATCGCATCTCCTTGAAACTCGGTTAGGGCCCTACGAATGTCACCGTCAGTGATTGCGCCTTTAAGCCGACCATTTTCATCAAGAACCGGAATAATACCAAAGTTAGGATTAGTTATAGCTTCCATGACCTGATTAAACCCATCAGAGAGAGTCACTTTACTTAAGCTCTCAATAGGGCGCATAAGATCAGAGACCATGACAAACTTCCTCCCGATCGATCCACCCGGGTGAAACTGTGCAAAGTCTTGAGTTACAAAACCCTTTGCCTTCATTAAGGCCATAGCTAAAGCATCCCCTAGTGCCAGTGCCAGTGTCGATGAACTAGTTGGTGCAAGGTTAAGTGGGCATGCTTCATTAGCGACAGAGCCATCTATAACGACGTCAGATAACTTTGCTAAACTAGAACCGGTATTCCCAGTAATTGAAATAAGAGGTATTTGCCGAAGCCTCGAATGACGAGCCACTTCGTTCACCTCCATAGTCTCTCCTCCATAAGCAACAGCTACCAAGCAATCTGTTTCCGCAATCATTCCTAGATCGCCATGAAGCGCTTCGGTCGGGTGAAGAAAAAACGACGGTGATCCCGTGCTAGCAAGGGTTGCTGCAATTTTACTTGCGATATGGCCGGATTTACCTAGTCCTGTGCATACCACCTTACCTTTACACTCAAGAAGAACCTTAACTGCATCAACAAACGTATGGTCTAGCCTAAGGGAAGCATCTTTCAAAGCTTCCGCTTCCACTCTTAAAGTCTCAGACCCTACTGCTAAAACATTCTTTTCTTCTATATCCACTACTTTACCTATCGGTTATCCGCTTACTTTATTTTTTAAAGCTGCTGAAACTAAATCCCTAAATAATGGGTGAGGGGTCATCGGACCACTTTTTAGTTCTGGGTGAAACTGACATGCGACAAACCACGGATGATCTTTGATCTCCATAATTTCTACCAGTGAACCATCAGGGGAAACTCCGCTAAAAACCACACCCTGATCTTCAAAGCGAGATCTAAAGTCGTTGTTAAACTCATAACGATGCCGGTGTCTTTCCGAAATCGATTCCGACTTATAAGCTTCCCAAGCCTTCGACGCTTTAGTGAGCTTACATGGATAAGCACCTAATCTCATCGTACCGCCTTTATTGGTTATCTTCTTTTGTTCATCCATAAGGTGGATAATTAAATCTGGGGTTTTTTCTTCAAATTCAAATGAGTTTGCTGATTCTAAGCCTAATTTGTTTCGTGCGAATTCTACTGCAGCTAACTGCATACCCAGACAAATTCCAAGAAAAGGAACCTTATTCGTCCGAAGATATTCAATCGCATGAATCTTACCTTCAACTCCTCGATTACCAAATCCTCCAGGAACAATAACCCCGTCGAATTCCTCTAGATACGAACGAACATTTTTCTTATTAATATCAACGGAATCAATAAATTTCACTTCTACCTTAGAGCGATTCGCTATCCCTGCATGAATCAGACTCTCGTTAATTGATTTATAAGCGTCGTAAACATCAACATACTTCCCAACGATGCCTACCTTAACCGATTTAGTCGGAGCGTCGAGAGCTTCAACAATATTTTCCCAGCCACTTAAATCAGGAGCACCAGTCCAAATATTAAGACGATCAACAATAACTTGGTCGAGATTTTGTTTGTGTAGCATCATCGGAACTTTATAAATACTATCGCTGTCATGAACATCGAAAACGCACTCTTCTTTGACATTGCAAGTTAAAGCAATTTTCTTTCTTAAATGATCTGGAATTTTTCGATCTGCCCTGAGGCATAATAGGTCTGGTTGAATACCCATAGTCCTTAGTTCTTTGACGGAGTGCTGTGTTGGCTTTGTTTTAAGCTCTTTTGCAGCACTAATATAAGGAACTAGTGTCAGATGAACATACAAAGCATTTGTCGGTCCCAGGTCGAACTGGATTTGGCGAATGGTTTCCAAAAAAGGTTGGCCTTCAATATCTCCAACCGTTCCACCAACCTCAATAATGGCAATATCCGATCCAACCGAAGCCTTATAAATATTGTCACGAATTTGATCTGTTACGTGAGGCACCACTTGAACCGTTCCGCCCAAGTAATCTCCGCGCCGTTCTTTTGATAGAACCGCATCATAAACCTGTCCGGTCGAAAAACTATTTAGCTTTGTCAGTCGGGCAGATGTAAACCGTTCGTAGTGACCAATATCCAAATCGGTTTCGGCACCATCATCGGTGACAAAAACCTCACCATGCTGAAGGGGGTTCATTGTTCCTGGATCAACATTTAAATAGGGGTCGATTTTAGTTAGGCTTACCCGTAAGCCTCTGTTTTCTAAAAGTGCGCCTATACTGGCACCCACAATACCTTTTCCTAATGAGGAGACCACTCCGCCCGTTACGAAGATGTATTTTGTTCGCTGCTTAGCACCCATGTACCCTCACCATTGCTGGATTATCACCAGCACACCCAAAAATAAAAAAACCGGCTACAGCCGGGACTTGATCCTAATTGTCGTAAATCAATACGTCAAGAGGACTTAAGCCGCAACAAGTCAGACTGGCTGAGATCGTCATAAGCACCCCCTCTAGTCTGGCAAATTCTGCCAGCAACTTGTCAATACTGTTCACTTTTATGATAGAATGGAGTAGGCCATCATAAAACCCTTGAGAAGGTAATCTATTGATGTATTTACGACTGATCCTATTAATTTTTATCACCGCTCCGTGCTTTGGGGCTTCAGTAACTAAAAAACTGAATAAACGAAGAATCGTAAAGATTGATGAGGGCGCTGACAGCGGTTTCACCAAAGGGGTTCGAGTCTGTTTTTACACTGCAAATGGTCGGCGGGCCGCATGTGGAAAAGTCGTAAAATCCAAGGAAACTCTAAGTTACGTTAGAATATCTAAGACTAAGTTTTTTAAAAGAATTAAAACCGGGTTTGAAGCGAGGCTGTATCAGAAGTCATCAAACACTGGTGCGACTAACGAAGTTGCCGGGGGCGGAGCTCATCGCAATAATGTTAAGATTGGTTACCTTTTCACAGCGATGTCACCCACTACCTATAACAACGTCTTATACGATGCACCGGCCTCCACAAGTGCTACGGGCTTAGACAGCTTATGGAAGAAAGATATCGCAGTCTCTGGTAGTCTGATTGGTTTTTATGGGGAAGGTGAATTTGCCGTGGGCGACACTTTCGCAGTTGCTATAGGACTTCGCTACGTTTCTAATTCAGCGACTAATGCAGTGTCTGATTACAACTTATCGGTTAGTAGTAAGTTTGTTGAGTCCTCCCAGACAGGAACGGCGCTTGGGTTCTACTCAGACTTCACTTTTCTCGACATTGCTATGACTCCCTCTTTTTTCTGGCGCATGTCTAGCGGTCTAGACTTCGATCAATCAACAGTCGAGTTCAAGGCTGACCAAAAAACGGACGCCGGAGAGTCCACCCCCATTGCTACCTACAAATCCAGCATTACGACCGCATCGCTTAGGTTGGGAACTAATTTCAATCTCTTAGCGATCGGCCCGATGGGGTTTATCCTCGGAGCGAATATACTGGTGCCTTTGGCTGAGTTTGGTAAAAGCACAACTGCCGATGTGACCGACTCTCAGGCAAGCCAACTAAGCGTTGGAACTGAGGGCGCTAATGACGACTTGGCAAATATAATTGATCATAAAAAGGGTAGCGTAGGCGCCCAAATCTACCTATCAACTTACCTCTCGTTTTAAGTCTTCTTTAAAAACGTGACGGTGCAAAAGACTGAAACAAACGAAAATCCTTACACATTTCCGACTGTAATAACTGTGATACAAGAAAACTAGCTGTAATATTAGCAAGTTGATAGCCAGTTTTATGCATCGCGGTCGCTAATAAAATACGACCCTCTCGCGCCTCTTGGTCAAAGTAGATCGGTCCAATTATGGGAAGCCGGTCGGTTGAAATCACCCGAACACCCCATTTAGCGTTCCAAGACTTTTTTGAAACCTTCACAAATTCGGGGTCAATTGATTCGAAAAGGTGTTTCTTAATATCTTCTACCAATAACTGGCTGCTACCTAGTTCTTCCGGAGAAGGAAGTAAACCCGACAGTTTCAGCGAAGAAGACCCCACTGATAATTGGTTCGCCACCGAAACCACTGCATGGGTGCCTTTCATGAAAGCGAATGATTCTGAGCAAGGTCCTAGCTCAGATTTAAGCGTGTGTCCTAAAACACCTTTCATCCGAATTGATGAGAACTTAGATTTGTTAAGAATATCAGCTGACCCTGGACCTGCAGCTAGAATAACTTCATCCGTTCGAATCGTTTTAGTTTCAGTAAAAACAACAAAGCCGCCCTTTTCATCCGGCGTGATTTTTTCTACATTTTCTTCAATATTCTCAACAAAAGAAGACTTTTTCGCAAAGAAATCTAACGCGTTAAGCAAGGCATCAACATCGAAGTAAATATCGTCGGGGTAGTAAAAACCACCGCAAATATCAGGGGGAAACCTATGACCCAATTTATCGGAAAGCTCTTCATTCGAATGCAGGTTAATATTCGATAGTCCTCTAAATTCGTTGTGATAGATTCTTTTCGAAATTTTCTGGAACTCCGCCTTACTGCTAAATCCTTCTGAAGTACCAAAGTGAAAAGGTATCAAAATACTCGTATCTTCAGAAATCTCTTTAAGCCACCGACCCAAGCGGGCATGACCCATCAACTTAGCTTCAAAAATTGGGGCTCTAGAAATCCGTGATCCCCGTACAGTAGACAAACCCATCGCAGCATTAGATGCAAAACTATCTTGGTTTCGAGCGCCACATAATACGACGTTTCGAAAACCTGACTTTACCAGCCGATGAACGACTGCTAGTCCGATTATTCCTCTACCTATTACTAAGACGCGCTGCTTCATTTAATATTTCCAAGGCTTCACGTCTAAAAGATTTAATACGGTTGTCTAATCTTTTGTAGATGGTTCGGTTAGTTAATACGACGGCGTAAAATCCAGAGTTAGGTTCAAGCCAAAATGCCGTTCCTGTGAAACCCAAATGCCCCATTGTTAGGCCATCAAAAAAAACATTCGCACTTGAGTCGTTTCCTTGCCTTAAACCTAAAAGAGAAGAATTGTCCGTCGCAATAAACCGAGAGTTTAATTGAATCGTTTTCTTACCAATTTCACTTCGAAAAAAAAATCTAAGATACGAATTCAGCCCTTGCCCGGTTGCAAAAACCCCTGAATGACCTGTAACTCCACCAAGTGAACCACAGTTTTCATCATGAACGATTCCTGTGGTCGCGATCTTTCTTACTGGGCAATTTCCCGTTGATACAAAATTCATATTTCCCACTAGAGAAGCGGGGTACTGAATGCTTTTTGATAAAGTTTCATTATGAAGGCTGTTCTTACAAAAAGAAAAGAACAACTCATTTAGATTTTTACTGTACTTCAGCTCTAAAACCAATCCCAACAAAATCATCCCAATATCACTATAGCAATCTTTACCGACTTTAGTTTTATCAACCTTCACCCGACTAAGAGTTTTAATCATTCTGTCGTGCTTTGCTGACGGATCATATTCCAACTGAGCACCACTGCAATCAGTATAAAAATTTCTCCAGGCGGGAAGTCCACTTTTATGTTTAAGAAGATCATATATCTTAATATCAAGAAGGTATTCGATGGGATCACACTTTTTAATATTCTCACTACCACGTAGTAAATCAGCTAAGGTGTCATGCTCTTTTATGTTTTCACTCAATATCAGTGGTGTTGTAACGAGAGCTTTTGTTAGACTGGATAAATCAAAAAACATCTTCTTTGCATTAGAGTCTTCTAGCAACAGTTGGTCTTCATCAACCTTACCAACACTCAAATAATAGTGTGTATAGAGCTCTTCCTTTAGAAATTTATTGGATAAACCCTCTAAGCTAGTCAGTAATTGTTTATTTTCTTTCATTGATTTGCTCTAACAAAACTTCATTAACTAGCTTGGGATTAAATTTTCCTTTTGACGCTTTCATCACCTGACCTACTAAGAATCCATAAACTTTTTGCTTACCAGATATATATTCTTCTACCTGTGATTGGTTGTCTAGTAGGACCTTCTCAACCATTTTAACAATCGCTTCTTTATCATTCACCTGAATCAGACCAAGGTCTTTCATACAACTCTGGGCATCTTTACCTGTTTCAATCATAGCTTCAAATAATTTCTTTGCTGCGGTCGCTGACACCTGATCTTGCGCATAGAGCAACAATAATTCCGAGAATGCCTCTACCGATATCACTGGCTGACACAGATCCCAGCCATATTTTTGAGCTGCAGGTAAATAGGTTTCTATAACCCAATTAGCAATTTGTTTCTCAGACAACTTTCCTTTAAGTTTTATCAAGCTTTGTTCATAAAACAATACCACCTGATGATCTTCTGCTAGGACCCCAGCATCTTGATCACTCAGTTGAAACTCTTCGGTAAAGCGCTTCAACACTTGATCAGGAAGCACAGGCATAGAGTTTTTAACTAAGCCTAACAACTCATCGCTCGTCCGAATTGCACCTAGGTCGGGGTCACGAAAATAACGATAATCATGAGCGTTTTCCTTATCCCGCATTGGTTTTGTCTTACCACTACTCTCGTCAAATAAAAGAGTTTGCTGCATAACTTTCTTACCACTATTTACTAGATCACTTTGTCTTATGATTTCATATTGAATCGCTTGTTCGACGTGTTTGTATGAATTTAAGTTCTTCACCTCGCATCTTGTACTTAATTCACTATCTCCAAAACGTCTGATCGAAACATTGGCGTCACACCGAAACGAGCCTTCTTCAAGGTTTGCATCGCTGATTCCAATATACTTGACTAGGATCCGCATTTTTTTTAAATACTCGGACGCCTCTTTGGGTGAGCGTATTTCAGGTTCCGAAACAATCTCTAGAAGAGGAATTCCGGCACGATTCAAATCGATATACGAAGAGTCCTCCGCATGAACACTTTTCCCCGCATCCTCTTCAATATGGGCTCTAGTTAAATTGATTTTCTTACCAGAGCTCAAAACAATAGCGCCACCTTCACAGTATGGTTTGTCAGCCTGTGAAATTTGATAGCCCTTCGGTAAGTCCGGATAGAAATACTGTTTTCTTGCAAAATAACTTTCTAAGTTAATCTTCGCTCCAACACCGAAAGCAAAACGAGCCCCATACTCTACAACCTTTTGATTAAATACCGGCAACGCACCGGGATAGCCCAAGCAGACCGGACAAGTATTTTTATTTGTTTCGGCACCATATAGGGTAGGGCAGGAGCAAAAAAGTTTACTCTGCGTCGCTAGTTGGCAGTGAACCTCAAGGCCAATAACAACTTCATATTCAAATGGTTGATTCATCTAAAACCCTCGATCTCTAAATACTAGGCTGTTTTTTCTGCCACCAATTTTCATTTTGCTCATATTGGTAAGCAGTCTGTAACAAACTAGATTCTTGCTGCCAAGACGCCATCAACTGCAGACCGACCGGAAGACCAAGTTCATCAAAACCTATCGGCATTGAAAGTGCTGGTACGCCAACCAAGTTAGCTCCGACTGTTGCAACATCTGTTAGGTAAGCCTCAAGAGGATCTTTGTTTTTCTCCCCCAAGCTAAAAGCCGTAGAAAGTGCAGTCGGTGACATTAGAAAATCCACCTTATCAAAAGCCTCTTTAAACTCTAAACGCATAAGGTTACGCCATTTCTCAGCTTTGCCATAGAAAGACGAATAATAGCCTAACGACTGAACGAAGGTTCCCAGCATAATTCTTTGTTTAACTTCTTTACCGAAACCCTCGCTTCGAGAGTTCCTATACAAGTCATCAATACTCGAACTATCAGAACTACGATAACCATAACGTACTCCATCATAGCGCGCTAAATTTGACGCTGCTTCAGCAGATGCTAATACATAATAAGCAGCAACCGCGTTATTGAGCGAGGGAATAGATATTTCAACAATCTCTGCTCCCAAGTCTTTAAGTTTATCGCAAGCAGTCAGATAGATCTTTTTCAAATCAGGTTTTAATCCAGCATTCCGAAGCTCAGTAATACAGCCGAGCTTTATGCCTTTTAGGTTTTTCAAAGAACTTAGTGCCGCTAAGCTGGACTTTTCTTCTTTCGTCTCTACTGATGTCGAGTCTCTTTCATCAAACCCTTTAATCACATCATAGATAAGTGCTAGGTCTTTTACATTTCGAGCAAGTGGACCAATCTGATCCAAAGACGATGCAAATGCAACCAGGCCATAACGACTAACCCTGCCATAAGTAGGTTTTAGGCCAAATAAACCGCAAAAACTTGCCGGTTGTCTTATAGATCCTCCGGTGTCTGACCCTAAAGATACAGGAGCTAAGTCATGAGCAACTGCTGCAGCCGATCCACCTGAGGAGCCTCCCGGAACTTTTGATAAATCCCACGGGTTTCTAACGGCTCCATAATACGAATGTTCGTTAGTGCTACCCATAGCAAACTCGTCGCAACTGGCTTTTGCAATAATCAGGGCTCCTGCTTCTCTTAACTTTCGAACCGATGTCGCATCGTATCCAGCATGAAAGTTATCAAGCATTCTGGAACAACACGTCGTAGGCATTTCTTTGTCAGCAATATTATCTTTAATAACGACAGGAACACCAGCCAAAGGAAGGTCTGTTGTTTTAAGTCTATCTTTTAAGACTTCAATTTGATTTCTGACGAGACTCTCGTCAAAATATACTAATGAGTTAGTCTGGTCTTTGTGGTCATTAATTCTTTGAACATAAAAATCACCCACTTGATCAAGACTAAGCTCCCCAGTGGAAATCGATTTAGCAATCCCATGAGCTGAGTAGGAATATGCTTCGACTCCTTTACTCATTTTTTTTATCCTACTGTGCGAGGAACTTTGATAGAAGAATGCCTAGTGATTCCTACGGTTGTTTCGACAGCTATGTCGGGACGTGTCACCGTTGGACTCACTTGAGCATCACCAAGATTAGAGTTAGTCATGTCCGTCCCTTCCGTATCAAGGGTAGATATATAGCCAATAACTTTTGTTAACTGGTTTTGATAATAAGAAACTTCTTCATCGCTAAGTTCAAGTCGAGCTAGATTGGCAACATATTTCACCATGTCAGCATCTACATTCAATTTACTCGACCTCTTCGCCATCAATTTCAGCTATTTTAGCAAAGCTAGAAACAACCTCATCCTTATCAACACTCATCAACCTAACGCCTTGAGTAAGTCTGCCGACGATACCCACTTCATTGATATTAAAGCGCATAACCTTACCGGCATTAGTCATTACAACTAAATCATCTTCTGGAGATACCTGCATAATTCCAACGACTGGTCCATTACGCTCGGTGACCTTAATCGTGTAAATCCCTTTACCACCCCGGGTTTGATTTCGATATTCCTTGAGAGGAGTTCTTTTTCCGTATCCATTTTCACAGACCGATAAGATATCACCTTCTCCTCTAATTACTTCCAAGCCAATAACACGATCGTCTTTATCGGAAAATTTAATACCAGTAACGCCTCGTGCACTACGACCCATTGGTCGGATGTCACCTTCAGAAAAACGAATTGCTTTACCCATCCGAGTACCAATAAGAATTTCATCGTTACCGTTAGTGATGCCGCATGAGATCAACTGATCGCCATCTTCTAGTTTTAAAGCAATCAAACCGCTTTGCCTAAGGTTGTCATAAGCCATTAGGTCAGTCTTCTTAATATAACCGTTCGCTGTTACCGAAACGACATGATCACCTTCGGTGAACTCACGAATAGGAAGAACCGAAATAATAGTTTCACCAGCCAGTAGTTTAATCAGGTTAGCAAAGTGCTTACCTCTTCCAGCAAGTTGAACTTCCGGTAACCTATAAACCTTAAGATCGTAAACACGGCCTAAGTTAGTAAAACAAAGTAGCGACTGGTGATTGCTTGCAATAAACAACTCTTTCACCAGGTCTTCTTCTTTTGTTTTCATTCCTGTGCGGCCTTTACCGCCTCTTCTTTGAGCGCGAATATCATTCAACGGAGTTCGTTTAACATATCCACCCATTGTTACCGATACGACCACATCGTCATCCGCAACTAAACTCTCCATAGTAAAATCACCAGCTGCAGGTAGAATTTCGGTTCTACGTTCGTCGCCGTGTTTTTCTCTAAGTTCGTTAAGCTCTTCTTTAATAATTGCTGTGACTCGTTCAGACTTCGCAAGAATATCTTGAAGGTCTGCAATCTGTTTCGTAATTTCTTGGTGGTCTGCAACGATTTTATCTCGTTCAAGACCAGTCAATCTTGCTAAACGCATATCTAAAACAGCTTTAGCCTGAACATCGCTCAACTCAAACTTCTCAACCAACAACTGGTGAGCTATCGCCGAGTCTTTAGAACCTTTAATAATCGAAACTACTTCGTCAATATTTTCGACCGCTGTTTTTAAACCAAGTAACAGGTGTGCTTTCTCTTCGGCTTTTCTTAAATCAAATGCAGTTCGCCGTAAAACAACCTCACGACGATGTTCATAATACGATTCTAAAATTTCTTTGATGTTAAGTAATTTAGGCGCTCCTTTTCTAAGAGCAACCATATTGACACCAAAACTAGTCTGCAAAGGTGTTTGCTTGTAGAGGTTGTTAAGAATAACCTCTGCCATCTCACCTTTTTTAAGATCAACAACAACCCTAATTTCTTCTTTTGCCGATTCATCTCTAAGGTCTGAAATACCCTCTAGTTTCTTTTCTCTAACGAGTTCAGCAATTCGTTCGATCATACGAGCTTTATTAACTTGAAATGGTATTTCCGTGATAATAATTCTTTGCCGCGAACCGTTATCCTCAATCTCGGTACGTCCGCGCATAACGATCGAACCACGCCCGGTTTCGTAGGCTTGCTTTATTCCAGCAACTCCTAAAATCCCTCCAGATGTTGGGAAGTCGGGACCCTTAAGATGACTCATAATCTCTTCGATCTTAATCTCAGGATTATCCATCAACGCTTCAACAGCATTCGCTATTTCTACAACATTATGTGGAGGAATATTAGTTGCCATTCCTACCGCAATACCAGATGCGCCGTTTGCTAATAGCTGGGGAAATTTAGTTGGAAGAACTAACGGTTCTATCTCGCGGTTATCATAGTTCGGACCAAAGTTAACTGTGCCTCGATCTAAATCCGAAAGGAGAAGGTCTGCCATTTTCTCAAGACGAACCTCGGTATAACGCATTGCGGCAGCTGAATCACCATCAATAGAACCAAAGTTACCCTGGCCGTCGACAACGGGATAACGCATCGAAAAGTTTTGAGCCATCCTGACAAGTGCATCATAAACCGCTGAATCACCATGCGGGTGAAAACGACCTATCACTTCACCAACAATACGGGCTGATTTAAGATAGGGACGGCTGTGATAATTTCGCAACAAGTGCATCGCATACAAAATTCTTCGATGCACAGGTTTCAACCCGTCACGAACATCCGGTAATGCACGAGATACAATCACACTCATCGAGTAGTCTAAAAAGGATGTTTTTAGCTCGTCTTCAATATTAATCGTTTTAACTAAATTCGTTTGAACCATACAGATGCTTCCTAGCTCAGTCTTTATATATCAAGGTTTTTTACGTTTAATGCATTTGTCTGAATGAATTCCCTACGTGGCTCGACATCATCTCCCATCAAGGTAGAAAAAATACGATCTGCCTCCATAGCGTCTTCCACTTCAACCTGAAGTAACGTTCTAAAGTTTGTATGCATTGTTGTTTCTTCAAGTTGTTCAGGGTTCATTTCTCCAAGGCCTTTATACCTTTGTATATAAGCACCTTTTCGCCCACGCTCTAAGATATACTCTTTTAGTAGAGTGGTGGATTTAATAGTTACGTTACTACTATGTGAACCGTCTTCTTCTGAGTTTTCATCGTCATTAGCTTTTTTCATATCAACACAGGTAAACGGGGCCTTAGCAACCTCATCTAATTGTTGCCTAATGCGTCTTAACTCAACAATCTCACCACCAGAAAATAGCGACGCATCTAAGACTGAATTTTGAGGGATATCGTCAACCCTTGTGTGCATAACTAATTTATACCTCGATGCATGTTCATCAAAAAGACATTCGCCGGTAACATAAATAGAATTTTCAAATCTTTGTTTTAGATAGTTTTTTATTTGCTCCAACAAATCCAATGTCGACGCTTCATCTTTAAATTGTTCCGGACCGATCTCTTCGTTTAAAACAATAAACTCTACTATTTCTTTAGTCCTACGACGCGCTGCAATATCTAGTAAATCTTGATAGCGCTGCAACCTTGTCAGCACCCCACGGATTACCACGGAGTCTAGTACTTTACCGTCCGCATCTTTTATAGAAATCGAATTTAGTCCAGTATCTGCTAGAAATTCTAACAGCTCTTTGTTGTCCTTAAGATATCTCTCTAGTTTGCCTCGCTTAAACTTATAAAGTGGCGGCTGAGCAATATATAAATAACCTCTTTCAATAATTTGAGGCATCTGTCTAAAAAAGAACGTTAGTATTAAAGTTCGGATATGAGCGCCGTCAACATCAGCATCAGTCATAAGAATGACTTTATGATAACGAATCTTAGTTATATCGAAATCATCTTTTCCGATCCCTGTACCCAATGCTTTGATTAAAAGTTTTATCTCCTGCGAGGATAACATCTTATCAAAACGGGCTTTTTCAACGTTTAAAATTTTACCTCTTAGCGGTAATACAGCTTGTACTTTTCTGTCACGAGCCTGTTTAGCAGACCCACCGGCAGAATCGCCCTCCACCAAAAACAATTCACAAAGCGCAGGGTCTTTTTCCTGACAATCAGCCATTTTACCCGGTAGCCCAGCAAATTCGAGAGCTCCTTTTCTTCGAGTTAACTCTCGGGCTTTTTTTGCAGCGAGCCGTGCTCTAGCAGCGTCGGCTATTTTCTGTATTACTTTTTTTATAGCTGTGGGATTTTCATGAAAGTAGTCCGTTAGCTTTTCTTGAATAATAGATTCTACCCAAGGTCTAATTTCTGGGTTACCTAGTTTAGTTTTTGTCTGACCTTGAAACTCTGGGTTTTTAATACGGACCGCTATTACACCCGTTAAACCTTCACGGATATCATCGCCCGTAATAGCTAGCTTCATCTTTTTCAAGATTCCTGAATCTTGAGCAAATTTATTCACAACCCGAGTAAGGGCTCCACGTAAACCAGTTAAATGAGTTCCACCTTCAACCGTATGAATGTTATTTACATAAGAGAAAAAGCTTTCTGTATATGAGTCTGTCCACTGAAGAACACACTCTATCTGAGCTATGATTTTATTAGACTCATCAACTTGAGAAGATTTAATATAAACAGGTTCAGAGTGAAGAGCTGTCTTGCCTTTTGTTAAGAATTCACAAAAAGAATTTAACCCACCGTCATAATGAAACGTTTCTTTTTTATCAGAGGTTTCATCTAATAGATGAATAATCACTCCGCTATTTAAAAACGCTAATTCACGTAAGCGTTTTGAAAGAATTTCGAAACTAAAAGTAGTTTCTGAAAAGATCGTAGGGTCTGGCTTGAATACCGTTTTAGTTCCGTGATCTTTGGTCTCTCCGATAACTTTGACAGCGTAATCAATCGCACCGCGCTGATAACTCTGTTTGTAAATACTACCTTCTCGGCAAACTTCGACATAACACCATTCAGACAGTGCGTTTACAACTGAAGCACCCACTCCATGTAGACCACCTGAAAAAGCAAATGCTTTGTCATCAAACTTTCCACCAGCATGCAAAACCGTCATCACAACTTCTAAAGCCGATTTTTTTTCTTTTGAATGCGTCGAAACCGGAATACCACGTCCATCATCGGAAACACTTGCCGAGCCATCCATATGAAGAGTTACGTTTATCTCCTTACAAAACCCTCCCATAGCTTCGTCAATTGAGTTATCTACAATTTCATAAACTAAGTGATGTAGACCGTCGGGACCAGTAGACCCAATATACATTCCCGGTCTCTTCCTAACAGCTTCTAGGCCTTCCAGTACTTGGATGTTATCAGCTGAGTACTGGCCTGCATCTTTAGCTTCTTCTAAGCCTTGTTCTTCCAACTCACAACTCCATTTCAGCGTGGTGTATGATGTTCTTTTATCGGCACTAATACATGTAGTGATCTACACTGCTTAGGTTCTTCTTTAGGGATTATAACTATAGGGTCATTTTCACTTTTAAACTGTAATGTTAAATCTTCCCCCGGAACAGTTGAAAATACATCGGTCAGAAACTTACCATTAATTGCCAATTGAGTATCTGCCCCTTTAAACCCATCTTCTAATTTTAAGGTTTCCTTACTTTCAAAACTTCCCATCGTTCGTGAACTAAGGGTTAAGCAGCTGTCATGAAACCGTAATCTTAGCGCATGATTCTTGTCTGCAGCAAGTAAAACTCTTCTAGTAACGTGGTGAAGGTTCAATCTTGATAACCTTATCGGTTTAAGATTCGCTGTTGGTAAAACTCCTTGATAGTTAGGAAAGCGAACACTTGATAACCTAGTGTATATTTCATAACCACTAACACCAGCCATCAGTGTAGTTTTATCATTTGAGATACGTAACCTAACCGATTCGTATCCACTCTGACACATCCGCTGCAACTCTTGAAGAGCTCTCTTTGATAAACAGATGCCTTCGATTAAAAAATCTGGAGGCAAGTCGACCTCTATCTCACAATAAGAAAGACGAAACCCATCGGTACCCACTAAGCGAAGCTTATTATCAGCAGGTCTGTGTAAAAAAGCAACAGAGCCATAATTCCTTGGAGAGTCTTGCTCAACACAAAACTGTACTTGGTTGATCATATAATCAAGTTTAGAGCTCGAAACAGCCGCCTCATTGCTCGAATCTACTTCAGGAGGGGTAATCCATACCATGTCTTCGATTAAGGGTATCTTCATCCTAAATTCGGCTGGTGACTGTCCTGCTAATATTTGGAGAAAACCTTTTTCTGTTGATAGTTCGACGGCACCATCCGGGAGTTGTTTTATAACATCGATAAAAAGCCTACCTGGAATAAAAATAGTTCCCTCTTCGGTAAGCTCGCAAGCAATCTGTCCGTATATAGCAAGAACACTGTCGTTAGCAGCAATCTCAAGCAAGTTATTTTGCTTACTCGCTTTTAGTGAGATCTGTGCCATTGAACGATCTGAGATAGCTCCTTGTGCTCTTGTGACCGTTTGATGCAAAGCACTTTTATCTAGCGTTAATTTCATGTTTGTTATCCTTTCTTCAGAGTACTCGTAAATTGCTTGGTCACTCTATTTAATAAAGTACTATGTATATCTCTATATAGTAGTCGTAGTAGTTGTTACGCATAAATCTGGGATAACCATGTAAGATATTGATATTTAAGGGTTATTAAGCCGATCAACCTGTGCTTTGTTTGGGGAAAAACTTTGGAATTAAAACTGAACTTTTTTGTGGATAAACTTTTAGCGACTTTTGATCCCAGTTCATCCATAGGTAAAACCATAGCCTTCACCACCATAAAAACACACCTTGTTAACAAAGTTATACACATGAACAAGGCGCAAACGATTGCTTTTAACCGATTTAACATTGCTGTTCCAGCTTTCTCTCCAGTGACTCGATTGATGTTTTTAGGTCTAAGTCACTGTGCCGTTCTCGTTCTATTTTTTTAACTGCATGCATAACCGTTGTATGATCTTTACCGCCAAACTTAGTACCAATTTCTGGGAAGGAGGCCTTAGTTCTAATGCGTGAAAGATACATAGCGACTTGTCTGGGCACGGTTAAAGCTCGTTGTCGTTTTTTGGATTTTATTTCACTTACGCGTACCTTAAAGTGATCAGCAACGGTTTTTAGAATTATTTCAATGGTTAGTCGTTTCGGAGTATCACTTAAAATGTTTTGAAAAGTCTCTGATGCGAGCTCTAAGTCTATCGGACGGCCTTGCAACGCAGCAAAAGCGGCAATTCGATGCAGCGCCCCCTCTAGTTCACGTACATTTCTCTTAGCGTAACCAGCAATGTAAAGCCCAACGTCATCGTTTAAGTGGATACGAAGGTTTGCTGCTTTATTTTGTAAGATAGCAACCCTGTGTTCAATAGAAGGTGCTTGAATATCTGCTATTAACCCCCACTGAAAACGATTTCGCAACCGTTCTTCGATATCTGGTATATCTTGAGGGAATAAGTCCGAAGTTATAACAATCTGTTTTTTGGCTTCATAAAGAGTATTAAAAGTGTGAAAAAACTCTTCTTGAGTTCTTTCTTTGCCAGAAATAAATTGAATATCATCGACCAAAAAAACATCGCAGTTTCTATACTTACGTCTAAAGTCCCACATTTTATTAAAACGAAGACAGTAAATCATTTCGTTCATAAATCGTTCGCTAGAAATATATGTAATATTAGCAGACGGATTTTGTTGAAGCACTCGGGCGCCAACAGCATGCATTAGATGCGTCTTACCTAAACCGGTGCAACCATAAATAAACAAAGGGTTATAAGTTTGTCCTGGAGCATCTGCAACAGCTAAACAGGTCGCGTGTGCAAATTGATTACTTTCACCTCGAACAAAGTTTTCGAAAGTATAAGATAAGTTGAGGTTACATTTTTTCGATAACCCTTTAGAAACTGTTGGTGCGAATTCAGTCTCACCTAATTGTTCAAATTGCTGCGTGTTTTCGGGTTCAATTTCCGAAGCGTTTTTTTCACCTTTTATTTCAAATCTGATTAATAAATTTTCAAATCCCAACAAAGTTTTTGCTTGTTCAAAAGAGCCCCAATAGTTATCTAAAATTCCCTGATAAAAAACCATGTTGGGAATCGTAATTACAATTTCAGTCTCGGAAATTTGTGTTGCTTGTAATGGCTCTATCCAACTTCTGTATTGATTAATATCAAGTAAATTACGTAGCTGCTCACAAAGCATCGACCAACGATTATTCCTGTCGTTTGGAATAATACGACTTTGAGGTTGTGATAAAGACGGCGGGGAAAAAAGATCTTGCACTTATAAGGAACCTTTATCCGTAAACGATTAAAAACCACGATATGTGGGCGATTCAATGCCATAGCTGTTTTAGGCAATGGGAGACATTAGCATACGGTCCCAGAGCATAGCAAGGTGATTGTGGATAACTTTTTTGAGAATTTTTTTTAAAAAATTACATACTAAAAAAATATTTAAAGTATCCTTGTGCAGTAAAAATATTTTGAATTTTTATATCTTTGTAAGAAGGTGATCAGTTCCTAAACTTTACTAAACAATGTCTTTCAAAACGAAATAGGCTGTAACGATTTCAATGAAAAATAATCAAGCAATGTCATACCTAATTGCCGCTAATATGGAAGCTGTCATGCTACTCCTTGGAGCATGGCAAGGAGGGGAGTGGTTGAATGAAAAATTCCCTGGTACGACTAATTGGTATTTAATAACATTTTCACTCGCAATTTTGATTATGATTCATTCTTGGTACGTGATATTTAGGCTTTTATCAAAAAAAAGCGATGGTCAAAAATTAAACAAAAAAACGTAGTCAAAAAAGCGGAGCAAAATTAAAAAATGAGTGGCAATGAATTTATTAGGTAGCCGAAAATTAATATATAATGCGCTAATATTTTTTTTAGGCCTTGCCATTGTTTTTGTGGGGTTTTCGAAAGATATTAAAGATATCTTCGCGTATATAGCTGGTTATATATTTTTTGTCGTTGATGTATACCTAATTGCGTTGATTATGAAGGGTCTTGTGACTCAAAATAAAAGCTACACTAAAAAAAAGTGGATGATTTTATTTCTTTTGAAGTTCGGTGTGGTTTTGTTGTTTTTATACGTAGCTTTGATAGCTTTCCAGTTTAACCCTATTTTCTTATTTGCTGGCTTAATATCTGCGCTGATGTTTGCTGTTTTCTCAACTTTAAAAAAAGAGTCATTTAATTAAAAACAAATAGATATATTTTTTCGTTTTCATTGTAGAAGAAATTAGCTAAAAAGGTCAGGCTTTAAAACTGAAGAGGTATTTAAAAATCGAAAGAAACTCAAAAGTGCTATGGACGCTGATATTACTTGGCACAGTCGTTAGCGAACGGCTTTTCGCAGCAGGACCAGGTATTACGGTGGTTAATTATTACGCAATGGTTCTTCATTGGGCTGGAGTGCATGATGATCATATGGTTCACGAATGGGTGCCTACTTTGGCAGCCTTGGTTACGCTTCTGATTATTACATTAATAGGATTAGCTTATCGCTCCAAGGTCTCAGCCTCTGCAAATGATGTTCGACCAGAGCATAGTTTTGGTCTACGGACATTTGTTGAAGGAATTTTGGATTTTGTCTACGCGTTGGGCGAAGACATTATTGGTAAGGCGGAAGTAAGGGCGTTTTTCGGGCTATTAGTCAGCTTGTTTTTGTTTATTTTTATCAGTAATTTAAGTGGGTTAGTACCTGGTTTCCCTCCTGCAACAGAGAGTTTAAACACAAACCTAGCTATGGGTTTGGTGGTGTTTATTATGTATAATATTGCTGGTATCAAAGAACACGGGGCTAGTTATGTTAAGCAGTTTTTAGGCCCTATTTGGTGGTTAGCACCACTTTTGGTAGGAATTGAATTAGTGGCTCACTTGGCAAGGCCAGTATCATTGAGTCTTAGGTTGTATGGAAATATTTTCGGGGACCATTTGGTAATGTCGGTCTTTACTGGGCTTACTTATGTGATTTTACCGGCGTTCCTACTGTTTTTTGGTTTGTTAGTGGCTACTGTGCAGAGTTTTGTCTTTACTCTGCTTAGTAGTATTTATATATCAATGGCTATTTCTCATGACCATTAAGGTTTTAATTTTTCGTCTATGTGTGGGGTATTGTTCATGAAGCGATCAGTAGGTAGGTTTTTGGTAGTATTTGCAGGACTTTTTACAAGTTCGTTCGCATTTGCTGAAGATGGAAGTGGTTCTGGAGCAGGGCTTTGGGCCATCGGGTCTGGTATTGCAATGGGTTTATCTGCCCTTGGTGGTACTTTAGGTCAAAGTAAGGCAGCAGCAGCAGCTTTAGAGGGGATTGCAAGAAATCCGACCTCTAAAGACCAAGTGTTTACACCGATGATTTTGGCTTTAGCCTTAATCGAGTTCCAGGCTATTATGGGATTTATTATCGCTGTATTGTGGTACGCAAAATAAAAACGACACATTTAGCTGTGTTTGAGGGGTTGTTAAGCAACCCCTTTAAGGTTTCACGTGAAACATGTCCCGTATATTTTAATGCACGGATTGATACGTTTCACGTGAAACATCTTATTCCCTCTTAAAAAGAATCGATCTAGCGTCGGCTATCCGTTCATTGTATAAACCCTTCTTGTGGCTAAGCATGTTTCACGTGAAACATCGTCTAAAAGTCCGATTAATTTCATTCTTGTTCTTATTCCCTTTACAGTATTCGAATAGGCTTGCTATATTGTTGGTACAATTCTTTATGATTTTCGGAGGGTAAATGGCTAAAGTAATTGCGGTTTCCAACCAAAAGGGCGGCGTTGGTAAAACAACCACTTCTATCAACCTAGCTAGCAGTCTTGCAGCTGGGGAGAAGAGAGTTCTTTTGATTGATATGGATCCGCAGGGAAACGCTGGCAGCGGTCTGGGTATATACGACAAAGACTTTGAATTAAGTATGTACCACGTCATTGTAGACGAAATCCCTATTAAGGATGTCATTCTTCATACCGAATTAAAGTACCTTGACCTGGCGCCAGGTAATCAAGACTTAATTGGTGCTGAAATCGAGTTAGTTTCTGCTATCGGTAGAGAGGTTCGATTAAAAGAGGCCCTTGAGTCGGTTCAGGATGTATACGATTTTATAATACTAGACTGCCCACCAACCTTAGGAATCCTCACTGTCAACGCGTTAACAGCGGCAAACTCGGTTTTAATACCTTTACAGTGTGAGTATTATGCTATGGAAGGTCTTTCACAGCTACTAAAGACGACAGCATTGATAAAAAAGAAGATTAATCCTAATTTAGAGCGAGAAGGGATCCTTCTGACTATGTATGACCGAAGAAACAACCTAAGTCATCAGGTTGAGCAGGAGATTCGTTCTCATTTTGGAGATGAGGTATATAAAACCATCATTCCAAGGAATGTAAAGCTTTCAGAAGCTCCTTCGCATGGGAAGTCGATTATACTCTATGATATCAATAGTGCTGGAGCTATAGCCTATATGGCTGCCGCGAAGGAACTAATACGTAGAAATACCCAAGAAAAGCCTCAATTGACTAGTCAAATTGATCAACCAAGCAAGCCTATACCGACTAGTCAAGAGCCTATACAGCATCTTTAACGGAAGAAACTTATAAAATATTAGAAACTTAAGGAGCGGGAATGAGTGATAAGGATGTTGGTTCAAAAAGAACTGCGTTAGGAAAAGGTTTTAACTCTCTTTTGGGTTTAGATAGTCAGGGTGAGCCAGCTGTTGACCCAAAAGAACAAGAAGTAGATTTCTCTAAGGCTGTAATAGATATTCAGTTAACAGATATTGAACCAAACCCCCATCAGCCACGGAAGATATTTGAAGATGAGGCATTGCTGTCTTTATCTAACAGTATTCAAGAGGATGGGGTAGTTCAGCCGATTATTGTATCTAAGCGTTCAGAGTCAGGTAAGTATTTATTGATTGCTGGTGAGAGGCGTTGGCGCGCATCAAAAATCGCTGGTAAAACCTCCATACCTGCGCTGGTTAAAGAAGGCAGCTCCGATACTATGCTTCGGGTGGCGTTGATCGAGAATATTCAAAGAGCCGACCTTAGTATTATTGAGGAAGCTGAAGCCTATCAATCTTTAATTAACGATTTTGGCTTGAGTCAGGAGCAGTGCGCAAAAAAAGTTGGTAAAGACCGAACCACAATATCGAATGCACTTCGGTTGTTAAACCTTCCGAGTGAAATCCAGGATGATTTATTAGACCGAAGAATCACTATGGGACATGGCCGTGCGATCCTTTCTCTCGAAGATAAAAAACTTATGCTTCGCGCCCGAGATATTGTCATTAAAAAAGCTTTATCGGTAAGACAGACCGAGCAGTTATGCAGACGGTTTAAAAAGTCAGACGGTGGAAAAGTTGTGGACGGTGGAGTTACGGAAAACTCGAACGACGCTGCTGATTTGGATTACATAGCGGATTCGTTGCGCGCGCACTTGAGAACAAAAGTTAAAGTCAGTGGTAATGGCAGTCGTGGTCGTATTGAAGTTTCTTATTTTTCAGCTGCCGAATTAGAACGAGTGATCCAGCTCCTCGGTATTTCGTAGTAAATTTTTAGATCAGTAAAAGGCTTCAAATTTTTTTTGAAGCCTTTTTTTTATTCAAAATGAACCTCCTCAATGTTTTGTACCTACCTCCATTTTCAGACTCTACTTTTAGAGTGGGTTATCCCCAGCGAACATAGGCGAGCGTCGGGAATCTCTGCCATATCAAGAATTTCTTAGTGCAGCAGCTTTGCTGGGTATAACGACGTCTACTTTAAATAGAGAAGGTACATTTATTTTTATTTGCGTTCGGAAAAGCAATAAATAGTAAATTTAATTAAAAAAAACAAAAAGAAGGGTTAAATGAAAGATATGAAATATAAATGACAGTATCAGCCAAAAAAATAATTATTTTTTAGTTTATATTGGGTAAAACAAGTTTTTTTTGCTTATTAGCTTAGTAAATAACTAATACTAGTTAAAAACATTCAAAAGTCTTAAAAGGAATACTTTAGATATTGTATTTTATATTATAACAATTTATTTTTTACTAAATCAAAAATATAAAAAAACACCTGCTGGAAATTCTCATCAAGATTGTACAAATCCAAGTTGTAAAGACTGATAATTTAAGCTATTTACTGGCACCTAGGTTTATCTATGATGAATAGCGGTTTGCGGAGCGTAGCAGAAGATGGCAGGTTTAAACTTAATACCTAACCCCTTAGTTTTATTGGTACAATCGGGAATTTTTGTCACAACTCTTTATTGTATAAAGAAGCTACTTGTTACCCCTTATTTATCTGTAAGAGAGAAGCGGCAGTCGGTAACCGTTGGTGCTCATCATGGCGCTGAAAAATTACATGAAGAAGCTCGTAGTTTAAAAGTCCATATTGACGACAAAATGGCTGGTGCCGTAGAGAAATCTCGTAAACATCTCGCCGTTAGTAAAGAAGAAGGTAACGGTGAAAAAAATAAATTAATTGCTGAGGCGCGAAGTGAATCAGCGGAAGTTATAAACCAGATGCGTCAGCAACTTGCTAGTGAGCTAGCAGACGAACGTGCAAAGATACCAGCGGTTGTCAAACAATTGACGGAAGCAGTGTTTAATAAAGCTATGCAGTAATAACATTACTTTGTAAAAAAGGAAGTTCTTGCGTTGGAAGAGTTTGATTGGGTAATGGGTGCAGTAATTCCCTATATTAATTTTGCACTTTTTTTATTTTTAGCAGTAAAGTTTTTTCGTAAGCCCCTTAATAATATTGCGCTAAAAAGACGGGGTGATTATGAAAAGCTTTTTGCTGAGGCTCAACAAGCTGAACAAGCGGCACGGGCGATTCATGAAGAGTTGCAAAATAAAAAACAAAACATCGAAAATGAAATGCAGCAGCTTATAAACTCATCTAAGTCAGCTGCCGCGAAAGAAAAAGAAACCACTATAAACGAAGCAAAGCAGGTTGCAGAGCATATCAAAGTTGAAGCAAAAAGAGTTGCAGCAGCAGAGGTAGAGCAGGCAAGAATTTCCTTGCGTGATGAGATTATGGCTGAGGTAAAAAAGGGTGTTACAAGTAAGTTTATAAACGAACTAAATCCAGAGTCTCAAAAGGCCCTTATTAAGAAAAAAGTATCTCAGTTGAAGCAGTCTGACCTAGGAGTCCCTCACTAATGAATATAGGAACTCTAGAGCGGCGTTATGCGAAAGCGTTGTTTACACTGGTTGTAAATGATTTACCGAAAGCTGAAAGTTTTTACCAAAGTTTAAAATCAATTTTAGATTTATTTGATATTGAAGAATCAAAACGTGTACTCGTGAATCCCGTAATGGATATCGAAGTGAAAAAAGCATTGATTGATTTTGCTTTAAACAACTCAGGTGAAGCACCGGATGTGTTGGTGAAAAACTTCATTGCTTTTGTTGTTGAATCAGGGCGCGTATCTAACCTTCCTGGTATGGTATTGGCGTTTAGGGATTTACTCGATGAAAAACGTGGCGTAGTTAAAGCAGAAATTACAACAGCAGTTGAAATTAGTCAGGATGAACTTAAAAGTATAGCCGATGCTATTTCCGAGAAATCTAAGGTGGAAGTAAGTAGTACGGTAGATCCAAGTATATTGGGTGGCATGATAGTAAGAATAAACCATGATGTTGTTGATATGAGTTTAAAGCACCAGTTAGATCTCTTAGCTAAAGCATAGGATAGAGGATTTATGGAAAAGATTAGAGTTGAAGAAGTCAGTAAAATCATCAGTGAACGGATCCAGAATTTTGGCGCTTCAGCCAAGCTAGAAGAAACCGGCACTGTATTAGCTGTTGGTGACGGTGTTGCTAGAGTCTATGGCTTGGATAAAGCCATGGCTGGTGAGTTGGTTGAGTTCGGTAACGGCACCAAAGGCGTTATTCTTAACCTTGAAGAAGATAACGTAGGTATTGCCATCTTCGGCTCCAGTGAAAAGGTAAAAGAAGGTGAAACAGTAAAACGAACCAAAGCGATTAACTCGGTTCCGGTAGGAGAGGGTTTGCTTGGTAGGGTCGTTGATCCACTTGGTAGTCCTATCGATGGCCAAGGGCCTATCGACTCAGTAGAGTCAGGGATTGTTGAGGTTAAAGCCCCGGGTATTATTGCTCGTAAGTCGGTTGATGAGCCTTTACAAACTGGTATTAAAGCAATTGATGCCATGACCCCTATTGGTAGAGGACAGCGTGAATTAATTATCGGTGACAGGCAGACCGGAAAGACAGCGATTTGTATCGATACGATATTAAATCAAAAGGGCAAAGATGTTGTTTGCGTTTATGTCGCTATCGGCCAGAAAGCATCGACGGTAGCATCGGTAGTTGATCGATTAAAACAAGCCGGTGCGATGGAATATACCATCGTTGTATCGGCTACCGCTCTTGATCCAGCTCCATTGCAATTTCTAGCTCCTTTTTCTGGAGTTCGGATGGCTGAGTACTTTATGCAAAAAGGTAAGCATGCCGTAATATTTTACGATGACTTGTCAAAGCAAGCAGTTGCTTACCGTGAGTTGTCGTTGCTACTTCGACGTCCTCCGGGTCGTGAAGCATTTCCTGGTGACGTGTTTTATCTACATTCCAGGTTGCTCGAACGTTCTTGTAAATTAAATGATGAATTAGGTGGGGGTTCCATTACGGCATTTCCGGTGATTGAAACTCAAGAAGGTGATATTTCTGCTTATATCCCGACCAACGTAATTTCAATTACCGATGGTCAGATCTTTTTGGAATCGGATTTGTTCTTTTCAGGTATTCGCCCTGCCGTTAACGCAGGTCTTTCGGTATCTAGGGTAGGTGGCTCAGCACAGGTACCGGCAATGAAAGCTGTTGCCGGAGGTATCCGCCTGGAGTTAGCTCAGTTTAGAGAGCTAGCAGCATTCTCACAGTTTGGTTCAGATTTAGATGCAACGACCCAGAAAACTCTTGCCAAGGGCGAGCGGGTGGTAGAGGTCTTGAAGCAAGGCCAATATGTACCTCTGCAAGTAGGCGTGCAGGTTGTGGTCCTTTTTGCTGCTAATGAAGGTTATTTAGACAAGTACGAAGTATCTAAGATTGGTGAGTGGGAGTCGGGGCTAAGGACCCACCTTAGCGCTAATTGTTCTGAGCTGTTGGCAAAGATTTCTAATCGAGCGAAATTAAAAGATATCGATGCCGAGATAAGAGGTGTCTTAGATACCTACGATAAGGGGTTTGTTAGCTAGTATGGCGAATCAACGAGATATTAAAAGGCGTATTGATAGTGTTGCTAATACGCAAAAAATCACTAGGGCTATGAAGCTTGTTGCGGCGGCGAAGTTTGCGAAGGCGTCTTATGCAGTGACGGCATCTAGGCCTTACAGTGAATCTTTTAACTCAATGGTCCTCGGTTTAGTCGCTTCATCAGATGGCGAGATTTCGTCTTCTTTAGTAAGGAGTGCTACTGACGAGGTAGCTCAAAATAAAAAATCGTTATTGATTGTTCTTTCTACTGACCGGGGTTTATGCGGCGGTCTTAATTCGAATTTATTTAAATTTGTCCAAGCTTGGGAGTCTGAGCAAGGCAAGGATTTTGATGTTTACTCTTGGGGTCGTAAAGCTAGTTCTTGGGCTTCAAAAAGAAGTTTTAATATCTTAGACCGCAAAGAAAAGCTCTTTGATAAGCCGAAGTATTCCGAAGCAAAAACTTTGGTCGATGATGTAGTTAAAGTTTATAACTCGGGAGAGTATGCGTCGGTATACCTGGCATATAATAAGTTTGTTAATGCACTGACTCAAACACCAACAGTCACTCCGATACTTCCGCTTTCAATGGAAGATTTGGGTGATAGTCCTACTGATTCTAAAACAAATTATATTGTAGAGCCAGGTTTTGAAAAAATGATCGATACATTAATCATGCGTCGATTATATATGCTTCTATTCCAGGCTATTTTAGAGGGTTGCGCATCTGAGCATGGTAGTCGTATGACAGCGATGGATAGTGCAACCTCCAATGCAGATGAAGTTAGAAAGAAATTAAAGTTGCAGTATAACCGTGCGCGGCAAGCAGCAATTACAACTGAGTTAACAGAAATTATTAGTGGAGCAGAAGCTCTTTAACATAGTCCTTAAGGAGGCCTGGTTAGGTATGCAGGGAAAAATTATTCAGGTATTGGGTCCTGTCGTCGACGTAGAGTTTAGTTCAGGTAATTTACCGGCAATCTACAACGCGTTAAAACTTCGTAATGATTCTATCGACGGTGATGGCGAAAACTTGGTGTTAGAAGTGGCTCAGCACCTTGGCGATAATGTTGTTCGTACTATTGCGATGGACTCAACAGATGGTTTAGTTCGCGGGCAAGATGTTCGTGATACCGGTGAGCAAATTATGGTTCCCGTAGGAGCTAATGTTCTGGGTCGTATTATGAATGTAACTGGTGATCCGGTCGATGAAGCTGGCCCGATACAAACAGAAAAACGTTATCCTATTCATAGGGCTGCGCCGAAGTTTTCGGATTTATCTCCTTCAACCGATCTCCTTGAGACCGGCATTAAGGTTGTTGACCTTATGGCACCGTATTCAAAGGGTGGAAAGATTGGGCTCTTTGGTGGTGCCGGTGTAGGTAAAACCGTATTAATTATGGAGCTCATTAACAACATTGCTACTCAACATGGTGGTTATTCTGTTTTTGGTGGTGTAGGTGAGCGTACTCGTGAAGGTAATGACCTTTACTATGAGATGAAAGAGTCAGGAGTTATTAATAAGACGGCTCTGGTATATGGCCAGATGAACGAGCCACCAGGAGCGCGTGCGCGAGTGGCGTTGTCAGCACTTGCAGTAGCGGAGTATTTTCGTGACGAAGAGAATCAAGATGTATTATTATTCATTGATAATATTTTCCGCTTTACCCAGGCAGGTTCTGAGGTTTCGGCTCTTTTAGGCCGTATTCCTTCAGCGGTAGGTTACCAACCGACCCTTGCAACCGAGATGGGTGAGTTACAAGAGCGAATTACTACTACAAAAGATGGGTCTATTACCTCTGTGCAAGCGGTCTATGTACCTGCAGATGATTATACTGACCCGGCACCAGCGACGACCTTTGCTCACTTGGACGCATCAACCGTATTGTCTCGGCCTATTGCTGAATTAGGTTTGTATCCTGCAGTGGATCCTCTAGGTAGTTCTTCTCGTATTCTTGATCCTCAGGTTGTTGGTGAGGTTCATTACAGTGTTGCTCGTAGGGTTCAGGTTATTTTGCAACGCTACAAAGAGTTACTCGATATCATCGCGATTTTGGGTATGGATGAGCTTTCCGATGAAGATAAACTTACGGTAGCAAGAGCAAGAAAGTTGCAGCGCTTTATGAGTCAGCCGTTTTTCGTTGCGGAGCAGTTTACAGGAAACTCAGGTAAGTATGTTAAGCTCGAGGACACCATCAGAGGCTTCAAAGAAATATGTGATGGCAAGCACGATAGTATTCCTGAACAGGCATTTTTATATGTGGGAACCATTGAAGAGGCTTTGGAAAAAGCAAAAGGTTTGTAGAATATGAGTCAACAAGCTCTAAAGGTTGAAGTGTTATCGCCGGAAAAACCGCTCGTTATTGCAGAGGCGAAGAGTGTTTTATTACCGGGAGTTTTTGGTTACATGGAGATTTTACCAAAACATGCTCCTTTAATTTCAGAGTTAGATTGCGGGCGATTAAAGCTTACTAACTCAGCGAATGAATCAAATGATTTTTTTATTGCCGGTGGTTACGTTGAGGTTATCGATAACACTGTTAGAATTTTAGTTGATGTTGGTGAGTCTATTGATGACATCGATGCTAGTAGAGCAGAGGCGGCGCTAGTAAGAGCCGATGAACGACTTAGCAAACATAAGGTGGATGTAGATATTGCGCGTGCTCGTTATGCTGAGAAAAAAGCTAAAGAACGCTTGGCCTTGGTAAAGTTGATAGCAGCGAATAGCGGACGATCTCATTAATAATGGATAACCCAGATATCGATCCGAGGGTTTTTTGGAGCGGTTATGGGCTTAAAGCCGTTCATAGCGGAATCTATCATTACAGTTATCATATCGCAAAAGAGTTGCAGGACTTAAAACCTACAGTAGTAGGCTTTAATGCACTCGACCCAATGTTGTCTAAGTATGTTAATCAAAAACATTTAAAGAAGAGATTTCTTTCTAAAATTGCCGAGTCTAAGATATTTGCCCCGCAGATTAGTTTTCGAGAAGCACTAAAGTGTTCGAACGATTCGAAGATGGTATTTCATGGTCTAAGTAATATCGACCTACCGATCTTTGAACGAGGAGAATCTCATTCAAACCGCGCTCGTTTTGTTTTAACGGTGCATGACTTAATTCCATTGTTGTATCCAAAATTAGTATCGCGAAGCTATCACCTTCAATTTAAATATGCTCTTCCTTTGGCGGTAAAACGAGCGGACGTTATCATCTGTGTATCTGAATGGACGCGGCGGTGTTTGAAGCGTTACTGTAAAACCATCGATAAAGAAATGCTGGTTATTCCTAACGGTATGGAACTCGCGACTGTTCAGGTCGACAGTTGTATCACCAGCCAGGCAGCGCAAATTAGATTGTTAGCTGTAGGAAGATTTGAGAGTTATAAGCGGTTCGATCGTGTCATTTCTGTGCTTAGTCGGTATTCGGATCGGTGTTCTTTTACTGTCGTGACCGATGCGGTGGGTGCGAGGTTTTTTCACCGTTACGCCTCATCTTATATCGATCGAGGCTTACTCAAAGTGATGACGTCTTTGTCCAATGCTGAGTTGAGCGGTTACTATAAAAACTGTGATGTGTTTTTTCACCCCAGTGAGAGTGAAGGTTTTGGTCTCCCGGCTGCCGAAGCACTTAGCCACGGTAAATCAGTCGTCTTTCAATCGGGATCTGGTATTGATGAAGTTGTTTCGAATAAAGTTGGGGTGGGTTTAGAAGCTGAGCGACCCGTTGATGATTGGGTTAGTGCTATAGAGCAAGCCTACAGCCTAACATTAGAATCTAATTGGTCTGATAGCTTAAAAGAGCATTTTAAAACTAAGAATACTTGGAAAGATTCCGCAAACAGCTTAAAATCAGTGTATAATCAATTATTGAACTAAGATTTTAACAAGGCGGAGATGGTGAATCCAACCTTACCTAAAACTACTGATCAAGCTGCGGTATTGGTAACCGGTGGTGCCGGTTTTATCGGGAAGCAGGTCGTATCTTCACTTGCTTCAAATACTCAAACCGTTATTAGTATGTATCACCACAAGCTTCCTGAGCCCTTGGCGAATGTCTATCCGGTATGTTCCGATATGGGTAATAGTGATTTAATAGCTGCGCCCTTACGTGGCGTGCAAACCGTTGTGCACCTTGCTTGGCAGGGAAACTTTGTTGGACCGAACGAACAAATTCAATGGAGCCTCGACTCTGATAAGCTCGGACCTAACATTGCTTCATTGAAAAACCTAATCAGTGCGATGGAGCGGGTAGGGACGAAGCGGATTGTTTTTGTAAGCCCAATCGGTGCGAACCGAAAAGCAAGTTCCGCATACTTGCAGGAAAAATACCTCGCTGAATTTTTCATCCTTAACTCTAAAATTCCCGAAAAAATCATCATACGTTCCTCATTGGTTTGTGGCGGTAGCAATGACCGCTTTCTGAGGTCCATCCTTCGGGTGATGCAGTTTCCAGCGATTTATCCAGTGCCGATGGCCAAAAAAACTATAAGGCCCGTACATATTAAAGACCTAGTTTCCTTGATTGCGAAGGTTGCTGTAACCGATGAATTTTCAGGCGCCGCCGCTATTATCGAAATGACCGGTAAAGAGGCTTATACAGTCGATGAGCTATTTAAACTGGTTTCAGCTAGGTATGTAAAAGGCTCCAAAATCCCTTTGAGAGGTCCCATCGGAGACAGTCTTTTACCGTTATTTGAGCGAGAAACGAAAACTCAAACTCATGAACCCACTATAAAACTAAAGCATTACCTAGGGTTAGGTAACGCGTTGGATACTGGGATTCAGCTAGATAATCCTCTGACTAGCTTTTTTCCTACAGACATCCATAGCTTTAAAGATACCTTGGCTGAGAACCAGAGTCCTTAATGTTAATAATGGCCGCTTAGCCAGTTAAAAATCTATAGAAAATCTTTAAAATAATATTAATTTTCATTAAAAAAACTTTAAATCTATCTATTATTAGGATATGAGTGGCCTTTACCTGATAGAGGTCCTAGTGAAAAAATACTTAGAAATTCTGTGTGTATATGTCTGTCTATATAGCGGGGTGGCTCAGGGTTCTGATGGATGCGAAGGTGCTTTCTCCGATCAAGCACAACCCATCAGTGTTATCAGAGATAAGGTTTGGCAGTCGATTTATCAGGTCTTAGAATCTAAAACAGCTCAAAAATATTTGACTGAAGATGCCGTAGAAATCCTCGAAGGAATTTTTGATCAACATGAAAATTGGTTTTATGATCCAGCGAATTTAGCGTCATTTGAAAAAAGGCTGTCGAGATTTGGTAATAAAGTGTTTCCATTTCTTACTGAGTCTATATTAGAGACCAATGCAGAGTACTCTATAAACCAATCGATTCTTTTTAGCTTAATCGTTAGAGGTACCATAAAAGACTGGCTTTGGAAGCACTCTGCTGTTGGTAGAGCTAGACTTGAATCTGCAGGCGTAGATCCTCTTACGCTAATGAATCTTAGCGATCCGAAACTCGTATCATCAGTATTGAAGCATGTCACCTCTGAAAACAATACCCTCGTAAAAAAGCAAAGCTTAGACGATGGTTTGATGTTGTTGACAGGACACTCACGTGACGAGGTCCTCGAGTCAGAACATCTTCAAAATATTTTCGCCGATGAAATATCAGAAGCGTTGAAACCAAGCCTTACAAAAATTATAAAGAATAATTCACCAGACTCAGCGAAGCGACTTCTAGCTCAGGAACTATATGATCAATTAAACGGTGATCCAGATGAATTGCAAATGGTGCTGGTTCCACGCCGATTAGAAAGCTTCAAAAATGGTGGTTGCTCAGGCGATTGCACTAAACCAGGAAGAGAAAACTATTGGACGGTAGGGAGCTGGATGGGTACTTTCGAAAATATTGAACTCCATCTTTATCATGGAAAAGTTTTTTTTGGTCGCATGGTAGTGGTACTTGGTTTTTCAAACAATGAGGCCACAGCCTACGTACATGCTTTTGAGTTCGCTCCTAAATTACAAAACCCAAAATCTAAATTATACAAAGATCGAATTGATTATTTTAGTCGATTCCTTAGAAAGGCTCAAAAATTCTTCACTCGGGCTGGCATTAAAAAATTAATTGTAACTCGAATATCAAATTCCTCAGAATACGCTGATTCTCTGCAAAATATAGTTCATAGTGCGGGGATCAAAACATCATCGCCACGCCAGCACGTTTTTGAAATCCTAACTAGACAAGAAACATCACACAACATCCTAAGGCAAGAACTCGGCGAAAAAAAAGTAGGGATTCCTATTTATTTACAAGGGTGGTCAGGACCGTTTAATTTTTCCTATAAAAATAACAATACCTCTAAGCTTGTTGACACGACGGTGTCTCTTAGTGGGGGTAACAAGGTGGAACGCCTTGAAGTGCAAAGAGCGTCTCACATTATTTTAGCTTACGTCCATGAAAACCAAGATGTTATGAAGCGAAAGATAGATCCTATTTTAACAAGACTTTACGACGTACATTCTCAGGGGGACCAGGATAGTTTGTCGAGACAAGAGTTTTTTGAAATGTCAAAAAGTGTTCTTCTGTCACTTGATAAAATTACTTCCTCGCCATCAAGAAAAACTTTTATCAAAAACATGTCAAACTTCGAGGCGACCTTAACGTTCCTGGAGGAAGAACGGAGGTCTTTAGATGATGCATTTAATCCAAGTGGTGTCGATATCGACCATCATATTTTCGACGACATGAATGTCGAAATGAAATTAGCCGTAAAAAAAGCTCACTTCATGTTTTCCTCGACAGAACATCAAGATATTTTAAGAACAAAACTTCATAGTGCTGGATTTGTTGCTAATGATATAGACGCGATGATGCAAGACCTAACTAGTGTTATGCCGTATGCAGCAGTCCAAGCCGATAACTTAGAACTAACATCAGATCAGAGTTCTTTGGTGGATGGGGTGGAGATTCTTGCTCCTTCCGAGTGATTAGGGGTTCTAATTGTAGTGTAGTTTTCTAAAGCTAAAGTGAAAATCTTCGCGCGACAAATTCGTTACCAATAAAAATAAAGTTGTCATCAAATATCGGCACAGCTATTTATGGAAGGGTTTCTTCTAGAAATAGGAATGAGCTGGAGACACCTATTAATAAAGTTGGAATGACAAGAATAGGAAGATGCATTCATGCGAATCTGGGTGATGAACGGGTACCAAATTCAATGACGACTACTGATTTTTCTATAAATGATCATTTTGATGCCTTTGCAGTCTATGAATATCTAGCTTTACGGGAGAAAAGAAGGACCGGAGTGAAATCTGATTGGTTCATACGTTTTTCTGATTTAGCGAGCTATCATGAGAGCGTTCTCGTCAATAGAAGTTATATGAATTTAGCAGCTAAGCTAGCCTCAGTTAAAGGCGCTCTAGCGTTAAGGGATCACGGCAAGCAGTTGTCTGGCTTAGAGTTTCAAGATTTATAATTGAAAGCCAACTCTTTGGTTTGGGCCATATACGATGTTAGGGTTATTATCGCCTCTGCCGAGTTTAAAAAACAAGCCTTCTTCGTCTAGTTTATTTAACAAAGTTCCGCCTATAGTGTGCGAAATGATATGAAAGCTAGGGTTGCTTTCGCAAAATGAAATCAACTCAGGCAGCCGACCTTCATCAAAAGAACCAAGTAACCGACAAGGTTTGATTCGTAATCCTTCAAAGTCATCAATATGACCGAGCATACCGACTTGCCAGTAAAATTCACCGAAGTCACTATATACAATCATTGATTTCTCCCCCTTTGTACACTTCGACAAGATTAAGCTAATCTTTAGGAGAGTTTGAAAAACCAAACAAAAAAAACCTCCGAATTACTTTTATCCTGAATCTGGTAAAAACCATTCATAGTGCGCTAAGGGTGACCAACCTATTGATCATTCAAGTGAACTTAAGATAGATTTTTTTCGGTACAGACTGCCGCGGACATCTTCCTTCCTGAGCCAAATTAACGGTGCATTTGCATTATTAGAGCAGTATGATCTTTTCAAACGTTTTAAGAGGTATGAATTATGAAAGCAACACAACTTGCACTAACCATCGATAAAGTCATAGAAAAAAACTCCACTATCCAGGCGCTGAAGTTCGAACAACACCGCCAAGCTGACGAGCAGCACCGCCAAGGTGGAATCATTCAGCTGTTAAAAGACGTACAACATCGTCAAGCTGACGAGCAACACCGCCAAGGAGTGATTCTTGAAGACATCCAGAGTCAGATCCAGATGGTTGCCGAAGCAGTCAGTCCGTTGTTAAGTAATTCCGAAGCGACGCCAGAAATTAAAAGTACTCTTAAACCTCATAAACAGGAGATTACCATGACCCAACAAACGCTGAAGCATCATATTAAGGACCCGAATGCTCACAGTATTTTGGATAAGTAAGAAGATTATTCTAAGTCATTGTCAAAACGAAACATGTCGCCAATCGTGCGCAAGGAATATCTATTAAGAAATTTTAGGTAAAATACCACCGTCCGATGCATAGTGTACAACAACGTGCACCGGACGTGATGATGAGGGAACAATAAACTTATTTTCATGCTTATCAAAGTAAAGAGCACCAACTTCGTTGGATGGGAAGCCAGCAATAGTATCTTCGGTCAATTTTAATCCTGCAAGCCAATCCTGTTTCGTAGCCTGTAAATCAACAGCTTGTTTCAACCGAAGCCTTTTGAAGTCATTGGGCTGGTATTTACCTTTACGCCGTAGTAATTCCAACAACGAATTGGGGGTGAACCCTGGATCTTTGCCGCAGGCTGCCCAAACGAGGCCAGGTAAAGAAAGTATGTTGTAATGCGCGTGGAGAACATCTAAAAAATCTCTTGGCTCATCTCTTCCCGCTAGGGCGAGTACTTTATTTATCGCCAAATCAATGGGATCTAGTGTGAATCCGAGATCTTCCTTAAAGTAGGTCGGCATGAATCGCCAAGCAGAATCATGCGCCCATTCAATTTTAGAAGCTTCTGCTCCTTTTCGAGCGATGACACGGATATACCCTGGCTGATGCATTTCCCGTTTGATAGATATGCCGTTGGCCAACAATATTGCTTCATCGACTGCAAAAGCTTCTGCCACCCGCTTCTCACTGTCGTGAAAATAGTCGAGATCTTCGCTATAGCGAATCGAATTTGCTTCAAAATGAATGGCAGCCCCACCGGCCAAATAACTATCGAAGGTACGATTGCCTGCTAGTAACTTAGCAAGCTCAGATTGGAACGCTGTTAAGGGCATAAGCGCCTCCCCACTTTCCAGCAATCTATCGATCCATGTTTCATTAACTGTGTTGCGACCCAAGAGACATCGTCTTTAGAGATAATCAGATCTGGATCCGAGAACCAAAAACACTCAGCAAAGTATTTGCGAAAGGCTCTTCTTGCCTCTCTTACCCGCACCATGTTTCTAGCGCTGGCAGAGTCCAGCATTCTCCGACTGCGCTTACCACCTCGACGACCAATGGTTGCCAGGTATTTTCGGATTTCGCTTTCTTTTGAACTCATGACTTACCTCTCTAACTATCTTAATCTTCTTATCGGTAGATTTCAATATATCATTAACCGCTTATGTTAAAGTATAAGTTAATTCAATATGATATGTCGTTTTTAGTCAAGAGATTAGCATGATTCAACAATCTCTGAAGCGTCATATTAAAGATCCTATGCTCACAGTGTTTTTAGGAAGTCCTGATCAGTTTGAATAGGTAAGAAGATTTTTAAAATGGATTTAAATTAGGGGTCTGAATAGGTAAGCCTAAATCATTGCCGACGCGTCGCCAATCTTTCGCAAAAAAATATCAATGCAGATCTTGGGTTGTTTCTTCTGAAAAATAGAAGTTTTTTATCAGGCACATAACCAACTATCAATTCTGTCTTTTTATCCTACAAAAAAGCCCCCGAATTACTTCGAGGGCTCCTTGATTCTAAAACTATTTAAACGTTAATCTAAACTGACATTATCCGTAGGCTTTCTTAAGAAAGCTGGGATTTCTAAGTCTTCGTCATCGATTGAATCGGTATGACCTGAAGCCTTAAGTCTTTCAGCAAGTTCTAAAGCCTCGTCAATTTTGTCGTACTCTTTGTGAGCTGGTTGCTCTGGTTGTGCAAACAACTCTTCCATCGGCGGACGATCTTCGGAGTCTTCGGAAGCAAATCCAAAGTCATTGTCGTTGTCATCAACAGATGGTGCTAACCGTGCACCTTCGATAACAGCGTTTAAAGCCGGTGATTCATTGTTACTTGCTTGGTCAACATTGGAATCATTGCTTTGCTCGGAAAATTCTGAATCGCTTGGTGAGTTCATCGTCAACCTTGCTAGGTCTTCTGCTTCAGAGACGTCATCAAAAGTCATTTCTTCGTATGAAGGCTCGTGAGGAGTAGGCTCTGATGGGTTTGTAAACGCATCTTCCACGCTTGGCTCTGGAGTCGAAACTTGAACAGGAGCTTCATCTTGAACTTCTACCGCAGGTTTAGCTGCTAGAGGGGGTTCTTCTATTGGTGCAACTGCTGCTGGCTCTGGAGTTTGAACTTCCTGAACTTGCGGCTTAGGAGCAACATACGAAGGTCTGTTAGTCACAACACTGCGAGAGACAGGTCGTTGTAGTGGTCCAGTTGTTCTGGTAGCAGCACCAAACACATCGTGTTGCTCGCTTCCAGACTTGGTATCTTCTTGGTCCGCAGGGAAACCAGTGGCAATGACTGTCACTCGGATCTCGTCAGCGACCTCTTCATCGATGACAGCACCGAAGATGATGTTTGCATCTTCATGCGCAGCGTCTTGAATGATCGAACACGCTTCGTTGACTTCCATAAGACTAATGTTAGACCCAGCAGTGATGTTGATGAGGATGCCAGTAGCACCTTCGATATCGACATCCTCTAGTAGAGGTGAGCGGATCGCTTGATGTGCTGCTTCAGTCGCTCTGTTTTCGCCACTAGCACGCCCGATACCCATAAGGGCCATACCCATGCTAGACATAACAGTTTTTACGTCAGCAAAGTCAACGTTGACGGTTCCTGGGATGTTGATGATGTCGCTAATACCTTTTACAGCATTTACTAAGACTTCATCAGCCATCTTAAATGCTTCAACCATAGTTAAGTCTGGAGTAGCGATTTGTAAAAGTCGTTGGTTAGGAATAGTAATTAACGTATCAACGCATTCTCTTAGGCGCTCAATACCAGCTTCACTATTACGTCTTCTTCTTTTGCCTTCGAAGTTAAAAGGCTTGGTTACTACTCCGACGGTAAGGGCTCCCATTTCTCGAGCGATCTGAGCGATTACAGAAGCACCACCAGTTCCGGTACCTCCACCCATACCAGCAGTTACGAAAACCATGTCAGCACCAGCGAGTGCTTCTTGAATTTCGTGGCGATCTTCTAATGCGGCATCTCTACCTACATCTGGATCAGCACCAGCGCCTAGGCCTTTGGTGAGTTCTTTACCGATTTGGATCTTGTTGTCGGGCAGTGCAAAGCGTAGAGCTTGGATGTCCGTGTTTCCTGCGATAAACTCAACACCTTCGACACCTGATCGAATCATTGTGTTGACTGCGTTTCCGCCGCCGCCGCCCATACCGATCACTTTGATATTGGCTCCGGGGGGAATAATTTTTTCTGAATCAAAGCTCATAACAATACACTCCTTGTTCTGTGTTTTGTGCATCCATGCACATTAAGGCGCATTAAATAAAAAATTTTGAAATCTTTGCCTATAAAAGTATAGAAAGATTAGGTTTATTGTGTCAATGGGGTAAGTTTAAGAAAGTTCTTTTATCCAACCGATAAATTGCGACAAAGTCCTTGTAGGCCAAACAGAGTAACCCTTACCGGGGCTTTCGTTTAAATGAGCTATTTCAAGACTAAGTAGGCCTAAAGCTGTGGCAAATTTACTGGAATGAGGTTTTTTATAAGATTCTCGTTTGTGCTTATCTTTGGAAGCCATAAAAGTATTTACATCTAGCTGCGGTAGGGACAGAGCAACCGGTACTTTGAGTTGGTCGTTTATGTAATCTTGGATACCCCTGACGTTGGCACCACCGCCGGTAAGTAGGACGCCACCAGGCAGCAGACCTTTGTATTGGACGATCTCTTTGCCGATAGCTTGGGACAGCTCACTGATCCGAGGTCCTAGAACTTGAAAAACATCGCGCCACTGCACGAGTTGCTTTTCTTCATCAGCATTAGTGACTTCTAAACTAGGGCAAGATTCAGGGGGGCGCAGGCCAAAGTGATGCTTAACCCGTTCAGCTTCCGCGTCTAATAAATTAAGTCCGATCGCAAGATCTTTGGTCATCATAAACCCACCAATGTTAACGGTGAAAAGAGAGACCGGTCTACTATCTTGAAAAACAATACCGTCGGTCGTACCACCGCCGATATCAGCTACTACACAACCCAGCTCTTTTGACCGATCGGATACACCGACGCATGACGAAGCAAAGGGTTCTGCATAGAAATTTCTAACCTGTAGTCCAGACTCGTTACAGAGTCTAACCACGTCTTTTACATAAGATTGATCGGCGTAGATCTGTAGATAGGATGCTTTTATAAGGTGTCCAGAAAACCCGATCGGGCTATCAATTTTCTCACGGTTATCAATCTGAAAATCTATCGGAACCGTATGAAGGATTTCATAACCCTCATCAATGGACTGCATTTTAGCGTGGTTAGTAAGTAGCTCAAGAACTTGGTGTGTGACTCGGTTCTGGTGTAAAGGGAAGCTTGTCTTAACTTGTTTTCCTTGAAGATGACTTCCAGCAATACCCACAATAACTTGATCGATATCACAGTTGAGTTGTTTTTCAGCCTTTTCGATAAGTGCGTTTAAAGCTCGTTTAGCCTCGTCAAAATTAGCGACCATTCCCTTGTTCATTCCTTGGGCTTTTACGCTAATTAAATCGAGTTGAGGCGATTCGTCTGAGTTTACGCGGCGAACCGCAGCTAGGCAAAATTTACTCGTTCCTAGATCGAGGGCAAATAGAGATTTTTTTCGAAACCAATTCATCATGGTATCTAGCACCTAACATGAAGTAAATTACATACTTACTTCTATAGTATACCATTTTGTAAAGAAATTTTATTTTTTGAGGGATTTTTCTTTAACAAAAGCTTTGCCGCTATAATCTAACTCGATTTTTTCAGCATAGCTGTTCTTTTTCTTAATTTTATTTAAAATCACAGTTAAGTTTTCGATTTTTTCGTTAAAGTTATCATTACCAATGTATACTTCATTAAAAAAATTACCATTTTTTAATAAAAAACCATCAATATTATTATAAGATATTTCTTTAAAGCTAAGGCTCTTACTGGCTATAGCTAGGATATCCAAAGATTTTCTCAGCAGCACATCTTCGCTCTGCACAGTAATTAGGCTACCGGCCTCAAGGCGGAAAGGTACCGATTTCGTCCGTTCGAAAAACACCCCGTCAAGAAGGGGAAGATTTTTTTGGTCGTCTTTACTGGCGACTCCGAAGACAGTTCCGTCTGATGCCAGAAGCCTTAGGCGATCTGCTTTGACGACCATCTTGGGTTGGTAGAAGTAGAGGTGAACATGCACGTGGTTTTCGGATGTCTGCACAATCGAGACTTGCTTAGCTTGATACTTTTTTTGTAGGCGCTGAGCTTTTTGATAAAGATAACTTGATGAAGTGTTCGAACCTTTTCTAAGTAATTCTTTTTTTAAGTCCTTAATATTTACTTTACTGTGACTTGCTGGAGAGGACTCGGTCGTAATTTTCCAGTTTATAGTTTTATTGGGATGACTATGATTACCCGGGCGTAACTGTTTTGCTAATTGAAAGCTAAGTCCGACCACTACTATTGGTATGGCTACCAATCCGAGAATTTTTATGTATTTAATCAATCGAGGGCGTAAAGGTTTCTTTTTAGAAATCGTTTTTTTCTTGCGAGTCTTTGTTTTCAATCAAACTCTCCTTGAGTTTTTCACCTATAGTCCATACATCACCGGCACCTACTGTTATTATGATAGCAGGTTTTTGAATATTTTTTAGGATTTCTACGGGAGCTTGATTAATGTCATTTATTGGTGTGCAAGAAACCTTCGAGGCTTCCGTAATCGAACGGGTTAGCGTCTTTAAATCATAGTTGTCGTCGACTGGTTCACCGGCAGAATAAACGGGTAGGTTGAAGACATGATCGGCGTGATGGAAGGCGAGACAAGTTTCCTTAAAAGTTGTTGCCAGTCGTGAGTAGCGATGTTGTTGAAAGACTGCATAGAGTTTATGTGATTTAAAATTATCTTTGAGTGCTTTTAAGCAAGCAGATATTTTACCAGGATTGTGTGCATAGTCGTCGTAGATTAGTAGATCTTTAGATTCATAAATAAGATTTTGTCGCCGCGCTACGCCGCTATAGGATTCTAAGCATTTAGCAGCATCAGCAATATTTAAGTCTAAAGACCGAGCGACGGCAAGAGCGGCGAGGCAATTTAAAACGTTATGCTGACCAATAAGATTTACTTTGCAAGGAACTTGATCACGTTCTACTACCGCAGTGAATTCAGTCCAACCATTTTCTGTTCGAATATTCACAGCACGTACATCACACCCTAAACTTAGGCCATAAGCCAGTCGATTTACCCCAGCTTGTTCACTCACTTCTCGGCAAAGAGGGTCGTCCCAACAAACAACACTGCAACCATCTTCTTTGGTGTTTTTTAAGTACTTTAGAAAAGACGAAGAGAGCCCATTCAGGTCTTTATGAAAATCTAAGTGATCCGCTTCAATATTTGAGAGCACCGAGATTTGTGGTTCGTATTTTAAAAAGCTTCCATCGGATTCGTCAGATTCAGCGACAAAAATTTTACCCTTACCGACCCGAGCGGGGCTGTTTATATTTAACATACGGCCACCAACCGCAGCCGTCGGATCAACTCCGAGCTCACTAAGCATGTGAGTGATGAGAGCGGTAATAGAAGTTTTACCGTGACTACCCGCCACCGTGATTGCATAACGGTCTGATAAGAGTTTTTTTAGTAAATCAGATCGATGAAGTACTGTAAGGTTATTCGATTTTGCCGCAGAGAGTTCAGGGTTCGAATCTTGAATCGCCGATGAATATACAACAGTGCTAACACCGCTAAGATTCTCCGCGAGTTGCTTATTATAAATCGTAATCCCCAACTTTTCTAATCGTTGGGTGAACGAATTACCCACCGGGTCACTGCCTTTAACTTCGCAGCCGTGGCTAAGCAATATCTCAGCAAGCGGCGCCATTCCGCAGCCGCCGATTCCGATAAAATATACAGGTTGTTTAAGTTGGAAGTCTTTCACGTGTTACTCTTGATGGCTCTTGACTGATCCGCGCTAGAATAGCAATTGCACCAAGAAAGACAAGAAGGGAGTTTGAGCCGTTACTAACAAACGGTAATGTAATACCTTTTGTCGGCAGCACTCCCATAGTAACACCCATATTAAGGGTCGCTTGTGCAGCGATCATGACCGTTATTCCGAAAGCTAGAAACCTACGATAGTTGGATGTTTGACTTCTAGTGATTTGAATACCTAAATAGACTAAATAAGCAAAAAGTAAGCAAATAAGCAGCACACCGAATAGGCCAAGTTCTTCACCAATTACTGACAAGATGAAATCTGTATGGGCCTCGGGAAGGAAGAAAAGTTTCTGTCGAGACTCTCCTAAACCAGCACCAAATAAGCCGCCGTTTTGAAACCCCAGGTAGCTTTGAATAATTTGAAATCCGCTTCCCTTAAATTTCGACCAAGGATCCATAAAAGTAAGTAGCCTTGCTAGTCGATAAGGAGCTGCTAGAATTGCTGCGCCCACACCACAGGCCCCGACCAGAACAAAGAGCGCAACAAACCTTCGTGGAAGCCCGGCAACAAACAACATAATAAACGTGAGGATTAATAGAAACGCCGTACTTCCAAAATCAGGCTGAGTCATGAGCAAAACTGCTAACAGACCATAGGTCGCTAGATTAGGGAGCACTCCTTGCCAGAAGCTTTCGAGATTCGAAGATGGCCGACTTAGGTTCTTAGCTAAAAATAATACCAAAGCTAACTTAGCTAGCTCCGCAGGCTGGATACTAATTCCCCCGACCATAAGCCACCTAGATGCACCACCAGCACGACCCTCAAGACCCGGCACATGAACCAAACTAAGTAGAACCAAACTTAGTACTAGCAGCGGAACCGTCGCAACTTCAATCCATTTAAAAGGAAGGTGCCCAGTCAGAAAAATTACAAAAAATCCAAACCCTGCCACCAATGCTTGCTTCTTCAGGTGATAAAACTCACTGCCAAGATTTTGCGCCGCCGGAATACTTGATGAAGCATAGATTGCTAGTAAGCCAACGCAGGTTAGAAAAGCTGTCGTACAGATTAAAGCAGTTCTGTTGGTAATCGCTGGTGTTTGGTTCATTGGTAAATTCTCAAGAGTGGAGTGAGTAGCTAAGAATATTATATCATAGAAAAGTGATTGGGCTAGGAGCACGAACCCTAAAGGTCATCCCCAGAGAACGAAGTGAAGAATCCGTTATATGATTTGTCATAAGAAAGGTTTTTAGACATGTTTTTGGAAGGCTTTTTAAAAAGTATCGTAGCGGTTTAATAGCGCGATTCATAGATCGATTAACTCTACAAATTCCTCGTGCCAAGCGAACCCTTTATCGCTTGTCAACAGCGGTAGTCGCCAGCGAACTGCAGTTGCTAGAATCCATAGGTCTTCTGCTGACATTGCTCGTCCCGTCGCCTCGGCAGACAATGATAATTCAGCCCATGTTTCAGCAGTATCGGGGTCTGTGTCGATAATAAGGTAATTTTTTATTGTTGTTAACAATTGAGCGTATCTGGAAGCGCCCCATTCTCGTTTAAGGGCTCCATAATGGAGCTCTGCCAACGTCTGTGATGCAATAACTACCGTTTTTCCTGATAACAAGGGTGTTATGCTCGCGACGCGGGGATCTTTCCGGAAAAGGTAGCTAACTATATTAGTGTCCAAGAGGACGCAGTCTGAAGTCATAGGGTAGAACGCTTGTTCATACGGTGGCGCTCTCTTTGATTCGAGATCTCTTGTTCAAATTGATCATCATCAATAGGTTCAGATGCCTGAAGGACAGAGATGTCATCTATCGGCTTAATGCCCTGTCGGCGTGCCATTTCAGAGAGCTTGTCATGGAGTTGTTGTTTTGTATTTTTGGTACTCAATTTTCTAAGCCTTCCCGGTTCAGTTTCCATCGCTTCCTCCTAGTAATCGGATAATGAACAGAACTCTTTAGATGGTTAATTGACCATCTCTCACCATAGCCAGCAAGTTGATGACTTTACTGTTATATAGGGAATTTATAGTAACTTTAGAAAAATTCAAGGCTCTAGATTGAGAAGTCACGCGGAGTTAGTTGCGGCTGTTACCAAACTTGGCTATTTCCTGGAACTCATGGAGGCGATTTAAACCGAGCCGACCAGGAATTAAAACCGCGTGTATATCTAACAACATATTAGATATCTAAAAACCCTGGTTTGAGGACTCAGTTTGCGGCGTCAAACTGCCGCAGTGGTGCAAGGCCCTGTAGTAGCACCTAGTATCTGAAATCCAAAACAAGATCAGCATAAACAGCATTTCTTATACTTTTTTCCGCTACCGCAAAGACATGGGTCGTTGCGCCCTATGCCTTTGTTGGGGCTAATATATGGTTCGCTACCATTATAGAAAATATTTGATTTGGCCCTACTGTAGAAAATATTCGACTCGCTTTCTTCAGGCTTACCTCGAAAACAAGCCCACGACTCCAAATCTTTTATTGGATCATCAATGAGTGTGTAATGATTATCTTGCTTCAATTTAGACAATGCTTCTTCTTGGCCACCAGCCATAATCCTGTCTACCCAAGGTAAATCAATTGATATAGGATCGATATCATGCCTTTCGGAAGCTGCCTTAATTTCAGAATACAATTCACCCGGAAAAATGTCGCAACAACATCCTATAAGCCCATTGATCACATATGAGTCGTCATCTTTCAACGCCTCAAATAATTCAGCAAAGTAGTCGAGCAATTCTTGTCTGGTTAAGGTGTGGTTTTTGTAGAGTAGCACTAGAGCTTTAATTCCTGCGTTACGTACAAACTCATCCGCATTTTTATTTTCAATTAGTTCGCGTAAGAGTTTTAAATTGCCGTCAAATGTTGATCCTAGGATTCGATGAAGATCTTCAGTGATGATATCTCCGAGTAGCCAGTCGACGACTTCCGGTTCATGCTGACAAAGCTGGATGATTTTTGGAAATGAAGCTTTCTCGCGAAATGTTGAAAGTAAAAACAATGCGAAAGTTAACGAGTACCAACTCTCATCCGAAATAGCCTCTATGTCTGTGGGCTTGGCAAGATCGACCAATGTTCGCTCTAAAAACTCGTACAGATGAGGTGTGATTTTCTCTTTGCTTTCAAGCGCATCCTTAATAGCCTGTTCCGGGAACTTGCCTTCAAAACTTTGAAAATTGGCCAATATTACTGAAATACCATCAGTATTTGTAGTCACCTGCTCATTACTCATTGTTACACCTCATCTATACGAATTTTCCGAACGATCATAGCGGGTGGAACTGATTCAAGCTAGTGGCATTTGTTCTCAGGGTCAGTATTCATTTCAACCAGTTCTGCGAGGGGTGAAGCCGGGCTAAGCAATCACCTATGAAAGTTAGGCTTTTGGTGTTTTTTAAAATACATCTATTGCGAAAAATGTTTGCTTGGCGCCAGCCCCCTTTATAGATATGTTACAATACGTCATTCTGAACGCAGTGAAGAATTTTATTTTACGTTAGATCTTTCGCTGACGCTCAAGATGACAAGTACCTGTGAGATCTGTTGCATTTAATAAGCTGATATTAAACAATTGAATTTTCTAGACTAAGTTGAGATCATTAAAAACTACGAACTCGAACAAAAATACTTTAATTGAGGGTAGTACTAAACAAGACATGTGATCTTCGAACAACAGTCCGAAACTATCACCTTTTGAATTTTAAAAAAGAGGATCCTACAATATGCAGTCTTTGTTCTCTTACGCATCCATATTCATATTGGCCTTTTTATTAACTAATAGCTGTCGAACAACACTTGATACAACTGATCAACCCTCAAGGAATCGAGCCAGGCAAAAGCATTCAGCGCACCGGTGGTTATTAAGCCTAGCAATTTAAAATGGTATAAAGAGATGCTACCCAAAGTCGCGTGGCCCAAGCTTGCAGAAACCTTTGAATCCAAATCGACATTTTGGTACGACAAATTCACAATGGAGGGGATGTATCAAGACACAATTGGCGACGGGCGGTCCTATCCCACTGGGCTGCGAAAAAATAGTGGCGGCAAGCAACTCATAGTCCCGGAAGGCAAAAAATTCTTTGATACAACTGGCGAGTTTTGGTCCTTTCCTTTTGGTCACACAGCCGGTACAGATCTGACAAAGAATATTTACGTTCTCAACTTTTTACGCCTTCCCACAAAAGATGATGGGACACCTTGGCCAATCAGTTATTGGAAAATGTCTGGAAAAGACCAATTGACTTGGTTGTGGGTTTATCCAGTCGGCACGCTCCTAGGAGAAGTCATCTTCATACGTGATGAATCCGAGATGCATGTTTCAGAAATCCGGACTAGAGAGCGCTACCAAAGTGGGTGGGCCGTCAACTCCTTCAAGCCGTTTCTCAACTCGAAGCACTTGGCCGACGCTATCGAAGCTGCAAACCCCAATTGGACCGTAGAGAAGAAAACCAAAATACTTAGACAACTACGTGGCAAAGGCGACATGCGTGCGTTAACCCGCAAGTCGGACGCCTTTCCGGGTGTGTTTTCTCAAGCAGGTTACATCGATTATCTGCCAAAATTTGACGACAAAGAGTTCATTCGCAATCTATCTAAAGCACAGACTTTTGTATCAACCTACGATCGCCCATGGCGCATGTTGGATGGTAACACCTCTTTTGCACCTAGTTCCGACGAAGCTTATTCGATCATGCCACAAAATAATTTTGCTGGTTTGCTACAAATAACGGACGAAAAATGCCAACGCTGCCATCAGCACGCTAATCAAGCACTTAGGGATTACGAATCAGAAGCGATACTTTACGGAAACATTTGGGGAATGGACCAAATATTTAGCTTCCATATGTTTGATGAGAGCGTCTATAGCGATGTTGGCGACGAAGACCGGAAGCCGAACCCTAAACTTGTCAGCGCTGGAATGTTAAAACCATTTTCACGAGAAAAGCATTTAGAGACCAGATACACACAGCTTGAAGTTCCCTATACCGTACACAAGAACCTATGATCGGAGACCAATTCATCATGTTCAAAAATGCGCTAATAATAGTAAATCTCACACTGATTCCATCTGTCAGTGCCACCACTAACGGGTTTCCCGATGATGCAACATATTCTCTATTCGCAAATAAATGCTTGGAATGCCACTCAGGTCCAAATGTTAGTATCAACTTCTCAAAAGCCCCATTGTTAATGTCTGGAAAGACATCCCCAACTGCAATCCTTGATTCAATCCTTAGCGCAGTCAGCGGTGAACAACCCCGCATGCCCCCTGGATACCGCCCGCGTCTAACAGAGCAAGAAATCGATTTGATAAAATCCTGGAAAGCTGCTTTGAATTGAAGAGCTAACTCTAATGTCTCAAACTTTAGATAAATGATCCTAAGATTCAAGCCGAAGTAGCTAAGATTGGCAAAGAAGAATAAGTTAAAGCCTCACCCCCTCAATTAGCGTAGCGATAAAGTGTTCCTGTAAAGTGTTGTGGCGGTCTAATGCCGCGGTTCATAGATCAATTAACTCAACAAATTCCTCGTGCCATGCGAACCCTTTATCGCTCGTCAACAGTGGTAGGTGCCAACGAACTGCTGTCGCTAGAATCCATAGATCTTCTGCGGACATTGATCGCCCTGTTGTTTCGGCGTGCGAAGTCTCGGAAGGTCGTATTTCGTCGGGTCCGGTTGTGGTAATTGCAGGACTATTCCACATCGTTGCGAAAAACACAGAGCATATGTATAACAGGCTTTCCAATTAGACTGGAGTCCTAGCTCACGGCCTCTAGCTAGATAAAGATGAAATCTCCTAAAATAAAAAGATTATAAATCAATGGCTTAACTTGTGTGCGGAGATTAATAGTAATATTCTCCGCATAAATAGCGGATAATAAGAATGCGGAGATTAAACACCATATTCTCCGCATGAAGGAGGCAAGGTGTATATTTATGAGCTCTCGGACTGGCCCAATCTCTATTGGAGTGAGGCGGAAATCTCGCTAAAAGTCGCAGAACTCCGCCACCAGCAGGGGCGGATTGTTGGGAAAATGGAAGCTTTAGGTATCTCCTTTCGCCAAGAAGCGGTTCTTCAAACACTTACCGAAGACGTCTTAAAATCAAGTGAGATTGAAGGTGAGATTTTAAACAAAGAACAAGTTCGTTCTTCGCTAGCAAGACGACTCGGAATGGATGTTGCCGGGCTTACGCCAACCGATCGAAATGTTGAAGGTGTTGTTGAGATGATGCTAGATGCCACCCAAAATTACAAAGCACTCTTAACTAAAGACCGCCTATTTGGCTGGCATTGTGCATTATTTCCGACTGGTCGAAG
>Ga0222674_1000026_pt1:0-102500 | contig 116322 bp, 105 predicted proteins | sample AntAcemetagen866_FD_179804 | JGI IMG/M metagenome (GOLD analysis project Ga0222674, IMG submission 179804) | Saline water microbial communities from Ace Lake, Antarctica - #866 | ecosystem: Environmental > Aquatic > Non-marine Saline and Alkaline > Saline | place: Antarctica: Ace Lake...
GCGCATGGGCGGCGGCTTCCCGGTGGTGCCGGTCTACGACCTGAAGCTCAAGGGCAGCGACCTGGTGGCCGCCACCCACGGCCGGTCGTTCTGGATCCTCGACGACGTGTCGCCGTTGCGCACCCTGGCCGACCGGGCCAAGCTGCAGCTGCTCGCGCCGCGCGACACCGTGCGCACCAAGCTGGCCTGGAGTGCCGGGCGCGGCAACACCAACGGCATCAGCTACGGCCCGGCCTTCGGCATCAACGGCAGCACCCAGCTGGTCGAGCGGCCGGACGGCAGCCGGACCCGACACCACCTGGATGTCGGCGAGAATCCGCCGAATGGCGCCATCGTCTACTACTGGCTGCCCGAGGGCTCCGACGGCGCGGTGCAGCTTACCTTCCGGAATGCCGCCGGCGAGGCCGTCGCCAACTTCGTCAGCGACGACAAGGCGGTTCCGTTCGCCAAGCGGCCGAGCGCGGCGCCGGGGCTCAATCGGTTCGTCTGGGACCTCAAGGTCGCCGGGCCGGAGAAGCTCGACCCCGCCCTGTCGCCGCGCAAGCTGAAGCCGCTGGCCGGCGACGGCGAGCCGCCGGCCGGGCCGACCGTGGTGCCCGGCAGCTACGAGGTGGTGCTGCAGACCGCCGATGTCAGTCAGTCGGCCGGTTTCACGGTGATTCCGGACCCGAGGGTGCGGACCACCGTGGCCGACTATGCCGCGCAGTTCGACCTGCTGCGGTCGCTCGGCACCACGCTGTCGACCCTGAACCGCGGGGTCAACCGGATCCGCCTGCTGAAGCGCCAGCTCGCGACCCTGCCGGAACGGCTCGGCGATGGCCAGGACGCGCTGCGCGAGCAGGCGGCGGCGGTCGCCGAGAGCCTGTCGGCGGTCGAAGGCGTGCTGGTCGACGTCAAGCGGGAGTCGCCGCGCGACGTGCTGCGCAACCCGGCCGGCCTCGACGACACCCTGGTCGACCTGATCAACGTCGCCTCGACCGCCGATGCCGCGCCGACCACCCAGGCGCATGCGGTCTCGGCTGAGATCATCGGCAAGGTACGGGCGCAGATCGCCGCCCTGGACGATGTGGTCGACGGCCCGCTCGCCGCCCTCAACGCCGCGCTGGCCGAGGCCGGCGTCAAGGCCGTGGCGGCCTGACCGGCTTCGCCTTCATCCCCTGATCCACGCAACGGAGGACGACATGGACTTCATCGAGCGACTGTTCGGGATCGCGCCCGACGGCGGCGACGGCAGCACCGAGGCGCTGTACATCGTGGTGGCGCTGGCGATCGTGGCACTGGTCGCGGCGCGGCCGGTGATGCGCAGGCTGGCGGCGCGCCGGCGGTAGTAGGGTCGGCGCCGGCGGGACCGGCCGCCCCGGCGAGGTCGATCCGCCATGCTGAAGCAGCCACGGGGCTTCTGGCATCTGTTCGCGGTCGATGCGATCGTCCGCAACGGCTACCAGATGGGCAAGACGCCGGTCCTGCCGATGTTCGCGGCCGCCGTCGGCGCCGGCGAGCTGATGATCGGGACGATCGTGGCGGTGTCCACGATGACCGGCATGGTCGCCAAGCCGCTGGTCGGCGCGTTGTCCGATCGCTGGGGCCGCCGGTGCTGGTTCTTCGCGGCCCTTCTCCTGTTCTCCGGTACGCCGTTTCTGTACCAGTTCGTGGAAATCCCCGAGCAGTTGCTGGCCCTGCGGCTGTTCCACGGCTCGGCCACGGCGATCTTCGGACCCGTTACCCTTGCCCTGGTCGCCGAGATGGAGAGCCGGGGCCGGGCCACGCGGCTCGGCTGGTTCGGCCTGGCGCGCGAGACCGGCTACCTGCTGGCGCCGGTGGTCTCCGGATGGCTGCTGCTGAGCTTCGACGACCCGGCCGACCTGTTCACGGTAATCGGCCTGATCAGCTGTCTGGCCTTTCTGCCGGCTGCCTTCCTGCATTTCGATGCGACACCGATGCAGGCCGACCATGCCGGGCGCCCGCCGGTCTGGCGCCAGCTGATCTCCGGCTTCGCCCATACCGCCACCCGGGTCGAGATGTGGTTCGCCGGCTCCCTGGAGATGACGGTGTATGCCGTGACCTATGGGCTGAAGGCTTTCCTGCCGTTGTTCGTGGTCCAGGTGGCGGGCTTCAGCTGGCTCGACGCCGGCCTGTTCTTCACCGTCCAGGAGGCTGCCCATATGGCGATGCGGCCGGTCGGCGGCCGGATCGGCGACCGCGCCGGCTACCTGCCGGCGATCGCCGCCGGCGTCGCCCTGGTCGCCGTGGCGCTGCTGTGGCTGCCGCAGGTGTCCGGCGGGGCCGCCCTGCTGGCGGTGGCGGTGCTCGGCGGTGTCGGCCAGGGGCTGATCTTCCCGTCGACCGTGGCCATGATCGGCGGCGCGATCGGCGCCGACCATCTCGGGCTGGGCCTCGGCATCTATGGCACCTTGAAGAACCTCGGCAAGGTTGCCGGTCCGCTGGCTGCCGGACTGCTGTTGGAACACATGCCCTACGAGGTGCTGTTCCGGACCCTCGCAGGGGTGGCGATCATTGCCTCGATCGGCGTGCTGCTGGTGCATCGTCACCAGCGCCGACTGTCGAGTTCTGGGCGTTTCGGGCCGGCTTGAACCGGTTCCGGGTCGGCGCTTGGCGTCGACGTCGCTCGACCTCGTCGTGATCGCGCCTGGCGACGGCAATACGCTTACCCTCGCGGCTGTCAGCGGCACCCGATGGGCGCTCAGATCGGCAGACGCACGGTGACCGTGGTGCCGACGCCGGGGCTGCTGTCCAGCGTCAGGCCGCCTTCGTGCAGTTGGACCAGGGCGTTCGACAGGGCCAGGCCGAGGCCGGTTCCTTCGCGGCCGCGCCGGTCGTTGCGGTCGATCTGCTCGAACGGCCGCAGCAGCCGGGGCAGTTGATCCTCGGGGATGCCGATGCCGTTGTCTGCGACCTGGATAGCGACGTGCGCCGGTTCGACCCGGACACCCAGTCGCACCCGGCCGCCGGCAGGCGTGTAGGTGATGGCGTTGGCCAGCAGGTTGATCAGCACCTGCTTGATGGCCCGGACGTCGACGTCGACCGTAAGCCCGGCGTCCAGGGGGTCGACCTGCAGCACCAGGTCGGCCTCGGCGGCGCGGCCGCGCATCATCCGGCCGACCTCGCCGACGATCTGCGCCATCGCCACGGTTTCCTTGTGCAGCCTGTACTTGCCGGCCTCGATCTTCGACATGTCGAGCAGGTCGTTAATCAGGCTCAGCAGGTGGCTGCCGCTGGCGTGGATGTCGTCGGCGTAGTCCTTGTAGCGTTTGGCCCCGAGCGGGCCGAATGCCTCGGTCTTCAGGATCTCGGAGAAGCCCAGCACGGCGTTCAGTGGGGTGCGCAGCTCGTGGCTCATGTTCGCCAGGAACTGCGACTTGGTCCGGCTTGCGGCCTCCGCCCGCTCCTTCTCCCGGGTCAGCATCTCGGTCATGCGCGCGAGATGCTCGGCGTGGCGCTCGGCCTCGGCGCGCGAGGCGTCGAGTTCCTGCACCTGGGCCTCCAGCATCTCCTCCTTGCGCTTCAGGTCGGTCACGTCGGTCGCGGTCACGACGGTGCCGCCGTCGGCGGTCCGGCGGTACCGGATGACGGCGATCAGGCCGTCCGCGGTCCGGCGCTCGACCTGGACGCTGCCGTTGCGGCTGAGCGCAAGGCGCTGCACCGCCGAGACCGCCTGGCCGTTGTGAGTGAAGGTGGCCCCGCCGTGGTTCTGCATGGTGTAGACGATGTCCGCCAGCGACACGCCGTCCCGGAGCTCGATGCCGGGAGAGTACCGCTCGTAGGCCTGGTTCCAGACCACCAGCCGGTCGTCCGGGTCGAACAGCGCGACCGCCTGCTCGGTGGCGTCGAGGGTGTCGCGCAGGAGCTGGCGGTTGCGCTCGAGTTCGGTCACCTCGGTCGCGACGTTGACCGTGCCGCCGTCGCCCATGCGGCGCTCGCGGATCAGGAACACGCGGCCGTCCTTCTGGGTGATCTGGATCGGGTCGCCGTCCGGGTTGCGATGGCGGGCGAGCCGCCACTCGATGAAAGCCTCGATGCTGTCGAAGCCGACATTGGCCGGGTCGGCGCCGACCGAGACCTGGCGGAGCAGGTCCTCGAACCGCCTGCCCGGCAGTCGCTTGGCGTCGCCGAGGCCGGACATCTTGGCCCAGGTCTGGTTGCACAGTGCCAGCCGCTCGTCGGGATCGAACACGGCGAACGGATCGGGACTGGCCTCAAGGGCGTCGATCAGCCGCTGCTCGGCACGGCGGGCGCGCTGCTCAAGCTCGCGCATCCGCACCTCGTCGGCGCGCCGGTCGGTGACGTCCTGGACGTAGACCGCCAAGCCGTTGACGAACGGCATGACCTTGACGGCGCAGATCCTCGGCCGACCCTCGATCCGCAGGACAAGGTCGAACGAGTCGGGCGTGCCGGTATCCACTACCCTGAGCAGTCGCTGCACCGCGTCCGGAATCGGCCAGGCTGCTGCCGTCGGTTGGAACGAGTTGCCGATCAGGGTGTTGCGAGGGCGGCCCAGCAGGCGCTCTGCACCGGTGTTCACGATGGTCCAGACCAGATCGACGGCGGCGCCGTCGGCGCCCAGCACCGGGCGCAATGCCATCAACCCCTGAAAGGCGCTGTCCAGCAGCGACTGGAGAAGATCCAGGTCCCCGTGCACCGGCGGCGGTGCTGAAAATGTAGCCGTGGTATCGGGCATCGTCGGCACGGTCGTTTGCTTCTGCCGGTACCGTACCGGAGCAAGGTTAACGGCGCGTAAAGACGCCCAAAAATGCGATCAATGTCAGAGCTTGAGAGGCTTGTCGCCACTCTCCTCGGGCGACGTGCCGTCGGACGGCGGCTCGGGCTCCGCCGGCGGCCGGCGCCGGATGATGATGTCGCCGTTGGGCATCACCTCGGGGGACTGGTAGCCCTGCAACTGATCCATCAGCAGCCGCAGGCCGTCGACGATCGCAGCTGCGCCCTCCTGCAGCCGTTCGGTGGCACTCGGTGCCTTATCGCCGGGCGTGGCGTCGGACTGCGCTACCGCCACGGCCGGAACCGTGGCCAGCATGGCAATGATGGGGATGGCGAGACGCTTCATGACAATACCCTTCCCGAAGAATGCACCCTTCCCGGAGAATGCGGCGTGAACATGGCCTCAGTCATTGCGTAGCAGGGGGCCGGGACGCTGTCCGAGAGCCCGCCATGTGCCGGCGAATCCGAGCGTCAGGGTGACGGCCAGGGCGATCGCCGCCACCACCGCCACGACCTCCGGGGACAGCACGAAGTCGGCGTGCATCACCTTGGTCACGACCACGAAGGCGGCGGTCGACCCGACGACCGCGGCAACGCCGGCCGTGGCCAGTCCGAGAATGCCGTATTCCAGGACGTAGGTCTTGAGGATGCGCCAGCGGGTGGCGCCGAGGACCTTCAGGATCACCGCGTCCCGCACCCGCCGGCTGTGGCCGGCGGCGACCGCTCCCGCCAGTACCAGGATTCCGGCGACGAGGGTCACCGCCGCGGTCGCCCGAACCGCCGTCGAGACCGCGCGCAGGATGCGGTCGGCGGCCTCGATGGCGTCCTTCACCCGGATCGCGGTGACATTGGGGAGCGCGTCGGTGACCCGGCGCTGCACGTCGGCCTCGGCCGATGCATCGGACACCCGGACCGTGGCGATGATCGAGTGTGGCGCGGCTTCCAGGGTACCGGGCGCGAACACGAAGATGAAGTTCATCGACATCGACGACCAGTCGATCCGGCGCAGGTTGGCGATCTCTGCGGTAATCGGGCGGCCCAGCACGTTCAGGGTGATGGTCTCGCCGACCCCGACCCCGAAGTCCCTGGCGATGTTCGCGTCGAACGAGATCAGCGGGGGCCCGGCGTAGTCCCGCGGCCACCATTCGCCGGCAACGATCTCGGCACCCAGCGGCGGCTCGGCCGAGTAGGTCAGGCCGCGGTCGCCGCGCAGTGCCCAGGCCGAGCCGGGGTCGACGGTCAGGGTTCCGGCGTCGGCACCGTTCACCGCGGTGATGCGGCCGCGCACCATCGGCGTGGTCTGCACCTCGGTCACCGCCGGCATGGCGTCGACGATCGTGCGGAAGCGATCGGACTGATCGGGCTGGATGTCGATGAAGAAGAAGGCCGGGGCGGCATCCGGGATGCGCTCGGCGACCTGGCGGGCCAGATTGGCCTGGATCAGGGCGACCGCTACCAGGACCGTGAGGCCGAGCCCGAGCGACATCACCACCCCCGGAGTCGGCGCCCCCGGACGATGCAGGTTGGCCAGTGCCATCCGCAGCTCCGGGTCGCGCGGCCGTCCGGCCCGCCTCGCCGCGACCATCAGCAGCCGGGCGGCGGCCAGGAACAGCGCGAAGGCGGCGAACGCGCCGGCGACGAACCAGAGGGCGAAGCCGCGATCGTGCGAGGTTGCGACGGCCAGGGCGGCGAGCAAGGCGACGGCTCCGGCGGTCGCCGCCATGACGGCCGCCGACGGCCGGCCGGCCAGCGGTGCCACCACCGCGCGGAACAGTGCGGCGGCCTGGACCTGCCCGGCCCGGCCCAGTGGCCAGAGCGAGAAGGCGAGGGCGGTCAGCAGACCGAACCCCGCCGCCACCGCCAGCGGCAGCGGGTACAGCCGGACCGGCAGCTCGAACGGCAGCAGCGGGCCGGCCAGCATGGCGGCCCCGATCGGCGCCGTCGCTCCGACCGCCAGGCCGATCAGGGTACCGACCGCCGCCAGTGCCAGCACCACCGCCAGATAGGTACGGAACACCAGCCGGCTCGGCGCTCCAAGGCACTTCAGGGTCGCGATGGTTTCGGTCTTGCCGTCGAGATAGGCCTTCACCGCCATGGCGACGCCGACGCCGCCGACCAGCAGCGAGGTCAGGCCCACCAGGGTCAGGAACAGGGTGGTCCGGTCGACGAAGGTGTCGAAGCCGGGTGCCGCGTTGTCCAGTGAGCGGGCCCGCCAGCCGGCGTCCGGAAACCGGTCATCGAGGCCCACGAGCCAGTCCTTTGCGTCGGTCCCGGGCGGCAGGACGACGCGATAGTGGTAGCGGATCAGCGAGCCGGGCTGCACCAGTCCGGTCGCCGGCAGCGCCGCCTGGGCAACCATCAGCCGGGGTCCGAAGCTGGCGAAGTTGACGATCCGGTCGGGCTCGCCGGTCAGGATCCCGCGCAGCTCCAGGGTGGCGTCGCCGACCACCAGCCGATCACCGACCTCGAGGTCGAGCTGGGCGGCCAGGTTCGCTTCCGCGATCGCGCCGTAGGCGCCGTCGCGTTCCGCCAAGGCGGCGGCGAGGTCGGCCGCCGGCGTCATCGTCACGGTCCCGACCAGCGGATAGGCGCCGTCGACCGCCTTCAGCTCGACCAGGGTGCGGGCTTCGCCGTCGACCCGGCGGGCCATCGCCCGCATCGCCAGCACCTCGGAGATGCTGCCGGCCTGCTGCAGATAGGCCCGCTGGCCGTCGCTGGCGGGCCGGTGCACCAGCCGCAGGTCGACGTCACCGCCGAGCAGGCGTCGGGCGTCGCCCTCGAGCCCGGCCATCATCGCCGACGACACCGAGCCGACGGCGGCGATCGCCGCGACCCCGAGCGCCAGGCAGGCGATGAAGATCCGGAAGCCCCTGAGGCCGGTCCGCAACTCGCGCCGTGCCAGGCGCAGGGCGAGAGGCCAGGGTCGGTAAGCCGCCACCACCACCCGCTACTCCGCCGCCAGGGCGGCTTCGCGGTCGAGCACGCGACCGTCGGCGATATGGATGACCCGGTCGCAGCGACCGGCGAGCGCGGTGTCGTGGGTGATCAGCAGCAGCGTGGTGCCGTGATCGCGGGCCAGCGCGAACAGCAGTTCGATCACGGTATCGCCGGTCTTGCCGTCGAGGTTGCCGGTCGGCTCGTCGGCCAGCAGGAGCGGCGGCCGGGCGACGAAGGCGCGGGCGATGGCGACGCGCTGCTGCTCGCCGCCGGACAACTGGTCGGGATAGTGGCCGGTCCGTCCCGCCAGCCCGACCCGGCCGAGGGCCGCCGCCGCCGCGTCGAAGGCGTCGGCGCGGCCGGCCAGTTCGAGCGGGATCGCGACGTTCTCCAGCGCGGTCATGGTCGGCACCAGCCGGAACGCCTGGAACACGATGCCGACATGGTCGCGGCGGAACCGGGCGAGGGCGTCCTCGTCGAGACCCACGAGGTCGCAGCCGGCAACCCGGACACGCCCGGCGCTCGGGGTTTCCAGGCCGGCGGTGATCATCATCAGCGTGGACTTGCCGGCACCCGACGGGCCGACCACGCCGACCGCCTCGCCGGCGGCGACCGCAAGGTCGATTCCGCGCAACACGTTGACCTCACCGGCCGCACTCCTCAGGTTCAGGGTGACGCCGTCGAGCCGGATCATCGGCTCGGTCGCCTTCGGCGCGGCGTCGTGCAGTCGGTCGGGAGAAGTCATGGTGTCGGAGTCCATCGCCGTTGCCGTCGGTCCACGCGCATATGGTCCCTGGCGCGGGCCGATCAAAGCCCTGGTTGCCACGGCAGCGCTGGTGCTGCTGCTTACTACGTCGGTCCGGGCCGAGCCGATCACCATTCTCGGCCTCGGCGACTCGTTGATGGCCGGCTACGGCCTGTCGAGGAACTCGGGCTTCCCGGCCCAACTGCAGGCGGCGCTGATCCAGCGCGGCTTCGACGTCAGGATCGTGAACGCCGGCGTCTCCGGCGACACCACGGCGGGCGGCAAGGCCCGGCTGGCCTGGTCGCTCGCCGAGCACCCGGACGCGGCGATCGTCGAGCTCGGCGCCAATGACGGCTTGCGCGGGCTGCCGGTCGAGCAGATGCGCGGCAATCTCGACGCCATCCTGAGCGAGCTCGCCGCCAATGGCATCCCGACCCTGCTTGCCGGCATGCGGGCGCCGCCGAACATGGGCCGCGACTACGGCCGGGCCTTCCGTCAGGCCTTCGTCGATCTGGCGGGGGAGCACGACGTGGAGTTCTACCCGTTCTTCCTCGACGGCGTGGCCACCAACGCCGCCCTTAATCAGGACGACGGCATGCACCCCACGGCCGAGGGCGTGGCGCTCATCGTCGAGAGCATCCTGCCGCGGGTCGAGGCGCTGATCGCACGGGTGCAGGCGAAGCGCGGTGGATGACGGCGGCGCGGGTCCCGGATCCGGACCACCGTCGGCGGAACGCATCCGGGGCGGGCACCGCAGCCGTCACCCCCGCCGCGCCCGCACCGCCGCCGCCAGTCGATCCAGCATCGCCACCGTGGTGTCCCAGTCGACGCAGCCGTCGGTGATGCTCCGGCCGTAGACCAGTGGCCGGCCCGGCTCCAGGTCCTGGCGCCCGGCGACCAGGTTGCTCTCGGCCATCATGCCGATGATGCGGCGTTCGCCGGCTTCGATCCGCCGGGCGACGTCGTCGACGACGGCCGGCTGGTTTTCCGGGTTCTTTGCACTGTTGGCGTGGCTGGCGTCGATCATCACCTGGCCGCGCAGGCCCGACTTCTCGGCGACCTTGCAGGCGGCGTCGACGCTGGCGGCTTCGTAGTTCGGACCGTCGTTGCCGCCGCGCAGGATGACGTGGCAGTCCGGGTTGCCGGTGGTCGCGGCGATCGCCGCCTGGCCGCTCTTGGTGAGGGCCAGGAAGTGGTGCGGGTGGGCGGCCGAGACCACGGCGTCGACCGCGATCTTCACGCCGCCGTCGGTGCCGTTCTTGAAGCCGACCGGGCAGGACAGGCCGGAGGCCAGCTCGCGGTGGATCTGGCTCTCGGTGGTGCGGGCGCCGATCGCCCCCCAGCCGACCAGGTCGGCGAAGTATTGCGGGGTGGCGGTGTCCAGGAACTCGCAGCCGGCCGGCAGGCCCATGTCGGCGATTTTCAGCAGCAGGCCGCGCGCGGTGCGCAGGCCCTTGTCGATCCGGAAGCTGCCATCCAGGTCAGGGTCGTTGATCAGGCCCTTCCAGCCGACCGTGGTGCGCGGCTTCTCGAAATACACCCGCATGACGATCTCGAGCTCGCCGGCCAGGCGGCGGCGCTGCTCGAGCAGCCGGCCGGCGTATTCCAGCGCCGCCTCCGGGTCGTGCACCGAGCACGGGCCGATCACCACCGCGAGGCGATCGTCCTCGCCGGCCAGGATGCGGTGGATCGCTTTGCGGGCGCCGGCGATGGTGCGCGAGGCGGCGTCGCTGCGCGGCAGCTCGGCGATAACCTCCTCGGGGCGGCTGATCGCGGTGATGGCGGCGATGCGCAGGTCGTCGGTGCCGGGCGTGAGCGCCTCGGCCTCGGTGCGGATTTCGTCGGTGACGGTCTTCACGGGCGGGGTCCTCCTGGTGGAGGCCCTTCGGCGACCAAAAGAGCCGCCGGGAGGGCCGGCGGCTTCGGGATGATGTCTGGCGCTTGTGTCTAGGTCGCGCGCCCCCATGCCCCCGCCGCCGGCTGCGGATAGCTAAAATAAAACCAGAAGCCGGCGAACGCGTGGGTCATGCTGAAAACTATAGGGACCGCGATCCGGCTTGTCACGCGCCGGAGCCGAGCGCCCGGTTGCGGGACCGCGCGACTACTGGCTGTCGCTCGTTCGTGGACGCGCGATTCCGGCTCGCGAGGATCTCGACCCGCTCGATATCCCGCGGCTGGTGCCGAACCTGATGCTGGTCGACGTGTTCCGCGATCCGCAGCGCTTCCGTTTCCGGCTGGTCGGAACCCGGCTGACCGAATTGGCACGGCGGGACTCGACCGGCCGCGGGCTCGACGCATCGCTGTACGGCGACAATCTTGGGCGGGTGCTGGTCGACCTACGGGCCTGCGCCGACACCGGCGCCCCGGTTGCCTCACTCGACACCGCGCCCTACCTGGAGAACGGCTGGATCCGGGCCGAGGCGTTGCTGCTGCCGTTCGGCCGGCCGGACGGGACGGTCGAGATGATCCTCGAGGGCGTCGACGTGGTCGCCGGCGACGGGAGCTTCTCGGATGGCGACACCGTGACCCTGCTCGACTGGCGGCCCTGATCGCCGCGGTGGCCGGCCTTGATGCAGGTCAACCCGGCCGGCTCGGGATCCGCCTAGGGTCGCGCCGACACCGACCAGGAGCAGATCATGGGCGACTTCCACCACGACATCGGCCGCGAGTTTCCGGAGTTCCGCGACCGCATCCACGAGTTGAAGACCGGCAACGCGCATTTTTCGCGGCTCTACGACGAGTATCACGAGGTCGACAAGGCGATCGCCCGGATCGAGCAGGAGATCGAGCCGGCGACCGACGAGCATGCCGAGGAGCTGAAGCGCCAGCGCCTCAAGCTGAAGGACGAGATCTTCGGGATGCTGCGCGCGGAGTGACGAGTTTTCGGCGGGGGCGTTGCCCCCCGCTCCCGGCTCCGGTATAGCGCGACGGTTCCAGCCGCCACCTCCCGGAGCTTCCGACATGCAGTACCGCCGGCTCGGCCGCACCGACCTCCGCGTCAGCCTGATCTGTCTCGGCTCGATGACCTGGGGCCGCCAGAACACCGAGGCCGAGGGCCACGCGCAGATGGACCTGGCGCTGGACCGCGGCGTCAACTTCATCGACACCGCCGAGATGTACTCGGTGCCGGTCACGGCCGAGACCTACGGCCGCAGCGAAGAGGTCATCGGCACCTGGCTGGCCTCGCGCGGCACCCGGGACAAGGTGGTGATCGCCAGCAAGGCAGTCGGCCCGGGCACGCGCTTCGCCCATATCCGCGACGGCAAGCCGCGTCTCAACCGCGCGCACCTGACGCAAGCCGTGGACGACAGCCTGCGGCGGCTGCGCAGCGACTGGATCGACCTGTACCAGTTGCACTGGCCGGAGCGTTCGGTGAACAGCTTCGGCAAGCTCGGCTATGTCCATGTCGAGGACGAGGAGGCCACGCCGATCGTCGAGACCCTGGGCGTGCTCGGCGACTTGGTGAAGGCCGGCAAGATCCGCCACGTCGGGCTGTCGAACGAGACGCCGTGGGGCATGATGAGCTTCGCGCGGATCGCCGACGAGACCGGGCTGCCGCGTCCGGTGTCGGTGCAGAATGCCTACAACCTGGTGAACCGGGCGTTCGAGGTCGGTTGTGCCGAGGTGGCGATCCGCGAGGACATGGGGCTGCTGGCCTATTCGCCGCTGGCCGGCGGCTGGTTGACCGGAAAATACGACGGCGGTGCCCGTCCGGCGGGCGCCCGGATGACCGAGTTCTCGGACTATTTTCAGCGCTACGCCGGCGAGGCCGGGCAGGCGGCGATCGCCGGCTACGTGGCGCTGGCGCGCGAGCACGGCCTGGACCCGGCGCGGATGGCGCTGGGGTTCGTGAACACGCGGCGCTTCCTGACGTCCAACATCGTCGGCGCGACCACGATCGAGCAGTTGCAGGCCAACATCGACAGCGTCGACCTGACCCTGGGCGCCGAGCTGCTTCAGGGCATCGAGGACCTGCAGGCCCGCTGGTCGAACCCGTGTCCTTGAGGGGTTGGGCTGCCCGGGACGCCCGTCGCTTCGTGGGTTCCGGATGAGCCGCGCCGACGCGCGTCTCTCCGGAATGACGGCAACAGAGAGGGTTTGCCCCCGAGGTCGTCATTCCGGGCAAGCGCAGCGCGGCCCGGAACCCACGAAGCGACGGGCCGGTATCAAGACGAGGGGTCCATGCGCCTGTTCGTGGCGATCGCGATGCCGGAGGAGGTGGCCGACCGGCTTTCGGCCCTGATGGACGGGCTCGCCGGGGCGCATTGGGTCGATCCGGCCGACCTGCATCTGACGCTTCGATTCATCGGCGAAGTCGGACGGGACGCGGCCCAGGACCTGGTGGCGGCGCTGTCGCTGCTGCGTGCGCCGGCGTTCACGCTCCGGCTGTCCGGCTTCGGGCATTTCGGCAGCGGTCGGCGGGTGCGGGCGCTGTGGGCCGGGGTTGAGCCGCAGCCGGGGCTCGACCTGCTGCAGGGCCGGGTCGAGGCGGCCGCGCGGCGGGCCGGGCAGCCGGCCGAGCCCCGCAAGTTCGTCCCGCACGTCACGCTGGCGCGCTCGCGCGGCGCGATCACCGGTGGGGAGATCGCCCGCTGGACGGCGCTGCGCAGCCCGTTCGCCGCCGGCCCTTTCGAGGTCCGCGAAGCGGTGCTGTTCGAGAGCTTCCTCGGTCGCGACGGCCCGCACTACGAACGTCGCATGACCGTGCCATTGGAGCGGTTGCCGGATGCCGACGACTGGGACGAGGGCGAGTTCGGGTGAGTCAGCCCGCCACCTCGGCGGCGGCCAGGGCCTCGACCAGGGCCTTGCAGCCGGTCTCGATCAGTTCGAAGGCCCGGCGGTATTCCTCGGCGTCCCGGCCGTAGGGGTCGGGCACTGCGAGGCCCTTCATGTCGGGGGTGTAGTCCAGGAACAGCCGGACCCGGTCGCGGTGTGCCGGGCCGCCCCGGATGCGCAGGTCGTGAACGTGGCCACGGTCCATGCCGAGGATCAGGTCGAAGCCTTCGAAATCACGGTCGGTGAACGCGCGGGCGCGAAGCTCCGACAGGTCGTAGCCCTGCGTCTTGGCGGCCATCCGGGCGCGCAGGTCCGGCGCCTCGCCGGCATGGCCGTCATACAGGCCGGCGGAGTCGACCGTCACCCGGTCGCCGAGGCCCTGGGCGGCCAGCATCGCCCGGGTCACGCCCTCGGCGGTCGGCGAGCGACAGATGTTCCCGGTGCAGACGAACAGGATATTGTACATGCTGGGTGGCCGGCTCTCACGGGTGGCCGGGGCTCGCGCCCGGCGCTGCGGGCCGTTACAGTCGCGACCCGACCTGAATCGGTCAAGCGCGGGATTGTCGCATTCGAGCAGGACGGGTGCAGTCTTGAAGAATCTGAAACCAACGGATGCGATCGTCATTCTGACCGGCGCCGGCATCTCCAAGGAGTCCGGTCTCGACACCTTCCGCGACGCCGACGGGGTCTGGTCCCGGGTGCACATCGAGGACGTGGCGACGCCCGAGGCCTTCGCGCGTGATCCGCTCACGGTGCACGAGTTCTACAACTCGCGGCGCCGAGGCGTGCTGAACCCGAACGTCCGGCCGAACGCCGCGCACGCGGCCCTTGCCCGGCTCGAGCGCGAGTGGCCGGGGCCGGTGCTGCTGGTCACCCAGAACATCGACGACCTGCACGACCGCGCCGGCACGACCGCGCTGATCCACATGCACGGCGAGATGCTGAAGGCGCGCTGCGTCGAGTGCGGCGTGGTCGAGCCGTGGCGCGACGACCTGTCGCTCGATACCGGCTGCCCGTCCTGCGGGGCGACCGGGGGCATGCGTCCGCACGTGGTGTGGTTCGGCGAGATGCCGCTGGAGATGGAGCGGATCATGGCGGCGCTGGCGGAATGCGCGCTGTTCGTGTCGATCGGCACTTCGGGCAACGTCTATCCGGCTGCCGGCTTCGTGCAGGAGGCGCGCTATGTCGGTGGCGCCCATACGGTCGAGCTGAACCTGGAGCCGTCGGCCGGGGTCACCGGCTTCCACGAGGCCCGGCACGGCGCCGCCACGGTGCTGGTGCCGGCGTATGTCGAGGAACTGCTCGCACGGGTGTAGGGGCGTGCCGCTCCTCTAGTACGGCGTCTTCACGATCCCGCCGTCGCAGCGCAGGGCCGTCCCGTTGGTGGCCGAGGCCGCCGGCGAGCAGACGTAGCAGATCAGCGAGGCCACCTCCTCGGGCTCGGCATAGCGCTGCAGCAGCGAACTCGGCCGGCGCTCGGTGAAGGTCTTCTCCTTGAACTGCTCGGTGGTGATGCCCATCGACGAGGCCCGGGCCGCCACCCGCTCGACCTGCGCCTCGACCCAGGTCGGGCCCGGCAGCACCGAGTTGACGGTGACCCTGCTGCCCTTGGTGAGCTCGGCGCAGCCGCGGGCGATGGCCAGTTGGGCGGCCTTCGAGAACCCGTAGTGGATCATGTCGGCGGGGATGAAGATCGCCGATTCCGACGACACGAACACCACCCGGCCCCAGTCGCGCTCCAGCATCCGCGGCAGATAGTGGCGGGTCAGGCGCACGCCGCTCATCACGTTGACGTCGAACATGCGCTGCCAGTCGTCGTCCGGGGTCTCCTCGAACGGCTTGGGCTCGTAGATCCCGGTGTTGTTGACCAGCACGTCGACATCGGGGGCGGCGGCGATCACCGCGTCGCAGCCGGCGGCGCTGCCGAGGTCACCGGGGGCGGCGGCGAAGCTGCCATCGGGAACCCGCACCTGCAGCTGGTTGATGGCGTGGTCGACCGTCTCGGCGGTGCGGCCGTTGACCAGAACCCTGGCGCCCATGGACGCCAGGCCGGCGGCGCTGGCGTAGCCGATGCCGCGGGTCGATCCGGTGACCAGCGCGGTCCGTCCGGAGAGATCGGTGTCGAAGATTGTCATGGCGGTGCTCCTGACGTTGCCTGACCCTCGTCGCTCGTGGTCGACCATGGCACAGTTCGGCCCGAGGAAACGAGACCAGGGAGTGGAAACATGAGCGAGCCGGCGACCGTGAAGATGGTCGAATACGCCGATGCCAGCGCCGAGGTGCGGGCGGTGTACGACGACATCATGGCGACCAAGGGTATCGATTTCGTACCGAACGCCTGGAAGGTGTTCGCCAGCCACGCGCCGACCCTCAAGCGGCTGTGGTACGGCCTGAAGGAGGTGATGGCACCGGGCGCGCTCGACCCGAAGTTCAAGGAGATGATCGCGGTCGCGGTGTCGGCCACCAACGGCTGCGACTACTGCACCCGCAGCCACACCGCGGCCGCCCGCAAGCTCGGCATGACCGACGCCGAGTACGGCGAGCTGCTGTCGGTGGTGGGAATGTTCAACCAGACCAACGCATTGGCGGAGGCCTACAAGATTCCGGTCGACGACGTGTTCATGAAGGCTTGGGCGGACTGAGCGGTGGGTGGGTTCCGGAGCCAGGCGCACACGCGCCCCCTCCGGAATGACGAAGAAAGGAGGGAGCCGCGGGGCTCGCGGCATCGCTTCTGCTTTCCCGTCATCCCGGAGAGGCCGCGCGAGCGGGCGGCTCCGGGATCCACGAAGCGACGGGCGTCAATTGGCGATCGCCTGGCCGCCGTCGATGTAGAAGGTCTCGCCGGTCAGGAACGGGATGTCCTCGGTGACGATCGCGGCCACGAAGCGCGCCACCTCCCAGGCTTCGCCGGGGCGGCCGCGCGGGATGGCGCGCTCGATGAAGCTGCGGAACCGCTCGTCCTGCATGTGCGAGCGGTTGAGGTCGGTCAGGGTGAAGCCGGGGGCGACGTCGACCACCCGGATCCCCTGCTTCGCCCATTCGACCGCGAGGCAGCGGGTGATGGCGCCGATCGCCGCCTTCGAGGCGGCATAGGCGGCGTTGAACTTCACGCCCATCTTGTCGTAGTGCGAGCCGATGTTGACGATCACCCCGCCGCCGGCCGCCAGCAGGTGCGGGTGGGCGGCCTGGCAGGCCGCGAAGGTGCCGAGCGCGTTGGTGCGCAGCACCGCGGCGAAATCGTCCAGGGCGAACGCCTCGCTGCGGCCCTGGCGGTGGACGCCGGCATTGTTGACCAGGGCGTGCAGCGCCCCGGTCCGCTCGACCAGCGCCGCCAGCGCGGCCTGGATCGACGCCGGGTCGTCGACGTCGCAGGCGATCGTCACCAGGCGTGGCGCCAGTTCGGACGGGATCTCCGCATCCTCCGGCCCCGCGCCCCGGCGCGACAGGCAGCCGACGGTCAGGCCGCGCCCGGCCAGTTCCAGGGCCATGGCGGCCCCCAGGCCGCGCGACGCCCCGGTGACGGCGACGGTGCGGGTTTGGGTCATCGCTGCTCTCCGCGGGGATCGGGCTGATTTGGGCCGTAGCTTGCCGGATCGGCCGGCGATGCGAAACCGTCGGTCGGGCGTCAGCCGGCCATGACGTAGAGGACGCCGAGATCGGTGAGTCTTCGCTGCAGGGCGCGCAGCGATTCCATCGCCGGACCGCGGGCGCCGCCGAGCGCCTCCAGCACCGCGCCGACCCGGGTCGGGCCGTCGATCGCCGAAAGGACCGCCAGATCCAGGTCGGACACCGTCAGGCCGGCCGTCAGGGTCCGGCTGCCGACCTGGACCCGGACGCCGCGCCGGTCGGCCGGGGTGGACCGCAGGGATGCTGCCAGCGACGGCAGATCAAGGTCGGCCGGCACCAGCAAGGTCCGGACATCGTCCAGCAGTCGTTCGGCCGGATCGGCATCCGGATCGTCCGGGCCGCCCCCGGTCGGCTCGACCGCGTACAGGACATGCTTGCTGCACGAGCCCTGGATCAGTTCGGCCAGCCGCCAGCGTTCCCGACGGTCCAGGGCACCGGCTGCTGCCTTCAGCGCGGGGTCGCGCAACGCCGCCGCCGGCTCGTAGAGGAAACGCGGTGTGAAGCACCGGATCCGCAGGCCGGCGGCTTGTATCAGGTCGTCGAGGTCGTCGGTGCTGAACGGCCGGTCGCGGGGGTTCAGCAGGACGTCCGCGACCTCCTCGTCATCGGCGCCGGCGACGTTTGCGAAGCCGGGGTTGCGGACCAGCCAGTTGGTCTTGGGCAGGCCCTGCACGAAGGTGCGGGCCAGGGCGACGCCGTCCGGGCGCTCGGCATCGACGCCCAACAGGCCGAGCGCCGCCTGGGCTTCGTAGACGCCGGTCCGGCCGAGTTCGCCATAGGCCATGATCCCGATGCCACCGCCGGGCGCGAGCGCATGCGACAGCGCCGCCAGGGCGGCCGACGGATCCGGCACGTGGTTCAGCACGCCGCAGAAGTCGATGTAGTCGTAGGTGCCGCCCGGCCGTTCGCCGAGCGCTTCGACCGGGCCGACCTCGAAGCTCGCCATGTCGAGGCCGAGGCTCTCGGCCCGGCTGCGCGCGATCGCGCATGACCGCTCGGACAGGTCGAGATAGTCGATCCTGCCGTCGAGCCCGAGGCGCTGCAGCCATCCGCCCAGCCCGACGACGGCATCGCCGGTTCCGCCGCCGGCGACCAGGATCCGCAACGGCCGGCCGTACGGCAGCACGCCACCGAAGACGTGATGGGCGATCGCCGGCAGGCAGCCTGGCAGGATCCACTCGAGCCGGTCCTGCCCGGCACCCGGATCGCGCCAGGGATACGGAAATCGCGTGTAGAACGTCGCGATCGGGTCGTCGGCGGCAGTCACGGACGGGTCGGCAGCGGCTTCAAGGCTGTCGGGCGGGGCGTCGCCGGCATCGTCAGCCGTCCATCTTCAAAGCGGCGATGAAGGCGGACTGCGGAATTTCGACCTGGCCGAACTGCCGCATCCGCTTCTTGCCTTCCTTCTGCTTCTCCAGAAGCTTCTTCTTGCGGGTGATGTCGCCGCCATAGCACTTGGCGGTGACGTCCTTGCGCAGCGCGCCGACGGTTTCGCGGGCGATCACCTTGCCGCCGATCGCCGCCTGGATGGCGATCTTGAACAGCTGCCGCGGGATCAGCTCCTTCAGCTTGGCGCACATCGTCCGGCCGCGCGGGTCGGCCTGGGCGCGGTGCACGATCATCGACAGCGCGTCGACCGGCTCCTGGTTGACCATGATGCTCAGCTTCACCAAGTCGCCCTCTCGATAGCTGTCGAGCTGGTAGTCGAAGCTGGCGTAGCCGCGGCTGATCGACTTCAGGCGGTCGTAGAAGTCGAACACCACCTCGTTCAGCGGCAGCCGGTAGACCACCATGGCGCGGCTGCCGGCATAGGTCAGGTCGAGCTGCTCGCCGCGTCGGTCGGTGCACAGGGTCAGCACCGGGCCGAGATATTCGTCGGGGACGAAGATCGTCGCCTTGATCCACGGCTCCTCGATCGATTGGATCTTCATGACGTCGGGCATGTCGGCCGGATTGTGCAGCTCCAGCAGCTTACCGTCGGTCAGGTGGATCTTGTAGATGACGCTCGGCGCCGTGGTGATCAGGTCCAGGTCGAATTCGCGCTCCAGGCGCTCCTGAATGATCTCCAGGTGCAGCAGGCCGAGGAAACCGCAGCGGAACCCGAAGCCGAGCGCTGCCGAGGTCTCCATCTCGTAGTGGAAGCTGGCGTCGTTCAGCCGCAGCTTTTCCAGGCTGTCGCGCAGATGCTCGAACTCGCCGGCGTCGGCCGGGAACAGGCCGCAGAACACCACCGAAACGCTCGGCTTGAAACCCGGCAGCGCCTTGGCGGCAGGCTTGCGCTCGTCGGTGATGGTGTCGCCGACCTGGGTGTCCGCGACGGTCTTGATGCCGGCGTTCAGGAACCCAACGTCGCCGGGGCCGAGGCTCTCGACCTCCAGGCCCTTGGGGGTCAGCACGCCGACGCGCTCGACCGGGTGCACCGCCCCGGTCTGCATCATCTTCACGCGCTGGCCCTTCTTCAGGACGCCGTCATGTACCCGCACCAGGCAGGTGACTCCGAGATAGGAGTCGTACCAGCTGTCGATCATCATCGCCTTGGTCGGCGCGTCGCGCTCGCCCTTCGGCGACGGCAGGCGCTTCACGATGGCTTCCAGCAGCGCCTCCATGCCGAGCCCGGTCTTGGCGGAGATCTCGATGGCGTCGGAGGCGTCGAGGCCGATCACGTCCTCGATCTGCTCCTTCACCCGCGCCGGATCCGCGGCCGGCAGGTCGATCTTGTTGAGGACCGGGATGATCTCGTGGTTGGCCTCGATCGCCTGATAGACGTTGGCGAGGGTCTGGGCCTCGACGCCCTGGCTGGCATCGACCACCAGGATCGAGCCCTCGCACGCCGCCAGTGACCGGCTGACTTCGTAGGCGAAGTCGACATGGCCCGGGGTGTCGATCAGGTTGAGGGTGTAGCGCTTGCCGTCATCGGCGTCGTAGATCAGCCGGACGGTCTGCGCCTTGATGGTGATGCCGCGCTCGCGCTCGATGTCCATCGAGTCGAGCACCTGCTCCTTCATCTCGCGATTGGTGAGACCGCCGCACATCTGGATCAGCCGATCCGCGAGGGTCGACTTGCCGTGGTCGATGTGGGCGATGATCGCGAAGTTGCGGATGTGCGTAAGGTCGGTCATAGGGCCGGGTTATGCCTGAAAAACGCGGCGTGGAACATAGTGTCCCGCGCCGCACCCGGCAGTGCTGGTCAAAGCGCCCCGGCACGGGCTACGCAACGGCCTCCACCGCCACGGTCGCAAGCGCGAAACCCTCGTCCTTCCAGCCCTCAATACCGCCGATCATCAGCTTCACCGGACGGCCGAGCCGGGCCAGCCGGACGGCCGCCTTGCAGGCGCCGTTGCAGTGCGGGCCGGCGCAGTAGACTACGAACAGGGTGTCGGCTGGCCAGGCTGCCAGCTTGCGCTCGATGATCTTGCCGTGCGGCAGGTTGACGGCGCCCGGCACGTGGCCGTCGCCGAACAGGGCCGGCGACCGGACGTCGAGCAGCACGAAGTCCACGGTGTCCGTGGCGAAGGCCTGCTGGACGTCCGAGCAGTCGGTTTCGAACGCCATCAGCGCCTCGAAATGCGCGAGCGCGGCGGCGGAGGGGGCGGCGGGGATCTGGGCGACGGTGCTGGCCATGATCGGGCTCCGGCAGGGTTGCGACTGGCTCGATCATCGGCGTGGCGACCGCATCTGGAAATCGGCACTTAAGCCGGGTATCGTGAAAATCATGCCAAATCATCCCGACCCGCGTACCGTCGCCGTGCTGGCCTATGACGGGCTCTGCACCTTCGAGTTCGGCCAGGTGGTCGAGGTGTTCGGCCTGCCGCGGCCGGAGATGGGGCCGGATTGGTACCGATTTCGGGTCTGCGCCGAGCGGCCGGGGCCGTTGCGCGCGGTCGGCGGCTTCCGGATCGAGGCCGACGGCGGGCTGGCCGAACTCGGGGCCGCGGCGACCATCGTGATCCCCGGCTGGCGCGGCATCGACGCGCCGGTGCCGGCCGACCTGGTCGAGGTGCTTCGGTCCGCGCACGCCGGCGGCAGCCGGCTGGTCTCGATCTGCTCCGGCGTGGCGGTGCTGGCGGCCACGGGGCTGCTGGACGCCAAGCGCTGCACCACCCACTGGCACTATGCGGCGCGGCTGGCGGCGCGGTTCCCGGCGGTGCAAGTGGATCCCGACGTGCTCTACACCGAGGCCGAGCGCGTGTTCACCTCGGCCGGCAGCGCCGCCGGGCTGGACCTCTGCGTCCATCTGGTGCGGCGTGACTTCGGGGCGCGCATCGCCAACGAGATCGGCCGACGGCTGGTCCTGCCGCCGCACCGCGAGGGCGGCCAGGCGCAGTTCATAGAACGGCCGGTCGCCGACCGCGAGAACGACCGCTTCGCGCATCTGTTCGACTGGGTCCGCGCGCGCCTCGGCGAGCGTATCAGCGTCGACCGGATGGCGGCCGAGGCGGCGATGAGCCGGCGCAGCTTCATCCGCCGATTCGAGGCGGCGACCGGCTCGCCGCCGGGGGAATGGCTGATCGGCGAGCGGGTCCGTCGCGCCGCCGAGTTGCTGGAGATCAGCGGCCTCGGCGTCGAACAGGTGGCGACCGACTGCGGCTTCGGCACCGCCGACGGCCTGCGCCACCACTTCCGCGCCCGGCTGCGGATCAGCCCGACGGCGTACCGTCGGCAGTTCGCCCGGGTGGCGGTCGGATAGGGAGGCGCCCGTCGCTCCGTGGGTTCCGGATGCGTTCCGCCCGCGGCGGCCCGCTCCGGAATGACGAACATGAAAAATAATCGTCATCCCGGAGCGACGCGCCGCCCTCGGCGCGGCGGATACGGAACCCACGGAGCGACGGGCGCGGGCGGTTCGCGCGCTACCCCCGCCCCTTCAGCTCCACCCCGTTACCCTCGGGGTCGCGCAGGTAGACCGACGGGCCGTCACCCTCGGCGCCGAAGCGGGTGGCCGGCGGATCGGCCTCGATGCCGTGGGCGGCGAAGTGCGCCACGATGGCGTCGGCGTCGAACGGCTCGACCTTGATCGCCACATGGTCGACGTTGCGGCCCGGCCCCGGCGGCGGCCCGCCGGCCGCCCCCAGCTTGCCGGTCATGTCGACCAGGTCGATCATCGAGCCGCCGGCGTCCAGGTGCCAGAGCCCCAGCGGCGCGTTGTGCTTGGCGACCGGGCAGCCGAGCACGTCGCGGTAGAAGCCGAGCATGGCGTCGATGTCGCGGGCGCGGATCACCACGTGGTCGACGCCGCCTAGGCGGTAGGGAAGGTCGGGCATGTCATGCTCCTTTGCGGGCCGTTCTCCTCAGGGGATCACCTTCATGTCGCGGAACTCCTGGAAGATCCGCGTGAACATCTCGTCGGTACGCAGGCAGTCGTGGAAGCCGTGCAGGCGCAGCTTCAGGGTGTCGGTCATGACGTCCCAGTCGGTGCCGAACACGTAGTCGGCGAACGGCCAGGCGGCGATCTGGTCGTAGGGGATGTGCTGCAGGCCGTGTTTCTCGACGATGCTGTCCCACAGCGGCGCCTTGTCGGCCATGAACTCGGTCAGGCGGATGGTCTGCAGGTCGCCGACTTCCATGTCGAAGAACTTCGCGAACTGGGGCCAGACGTTCTTCCAGCGGAAGAAGTCGCCGTTGGTGATGTTGAACACCTCGTTGCCGGCACGGTCGTCGGTGGCGCACCAGGTCATGGCGTTGGCCAGGTGCTGGTTGTCACAGACCTGGTACACCGCTTCGTAGGCGCCGGGCTTGCCGGGGAACCGCAGCGGCAGGCCCAGCTCCTTGGAGATCGTCGCGTAGACCGCGATGCAGGTCGTGATGTTCATCGGGTTGCCGAGCGCGAAGCCGCACACCGTCTGCGGCCGCAGCGCCGACCAGGTCCAGGTCTTGCCCTTCCGTGCGGCGTCCTTCTGGGCGGCCCGCAGCCACTGCTCCTGGTCCCAGTAGAAGTTCGGCAGCATGTGCGGCGGGTCTACCTCGCGGGCCGGCGTCTTGAACGGGCCCAGATGCGAGCCGTAGATCTTGTTGCCCTCGATCAACTGGACGTGGCGCAGCCCCTTGGAGGCCCGCTCGATCGGCTCGACCGCGTTCACCAGCATCGCCAGGTTCGGCGCGCCGTGGTCGGCCCAGACCGGCCGGGCCTGGAAGGCGGCGTAGAAGATGTGGGTGACGTCGGTGAGGCCGGCCAGCTTGGCCTCGGCGTCGGCGCGGTCCAGCAGGTCGACCGAGATGTAGGTCGCCGGACTTTCGAAATCCGGTGCCCGCCGGCTCAGCCCCACGATCTCCCAGTCGCCGAGCTTGCCCAGGTGTTCGATCAGCTTGCGGCCGATCACGCCGAGCGCGCCGACCACCACCGCCTTGTTCTTCGCCATGTCGTCCTCCGGTATCTGCGGGGCGCATCCTCGACGTTGCGCCGCCGCCGATCAATGCCCGCCAGGGAACGGCTGGCGTTCCCGCGCAGGCGGATGTTCTTTCTGCCCGGAAGTGCGCCGTATATTGTACGATAACGTGCCAACCGGGCGGGTCGCTTAGCGGTCCGCCCTTGTTTTTGGACGCGGTGTATGCTCCCGAAAAACCGGACCGAGGGACCTCCGTCATGACTGCTTTCCGCGTCGGCCTCAGCGCCGACTTCACCCGCGCCGACGGCAAGCCGACGTTCCCCAGCTACGACCTCTCGCCGCTGGGTGCCGAGGGCGTGGAACTGATCGAACTGCCGCGCGCCGCACTGCTGTCGGCCGGGCAGGTCGCCGGGGTCGATGCCGTCGTGTTGCTGGGCGAGCGGATGGCGGCGCACAGCTTTCCGGACGACGGCCGGCTGGCGTTGATCGCCCGCATGGGGGTCGGCTACGACACTATCGACACCGACGCCTGCACCGCCAACGACGTGGTGCTCACCATCACGCCCGATGCCGTCCGGCGGCCGATGGCGACCACCCAGGTCTGCCTCATCCTGGCGCTGACCCACAACCTGATGGCCAAGGATCGGATCGCCCGCACCGGTACCCTCGGCTGGCCGGCGCGGCTCGACTGGCACGGCATGGGGCTGGTCGGGCGCACCATCGGCTCGGTCGGGGTCGGCAACATCGGCGCCGAGATGTTCCGGCTGCTGAAGGCCTTCGACGTTCACATGATCGCTCACGACCCGTATGCCGACCCGGCCATCCTGGCGGAGCTGGGGGTCGAGGCGGTGTCGCTGCAGGCGGTGTTCGAGCGGAGCGACGTGGTCACCTTCAACTGCCCGCTGACCGACGAGACCCAGGGCATCGGCTCGGCCGCGATGATCGCCCGCATGCGGCCGACCAGCTATCTGGTGAACACCAGCCGCGGCCCGGTTGTCGACCAGAAGGCGCTGTACGCGGCCCTGGTCGAGCAGCGCATCGCCGGTGCCGGCATCGACGTGTTCGACCCCGAGCCACCGTCCGCGCATGAACCGATCCTGCGGCTCGACAATGTGATCACCGCGCCGCACTCGCTCGGCTGGACCGACCAGATCTTCGCCACCATGGGCGAGGTGAACCGCGGCGCCATACAGGCCGTCCGGACCGGCCGGGCGCCGGCGAACGTGGTCAATCGCGGCGTGCTCGAGCGTGCCGGCTTCAAGGCGAAACTGACGGCGCTCGGCGCGAAATGAGCGATCCGGCGACGCATCAGCCCGACGGTCGGCCGCGCGGCCGCGGGCTCGGGTTGCCGTTCCCGGGCGCGTCTGGCCCGACCAACACGATCGTCGACGTCGCCGGCGTCTCGGTCGGCGCCGTCACCTTGGTCCGCGGCGACGGCAGTCTGGTGGTGGGGCAGGGGCCGGTGCGTACCGGCGTCACCGCGATCCTGCCGCGCGGCCGGGGCGGTTTCGCCACACCGGTGTTCGCCGGCCTGCACAGCCTGAACGGCAACGGCGAGATGACCGGCAGTCACTGGATCGTCGAATCCGGGCGCTGCGAGGGGCCGGTGACGATCACCAACACCCATTCCGTCGGCCGGGCACACGCCGCCAGCGTGCGCTGGCTGGTCGAGCAGGCCGGCCCCGACGCGACCGATCCCAGTTGGAACCTTCCGGTCGCAGCCGAGACCTATGACGGCTACCTGAACGACATCAACGGCTTCCACGTCACCGAGGACGACGTGATCGCGGCCATCGACGGCGCCTCCACCGGCTTCCCGCCGCTCGGCAACCAGGGCGGCGGCACCGGCATGATCTGCTACCAGTTCAAGGGCGGCAACGGCAGCGCCTCGCGCCTCGCCGAGGCCGCCGGCCGGCGCTGGACGCTCGGCGTGTTCGTGCAGGCGAATTTCGGCCGCCGCCATCTGTTCGCGCCGTTCGGCGTGCCGGCCGGGCAACTGCTCGACGTGCCGCTGCCGGGGCCGATCGCACCGGCGGGCGGTGCCGAAGGCTCGATCATCGCGGTGGTGGCGACCGACGCGCCGTTGCTGCCGCACCAGTGCGCCCGCGTCGCGCGCCGGGTGTCGCTCGGCCTGGCCCGCACCGGCTCGATCGCCGCCAACGGCTCCGGCGACATCTTCCTGGCGTTCTCGACGGCCAATGCCACGGCCCTGGCCGCGCCGGCGACCGAGGCCGGCACCCTCGACTTCTTGCCCGACGCCGCCCTCGACCCGCTGTTCGAGGCAACCGTGCAGGCTACCGAGGAGGCGATCGTCGAGGCGTTGCTGGCGGCCGACACCATGACCGGCATCGACGGCCGCACGGTGCATGCCCTGCCGCCTGGCGCGCTGGTGGATGCGATGCGAAAGGCAGGGCGGATGTGAGAGCGCGCGGCGCTGGTGGACCGCGCCGGGAACTTCTCACGAATTTCAAAGGAATGGTGCCGCAGAAGGGACTCGAACCCCCGACCCTCGCATTACGAATGCGATGCTCTACCAGCTGAGCTACTGCGGCCCCGGAAATGAACGGGCCCTAGATACGGGTTGTGCGTTCTGGATGCAAGCTCGGCGCGCGCCCGCGAGAGTGCCGATGCGGTGGCGATCAGTTGATGGCCAGCGCGCCGATGCCGGGGAACACCGCGCCGAAGCGGCCACCCGCCGGGCCGTCGCCGTCGGACAGCAGCTTCTTCAACGGGTCGATGTCGCCGGATCGGTAGGCCTTCAGGGCGTCCTGGGTCGCCTTGACGCGAGCCAATCCGGCCTGCGCGGCCTCCAGGCGCTCGCGCGCCGCCGTCGACAGGCTGGTGCCGCCGGTTTCGACCCGGCGATAGTGCCCGGAAGACAGACCGGTGCGGGTCTGTTCGGCGTTCAGGCCGAACGAGCGGCCGTCGAGCCCGACCACGGCGGTGTCCTCGGCGCGCACGGTGCCGCCGCGGGCGACACCGATCTCGACCCCGAGTTGACGGTAAGAGGCGTAGGCGGCTTCGTCACCGGCGCCGCCCTCGGTATAGGCGACGTCGATCCCGACCACGCGGATCTGCACAAGCCGGTCCCCGGCCGCGCTGGCGCGGTCCAATGCCTCGGCCGCAGCCTGCAGGGCACGCTCGGCGGCGGCGTCGGCCTCGTCTGGTTTCTGCACCGCCCGGAACACAGTTTGCAACGCGTGGCGCAGCCGATCCATGAAGCTGATGTCGTCGCGTCCGTCGGGCTCGACTGTCAGGAACTGAGCGTCATTCGGGACGGCCTGGCGCAGCCCGCTGTTACCTGCCAGCGATGGGGTCGACGCAGGCACACCTACTCCGGCGGCACGAATGCCGCCAACTGACGGCGCCGACGCGGCACCTGAAAACTCGAGCGGAGCAAGCATTGCTCGGTCCTTTCTGGACGGTCGAGTCCTCTCCCCTGGACTCAGCCTACCCGGCCTTCTGAACCGGTTAGTTCAAATACTATCGAAAATATCCAATTGAGTCTTGACAAAAAAAGTCACTCGGCCGCGTCGGGGGCCTTCTGCGGGGGCTCGGGGATCGGGCGGACGGAGCCCGGCGTCTCCGAGGCCCGCGTCGCCGACGGCATCTCGACGATCTGCGCCACCGGTGCCGCCAGTTCGTCCTCGCTCAGCACGCTGACACGCGGCGGCGGGGCCCAGGCCACGGTGTCGAACGCCCCGCAATGCCCGCATACCGCCGACCATTCCGACGCGACCGCCCCGCATGTGCCGCAGGTCCAGGCCGGATCGGCCGGGGCCGTTGCCGCCCGTTCCAGCCACTGTCGGGCAGCGCGGCTGTCGCCGTGCTCGGCTTCCTCGAGCCGGGCCCGCAGGCGACAGGCCCGCGGCGTCAGCTCCAGGTCCGACAGCGCTTCGAGTTGCACCCGGGCCTCGCCCCAGAGCTCGGCGTCGAGTGCCGCCTCTGCGGTCGTCAGCCGGCTTTCGAGTGCGTCCGGTGCGCGGGCGGCCAACGCGTGCATGCGCTTGAACCGGTCGATCGGCGTGCCGCCCTCGGTCAGGACGTCATAGGTCCGGGCGAGGCCGGGATGGGCCGAACGCGCCCAGGCCTCCTCGATCAGGCGCTGGCCGCGCCTGGCCTTGCCGGTTCGCCCCAGCAGCGTCGCCTCGAGGACGACCGCCGGCACGAATCCGGGAACCGACTCGCGGGCCTTGCCGGCGTGCTCGAGGGCTTCCCCGGGCTTGCCGGCGAGCTCATCCTCGCGGGCCCGCTCGACCAGCAGCGCTGCCCGGTGCCGCAGGCCCTGGTCCTCTGGCACGATTCGGCGCTTGACCGCGTCGTACAGCGCCACCTGGGCGTCGAACCAGCGGCCGGCCCGAGCCCGGCCGTACAGCCGGGTGGTGGCAACCAGCGGCGCATCCGGGCGCAGGGCATGGGCCTCCTCGGCCAGTTCCAGCGCCCGGACCTCGTCGTCGCGACCGATCGCCTGGCGCAGCAGGCCGACCAGCCCCAGGAACCGGGTGTCCTCGTTGTCGCGCAGAGCGGCGAAATACTTCGCGGCGGCCGCGGTGTCGCCGCTGAGCGCGGCGGCCTGGGCCGACAGCAGCCGGGTCAGGGTCGGGTCGCGCAGCAGCCGGTCGGCGTCGCGGGCCTGTCGCCGGGCCTCCTCGGCGTCGCCGGCGGCCACTGCCGCCAGACCGAGGGTCAGGGCGCGGAACCCGGCCTCGCGGCGCTGGTCGGCGCGGCGCCGCATCGCCGCCCAGGGAGCGCCGAAGGCGTTGGCCAGCATCCGCACACCGATCGCCGCGAGCCAGATCAGCCCGGCAGTTACCAGCAGGAACAGTGCGAACGAGGTTTCCAGGCGCCAATCGAGCCAGTCGATCCGGATCTCGCCCGGATTGCGGACCAGCCAGATCGCGATGACGGTGAAGATCGCCAGGCGGATGAGGTAGAGGAATGAGCGCCGCACGGTCTCAGCCTCCCGCCACGTGGGCCAGCGCCGCGGCCTGCAGGGTCCGGACCGCGACGTCGACGGCGGCGCGGGCCTCGGCGTCGGCGAGCCAGCCGGCCGCCGCCTTGCCGGGATCGCCATCGATCTTCCTCACGGCGGTGATCGCGGCGGCGAGGTCGCCAGCGGCCAGCGCCGTCTCGGCCCGCACCAGCAGGGCGTCGAGCCCGTCGCCATCCGCGGCCCCGGTGCGCCGTATCGTGACCAGCGACGCCACCTGCTTCAGAGCCTGCCCGACGAAGCCTTCGCCGCTGCCGATAACGGATGCGTCGACGGCGGCAGCGGCGGTCGTGGCGAAGCGGTCGCGTAGCACCGCCAGCGACGGGACGCCGCCGGCGTGGCCGTCGAGGGTTTCGAGGGCCGCCGCGGTCGAGCCTTCGACCGGTGCCGCCGCGCGTAGCGCCTGCAGTTCGGTCCCGAAGCCACCGGACGTGGCGGCTACCGCGGCCAGCTGGTTTGCGGCCAGCAGGAAGGCGCCGGCCCGTTCGCGACCGCTGCGGGTGTTCTCCGCCGTCTTGGCAAGCTGTTCGACCTGCCCCTGGAGGTCGGCCAGTTGGGTTTCCATGCGGGCTTCCAGCCGGGCCTCAAGCGTGGAGACGGCGTCGGCGCTCTTGCGGGTCTCGCGGTCGAGACCGACGGTCAGGGTGGCGAGGCTTTCGGTCAGCTTGGCGAGTCCGCCGGCCAGGGTGTCGAGGCGAGCCCGCAGGTCGCTGATTTCCTCTGGCTTCACGGCGGGCTCCGCCGGCGCGGTCTGCACGGTCTTCTGCAGCGAATCCATGCGGTCGGTCAGGCCCTGCAACCGCTCCGAAAGCTGCGCGGCCATCGGGCCGAGTCCTTCGCCGCCGCCGCTGGCACCCAGCCCTTCGCGGACGATCGCGACCTCGTCGGTCACGGCGGTCAGGGTCTGGCTCATGTCGTCGACCCGGTTCTGCAACTGCGCGACCGCCTCTGCGTCGGCCTTCGCCGGTTCCGGCGGTCGGTTCGCAATTGCGGTCAGACGCTGCTCGAGCGCATTCACCCGATCCACGAGGCGATCGACGTCGCCGGCCAGCGCCGGGTCGGCGACGGTGGCGGGCGGCGTCGGGGCCGAAACCGGCGCCGCCACGGCCGACGGCTTGGCCATCGGCTGCTGAGGAGCGGCGGGCTTCTCAGCGACGACCGGCTTCTGGGCGACCGGCTCCGGGGCCTTGGCCGGCGGGGCGGGCGTCGCGGCTTCCGGCGCCGACGCGGTCTTGACCGCCGGCAGCGAGATTCCGAACTGCCGGGCGAACGGCTCGACCTCGCCGCGCCACTCGGGATAGGTCGCGTAGCCGCCGCCGATCACCAGGGCCAGCAGGATCACCAGGATCAGGGTGCGCCGCAGGGTGCCGGACCGGGCGTCCGGCGCGGGCGCTTGCTTTGCCGTCGGCGCATCGTCACCGGAGCGGGCTTCGCGCGGTCGGGCACGGTCGTCCGCTCCGGCGGGCTTCGCCGCCCGCGGCGACACGGGGTCCGGCCTGGCGTCGGTGCTGGCCAGTCTGTCCCGGCCGATATCGCCGGCGATGGTGCCGTCGGTCGCGCCGTCCACTGACGGCTTGGCGGTATCCGCCAGCTGAACCTGCTCGGCCTCGATCAGGTCCGTGGCCTCGGTCGGGGAGGCGGTGTCGCCCTTGGGCGTCTCGGCCATCACAAGCTCCTGTCAGTCCGGGTCGGACGAAATGGCATCGTCCAGGGTCGCCAGCAAGTCGCCGCTTGTCGGGCGCCGGGCGATCCGGATCGTCGCCCAGGGCAGTGGCCGAGCCGCATCGGCGACCGCGGCCGAAAGGCAGTAGGCGGTCATGCCCGCCGTCCTTCGCGCCAGTCCGGCGGCACTCACGAGACTAGCAAAGCGCTCGGCGCTGCGTGGAGAGAAAAACAGGACGCCATCCGCCGTGCCGTCGGACATCGCCTCCACCGCTTCGGCCGGCAGCTCGCTCGCCGCTGTTGCCCGGTATCCGATCACGCGCTCGACCTCGAAACCATGCCTGCCCAACTCCGTCGCCAGATCGACCCGTATTTCGTCGCCGCTGACCCACAGTAGCGCGCCGGCTCCGGGGCGCACCTTGTTCCGGATCAATTCGGCAAGAGCAAGGCCGGTTCCCTCGGCCGCGCTGACGGCCGCGAAGCCGTGGTGTCGAAGCCGTTCGGCGGTCGCTTCGCCGACTGCGAAGACCGGTAGCGCCCGGCGAGGCATCGCGGCGGCGAGCGCGTCGGCGCCGTTGCCGCTGGTGACCGTGGCGGCCTGAAACCGTCCGGCATCGGCCAGGGACACCCCGGTCGGGACGATGACGAGCATCGGCGCGATCAGCGCCTGGATCCCCCGCCGGGCGAGTTCCCTGGCCAGGGATACGGCCTCGGCCTCCGGGCGCGTGACCAGGACCCGGCGGGCCATCGCCGGTCAGCGGGCCAGGAAGTCGCGGCCGCAGCGCGCCAGGATCGCCTCGCCGACGGCGCGGCCCAGCGCTTCCGGGTCGCCGGCGGCCCCGCTCTCGGCGCCGCCATGACTTTGGCTGCCGTCGAGCGACAGCACCATCCCGGTCAGGCTGAGGCGGTCGCCGTCGAGCGTGGCATGGCCGGCGATCGGGGTCCGGCAGGAGCCGTCGAGGGTGGCCAGCATGGCGCGCTCGGCGGTCACGCGGGCCCGGCTCGGGGTATCGTCGAGGGTGGTGAGCCAGCGCCGGATATCGGCGTCGCGCGACGAGCCGGAACCGTCCCGGGTCTGCACGCCGATGGCGCCCTGGGCGACCGCCGGCAGCATCTCGTCGACCCCGAGGATCCGGGTCGCCCGGTCGATCAGGCCGAGCCGGCTGAGCCCGGCGGCGGCCAGGAAGGTCGCCGCGACCTCGCCCTCGGCGATCTTGCGCAGCCGGGTGTCGACGTTGCCGCGGAACAGCACGACTTCCAGGTCCGGACGGCGATTCAGCACCTGGGCGGCGCGCCGCACCGAGGCGGTGCCGATCCTGGCACCCTGCGGCAGGTCCTCGACCCGGTCGGCGACCGGCGAAAGCCAGGCGTCGCGCGGATCCTCCCGCGGCAGCACGGCGGCGAGCACGGTCGCCGGGGCGATCGCGGTCTCCATGTCCTTCATGGAATGCACGGCCGCATCGATCCGGCCTTCGACCAGGGCCTGCTCGATCTCCTTGATGAACAGGCCCTTGCCGCCGATATCGGCGAGCGACCGGTCGCGCACGGCGTCACCGGTGGTGCGGATCTCCCGGATGGCGATGGCGCCGTCCGCGGCCAGTTCCGGCCAGGCGGCGATCAGCCGGTCCCGGACCTCATGGGTCTGCCGCAAGGCCAGCGGCGAACCGCGGGAGCCGAGGACCAGCCTGGGTGTGTTGCTTGCGCTCATGCCCGCATCGTGTAGACGGAAGCGGCACGAACGAAAAGGGGGTGCCGTTGCGCGGCCTGTCTGACACCGGTCCGGTCCTGGGTATCGAGACCAGCTGCGACGAGACCGCGGCGGCCGTCGTCACGGCCGATCGGCGCATCCTGTCGAGCATCGTGTTGTCCCAGATCGACGAGCACCGTCTCTACGGAGGCGTGGTGCCGGAGATCGCGGCGCGGGCCCATCTCGACCACCTGGACGCGGTGATCGCCGAGGCGATGCGCGAGGCCGGGATCGGATTCGGCGAGCTTGCGGCGGTGGCGGCGACCGGCGGACCCGGCCTGATCGGCGGCGTGCTGGTCGGCGCCACCACGGCCAAAGCGATCGCCCTGGTGCACGACCTGCCGTTCCTCGGCATCAACCACCTGGAGGGCCACGCCCTGACGGCGCGGCTGACCGACGGCATCGACTACCCGTACCTGCTGCTGCTGGTGTCGGGCGGCCATTGCCAACTGCTGGCGGTCGAGGGGGTCGGCCGCTACCGGCGGCTCGGCACCACCATCGACGATGCCGCCGGTGAAGCCTTCGACAAGACCGCCAAGCTGCTCGGCCTCGGCTATCCGGGCGGCCCGGCGGTCGAGCGGGCGGCCGCGGCCGGCGACCCGGCGCGCTTCGACCTGCCGCGGCCGATGCTCGGCCGGCCGGGTTGCGATTTCTCTTTCTCCGGGCTGAAGACCGCGGTGCGCCGTCGGGCCGAGGAACTGGGCGACGGCCTCGACGACCGGGCGCGGGCCGACCTCGCGGCCGGGTTCCAGGCGGCGGTGGCGGCCTCGCTGGTCGATCGGGCGGGCCACGCCATCGCGATGTTCGGGGATCGATACGGCGGCGGACGGGCATTCGTGGTCGCCGGCGGCGTGGCCGCCAACAGGACGCTGCGGGCCGCGCTGGACGGCCTCGCCGAACGCCATGGCATGCCGTTCGTCGCCCCACCGCTGGCGCTCTGCACCGACAACGCCGCGATGATCGCCTGGGCCGGCCAGGAGCGGCTGGCCCTCGGTCTGGTAGACGGCCTCGACTTCCGGCCGCGACCGCGCTGGCCGCTCGACCCGGATGCGGCACCGTCGATCGGCGCCGGGGCGGCCAAGGCATGACCGGGCAATCGGACGTGTCGGTGCTCGGCGGCGGTGCCTGGGGCAGCGCACTGGCGGTCCTGGCGAAGCGCGCCGGGCGCTCGCCGGTGCTGTGGGCGCGGCATCCGGAACGGGTCGCGCTTACCGATCCGGATATTCCGGTGACCGGCGATCTGGCGGCGGCGTTGGCGCCGATCGTCCTGCTGGCGGTCCCGGCGGCGGCGCTGCGGTCGGTGGCCGCCGACTGGCGCGCGGCCGGCGGTGCCGGCATCCGGGTCGTCTGCGCCAAGGGCTTCGACCCCGGCACCGGCCGGCTGCTGTCCGACGTGCTGGCCATGGATGCGCCGGACGACCCGGTCGCGGTGCTGTCCGGGCCGACCTTCGCGGCCGAGGCGGTGCGAGGGGCGCCGACCGCGGCGACCGTGGCGTCGACCGACATCGCGGTTGCGGCCGGCGTTGTGGCGATGCTCGGCTCGCCGACCTTCCGGCTGTACACGTCGCCCGACCTGATCGGGGTCGAGGCTGCGGGCGCCTACAAGAACGTGCTGGCGATCGCCTGCGGAATCGCCGACGGCATGGCGGCCGGCGACAATGCCCGTGCCGCGCTGATCACCCGGGGATTGGCCGAGCTGGCGCGGCTGGTGGCGGCGCTCGGCGGCCGGCCGGAGACGGTGATGGGGCTGTCCGGCCTCGGCGATGTGGTGCTGACCTGCACCAGCGGGCAGTCGCGCAACTACAGCTTCGGCCGGCGGCTCGGCGAAGGGGCGGCCCATGACGCGGCGATGGCGGCCAGCAAGGGCGTGGTCGAGGGCGCGGCGACCGCGGCCAGCCTGCTGGCGCTCGGCCGGTGGCTCGGCCTCGACCTGCCGGTGACCGAGGCGGTGGACGCGGTGCTCAACCGCGGCGCCGACCTGCGGGCGACTGCGATGGCGCTGATGGCCCGCCCGTCGCGCGGCGCCGAGACCGCCTGAGCCTGGCCGCGGCGCTTCCGCCGCCGCACCTGATCGGCTAGCGTTCGGCCCGACCAGAACCGAGAACCCGGGGACCGCGATGCTCTATGCGATCTACTGTATCGACAAGCCGAATTCGATGGACCTGCGCATGGCGCACCGCCCCGCGCATGTCGATTATCTGAAGTCCCGGGAGGATCAGATCCTGGTCGGCGGTGCCCAGCTCGGCGAGGACGGCGAGGCCATGCTCGGCTCGGTGCTGATCATCGACGCGCCCGATGCGGCGGCGGCCCAGGCGTTCGCCGACGCCGACCCGTTCGCCAAGGCGGGCCTGTTCGAGAGCGTGCGGATCACCCGCTGGCGCAAGGCGTTCTTCAACCCGGCCGTGGCCGGCTGACGCGGGAGGACAGGATGGCGTACTGGCTTTTCAAGTCGGAGCCGGGGGCGTGGTCGTGGGACGACCAGGTCGCCAAGGGCGGGGTTGGCGAGGGCTGGAACGGCGTTCGCAACTACCAGGCCGCCAACAACATGAAGGCCATGGCGGTCGGCGATCGGGGATTCTTCTATCACTCGGTCGACGAGAAGCGGATCGTCGGCATCGTCGAGGTGATCGAGACCTACCACCCCGATCCGACCGACGAATCCGGACGCTTCGGCATGGTGACGATCAAGGCGATAAAGCCGGTCGCGAAGCCGGTGACCCTGGCCGACATCAAGGCCGAGCCGCGGCTCGAAGGCTTCGCGCTGGTGCGCCAGTCGCGGCTGTCGGTGGTGCCGGTCACCGACGAACAGTGGGCGCTGCTGTGCGCGATGGCGGAGACGGAGGCGTAGGCGTAGGCTTCGCTCGGGCGGCGGTTTCGAAGCGGATCTCGAATTCGTGACCCTCTCCTGCCAGATAGGTCCAGACCAAGACGGCGCTCGCGACCAGCAGTGGCCATTTCAGAAGCGGGTGCCGAGGTGCGAACAGCTCACTTCCGGCCGGCCAGAGCGCCGTCCCGGCGATCAGGACCGTGTTGGCTATTGCGCCACGGGCAATCCGGTCCCGGCCGCCCCTCATCTCGACCTCTCTGAGAATCTCCGGTTCGTTGAGGTGCAGCCAGATACGACCCTTGTGGCCGCGACCGCTGTCGCTGGCGAAATGGATGCCTTCGCATGATGGCTCGCCGGCGACCGGCGAGATCCGCTGGCGTTGACGGATCGCGGTAGGCTGATCGCCGGCGATATCCGGTTTGCGACGCCCGGTGGTTCTGGATCCATTCCCGGCACCGCCGTTTGCCCTTGACCGGCCCGCACCCCACACCTAAAGCGGGTCCGAGCCCGTCGCCTGGACGAACTGTCCGGACGGCGGGCCGGGAGATCCCAATGTCCAGTGCCTCCACCGTGCGCGGCGGTGGCGCGGGTAGCGTCCTCGGGGACGAGATCCGCGCCATGATCGCGTTGTCGATCCCCATCGCCCTGACGCAGATCGCGCAGATGGCGCTGCACACCACCGACGTGGTGATGACCGGCCGTCTCGGCCCGCACGCGCTGGCTGCCGGGCAACTCGGCCACAACATGTTCTTTCCGGTGTTCATCACCACCATCGGGGTGCTGTTCGCGACCTCGGCGATGTTCGCGCAGGAGCTCGGGGCGCGTCGCTACAAGGGGGTGCGGCGCACGGTCCGGCAGGGGTTCTGGGTCATCGCCGTCATGACCCTGCCGGCGTGGTTGATCTTCTGGCATGCCGAGGCGGTGCTGGTGCACGTGCTGGGCCAGGATCCGGCGCTGGCGCCGCGGTCGGCGGAGTACGCCTTCGGCGCCATGTGGGGCTTTCCGTTCATGGCCGGGTTCAGCCTGCTGCGCAATTTCATCGCCGCGCATGCGCGGCCGCGCGCGGCGCTTTGGATCCTGGTGGCCGGGATCGCCGTCAACGCGTTCGCCGACTGGGTGCTGATGTTCGGCAAGTTCGGCCTGCCGCGCATGGAGCTGTTCGGCCTCGGCCTTGCCACCACCTTGGTGCAGGCTGTCATGTTCTTCGCGCTCCTGGCCGTGGTGCTGACCGACCGGCGCTGGCGGCGTTATCACATCCTGGTGCGGTTCTGGCGGCCGGACTGGCCGCGGTTCCGCGAGGTCTGGGCGGTCGGGCTGCCGATCGGCTTCACCAAGCTCGCCGAGGCCGGGCTGTTCGCCGCCTCGGGCTTCATGGTCGGGCTGATCGGCGTCGACGCGCTGGCCGGCCACGCGGTTGCCCTGCAGTACTCGGCGATCGCCTTCATGGTTCCGTTCGGGATCGCCCAGGCGGCGACCGTGCGGGTCGGACTGGCGATCGGCCGCGGCGACCCGGACGGTGCGCGCCGCGCCGGCCGGGTGGCGATGGTCGTCGGGCTGCTGGTGGTGATCCCGCTGGCGCTGCTGTTCGTGACCGCCGGGCGGACCCTGGCCGGGCTGTTCCTGTCGGCCGGCGACGGCCACGGCGAGGCGGCGGTCGGCTACGCGGTCTCGTTCCTGGCGATGGCCGGCGTGTTCCAGCTGGCCGACGGCGGCCAGGCGGTCACCGCCGGCGTGCTGCGCGGCTACAAGGACACCCGGGTGCCGATGGTGATCGCGCTGATCGGCTATTGGGCGGTCGGCATCGGGGCCGCCGTGCTGCTGGCGTTCGGGCTCGGCTTCGGCGGCATCGGCGTGTGGGGCGGCCTGGCACTCGGGCTGGCCGTCGTATGGGTGGCGCTGGTCCTGCGGTTCCGCGCTGTGACGCGAACGGTGACGATGCGCCAACGGGTCGCTCCGTAGGCCGTCACCCGGACGGCGAGGAACAGCCGGACCCGGCGCCGCCGGTGGCCGTCTTACCCCAGGGGCGAGTCCGACAGCGACGGCAGGGCCACGCCGACGGAGTCCGCGACCTGGCGGATGTCGTCGACGACGTTCGCCGGCAGCGGGATGCCGGTTCGCAGGTGCTTCTCACGGTTGCGCAGTTCCGGCTCTCCCGGCATCAGAATCTCGGGCACGCCCTCGGCCAGGGGAGCGGCCTTCAACAAGTCGATGAAACCGTCCATCCGCGCGGCGAACTGGTCGGCGGCCATGAAGGCGGCGACATCGATCGCCATAGTGAACTGGCCATTGTTCTGCGGCTTCTCGAACTCGGCATACAGGTTGTTGACCAGCCCTGCATAGGCAGCCCCGGACAGCACGCCGGCCAGGATGTCGACGAGGATGGCGATCGCCGAGCCCTTGGCGCCTGCGAAGGGCAGGACCACGCCGGCCTCCGCCGCCGCGGAATCCGTCGTCGGGCGCCCGTCGGCGTCGAGTGCCCAGCCTTCTGGAATCGGGTCCCCGCGCTTCGCCGCCTCGACGATCTTGCCTCGGGCAACTACCGACGAAGACATATCGACGACGATGGACGGATGCCTACCTGCCGGCACCGAGACCGAGATCGGGTTGGTGCCCAGCGCCCGCCCCTTGCTGCCCCAGACTGCCATCGAAATCGGTGAATTGCTGGCGCTGACGCCAACCAGACCCTGGTCCGACGCCTGGGTGACGTAGAAGGAGCCGGGGCCGTTGTGGTTGCTGTTGCGGACCGAGGCGATGCCGACGCCACTCTCGCGGGCGATCCGGATCGCTTCCTTCATGGCGGCGTCTCCAGCAACCGCCCCCATGCCGTTGTCGCCGTCGACCCGAGCGACCGTTGCGGTGTCGCGCTCGATTACGATCTTCGGAGACTTGTTAACAACGCCGCAGGCGAGCCGCTCGGTGTAGATCGGGATACGGGTGACGCCATGGGCACCGTGGCCGCGAAGATCGGCGTGCACCAGGTTGTCGGCCACCAACGCCGCTGCGTCGGGCTGCAGACCGAAGCGTTGGAAGATCTCGGCTGTGTGGGCCATCAGCGCTGCGGAGTCGCAGTAGAACACGCTTCCCTTCGCTTCAACCGCGCGTTCCCTCGTCATTGCAGTCTCCCGATCTGTTGGCGGCATCCCATGAGGAAATCGGACGTCGCAGCCTGCCAATAAGTCAGAATAGTTTTCCAGTGGTAAAAAATTGTCAACAATCTGATAGAAATTGGCAGCGAGATGAATTGACAATCCGACAAACTGATTGATAGCCTCGACAAATCGGCCATGGAATGTCGGCGAATGAGGTTTCACGAAGGTGGTTGCATCTACTGGAATGGTCGCTGGGAACCCCGTCCCCGTGTCGGATAGTCCGGCGGGAGAGGAACAGGTGCACGGGACCGCGACCGTTGGCCGTCCGCCGATGGTCCTGGTGCGCGAGCGGATCGAGCACATGATCCTGAGCGGCGAGTTGAAGGCCGGCGATCACCTGAACGAATACGCGCTGGCCTCCGAGCTTCACGTCAGCCGCGGCCCGGTCAGGGAGGCAACCCGTATCCTGGCGGAAGCCGGGTTGTTGACGATCATCCGCAACCGCGGTGCGTTCGTGCGCGAGATCAGCCTCGAAGAAGTTCTCCATGTCTATGACATCCGCGCCGGGTTGGCGCGCGTCGCCGGCCGGCTGGCCGCACTTCGCGCGACCCCGGAAGGGGTGAGCGAGCTGCAGGCGCTGTGGGAGGCCATGGAGTCGGCAAGGATCAGCCGCGATTCCGATCGCTACTACGACATCAACCGATCGTTTCATGCCCGCATCGTCGAGATGACCGGCAATCCCAAGCTGATCGACTTCCATGAGACGACGGAGCGCGAGGTGTTCCTGTTTCTGCGGCGAGGCGTGACCGGCCCGACGCGGATCGACACGTCGAACCGACAGCACAAGGAAATGCTCGATGCCATCGCGATCGGCGACGAACTCGCGTCGGCGCGGGCGTTCGAGGCACATGTGGTGGCGGGCAAGCAGCGGATGCTCGACACGTTGGTAAGCAGCAAGTCCGGATGAGCCCAAGCCCGACACAATGCCGGGCCGCAGAAAAACGGGACGAACGGGAGGAGGAAACGCTTGAAGGAGTCTGAAGCCTAGTTTGACGATTCGACGGCCCGCCGATCCGGCATTGGCTGTCGGCGTCGACGAAATCCCACGGAGACTTCGAGAGACGATGACGCGGAAGGCAGATGCCCTTTCACGCACTGGGATGATTGTGCCTGCGCTGCGCGGACGGCCGGAAATGGCGACCAAGTCGTGCGGTAGATGAATCTAGGTAGGGAGAAATACGCCATGAGACGTTCTAAGATTACGACCCTTTTCGCGGCGGCCACGGCCCTGTTGTTCGCCGGGCCGGCGGTCGCCTGGGAGCCGACGCAGCCGATCAAGATCTATGTCGGCTTCTCGCCGGGCGGCGGCACGGACATCGTCGCACGGACGCTGGTCGCGGCGAGCCAGGAGTTCTTCCCGGTGCCGCTGGTCGTGGTGAACAAGCCCGGCGCGGGCGGCACCATCGCCGCCGACTTCGTCTCCAAGCAGGACGGCGACGGCTACTCGCTGCTCGTCGCCGGTGGCAGCGAAAGCACCTCGGTGCCGAACCACCGCGAAGTCTCCTACAGCCTGGATGATTTCCGTCCCGTCCTGCGGAACATTCGGGCGCGGATCATCCTGGTCAGCAAGACCGGTAGCGGCATCGACTCGATCGACGACCTGATCCGGAAGGCGAAGGCCGAGCCGGGCAAACTCGCCTATTCGTCCTCGGGTGCCGGATCGCTCTACCATTCGACGATGCTGCTTTTCGACAAGGCGGCGGGCATCGACATGAAGCACGTGCCCTACAAGGGCGGTGCGCCGGCAATGGCGGCGCTTCTCGGCGGCCATGTCGAAATCACCATGGCGGCCCCCGAGGAAGCCCAGGCGCAGTACGCGGCGGGAGAGATCAAGTTGCTGGCCCTGACCTCCGACGAGCGCACCGATCTGTTCCCGGACGTGCCGACGCTGATGGAACTGGGCCACGACGTCTACCTGGAGAACCAGAAGGGCATCGTCGGCCCCGCCTCGATGCCGGATGACGTCTATCAGTATCTGCACGACACCTTCAAGAAAGGCATGGATACCGATGTCTGGAAGAAGATGGCCGCCAAGCTGAAGCTCGAGACGTCCTACATGGACGGCCCCACCTTCAAGGCGGCGATGACCAAGATGTCGAAGACTATCGGCGAAGCCGTTTCAGGCCTGTAAGCCTTTCGGGTCTGTAAAACACACGGGGAGAAGGGTGCGAGGATGACCACCGATCGAATTTTTGGAACGGTGTCAGCCGTGCTCGCCCTTCTCTTCGTTTTTTTGGCAGTGCCGTCAATCACGGGGGATTGGCAGCAAGGCCAGGAGGCACGGTACTTTACCGTAGGGCCGAGAATGTTCCCGTATATTGCAGGAATTCTCGTCGCCTTCTTCGCTATTCTGATCGTGATCAAACCCGATGGCGACCACAAGATCGGCAACCTGCGCGACCCTGGGGCCGCGCGCAACGTCGCGGTATCGATCGGGCTCGCGGCCGTCTACGTGGCGCTGCTGGAGCCGCTCGGCTTCATCGTCGCCAGTACGCTGGCGCTGTTCGCTTTCTTCGTCGGATTTCACGAGCGCCGATGGCTCCTGATCGTTCCCATCTCGCTGATCATCCCGGTGGCGATCGCCGCCATGTTCTCCACGTTCTTCCGCGTCACGTTGCCGCCCGGCATCTTCGCGTTGCCATTCTGAGGCCGGATCATGGACATTTTTCTCAGTAGCGCGACCGAAGTCCTCGCGCCCACCAACATCCTGATCCTGCTGGCAGCGACGTTCCTGGGGATCATCATCGGCGCCATCCCCGGCCTTACGGTGACGATGTCCGTGGCCCTGGCGGTGCCGCTGACGCTATGGATGGATACCACGCCGGCGATGATGCTGCTGCTCGGCCTCTACGGGTCGGGGATCTACGGCGGCAGCATATCCGCCTGCCTGTTGAACGCCCCCGGCACGCCGGCTTCGGCGGCGACCGCGCTCGACGGCTATGAGCTCGGCAAGCAGGGCAAGGCGTTGAAGGCCTTGAAGGTCGCCTTGTGGGCTTCGGTCTACGGCGGACTGTTCTCGATCGTTCTGCTGGTGCTGATCGCGCCGCAGCTCGCCCAGGTCGCGTTGAAGTTCGGCCCCGCCGAAATCGCGTGCCTGCTGGTCTTCGCGCTGACCGTGGTCGCCGTGTTGTCGGGCGAGTCCATCCTGAAGGGGTTGTTCGCAGCAGCGCTCGGGATGTCGCTCGCCACCATCGGCGCCGATCCGATGCTGATGATCCCGCGTTTCACGTTCGGCTTCGACGAGTTGTTCGACGGACTCGCCTATATCCCGATGCTGATCGGGCTGTTCGCCATCGCCGAGATGTTCGCGCAATCCGAGCAGTCCTTCCGGATCGGCGCCACGATCCTCGACATCAAGAAGGGCGAGAAGGATGCCAACCGGATCGATGCCGAGGATATCCGGCGCTGCGCGATCCCGGTAATCCGCTCCGGCTTTCTCGGCGCGTTCATCGGCATGTTGCCCGGCCTCGGGGCTGCCGTCGCTTCGTTCGTCGGCTATGCCGAGACGAAGCGCGCCTCCAAGAATCCCGAACGTTTCGGCAAGGGGGCGATCGAAGGGGTGGCGGCCTCGGAATCCGCCAACAACGCGGTTACCGGGTCTGCGATGATCCCGATGCTTGCGCTTGCTATTCCCGGCGACCCGCCGACCGCGATCCTGCTGAGCGCGCTGATGATCCAGGGGGTCACGGTCGGGCCGCTGATCTTCACCACCAACCCGGACGTCGTTTACACGATCTACATCACGCTGTTCCTGTCGCTTGTCGCCACCGCCGCGGTGGCCGCCATCTTCATGCGGCCGATCGCGCAGGTGCTGCGGGTCCCCAAGGTGTTCCTCTACCCGATCATTCTGTCGATGTGCGTCGCCGGCAGCTACGCGATCCGCTTCAACGTGTTCGACGTCTTCGTGATGCTTGGCGCCGGTGTGCTCGGCTATGTCATGCGGCTGTTTGGCGTTCCCGTGGCGCCGCTGCTGATCGCGTTCATCCTCACGCCGCCCTTCGAGGAAGCGTTGCGTCAGGCGCTTATCCGCTCGGAGGGCAGCCTGATGATCTTCATCGAGCACCCGATCGCCCTGTTCTTTCTCGTCCTGGCGGCATCGGCCGTCGCGTTCACCGTCTGGCGTGGGCGGCGGGGGACGGCGCGGGTCGCCGACGGCGATTGAGTTTCCATCCAACAAGACGACCCAGAGGATCATTGTGACAGTCAGCAGTTCTGAGACCGAGGTCGGTTTCGTCGGCCTCGGCGTGATGGGCAAGTCGATGGCCCGCAACCTGCTCGCCGCCGGCTTCCCGCTCACCGTCCACAACCGGTCGAGGGGCAAGGTGGACGAACTGGTGGCCGCGGGCGCAAGGGACGGCGGTTCGCCGGCGGGCGTGGCCGGAGCGGTGGAGGTCGTGTTCCTCTGCCTGCCGGACACGCCGGACGTGGACCTCATCCTGTTCGGCGAGGGCGGCGTGGCCGAGGGCATCCGCGCGGGGTCGGTGGTGATCGACTGTTCGACGATTTCCGCGACCGAGACCCAGGCATTCGCGGCGCGTCTGGCAGAACTGGGCGTCGCGATGATCGACAGCCCGGTCAGCGGCGGCCCGGCGGGAGCGGCAAAGGGGACGCTGTCCTGCATGCTCGGCGGCGATGCGGACGTGATCGCCCGGGTTCAGCCCATGCTGGATGCTATCGGCGAGAAGTTCGTCCATGTCGGTCCCTGTGGCGCCGGCCAACTCGTCAAGTCGTGCAATCAGCTCGTGATCTCGTCGACACTGATGGGGGTGTCGGAAGCGGTTGCGCTGTGCCGCAAGCTGGATGTCGACCCGAATGCCATGCGGGACGCCTTGTTGGGCGGATCCGCCAACAGTTTCGTGCTGCAGAACCATGCCAAGCGTCTGATCGACGGTACCCTCGACCCTGGCTTCAGGGCGGAACTGATGCTCAAGGACATGAAGCTGGCGGTGAATACCGGGCGCGATGCCGGCGCCTTCATGCCTGCGACCGCCTTGGCGGCGCAGTTGCTGACCGCGCTCTGCCAGACCGGGCGAAACGGCCTCGACAGCGCTGCCCTGGGCCTGCTGATCCAGGACCTGTCCGGTTGTGAATAATCCCGGGCGAGGGGGGCCGGATCGGCCGCTCGCTCTCCTTCCTACCCGTTCAAATGTGGTTGCTGACCAGAAGGAACAGTCATGCCTGTGATCGAGAACGCGATGAAGAAGAAGCTTGAGGCCGGAGGGAACGTGTTCTCTTTCAACCTCGTGGTTTCGCGCTATCCGGCGGCACCCTGGATCGGCAAGGAATGCGGTTTCGACTGGCTTTTCATCGACACCGAGCACAATTCCATGGACCTCGATACCGTATCGGCGTTGTGCCTCGGTGCCCTTCCGCTGGGGATTACACCGATCGTGCGGGTTGCCGGGCATGAGCATTTCCATGCCACCCGCGCCCTCGATGCCGGTGCCATGGGGGTCGTCGTACCGCACGTCGATACCGCCGAGCAGGCCCGCCGCGTCGTTCAGAACTGCAAGTTCCCGCCGGCTGGGGAGCGGTCGCTGACCGCACCGGTCCCGCAACTCGGTTTCGAGGCGATGCCGGCGGCCGAGGCGCTGCCCCTGCTCAACGACACGACATTCATCATCGTCATGGTCGAGTCGGAGACCGGGGTGGCCAACGCCGAGGAGATCGCCGCGGTGGACGGCGTCGACTGCATCCTGATCGGCTCGAACGATCTGGCCGCCTCGATGGGGATCCCGGGTCAACTCGGACACGATCGCGTGGTCGCCGCCTATGAGGCCGTCATCGCCGCTTGCGAGAAGCACGGCAAGTATCCCGGTATGGGCGGCATCTACGACCACGCGCTGATGGAGCGATATATCTCGATGGGCGCGCGCGTCTGTCAGGGCGCCGGGGACACCGCGCTGATGATCAGCGCCGGCAAAGAGCGCATTAAGTTTCTGCAATCGCTGAAGCGGGCGTAGCGGCAGGCCGTTGTCTCGGCATCGACCTGGGCGATCCGTGCGGCTCCCTCCCGGCCGGGACGGGAGTCCGCCGGGCCAGGCTTGTCACTGGCTCACCTTTTCGATCCGCCAGCGCGAGTGCGCGTCGTCGACGCTATCCCAGGCCTTCTGCTGCCACGCCGCCTTGGCCGCCTCGTAGGTCGCGAACGGCCCGATCCGGGTCTCCGGGGAGCCGTCGACGGTCTCGCTGAAGTCGGTCGACTTGTAGACTCCGCCAACCACCCAGAACTCGTTCGCTTCCTCGTGCAGGATGCGGTACCGGACATGGGCGTCGTCGACATGTTCCCAGGCCAGCTTGGCCCACACCGACTTGGCGGTGTCGTAGTCGAGGAACGGGCCGATGCGCCGCTCGGCGTCGCCGCCCTTGATGAGGGTGAAGCTGGTGTCCGTATACTCGCCGCCGATCACCCAGTACTTCATGACTGTCTCCGAACCGCGCCGTGTGGGGTCGCGGCCCGTATAGCGGAGCGGGATCGCCGGTACAATCGTGGGGAATTCCAGGGGATCAGATGGCCGCCGCGTCCAGCGCCGCCCGCCAATGGGCGAGACGGCGCTTCAGCATGGAGTCCCTATGCGACGGCGTCGCGTCGCCGTCCAGCCGCTCCAGCGGCTCCAGTGTCAGCGCGTCGCCGCCATGCGTGGCCCAGGCCTGCTGCAGGCCGCGGTTCGGGTGGCCGCCGGTGCCCAGCGTGAACCACAGCCGGTTGCGGATGGTATCGAGGTTCAGCGCTCTGCCGACCCAGGTCTGGCCCGACACAGCGCAGCGGACCGCATAGATGCCGGCAATGGTCTTGCGCTCCTTGTACGCCGCGATCGCCGCTTTCCGTCCGTTTCCGTCTGTCATGGCGCCTTGTCTCCCGGTTCAGGCGCTCGATTTATATCCGGGCGATATTGACGTCAATTATTTTATCCGGGTAAAAAAGTAGAAGCACATGGAGATAGCCATGACCGACGACCCGTCGCGCCCCTGCACCGCTTTCGCCGGCCATCGCGTGCTCTCGGCGGGGCCACTGACCGAGGTGGCATTGGCGGTCAGGCGGGCCGACGGCGCCGTCGACCCGGTCCTGACCTTCGACGACGCCACCGGACGGGTCGTCGATCTCGACCTGCGCGGCACCGACGCCGAGGTGCTGGCGCGGCTCTCGCCACCTCGGGCCGAACCGGCACCATTGTCGGACCCGGCGCCGCGGGGCCGGGGGCGGCCGCGGCTGGGCGTCGTTCCCCGCGAGGTCACGCTGCTGCCACGCCATTGGGAATGGCTGGCCGAGCAACCCGGCGGTGCATCGGTGACCTTGCGGAAGCTGGTCGAGGAGGCGCGGCGCCGCGGCGGCGGCGACCGGCGGGCGCGCATCGCCCGGGAGGCGGCCTATCGGTTCATGTCGGCCTTGGCGGGTGACCTGCCGGGCTTCGAGGAAGCGTCGCGTGCGCTGTTCGCGGACGACCCCGGCCGGTTCGCCGAGCAGGTGTCCGACTGGCCGGAAGATGTGCGTGGCTATGCAACCCGACTGGCCTTCGGCGGGCGCTGACGGGTCGTCAGCCGCCGTCCTTCAGGCTCAGGATATGGGCGGTTACGTCGCTGATCTCGTCGGGCGACAGGATCAGGTCCGGCATGGTTCGATGCGGGGTCCGTAGCAAAGCGGACAGCGCCATCCCGGTCATTCCCGGCGTGTCGGCGATGTCCTCGAAGCTCGGCGCCGCCGACACCGGTGACACCGTCTCGCCGATGGCGACCGCGTGGCAGTTGGCGCAGACCCGAAGTGCAAGGTCCAGGCCCTTGGCCTTGTTGCCGGCCTCCTGGGCGCCGGCTGCGGCGGGAATAACGATTGCGATCACCAGGAACGCGGCTGCCGGAAACTGTCGCATCGTCATCCTCCTCCTTGGCCGCCGACGGATCGGGGCCGATGCCAAGGCCGGGATGATAGCAGCACCTCGGCCGCGGCGGGCAACCGATGCCACACGGTTTCGCGAGCCGGCCGTTCGTCGCAGGAAGGCACAGACTTCAATCGAGTAAATTGTTAACCAGATTGCTTTATCAGGTGTTAGCTCCAGTGATGGCAAACTGGCGGTTGCGCTATTGCCTTCGGGCCAACTTCTGCGAGTGTCCATGTCTTTCGGGTCGACTGCCCTTGATCTACCGCGCGAGATCGCCCAGCAGGTTCGCGATCATCAGCTTTTCGCCGACCGTCAGCCGGGCGGCAAGCGCATGACGTGCAAGAATGCCAAGCTGGCGGGCAAGACGCTCGACGGTTTGAAGCTGCAGACCGCGGTGTTGTCGGGTTCCGATATGTCCAAGGTGTCGGCGGAGTCGACCGATTTCTCCGGCGCGGATCTGTTCGCGGTCGATTTCACCTGGGCGAAGCTCCGGAAGGCCACCCTGAGCCGGGCGGACCTGCGCGGCGCCAATTTTTGCATGGCGGACCTGAGCGGCGCCATGATCCGGAACGCGGACCTGCGCGCCGGCGACGTTTCCGAGTGGGGAGCGACGCTCAAGCGCATGATCAATCTGTCGGGCGCCAACCTGTCGCATGCCGACTTCAGCGGTTCCGACATGGAAGGAGCGGACGCGACCGACGCAACGGCGGTCGGAACCGTGTTCGCCGACACCGGCTTGCAGACGGTAAACCTGTCGGGCGCCAACCTGTCGGGCGCCGACCTGTCGGGGTCGAACCTTCGGGGGGCCAACCTGACCGGCGCCAACCTCGATGGCGCCAACCTGTCGAATACCGATCTGGCAGACGCGAACCTGCGGAACGTCGACCTGACGACGTGCAATCTCGAGAACGCGGACCTCAGCGGTGCCGTCACCCGCGATCTCGACAGCTCCCTTCCGGCCGAGATCGAAGCCAGCCTGCGCGAGCACAGCCGATGGATCGCCAGCGGCGGCACGGCCGGCTCGGCGGCCAATTTCGCCAACCTTCAATTGAAGGGGCTGGATTTCTCCGGTTGCGACGTTCGTGGCGCGAACTTCGACAGCGCGAATCTGGCGGGCGCCAGGTTCGTCAAGTCCGAGCTGCTGTTCACCAGCGTGAAGGGGACCGACATGTCGTCGGCCGACCTGTCCTTCGCGGTGATCTCGGGGTCGAATTTCTCCGGCGCCAACCTGTCCGGTGCCAGCTTCGTCGGAGCCCGGATCGCCCCGGCGGAACTGGCCGATCATCGCGGCCGACGGACCGGGCGCAAGATCCCGGTACGATTTCCGAAGGCGAACCTGCAGGGCGCCAACTTCACAGGTGCCCGCATAGAGGCGGTCGACTTCACGGAGACTATCCATCGCGACGCGCTGCTGGGCAACGCCAAGCTCATCGACTGCACCGGACTCGACCTGGACGACTTCTGAGGCGAACGGCGGCGCAGTATGCCGAGCTCGACCGACCGCCGTCGTTCGGTTAAGGGGGCGGTCTGACGGAGATCGGACCGATGGCCGACGACGGCTCCACCCCCGCCTATCGCCGCCCGCTGGTGCTTGCCACCACGGTGCTCGGCTCCAGCCTCGCGTTCATCGACGGCAGCGTCGTCAATGTCGCCCTGGCGGCTATTCAGAGCGACCTTGGCGCCACCGTCGGTGACCTGCAGTGGATCGCCAACGGCTACATGCTGACCCTCGGTGGGCTGCTGCTGCTCGGCGGGGCGATGGGCGACCGGTTCGGCCGCCGTCGGGTGTTCGTGGCCGGGATCTGGCTGTTCGCGCTGGCCAGCGTCGCCTGCGCGGCGGCGCCGTCGTCGCTGCTGCTGATCCTGGCGCGCGCGGTCCAGGGCGTCGGAGCGGCCCTGCTGGTGCCGAACAGCCTGGCGATCCTGTCGGCGGCGTTCCCGAAGGCCGAACGCGGCCGGGCGATCGGCACCTGGTCGGGGTTCGCGGCGATCACCGCCGCCGGCGGGCCGGTATTGGGCGGCTGGCTGGTCGACACGCTGTCCTGGCGGGCGGCGTTCTGGATCAATCCACCGATCGCCGCCGTCGTGCTGGTGCTGGCGTCACTGGCGGTCCCGGAGAGCCGCGACCCGGGCGCGCGCGGTCGCATGGACTGGCCGGGGGCGGTGCTGGCGGTCGCCGGACTCGGGCTGGTGTCCTGGGCGCTGATCGCGCTGGGCGAGGCCGACGGGCATCCGGCTCTCGTTGCCGGGGCGGCGATACTCGGGGTCGCGCTGCTGGCGCTGTTCCTGCGGATCGAGGGCCGGTGCGCCGCTCCGCTGCTGCCGCCGGCGCTGTTCCGGGTCCGCGAATTCGCCGCCGCCAACCTGCTGACCGTCCTGCTCTATGGCGCCCTCGGAGCGGCGATCTTCCTGTTCCCGCTCGGCCTCATCCGGCTGCACGGCTATAGCGCGACCGAGGCCGGAGCCGCGTTCCTGCCGTTCCCGGTCGTGATGTTCGCGCTGTCGCGCTGGACCGGCTCGCTGCTCGACCGCCATGGGCCGCGGCCGCCGCTGGTCGCCGGCCCGGCGGTCGCCGCGCTCGGTCTGGCGCTGCTGGCCTGGCCGACGTCGGGGACGCCCTACTGGTCGACCTTCCTGCCCGGGGTGCTGGTGCTCGGCGCCGGCATGGCGGTGTGCATTCCGCCGCTCACGACGGCGGTGATGAACGCCGTCGACGACCGCCATGCCGGCGTCGCCTCGGCGGTCAACAACGCCGCCAGCCGGGTCGCCGGGTTGCTGGCGGTGGCTGCGGTCGGGCCGCTGCTGGTGACGGTGTTCGCCGCGGCCCTGGCACCGGCGCTGGCGTCGCTCGGCCTGCCGGATGCCGTCCAGGCCGCGTTGCTGGCCGATCCGGCGTCGCTGGCCGACCTGCACCCGCCGGCGGCGGCCGGCGATCGTGCGGCCGAGGTCGCCGAGGCGGCGCGCGGCGCCCTGATCACCGCGTTCCGGACGGCCACCGCCGTGCTGGCGGGCCTGGCCCTGCTGTCGGCGGCGGCCGCGGCCTTCGCGTTCAAGGACCGCGGCGTCAGCCCTTCCGGATGATGTTCGCTTCCGGGCCGACCGGGAATCCGGTGATGTTGCGGGCACCTTCGGCGGTTACCACCAGGATGTCGTGCTCGCGGTAGCCGCCGGCCCCCGGCTCGCCCTCCGGGATCATGATCATCGGCTCCATCGAGACCACCATGTCCGGCGCCAGCACGGTGTCGACGTCCTCGCGCAGCTCCAGGCCGGCCTCGCGGCCGAAATAATGGCACAGCACGCCGAAGGAGTGGCCGTAGCCGAAGGTGCGCTTGTCCAGCACGCCATGGCCGGCATAGATCCGGTTCAGGGCGCTGGCGATGTCGCGGCAGCGCGCGCCCGGCCGGATCAGCTCGAGCCCGGCGCGATGGACTTCCAGGTTGATCTCCCAGTAGCGCAGATGCGCATCGGAGACCTCCTCCGCGAACAGCGTGCGCTCCAGGGCGGTGTAGTAGCCGGCGATCATCGGGAAGCAGTTCAGCGACAGGATGTCGCCGCGTTCGATCCGGCGCGTCGTCACCGGGTTGTGGGCGCCGTCGGTGTTGATTCCGGACTGGAACCAGGTCCAGGTGTCCATCAGTTCGGCGTGCGGGAACGACCGGGCAATCTCCCGCACCATGGCCCCGGTGGCGTGCAGCGCCACCTCGTGCTCGGGTACGCCGACCGCGGCCGCCTCGACGCAGGCCGCACCGCCCAGGTCGGCGATCCGGGCGCCCTCGACGATCAGGGCGATTTCCTCCGCCGACTTGACCATGCGCTGGTGCATCGCCGGGACCGCCACGTCCAGGAAGGCGGCATCCTCGAAGGCGTCGCCGAGCAGGCGCCGGGTCTCCAGGTCGACGTGGTCGAATTCGATGCCGATCCGCGTGGCCCCCGGCAGCAGGGTCTGGAGCGCGTGGAAGAAGTTGTCCCGCCGCCAGTCGGTGTAGACCAGGTTGTCGCCGGCCGTGCGCCGCCAGGGCTGGCCGCCGTCGATGTTGGCGCTGACCGAGGTCACCGAATCGGCCGTCACCACCAGCGCGTAGCGTCGGCCGAAGCGAGTGTAGAGAAAATCCGAGTAGTAGGCGATGCCGTGATACGAGGTGAGTATCGCGGCTTGCAGGTGGAGTTCTCCCAGGATGCGTCGCAGGCCGGCTTGGCGGCGCGCCATCTCGGCCCGCGAAAAGGTCCCGCGCGCCGGCTCGCCGTTGTGGATGCGCTTCAGGCGTTCCATCTCCAAGGGCATTTTCCCGGCTCCCGATTGCGTGGCGCCGGTTGCGGAGTGCCGCCGGGCACTCTATCTGAGCCCGGCTACGATGCCCTTTCAACGAGCCGATGATGCGGGCCGCGCGCCAAGCGGCTACCATCCGCGGTCCGCGCTTCACGAGCGAGCTGAGCGAGTCCATGACCGACAACGCCGATACCGATTCCCTGTCCCTGCTCGACGACCTGCTGACCCGCGCCCGCCGCGCCGGGGCCGACGCGGCCGATGCCCTGATGGCGCGCGGCGTCTCGCAGTCGGTGTCGCAACGCCTCGGCACGCCGGAGGCGGTGGAGCGGTCGGAAGGCCAGGACATGGAGTTGCGGGTGTTCGTCGGCCGGCGGCAGGCGGTGGTGTCGTCGACCGATTTCGCCGCCGACGCCCTCGACGAACTGGTGAGCCGGGCGCTCGCCATGGCCAGGGCGGCACCGGAAGACAAGTATGCCGGTATCGCCGAGCCGGGGCAGATCGCCAAGGCGTGGCCGAGCATCGAGATGTTCGACGCCACCGAGCCGTCGGCCGAACTCCTGGTGGAGCGTGCCCGGGCAGCCGAGGCGGCGGCGCGGGCGGTTGCCGGTGTGACCAACTCCGAGGGTGCCGAGGCCAGTTGGGGAATGACCAGCGTGGCGCTGGCCGCCAGCAACGGCTTCGCCGGCGGATACCGGCGGTCCAGCTACTCGATCGCCGCGTCGGTGGTGGCCGGCACAGGCCAGAAAATGGAGCGCGACTACGACTACACGGCGGCGGTGTTCGACGCCGATCTGGAGTCGCCCGAGGCGATCGGCCGGCGGGCCGGCGAGCGGGCGGTCGCCCGGCTGAACCCGCGCCGCCCGAAGACCGCGACCCTGCCGGTGGTGTACGACCCGCGGGCCGGCCGCTCGGTGCTCGGCCATCTGGCGTCGGCCATCAACGGCAGCTCGATCGCGCGTGGTACCAGCTTTCTGAAGAACGCCATGGGCGAGGCGCTGTTCGCGCCCGGGATCCGGATCCTGGACGACCCGCACCGGCCGCGCGGCCATCGCTCCAAGCCGTTCGACGGCGAGGGCCTGGCGACCACGCAGCGCGCGATGGTCGACGACGGCCGGCTGGCCAACTGGTTCCTGGACCTGGCGACCGCCCGGCAGCTCGGGCTCGAGAGCAACGGCCACGCGGCGCGCGGCGCCGGCTCGCCGCCCAGCCCGGGTGCCACCAACCTGTATCTCGACAACGGCTCGATCGGCCGCGATGCGTTGATCGGCGACATTGAGCGCGGCTTCTACGTCACCGAGCTGATGGGGACCTCGGTCAACCTCGTGACCGGCGACTACAGCCGCGGTGCTTCCGGGTTCTGGATCGAGAACGGTGAAATCACCTTCCCGATCTCGGAGATGACCATCGCCGGGCATCTCCGGGACGTCTTCCGCACCCTGACCCCGGCGGACGACCTGGTGTTCAAGTACGGCATGGACGTGCCGACGATCCGGGTCGAGGGCCTGCTGGTCGCCGGCGGTCAGGACTGAGGTCCGTCCCCGGGGCGACTGCTCCCCTCCTTCGGCTACCGCCCGCTCGCGTGCTCGTGAGCGGGCATTCCCTGGAATCTCGCCATCGCCCTCCCCATCTCGCGGATTGCGGGAGCGGGGCTGGTGTCTGGAGTTCGATATGTCGTCCTGTACAACTGTCGTCCGTGTGGCCCTGCTCGCCCTCATCCTCGGCAGCGGCGTCGCCCTCTCGAAGCAGGAGCCGGCGGCTTCCGACCAGGAGACCAGCTACGCCGTCAACGCGTCCGACGGGACCGCGATCCACGGCCACGACCCCGTCGCCTATCTGGTCGATCACGAGGCGGTTCCCGGATCTCCCGAGTTCGCGGTCAGTTGGCGTGGTGCCGAATGGCGGTTCAGTTCGGCGCGCAACCGTGCCCTGTTCCTGGGCGACCCGACCCGGTACGCCCCGCAATACGGCGGTTTCGGCGCCTATGGTACGGCGATCGGCAAGGCCTACGATGTCGACCCGACGGTGTTTGACGTCATCGACGGCCGGCTTTACCTGCACCGCAACGACCGGGTTCGCGACCTTTGGCTGCGTAACCCCGAGGGCTACATCGCCGAGGCCGACGACACCTGGCGCCACCGCACCCGGGCGAGCGGATCGTAGCAGGCCGAAACGGTCGTCACCCGCTGTTGCGCAGGCCGGCGGCGATGCCGTTGATGCTGAGGTGGATGCCTTCGACCACGGCGGGGTCCTGGTCGCCGGCTCGGTGCCGGTGCAGCAGCTCGACCTGAACGTGATGCAGAGGGTCGATGTAGGGGAAGCGGTTGCGGATCGATCGGGCCAGCAGCGGGTTGCCTTCCAGCAGCGCCTCCTGGCCGGTGATCGTCAGTACCGCGTCGATGGAGTCCTGCCACTCGGTCCGCAGCCGCGCGAAGATCGACGCGCCGAGCGCCCGGTCGGTGACCAGTTCAGCGTACCGCGACGCGATCGCGATGTCGCTCTTGGCCAGCACCATGTCCATGTTCGACAAAGCGCTGCGGAAGAACGGCCAGTCGCGGTACATGGTCCGCAGGGTCTCAATTCCGTCCGGATTGTCGACGAGCCAGCCCTTGACCGCGGCGCCGAAGCCGAACCAGCCGGGCAGCATCAGCCGGCATTGCGCCCAGCTGAACACCCACGGGATGGCGCGCAGATCCTCGATCCGCGTCGATTTCTTGCGCGAGGCCGGCCGGCTGCCGATGTTCAGGTTGGCGATCTCGCCGATCACCGTGGATTCCCAGAAATAGCGCTCGAAGCCCTCGGTCTCGTAGACCAGCTCGCGGTAGGCCGCGAATGCCCGGTCCGACAGCGCCCCCATGATCGCCAGGTGCGCGTCCGGCGGGGCGGGCAGGCGGTCGGCGGCCAGCAGGGTCGCCTCCAGGGTTGCCGCCGCCAGGGTCTCCAGGTTGCGGCGGCCGACCTCGGCGTTGGAGTATTTGGCAGCGATCACCTCGCCCTGCTCGGTAACCCGGATCGAGCCTTGGATGGCGCCGGGCGGCTGCGCCAGGATCGCCTGGTAGCTGGGGCCGCCGCCGCGCCCGACCGAGCCGCCGCGGCCGTGGAACAGCCGCATCGCCACACCGTGTCGGCCGAACACCTCGACCAGTACGGTCTGGGCCTTGTACAGCTCCCAGATCGAGGTCAGGTAGCCGCCGTCCTTGTTGCTGTCGGAGTAACCGAGCATCACCTCCTGGATGTCGCCGCGTGACGCCAGCAGCCGGCGGTACTCCGGCAGGTCGAACAGCCGGTCCATGACCTCGCCGCAGCGGCGCAGATCGCCGATGGTCTCGAACAGCGGCACGATGTCGACGTCCAGCCGCGCCTCGCGCGGGTGCAGCAGGCCGACCTCCTTCAGCAGCACCGCCGCCTCCAGGATGTCCGAGACGCCGTCGGTCTTCGAGATGATGTAGTGGCGGACCGCTTGCGGGCCGTAGCGTCGGCGGCCGTCCGCGGCTTCGGCCAGGGTCGCCAGCTCGCCGACAGTGCGCTCGCTGTAGGGCAGGTGCGGTGCCGACAGCGGCCGGGCGCCCGTCAGTTCGGCGCGCAGCAGCGCGATGCGGTCGCCCTCGGCGGCCTGCAAGTATCCGGACCCGGCGCCGGCGACCTCCAGCAGTTCGGCGACCACGGCCTCGTGGACGTCGGAGTTCTGGCGCTGGTCGATCGAGGCCAGGTGGAATCCGAACACGTCGACGGCACGGCGCAGCAGGCGAAGCCGGCCGCGCGCCAGGCTCGCCAAGCCGTGGGCGGCGAGGGACTCGTAGACCGTGTCGAGGTCGGCGCGAAGGTCCTGGGCGCGCTCGTAGGCCGGTGCCGCCCCGACCGCGTGCCGGGCCGGCTCGATGCCGTCGAGCACGCGCGCGGTTTCGGCCAGCCGGGCATACATCCCGGCAATGGCCCGACGGTACGGCTCGGTGGCGCGGTGCGGAGAATGGTCGGGCGATCGTTCGGCCAGCGCCCGCAGGCCGTCCGAGACCGCGACCCGGCTATCGTCCAGGGACAGCTCGCCGCCGAGCCGATGCAGTTCGTCGAGGTAGAAGTCCAGGGCGCGGGCGCTCTGCAGGCGTAGCGCCTCGCGCAGCACCTCGGCGGTGACGAACGGGTTGCCGTCGCGGTCGCCGCCGATCCAGCTGCCGACCCGCAGGAAGGAGGGGACGGAGACCTCCTCCCAGCCCTCGACCAGCGCCAGTTCGTCCTCCAGGTCGGCATACAGGCGCGGCAACTCGCGCAGGAAGGTGTGGTCGTAGTGGGCGAGGCCGTTCGCCACCTCGTCCAGCACCCGGAGCCGGCTGCCGCGAAGGATGCTGGTCTGCCAGAGCACCAGCACCGCGCGCCGCAGTTCCTTGCGGTTGGCGGTCAGCTCGGCCGGCGTGAAATGGATGCGGTCGCGGTCGTCCAGCAGCCGGGCGATCTCCATCTCGCGGTCGATCGAGCTCTTGCGCCGGATCTCGGTCGGGTGGGCGGTGAGCACCGGGCTGCAATCGGCGCCGTCGAGGAACGCCTGCAGGCGCTTCGCCGACACCCCGGCGCCGTGGGCCCGGCCGAGCGCGCGGGCCAATGTGCCTTCGCGCGGCGCCGCCCCGGTCATGGCGTGCGCGCGGATGCGGCGGATGTGGTGCTGGTCCTCGGCGATGTTGGCGAGATGCGAGAAGTACCCGAACGCGCGGATGACCGTGATCGCCTGCCCGGTCGGCAACCCGCTCAGGATGCCCTGCAGCGCGCCGCGGGCGGCCTCGCTGGATTCCCGGTGGAATTCTATCGAGGTCTGGCGCACCCGTTCGACGGTGTCGAATGTCGCGCCGCCCTCCTGGGCGCGGATGGTCTCGCCCAGGATCCGTCCGAGAAGCCGGATGTCGTAGCGGAGCGGGGAATCCTTCTCCGTTCCGTCGCCCTCGATCCTGTCGCTCCGGATTGCCGGCTCCATGGTGGTCGTTCCGTCAGCGTTGCGTGGGCCGGCATTGTCCACGACCTCGGTGTGCGGTGCACCATGGAAAACGCGCGGCGCTCGCCCGATCGGGTTATCCTGTGGCCGGCATGACCAGCGGGATGGTCACGTCGGCGACCCGGATCCGCACCGGCAGTCGGGCGATCACGTCGCCGTCGCCCTGCACCGGCCGGGCGCCGTCGTCCAGGATCGTGATCTCCCGGCCGGTGACCACGCGGAAGCTCTTCATGCGCGGCAGGAAGCCGCCGAACAGCCCCAGCATGTAGTATACCGCCTGCCAGCGTCCCGACTTCTCGAACAGACAGACGTGCAGCAGCGGTTCGGTCAGGCGGGCGGCGTCGGCGCACACGAAGCGGCCGGCGTAGTAGTGGCCGTTGGCGACGACCGCGGCGGCCGCTTCGTGCGGGACGCCGTCGATCTCGATCCGGAAGCGGTGGCGGCGGTACTCAAGCCAGCGCAGCAGGGTGGCCACTGCATAGGCGAACTTGCCGGTCCGGCGCTTGAGGCGATGATTGACCGTCGCCACGACGTCGGCGTCCAGGCCGATGCCGGCCATCAGGGTGAAGCGTCGGCCATTGACGTCCCCAAGGTGGATCGGCACCGCCGGGCCATGCAGGATCGCCCGCACCACTTCGTCCGGATGCTCCTCCAGGCCGATCTCGGCGGCCAGCACGTTGGCGGTGCCGAGCGGCAGCAGGGCGAGCGGGAGCGCGCCGCCTGCGAGGCCGTTCACGACTTCGTTGACGGTACCGTCGCCGCCGGCCGCCACCACCACGTCCGGGCCGTCCCCCACGGCCGCACTGGCCAGAGCGGCATGTGCGTATCGCAGGGCGTCGCCCGCGGCGGCGGTGGGCCGCAGTTCGACCCGGGCTCCCGATCGCTCGAGGCCGGCGATCACATCCTTCAGGCGATGGCGCCGCCGTCGCCGTCCGGCGTTCGGGTTGTGAATGATCAGGACCCTCCGTCGTCCCGTCGGGAGCGACTCCCCGGCAGGGCTCACATTGGTGTCGTCGAGGCTCCCGCGCATTCTGCGTCGATCCCTTGCGGTGTCTGTGGTCGAATCAGTCAAGACGTAAATATTAATGAATTGTGACGAACAAAATAACCGGCCATTGGCCGATCATGAAGTGAAATTCGAAATACATGTAACAGATATTTCACTTTACCAGATTTAGCGGGTCTCCTATCCACCGAATCCAGTCGTGGATTTCTTAGGCGCGGCCGGAACGGGACGGGAGAGTGCCTATGAATGCCGAGCGCGGCGTGACGCGGTACCGGGCGATCTGGATCTCCGACATTCATCTGGGAACCCGCGGGTGCCAGGCCGAACAGCTGCTGGATTTCCTGAAGCACACCGAGTCCGAGTACCTGTATCTGGTTGGCGACATCATCGACCTCTGGCGGATGCGGCGGTCCTGGGCGTGGCGGCAGGCCCACAACGACGTCATCCAGAAGCTGCTCCGCAAGGCCCGCAAGGGCACCAAGGTCATGTTCATACCCGGAAATCACGACGAGATGTTCCGGGAATTCCTGAACGCCGACTTCGGCCAGATCGAGATCCGGCCGGAGCATGTGCACGTGACCCGCAAGGGCGAGCGCTTCCTGGTCATCCACGGCGACGAGTTCGATGCCGTGGTCACCTACGCCAAGTGGTTGGCCATCCTCGGTGATTGGACATACAACGCGCTGCTTTCCCTCAACACTGTCTATAACGACATCCGGCGCCGGTTCGGCTACCCGTACTGGTCGCTGTCGGCCTACCTGAAGCACAAGGCCAAGCGGGCCGTCGAGTTCATCGGCCGCTTCGAGGAGGCGCTGGCGACCGAGGCGGCGCGACGCGGCGTCGACGGGGTGATCTGCGGCCATATCCACAAGGCCGAGATGCGCCGGATCGGCGACATCCTGTACTGCAACGACGGCGACTGGGTGGAGAGCTGCACCGCCCTGGTCGAGCACCTGGACGGCAGCCTCGAGATCCTGCACTGGGCCGAGGTCCGGCAGCTCTCGTTCGCGGCATGAGCCCGGATCGGCGCCCCGCGATGCCCCGTCAGAACAGTCCCGGCGAGCCGCTGCACGTGGCGGTCGTCACCGATGCCTGGCACCCGCAGGTCAACGGCGTGGTGCGCACCCTCGCCACGACCGGCGACGAGCTCGCCGCACTCGGCCACCGCGTCACCTTCATCACCCCGGCCGATTTCCGGACGCTGCCGTGCCCGACCTATCCGGAGATCTGCCTGGCGGTGCTGCCGCAGCGCAAGATCGCGCGCCTGCTGGATGCCGCCGCCCCCTGCGCGATCCACATCGGCACCGAGGGCCCGCTCGGCCACGCCGCGCGCCGCTACTGCCTGAACCGGGGCCTGCCGTTCACCACCGCCTACCACACCAGGTTCCCGGAATATGTCCGGGCCCGCGCCCGGGTCCCGCTGGAGTGGACCTATGCGATGATGCGGCGGTTCCACGGTCCGTCGAGCGGGGTGATGGTGGCGACCCAGTCGCTGCGGCGCGAGCTGGAGGCGCACGGCTTCACCAACATCCGCGACTGGAGCCGCGGCGTCGATGTCGGGCTGTTCCACCCGCGCCCCTCGATCCTGGACCTGCCGCGGCCGATCCTGATGTATGTCGGCCGGGTCGCGGTCGAGAAGAACATCGGCGCCTTCCTGGCGCTCGAGCATCCGGGAACCAAGGTGGTCGTCGGCGACGGCCCGCAGCGCGCCGAGCTGGAACGACGCTATCCCGACGCGGTGTTCACGGGATCCAGGCAGGGCGAGGCGCTGGCGGCGCACTACGCGTCGGCCGACGTGTTCGTGTTCCCGAGCCGGACCGACACCTTCGGCCTGGTGCTGATCGAGGCGCTGGCCAGCGGGGTTCCGGTGGCCGCCTACCCGGTGCCGGGGCCCCTGGATGTGATCGGCGGATCCGGCGCCGGCGCCCTCGACGAGGATCTGGGGCGGGCGGTGCGCCGCGCGCTGACGATCGACCGCGAGGCGGCGCGGGGGCATGCGCTGAACTTCACCTGGCGGCGCTGCGCCGAGACCTTCGTGCAGAACCTGCAGCCGTTCGAGCCCGACCGCGCCTACACCGTGGCGGCCTGATGGCGGCGGCCTGACGGTGGCGGCCGGCGAAAGGCGCGCACGCCGCGTACCCATGCCGGGTGCGCCGTGATAGGTTCCGCGCGTCCGCAACCTGCCGATTTCCGCCGGTGACCGCACAGACCGCGCATCCATGCTGAAACGACTGCTCAAGAGCGAGGCCGGGCTGCGTGCCGCCGGCATCCTCGCCGGCTGGATCGTGCGGTTCGTCAGCGCGACCACGCGCTGGGAATGGGTCGCCGATCCCGAGTCGCTGGCCCTGCTGCGCGGCGACGACCGCATCATCGGCGCGTTCTGGCACAACCGCCTGATGCTGATCCTGGTCGCCTGGCCGAAGCCGAAGCCGGTCGCCATGGTGATGTCGGAGCATGGCGACAGCCGGATCCTCGGGATCGCCGTCGCCGACTACATCACCCGGCCGGTCTGGGGCTCCTCGCGCCGCAACCCGATGGCGGCACTGAAGGGCATGCTGCGGGCCCTGGACGACGGGCTGAGCGTGGCGATCACCCCGGACGGCCCGCGCGGGCCGCGCATGCGCTGCCGGCCCGGCCTGATAGAGGCGGCCCGGCGGAGCGGCGCGCCGATCCTGCCGGCGGCGTGGAGCGTGTCGCGCCGCCGGGTGCTGCGCTCCTGGGACCGGTTCGTCGTCGCCTGGCCGTTCAACCGCGGCGTCGTGGTGCTGGGGCCGCCGATCCGGGTGGCGGCCGATGCCGACGACGCGGCGATGGAGGCCAGCCGCCGCGCGGTCGAGGATGCCCTGAACGCCGTCACCGCCGAGGCCGACCGCCTGATGGGCCATGCCCCGATCGAGGCGGCCCCCGAGCGGAGCGGCGACCGGTGATGCTGACGCTGTACCGTGGCGCCGCCACCGTCCTCGGCCCGGCGATCGACGGCTATCTGCGCCGCCGGATCGAGCGCGGCAAGGAGGACCCGGCGCGCATCGGCGAGCGTCGCGGCATTCCCGGCTGCCCGCGCCCGCCCGGCCCGCTGGTCTGGCTGCATGCCGCCAGCGTCGGCGAGTCGGTGGCGCTGCTGCCGCTGGTCGAGCGGCTGCGGACCGACCGGCCGGACCTGGCGATCCTGGTCACCACCGGCACCGTCACCTCGGCGGCGACCATGGCCCGCCGGCTGCCGGACGGCGCCATCCACCAGTTCGTGCCGGTCGACCGGCCGACCTGGGTCCGGCGGTTCCTGGCGCACTGGCGGCCCGACGTCGGGATCTGGGTGGAATCCGACCTGTGGCCGGTCCTGGTCACCGAGGCGCGCGCCGCCGGGGTCCGGCTGGCACTGGTCGATGCCCGCATGTCGGACGGCGCGTTCCGGCGCTGGCACCGGGCCGGCGCCCTGGCCCGGCCGCTGTTCGCGCCGTTCGAGCGGGTGCTGGCGTCCAGCGACGCGCAGGCCGGGCGGTTCGCGGCGCTCGGTTGCCGGGACGTGCGGTTCGTCGGCAACCTGAAGGCGGCGGGCGCGCCGCCGCCGGTCGACGCGGCGGTGGCGGAAGCCCTGGCCCGGGCGATCGCCGGCCGGCCGGCCTGGCTGGCCGCCAATACCCATCCGGGCGAGGACGCGGTGGTGCTCGACGCCCACGCCCGACTGGCGGCGGCGACGCCGGACCTGCTGACCGTGATCGCCCCGCGCCACCCCGATCGGGGCGCGGCGATCGCCGAAATGGCGCGCGCCCGCGGCCTGGCCGTGGTCCGGCGCTCGCTGGGCGCGCTGCCGGAACCGGGCACCGCGGTCTATCTGGCCGATACCCTGGGCGAGATGGGCGCGCTGTACGCCACCCTGCCGGTGACTTTCCTGGCCGGTTCGCTGGTGCCGGTCGGCGGCCACAACCCGATCGAGCCGGCCCATGCCGGGACCGCGCTGCTGCTCGGCCCGCTGATGCCGAACAACCGCGACTCCGCCGACGCGCTGGTCGCCGCTGGCGCGGCGCGGCCGGTGACCGATGCCGCGACCATCGCCGCCGCCGTCGCCGAGCTGCTGGCCGATCCGGCGGCCGCCGAGGTCATGGCGACGGCGGCGCGCCGGGTGGCGGCCGACGGCCGGGCCGGGCTGGACCGCATCCTGGAGGCGCTGGCGCCGTTGCTGCCGGCCCCGCCGCCACCGGGGGAGCCAAAGCGGTGAGGGCGCCCGGCTTCTGGTCAGCCGACGGGACGCTGCCGCGCCTGCTGTCGCCGCTGTCCACGGCCTGGACCGTGGCCGGCCGTGCCCGACGGCGGCTTGCAACGCCCTATCGCCCGTCGGTACCGCTGATCTGCGTCGGCAACGCGGTGGCCGGCGGCGCCGGCAAGACCCCGGTGGCGCTGGCGCTGGCCGGCGAGCTCAAGGGCCTCGGCCTGCGGGTCGGCTTCCTGTCGCGCGGCCATGGCGGGTACGAGCGCGGGCCGTTGCTCGTCGACCCGGCGGTGCATGACGCCGCCGCGGTCGGCGACGAGCCGCTGCTGCTGGCGCGCTCGGGGACCACCGTGATCGCCCGCGACCGCCCGGTCGGCGCCCGGTTCCTGGAACTCCAGGGGGTCGACGCCATCGTCATGGACGACGGCCTGCAGAACCCGTCGCTGGCGCCGACCGCCGCGCTGCTGGTGGTCGACGGCGGCTTCGGGTTCGGCAACGGCCGGGTGATGCCGGCGGGCCCGCTGCGCGAGCCGCTGGCCGACGCGCTGGCCCGGGTCGACGCGGTGGCGCTGGTCGGCGACGACCGGGCCGGCGTAGCGGCGGCGGTCGGCGGCGCGCGGCCGGTATTCCGGGCGCATCTCGAACCGCTGCCGGGCACCGAGAAGTTCGCCGGCATGCGGGTGCTGGCCTTCGCCGGCATCGGCCGGCCGGCCAAGTTCGCCGAGACCTTGGTCGAGGCCGGCGCCGAGGTCGTCGAACTGGCGGCGTTTCCGGATCACCACCGCTGGCGCGAGGACGAGGTGATGGCCGTGGTCGAGCGCGCCCAGGCCCTGGGTGCCGTGCCGGTGACCACCGAGAAGGACGCCGCCCGGCTGTCGCCGGCGGCGCGGGCCATGGTCGAGGTGTTCCCGGTCGCCCTGGTGTGGTGGGACCCGGCGCCGGTGGCGGCTTGGGTGCGGCGGGCGGTGTAGGCGGTGCCGCTCGCAATCGGGTGTGTAGCATTGACACCAACGTCATCGTGTGTATCATACACACGATGACGCGTGCCGAACTGGTCCGGGAATTCGAGAGAGCCGGCTGGGTGCTGGACCGGGTGCGCGGCTCGCACCACGTCTTCAAGCACCCGGCACGAAGCGGGATAGTCGTGGTCCCGCACCCGAAGAAGGATCTTGGTCCCGAGCTGGCCGCGGCGATCCGCAAACAGGCAGGGATGACATGATCCACTATCCGATCCTGATCGAAGAGGGTGGCGAGGCGGCGGCCTTCGGTGTCGTGGTCCCGGATCTGCCGGGCTGCTTCTCCGCCGGCGACACGCTCGACGGAGCAATGGACGCGACCAGGGAGGCGATTGCGGCCTGGCTCGACGCCGCTCTCGACAGCGGACAGGTTGTTCCCGAGCCATCGAGTCTCGATGCCGTGCGGCGGCTGCCAGTATATGAAGGCTGGACCGTGGCGGTCATTGGGATCGATCCGGCCGTGTTCGACGACACGATCGAACGGGTCAACATCACACTGCCGAAGCGGGTCCTGCGTCGGCTCGACGACCTCGCGGGCGCCCGTCACCAGAGCCGCGGCGCCTTCATTGCAGAACTCACGATGCACACGCCCGACGGGCTGCGCCGGAGTGGCACGAGTTGAGCTCCGAGTAGTCCGGAGACGAGACCCGTCCCAGTCTCCGCGCCGCCAGCCCGCTCCGCCCCCTAACCCCCCGGCATCGGTGGCACCAGCAGCTGCGGGTCGATGCGGCTTTCGAACCAGTTCATCCGCCAGTCGAGATGCGGGCCGGTGACCCGGCCGGTGGCGCCGAGCTTGCCCAGCACGTCGCCCTGGCGCAGGCGGTCGCCGACCTTCACGGTGACCGCGCTCAGGTGCAGGAAGGCGCTCGACAGGCCATGGCCGTGGTCGAGGATCACCGTGCCGCCGGTGTAGTACAGGTCGGTCTCGGCCAGCACCACGACGCCGTCGGCCGGGGCCTTGATCGGGGTGCCGGTCGGGGCGGCGATGTCGACGCCGTAATGCGGCTGCTTGGGCTCGCCGTTCAGGATGCGCTGGCTGCCGTAGACCCCGCTGATCCGGCCGGTCGCCGGCCACGCGAAGCCGGACGCGAACATCGGCTCCGGCCGGTCGAGCTTGCGCAGGGCGGCGATCTCGGCGTTCTCGCGGCGGATCCGTTCCAGCACCTCGGGTGGCGGTGTCACCATCTTCGGCGGCAGGCCGTCGATGCGCTGGATGGCGAACTCGCGCGGCGCGATCGTCAGGGTCCGGCGCTCGACCGTGCCGCCGGACGCGGTGACGGTCAGCTCGGCACTCGCCGGAGCGTCGCGGTGGAAGCCGAGCACGAACACCCCGTCGGGGCCGACCCGGACGGTGCGGTCGTCCAGTACCACCGTCGATCCGGGATCGGTGCGGCCGATCACCAGCCCGCCTTGCGTGAGGTTGCCGTCCAGGCGGGTTTCCGCGCGGACCGGGATCGCGACAAGCAGTCCCAGCAGCAGGATCAGGGCGCGCATCAGAACAGGCTCTCCTGCGACGCTGGCGGGGGTGCCGGCTTCGGTTTCGGGCGGACGCTACCCGACCCGATCACTGCCGCCCGTTCGCCGTCGCGGAACCGCAGCGATACCGGCTGGCCGTCGCGCGCCGCCTCGGCCGAGGCCACCGGCGCGCCGTCGGCGTCGCGTACCAGCACGAAGCCGCGGTCCAGCACGCGCACGAAGGAGTTCGCCTCCAGCACCCGGTCGAGGCCCTTCAGGCGGTCCTTGTCGCGCTGCAGGAAGCGGTCGACGGCGGCGTCGGCCGCCTTGGCGAAGCGCTCGACCTCGCGCCGGTCCTGGGCCATGCGTTGGGCGATCGGCTCGATGCGCAGGCCGCGCAGCAGGGCGGTCAGCCGGCCCTCGGTGCGGGCCAGCATCTCCGACGGGGTCGGCAGTCGGCGGGCGACTCGCTCGCCCAGTCGCTCCAGCCGGCGGGCGACGGTGGCGCCGGCGGTCTGGGCGGCGTAGTCGAGGCGTTGCTGGGCCTGCTCGATACGGGCCGCCGGGTCGCCCAGGCCGCGCGCCAGGCCGTTCAGGTGGTTGCTGCCGTCGGTCAGCCGCCGGGCCATGGCATGGGCCAGGCGGGCGGTGTCCTCGGCGATCCGCGCCACCAGCTCGGCGCGCACCGGCACCGCCATCTCGGCGGCGGCGGTCGGGGTCGGGGCCCGGCGGTCGCTGGCGAAGTCGATCAGGGTGGTATCGGTCTCATGCCCGACCGCCGAGATCAGCGGGATGTCGGAGGCGGCGGCGGCGCGCACCACGACCTCCTCGTTGAACGCCCACAGATCCTCCAGGCTGCCGCCGCCGCGCGCCACGATCAGCAGGTCCGGGCGGGCGATCCTGCCGCCGGACGCCGGCACGGCGTTGAAGCCGGCGATGGCGCGGGCGATCTGGTCCTTCGCCCCTTCGCCCTGGACCAGCACCGGCCAGACGATCACATGCACCGGGAAGCGGTCGGTCAGGCGGTGCAGGATGTCGCGGATCACCGCCCCGGTCGGCGAGGTGACGACGCCGATCACCCGCGGCAGGTAGGGGATCGGCCGCTTGCGGTCGGCGTCGAACAGGCCCTCGGCGGCCAGCCGCTTGCGGCGGTCCTCCAGCAGCTTCAGCAGCGCGCCCTCGCCGGCGAGCTCGATCTGCTCGATCACCATCTGGTACTTCGAGCGGCCGGGATAGGTGGTCAGCTTGCCGGTGGCGATGACCTCCATGCCCTCCTCGGGCTGCACCGACAGGCGCTGGGCGGAACCGCGCCAGCACACCGCCTCCAGCACCGCCTGGTCGTCCTTCAGGGACAGGTACAGGTGGCCGGAGCCGGCCCGGGTCGGGCGCGAGACCTCACCGCGCACGCGGACCCGCTCGAACGACGATTCGATGGTTCGCTTCACCGCCCCCGAGATCTCGGTGACGGTGAATTCCGGCATGTTGCCGGGGGCGGAGTCGGAAGGGGAAGCGGCGTCTTGCATGGTGGCAATCTATGCTACACACCGGCGGCTGTGAACGGCCGTGCGGGCAAGGCCGCCGGTAAAGAGGCCCGGCGGGGCGGGAGGTGAACCATGCGCATTCTGGTCGTCGGGTCCGGCGGGCGCGAGCACGCGCTGTGCTGGTCGATCGCCGCCTCGCCGCTGGTCGACGCCCTGTACTGCGCGCCCGGCAACGCCGGTATCGCCCGCGAGGCGACCTGCGTGCCGATCCCGGTCGACGACCTCGACGGCATCGTCGCGTTCGCCCGCGACCAGCGCATCGACTTCGTGGTGGTCGGACCCGAGGGGCCGCTGGTCGCCGGGCTGGTCGACCGGCTGGACGCCGCCGGCATCAAGGCGTTCGGGCCGAATGCCGCGGCCGCCGTGCTGGAGGGCTCCAAGGCGTTCACCAAGGATTTCTGCGCCCGCCACGCCATCCCGACCGCCGCCTACGGCCGCTTCACCGACGCGTCGGCCGCCAAGGCCTATATCCGCGGCCAGGGCGCGCCGATCGTCGTGAAGGCCGACGGGCTGGCGGCCGGCAAGGGCGTGATCATCGCCGAGACGGTCGACGAGGCGCTCGCCGCCGTCGACACGATGATCGCCGACAAGGCGTTCGGCGAGGCCGGCGCCGAGATCGTGGTCGAGGAATTCATGACCGGCGAGGAGGCCAGCTTCTTCGCCCTGACCGACGGTGCGACCGTGCTGCCGCTGGCCGGCGCCCAGGACCACAAGCGGGTTGGCGACGGCGACACCGGGCCGAACACCGGCGGCATGGGCGCCTACTCGCCGGCCCCGGTGCTCGACGCCGCCATGGCGGCCCGCGTCATGACCGAGATCGTCGAGCCGACGGTCGCCGGCATGCAGGCCGAGGGCCGGCCCTTCAAGGGCGTGCTGTATGCCGGGCTGATGCTGACGGCCGAGGGGCCGAAGCTGATCGAGTACAACGTCCGCTTCGGCGATCCGGAATGCCAGGCCCTGGTGATGCGCCTGAAGAGCGACCTGCTGCCGGCGCTGATCGCGGTCGCCGACGGCCAGCTGGCGCATGTCGACCTGCGCTGGCACGAGGCGTTCGCGCTGTGCGTGGTGATGGCGGCGAACGGCTACCCGGGCGGCTACGCGAAGAATACCGAGATCCGCGGGGTCGAGGCGGCGGAAGCGGACGACGTGGTGGTGTTCCATGCCGGCACCGCCCGCCACGGCGACGGCCGGCTGCTGGCCACCGGCGGCCGGGTGCTCGGGGTGACCGCCCTCGGCGCCGACGCAGGGGAGGCGCGCGACCGCGCCTATGCCGCCGTCGATCGTATCGACTGGCCGGACGGCTTCTGCCGCCGCGACATCGGCTGGCGGGCCGTGGCCCGCGACCAAGCGGGCTAGAAGAGCGCCTTCTTCAACGCGCCCCAATCCCAGCCGACCACGGTGTTGCGGTGCAGGCCCTGGGGCAGCTGGGTATGCGCCGTCGATCCGGCGACCAGCACCCCGGTCAGGTTGAGGTTGGCGTGCTTGGCGAACCGCACCTCCTCGATCACGTTGCGGCTGGTCGACACCATCGGCGTCACCAGCACCAGGGCGGCCTGTGCCTTCCGCATGGTCTCGACCATGACCAGCTCGCGGTGCGTGGGGTCGAGATCTTCGCGCTTGGAGGCGCCGGTCACCTTCACCGGCCAGCTCTGCTCCGACAGCTCGCGCAGGAAATCGCGTGCCACCAGCCGGCCGCGCTCCAGGTCGAAGATCAGATGCACGCGGCGGATTGGCGCGGGCGTAGAATCTGTCATGAAATCTTCATTGCTCCGTAGGGCCCAGGTAGGAGTTGTGGTCGAGCGTAGCGTCTGAGGTCAAGGATTGTGGCTGGGGGCCATGGGCAAGGACAACGAGGCTGCCGTCGTTCGACTGGACGACCTGCGATCGGGTGCGTTCGCCTCGCTCGAGGCATTTCTGGCGGCGGTCGACGCCTTCGCCGGGACCCCGTCGAATGCCGCCCGGTTGTTCTTCAACGTCGACGCCCGTCGGGTCGGCTTCCTGGAAGCAGCCGGCCGGTCGCGATCCGGTGCCGACCGACCGGGCGATGGCCGAGATCGCCCGGCTGAAGAAGAAGGCGAAGTCCGGCGACAAGCGGCTGGCGGTGTCGGAATTGGGGTGACGGGCAGCGCGGGGCTCGCGGCTGCGCCGATCCCGGCGAACGGATCGCCGAGAGGCTTCCGGCTCGTTAACGCCGTTCCGCGAAGAAGTCCCGCAGCAACGTGCCGGCCGCACTCTCCTCCACGCCGCCGACCACTTCGGGACGGTGATGGCAGGTCGGCTGCGCGAACACCCGCGCGCCGTGCTCGACGCCGCCGCCCTTCGGGTCGTAGGCGCCGAACACCAGCCGGCGGATGCGGGCGTGGGCGATCGCCTGGGCGCACATCGTGCAGGGCTCGAGCGTGACGTACAGGTCGCACTCGGTCAGCCGCGGCTCGCCGAGGGTGGCGGCGGCGGCGCGGATCGCCAGCATCTCGGCATGCGCGGTCGGGTCGCGGTCGGTCTCGACGCGGTTGCCGGCTTCGGCCAGCACCCGGCCGCTCGGCCCATGCACCAGCACGGCGCCGACCGGCACCTCGCCGGCCGCGGCGGCGGCCCGTGCAGCCGCCAACGCCCGTGTCATGTAGCCGTTCGCGATCATGGCGCGGGCATACGCCGACGCGTGGCGATTGTCACGCCGGGCGGCGCGCGCTACACCGCACGCCCATGCCCGAGAAAACCCCGACCAGACCGCCCCACCGCGCACCTGCCGATCTCGCCCCGCTGTTCGAGGAGAGCCGCGGACCCGAGCGCATTTCCAAGCGCCTGGCGCGGGCCGGGTTGTGCTCGCGCCGCGACGCCGAGCGCTGGATCGCCGACGGCCGGGTCTCGGTCGACGGCGCGGTGCTGACCTCGCCGGCGGTCAACGTCGACGATACCAGCGTGATCCTGGTCGACGACAAGCCGTTGCCGGCGATCGAGCCGCCGCGGCTGTGGCGCTATCACAAGCCGGACGGGCTGGTGACCAGCAACCGCGACCCGGAAGGCCGGCCGACGGTGTTCGACAAGCTGCCCAAGGACCTGCCGCGGGTGGTCACGGTCGGGCGGCTGGACATCGATTCCGAAGGCCTGCTGCTGCTGACCAACGACGGCGCCCTGGCCCGCTACCTGGAGCTGCCGTCGACCGGTTGGATCCGGCGCTACCGGGTGCGGGTGTTCGGCCCGCTCGACGAGGCCAAGCTCGCCGGCCTGAAGAAGGGGATGCGCATCGAAGGCGTCGAGTACGGGCCGATCGAGGTGACCATCGACAAGGCGACGCGCACCAATTCCTGGCTGACCGTCGGCCTGCGCGAGGGCAAGAACCGCGAAATTCGCCGGGTGATGGAGCATGTCGGGCTGAGCGTCAGCCGGCTGATCCGGATCACCTACGGGCCGTTCCAGCTCGGCGACGTCCAGCCGGGCGCGGTCGAGGAGGTCAAGCGCCGGGTGCTGAAGGACCAACTTGGTCTGGACAAGGGCGACGACAGCGGCCACGCCAAGGCCCGACCGCAGCGCACCGGCACCGCGCCGCCGGGCCGGACCGGACCGGGCAAGCCGAGAGTGGAAAGGCTGGAGCCCGACGAACCGGTCTCGGGCCGACCGGTACGTGGCAAGCCGGTACGTGGCAAGCCGGGTCCGGGCAAGCCGGGTCCGGGCAAGTCGGGGCCGGGCAAGTCGGGGCCGGGCAAGCCGGGTCCGGGCAAGCCGGGACTGGCCAGGCCGGGCTTCGCGAAACCGGGTTCAGCCAAGCCGAACTCAGCCAAGCCGAACTCAGCCAAGCCGGGCTCAGCCAAGCCGGTGGCCGGGAAGCCGGTCACGGCGAGGCCGGGGACCTTGCGGTTGAATCCGAAGCCGGAGGGTGACGGCAGCCCCGACCGCAGGACCAATGGGGGGAGAGCAGGTGCGGATCGTCGCCGGAAAGCACCGCGGGGCTAAGCTGGCCGCGCCCGAGGGGCTGGAGGTCCGGCCGACTTCGGAGCGGGCCCGCGAGGCCTTGTTCTCGATCCTGGAAGGCGGTCGCTTCGCGCTGACCCTGCGCGGGGCGCGGGTGCTCGACCTGTTCGCCGGCTCCGGCGCGCTCGGCCTGGAGGCGCTGTCGCGCGGCGCCGGTCAGGTGATCTTCGTGGAGAACGGACCGGCGGCACTGGCGGTGCTGCACGCCAACATCGCCAAGCTGCGGGCCGCCGGGCTCGCCCAGGTGCGCGAACTCGACGCCACCCGGTTCCTGGAGCGCACCCCGGCGCCGGCCGAGCTGGTGCTGATGGACCCGCCCTACGGCTCCGGCCTGTGGGCCGAGGCGCTCGACACTATCGACCGCGGTGGCTGGGTCGGGCCGGAGACGGTGGTCGCCGTCGAGGTCGGCAAGAAAGAGAAGGTGGTGGCCCCGGCCGGCTACGTCCTGGCCGACGACCGCCGCTACGGGGCGGCCCGGCTGATCATCCTGCAGCGGGTAAACGCTGAGGTTGCCTGACGGGAGTCCGGTTACCGCCCCTCCATCCCGGCATGTTCCTTCTCGAAGTCCCAGACCTGCTGGAAACCCATCGCCTTCGAGAATTCCATGAAATCGGCCAGCGGCGCGGTCACGCCGGTCGACGCGCCGGTCTGCTTCAGGGTGCCGTAGACCGATTCCAGCGCCGCCCCCATGGCCAGGAACCCGACCGCCGGGTAGATCGCCATCTGGTAGCCGAGGCCGATGTATTCCTCGGCGCTCAGCACCGGGGTCTTGCCGCCCTCGACCACGTTGACCAGCAGCGGCAGGTCGAAGCTGCGGCCGATCTTCTCCATCTCCTCGACGGTCTCGGGCGACTCCACGAACAGAATGTCGGCGCCGGCCTTGGCGAACGCCTCGGCCCGGCGCAGCGCCTCGTCGAGGCCGTGCGCGGTCCGGGCGTCGGTGCGGGCGACGATCAGGAAATCACGGCTGTCGCGGGCTTCGGCGGCGACCTTCACCTTGGCGGCGGCCTGCTCGATGGGGATCACCCGGCGGCCGGGGGTGTGGCCGCATTTCTTCGGGAACTCCTGGTCCTCGAGCTGGATGGCGGCGGCGCCGGCGGCCTCGTAGCCGCGGACGGTGTGCTCGACGTTCAGCAGCCCGCCATAGCCGGTGTCGCCGTCGGCGACCATCGGCGTCGCGGCGAGGCCGGCGAGGGTTCGCACCCGGTCGACCATGTCGCGGTAGGAGGCGAGCCCGGCATCCGGCAGCCCGAGATGCGAGGCGACGGTGCCGTAGCCGGTCATGTACAGGCACTCGAACCCCATGCGGTCGGCCAGCCGGACTGAGATGCCGTCGAACACGCCGGGCGCGGTCAGCAGCTTGCCGGGCCGAAGCTTGTCGCGCAGGGATGTCATGGGGTTTCTCCGAAATGCCGGGCCAGTGCGGCCGACTTTGGCACACCCTCTTACCGCCGTCATTCCGGACGGACGCTCCCGACGCGGCCGAGCCGGAACCCACGGCGCTGCGGGTGATCCCGGCTCCATCCCGCCTTCAGCGGGTCGGACCGGGATGACGGTAAAGTGAAGAAGGCACGGTCTCTCCCGAAGGATCAGAAATCCGTGCAGCGGCCCTTGTGCTCCCAGTCGCCGAAGCGGGTCGGCTCGGGGCCGGCGTAGCCGCCGCGCTCGGACGGCAGATCGGCGGCCGCCGCGCGCGGATCGAGCCTGGGCGGTACCTCGACCGGAGCCGCGGCGGCGACCGGGCCGGCCTTCGACTGCGGGGTCCGGACGCTGCGGAACGGGCTGGGGAACGGGCTGGTCGGCTTGCTCATGACCCCAGCATATAGGCCGCACCACCACGTTTCGCCAGTCCTTGAAGCCGCTGCCGGCACGGGCCATTTCAGCGATGTTCCCTCGAAACCACCGCCCCTCGAAACCACCGCCCCTCGAAACCACGGGCAAGCAGACATGAACATCTTCCGGACCGGAATGCTGCTGGCGGCCCTGGTCGCGCTGTTCGGGGTCGCCGGCTACGCCATGGGCGGCCAGGGCGGCATGCTGATCGCGTTGGCGGTTGCCGTCGCCATGAACTTCTTCGCCTACTGGAACGCCGATTCCATCGTGCTGCGAATGTACAACGCGCGCGAGATCCGGCGCGCCGACCTGCCATGGTTCCACGACATGATCGGCCAACTCGCCGGGCGGGCCGACCTGCCGATGCCGCGCGTGTACCTGATCGACCAGGACCAGCCGAACGCGTTCGCCACCGGCCGCAACCCGGAAAACGCCGCGGTCGCCGCCACCACCGGCCTGCTGCGGCGCCTGAGCCACGAGGAAGTGGCGGGCGTCATGGCGCATGAGCTGGCGCATGTGAAGAATCGCGACACCCTGATCATGACGATCACCGCGACCATCGCCGGCGCGATGTCGATGCTGGCCAACTTCGCGATGTTCTCGGCGATGTTCGGCGGCTCCGGCAACCGCAACAATCCGCTCGGCGGCGTCGGCGTGCTGCTGATGGCGATCGTAGCGCCGCTGGCCGCCACGGTGGTGCAACTGGCGATCAGCCGGACCCGCGAATACGGGGCAGACGCCCTCGGCGCCCGGATCTGCGGTCGGCCGCTGTGGCTGGCCTCGGCGCTGGGGCGCCTGGAGACCGCCGCCCACCGCATCGACAACGACGCCGCCGAGGCCAACCCGGCGACCGCGCACCTGTTCATCGTCAATCCGCTGCATGCCCGCTCGTTGGGATCGCTGTTCTCCACCCACCCACCGATGGCGGAGCGCATCGCGCGTCTGCGGGCCATGGCCGGCGAGCAGGATCCGGCCCGCGGGCCATGGGGTTGACGACAGGGCTTGAGGGGCGCGGCCGGTCGTGGTCAAAGGTCGCCATGGCTGACATTCGCACCACATCGGACAACAAGGTCTCCGCGTCGCGCAGCGTCGCGTTCGACCTGTTCCGCGCCGTCCTGGCCAAGCGCACGCCGCTCGACGAGGCCCTCACCGCCCATGACGGGCTGGCCAAGCTGCCGGACCGCGACCGTGGTTTCGCGCGGCTGCTGGTCGCCACCGCCCTGCGCCGGCTCGGCCATATCGACCGCCTGGTCGACAAATGCCTGGAAAAGCCGCTGCCGGCGAAGGCGCTGGTGGTACGCGACATCCTGCGGCTGGCGGCCACCGAGCTGCTGATCCTCGGGGTGGCGCCGCATGCCGCGGTCGACAGCGCGGTGAACCTGGTGCGGTCGCGCGGCTTCGAGCCGTTCGTGAAGCTGACCAATGCGGTGCTGCGCCGTCTCGACCGCGAGGGACGCGGCGAGATCCTGGCCATGTCGCCGCTTCAGGCCCTGCCGGACTGGATGGCCGATGGTTGGCGCGCGGCCTATGGCGAGGCGACGGCAGAGGCGATCGCCGCCGCCGGCTTCGTGGAGCCGCCGCTCGACATCTCGGTCAAATCCGACCCCGAGGGCTGGGCGAAGACGCTGGGAGCAACGCTGCTCCCCACCGGTACGCTCAGGCGCGGCTTCGACGGCCGGGTCGAGGCGCTGCCGGGGTTCGCGGAAGGGGCCTGGTGGGTGCAGGACATGGCGGCGGCGCTGCCGGCCCGGCTGTTCGGCCCGGTGGCCGGCAGGCGGATCGTCGATCTGTGCGCGGCCCCGGGCGGCAAGACCGCCCAGTTGGCCGCTGCCGGTGCCCAGGTGCTGGCGGTCGATCGTTCCAAACCGCGATTGCAGCGGCTGGAGCGCAACCTGGCGCGCCTCGGTTTGTCGACCGTCACCCGGGTCGCCGACGCCACCGAGATGAAGCTCGATAGCCCGGCCGATGCGATCCTGCTGGACGCGCCGTGCGCGTCGACCGGAACCGTCCGCCGGCATCCCGACGTGCCGTGGCTGAAGCATGCCGACGATCCGGCCAAGCTCGCCGTCCTGCAGGACAGGCTGATCGCCAACGCGTTTCGGATGCTGGCCCCGGGCGGCATGCTGGTATTTTGCACCTGCTCGCTGGAGCCGATCGAGGGGCCGGAGCGGATGACCGCCGCGCTGGCGGCGCATCCGGACCTGCGGCGCGAGCCGATTCGCCCCGAGGAGGTCGGCGGCCTGGCCGAACTGGTCACCGCGGACGGCGACCTGCGGACCCGGCCGGACCAACTCGCGAACCTCGGCGGCGTCGACGGGTTCTATGCCTGCCGCCTGGTACGCACCTGACAGTGTACCCGGCGGTGCTTGATGCCGCCCGAGCAACCTGATAACGACCGCTGCATGTCCCGTGACATCCTGATTGCCCCCTCGATTCTCTCCGCCGATTTCGCGCGGCTGGGCGAGGAGGTCCGCGCGGTCGCCGCCGCCGGCGCCGACTGGATCCACATCGACGTCATGGACGGCCATTTCGTGCCGAACCTGACGATCGGACCGGCTGTGGTGAAGGCCTTGCGGCCGCATACCGACCGTCTCTTCGATGTGCACCTCATGATCGCGCCGGTCGATCCCTTCGTGGCCGGCTTCGTGGAAGCCGGGGCCGCAGTCGTGACCGTGCACCCGGAGGCCGGCCCGCACGTCCACCGGACCCTCCAGCTGATCCGCTCGCTCGGGGCGAAGGCCGGCGTGGCGCTCAACCCGGGTACCCCGGTCGAGGCCCTCGACAACCTCATGGACCTGGTCGACCTGATTCTGGTGATGACGGTCAATCCCGGCTTCGGTGGCCAGGCCTTCATCGAAAGCCAGCTTGCCAAGGTCGCCGCCGCCCGCGCCCGCATCGATGCCACCGGGCGCGACATCCGCCTGCAGGTGGATGGCGGGGTCAGCGTCGACACGATCGGATCGGTCGCCGCCGCCGGCGCCGACGTGATGGTGGCCGGTACGGCGACCTTCAAGGGCGGGCCCGGCGCCTATGCCGGCAACATCGCCGCGCTGAAGGCGGCGGCCAGGGCGGCGGCCAGGGCGGCGACCGGGGCGGCGACCGGGGCGACGGCGGCGCCATGAGCGGAGACGGCGGTCTCGGCCGGCGGCTCCGCGAGGCCTGGTACGCGTCTCCCCTGCATGCCTGGCGGATCAGCGGCGAGAGCCCGCTGGATCTCTCGGTCGCCCTGACGGATCCCTGGCCGGGCGAGGCCGATGCCGGGCGCGAGATTCTCGAAGGGGCGTTCCCGGTCGCCGGCCAGGTGGTGCATGTCGGCGCCGACCCCTGGCGGGCCGAGGGGCTGACGACCGCCGCCGCCGAGGTCCTGCACCGCTTCGAATGGCTGCGCGACCTGCGCGACCTCGGCGGCGATGCCGCCCGTCGCAAGGCCCGCGACCTGGTCGGCGGCTGGATCGAGAGCTTCGACCGCTGGGACCGGCTGGCGTGGCGCTCGGACGTGCTGGCGGCGCGGCTGGCGTCCTGGGTCGCCACCTTCGGATTCTTCGGCGAATCGGCCGACGAGCCGTTTCGGGAGGCGGTCCTGGCCAGTCTCGCGCGCCAGCATCGCCACCTGCTCGGCGCGCTGTCGGCGGGTCCGGACGGCGTCGCCCGGATCGAGGCGCTGCGCGGTGCCATCGCCGCCAGCGTCGCGCTGGGCCAGGACGGCGACCGTCTGCAGACACTGGTCGACCGGCTCGACGCGGCGCTGCGCGACCAGATCCTTACCGATGGCGGCCACCGGGCTCGCTCGCCCCGTGCCCAGGTGACGGTGCTCGCCTGTCTGGTCGACTCGCGGGCGGCGCTGCGCGCGGCCGGCCGGGAATCGACGGGGGTCCTGGACGACGCGATCGGACGCATGACCGGAATTCTGCGGTTGCTGCGCCATGGCGACGGCGGCCTCGCGCTGTTCAATGGCGCCATCGAGGGCGTGGTATGGCGGCTCGACACGCTGCTGGCCCGCACCGAATCGAAGGCCCGGGCGGTCGGCTCGGCCCCGGATACCGGGTTCGAGCGGCTGGTCGCCGGACGGGCCGTTGCGATCATGGACACTGGTGTGCCGACCGCCGAGGAAGGGATGCTGCATGCCGGCACGCTGTCCTTCGAGATGTCGGTCGGCAAGGAACGGCTGATCGTCAACTGCGGCGCGGCCCCGGCCGATCCGCGCTGGGAAAACGCGCTCAGGGCGACGGCTGCCCACTCCACGCTGGTCATCGACGACACCAACTCGACCGAGATCGACCGGCACGGCGCGATCGGTCGCGGCCCGACCCGCGTCCGGGTCGAACGCTGGGAGGCCGACGGCGCGGTCTGGGTCGAGGCCGAGCACGACGGCTATGCCGAGAGCCATGGCATGACGCACCGGCGCCGGCTGTATCTTGCTGCCGGCGGCGACGACCTGCGCGGCGAGGACGTGCTGACCTATTCCGGCGGCCCGGGCGTGCGGCCGTCGGAGGCGGTGATCCGCTTCCACCTGCATCCGCGGGTCTCGGCTTCGGTGGTACAGAACGGGGCGGCGGCGCTGCTGCGCACGGCATCCGGCACCGGCTGGCGCCTGCGCTCGGCGGGCGGCGCGCTGCAGTTGCAGGAAAGCGTTTATTTCGGCGAGCGCGGCATCCTGCAGCGCTGCCGGCAGCTGGTTCTGGCCACGCCGGCCGGCTCGGCGCGCGACGACGGCTCCCTGACCATCAAATGGGCGTTGCGCCGCGAGGATCGCCGGGCCGCCTGACGGTGCCGCGCGATCGGCGGCGCCTGCTCGCATCTATCTCCGTTCCGACCACTCCGGTATAAGCGCGGTCATGGTCGAAGTCTCTGCCCTGGCGGCGCCCGCCATCGCGTTCGCGCTTGCGTGTCTGGGGACCCGCGTGCTGATCGGCGTGCTGACCCGCCGGGCGGTGCTGGACCGTCCGAACGAGCGTTCCAGCCATATCGCGCCGGTCCCGCGCGGCGGCGGTCTGGCAGTGGTGGCGGCCATCGCGGTCGGCTGGACCTGGCTGTTCGTCAGCGATGCTCCCGCCGCCGATACCGGGCTCGACGCCGGCCGCTGGCTGGCGCCGCTGGCCGCGGCCCTGGTTCTGGCGGCGGTGTCGTTCGCCGATGACCTGCGCAACCTCGGCGCCGGCGTCAGGCTCGGCGTGCAGGCGGTGGCGGTTGCCGCCGGGCTGTGGGCGCTCGACGGCCACGGCGCTCTGGCGGCCCTGGCACCGGCCTGGATCGACCTGCCGCTGACCGCGCTCGGCTGGCTGTGGTTCGTGAACCTGTACAACTTCATGGACGGGATCGACGGGATCACCGGCACCGAATCGGCGTCGATCGGCGTCGGTCTAGCGGCCCTCGCCGCCCTCGGGATCGCGCCCGCCGTGGTGGCCGGCCCGGCGGTGCTGGTGGTCGCCGCCGCGGCCGGGTTCCTGGTCTGGAACTGGCAGCCGGCGCGGATCTTCATCGGTGACGTCGGCAGCATCCCGCTCGGCTACCTGCTGGGCTTCCTGCTGGTAATCGTCGCCGGTAGCGGCCTAGCCGGTCTTGCCGCGGCGCTGCTGCTGCCGCTGGTGTATCTCGCCGACGCCACGCTGACCCTCGGCCGCCGTCTGGCACGCGGCGAGAACCCCGCGCAGGCGCATCGCGAGCACGTCTACCAGCGGGCGGTGATCGCCGGTGCCAGCCACTCGTCGGTGTGCCTGCGGATCGCCGCGGCCAATCTCGTTCTCGCCGCGCTCGCCTGCTTCATGGTGCCGTCCAGCCCGCTGCTGGCGCTGGCGATCGGCGCCGGGGCGGTGGCCATCCTGTTCGTGGCCCTGCGGCCGGCGCCAGCGCCGACGACCCCGAGGCGCGCGTGACCGGAGGCTGGCTGTGAAGGTTCTGCTGACCGGGGCCAACGGCTATGTCGCGCGGGCCGCCCGGCGATCGCTCGCGATAGCCGGCCACGAAGTGGTCGCGACGGTGCGGACGCTCGACCGGCTGCCGGCGCATCGCCGGACCGGCGCCGTGGCGGTCGGCGCGATCGACGCCGGCACCGACTGGAGCGCCGCGCTCGACGGCGTTGAGGCAGTGCTGCACATGGCGTCGCCGATCCTGCTGGACGCCGATGCCGCGACCCGCCGCGATGAGGCCCAGCGGGTGATCGTCGAGGGGACCGGCCGGCTGCTGCAGCAGGCTGGGGCGGCCGGGGTGCGGCGCTTCGTGTTCGTCAGCTCGCTGAAGGCGATGGGCGAGGAGTCCGGCGCGGCACCGCTGACCGAGAGCGATACGCCGGCGCCACAGGACGAATACGCCGAGGCCAAGCTGACCGCCGAGCGCCGGGTGCTGGCCGACGCGCCGGGCGGGCTGGTGATCCGAAGCCCGGCGGTATACGGCCGGGCCAGCGGCGGCAACCTGCGGCAGATGATCGAGTTCCTGCGCCGGGCGCCGGCGGTCCTGCCGCTCGGCTACGCGGGCAACCGGCGGTCCTTCATCCACCGTGACAACCTCGCCTCGGCGCTGGTGGGCTGCGTCGAGGCGCCGGACGGGACCGGCGGAACCTTCCTGGTGTCGGACGGCGAGGCGGTCTCGACCGCGGTCCTGGTGCGGCGCATGCTGCGTGCGCTGGGTCGACGCGCGGTCGTGGTGCCGGTGCCGGCCCTGGTGCTGTCCGCCCTGGTCGCGGCCCGGCTCGGTCCGGAGGCGGCGCGCCGGCTGGTTCAATCCTATGCCGTCGACGACCGGGCGATCCGCGCGGCCCTCGGCTGGGTGCCGCCGCTCGATCCGGACCGGGCCATGGCCGATGCGGTCGCGACCGGGCCAGATCCCTATGCGTGAGCGGCCCGTGATAGATTGCGGCGGCAGCAACCGGAGGACCCGGCGGTGACCGGACGGGCGGTACGACGATCGGCGGCGATCCTCGGCCATGACGTCGCGATGGCGGCGGCCTCGTTCCTGCTGTCGCTCTACCTGCGGCTCGGCGACGGCATCTGGTGGTGGCCGCGCCCGGTGGTCGAGACCGGTCTGGTCGCGTTCACCCTGACCGCCGCCGCGGTGTTCCTGGTGGTCCGGCTCGACACCGCGGTGTGGCGCTATACCTCGGTCGGCGACCTGGTGCGCATCGTCCGCGCCGTGCTGCTGATCCTCGCCGGTTTCCTGGTGGTGCAGTTCGCGCTGACCCGGCTCGACGACTTCCCGCGTTCTTTCCTGGTGATCGAGGCGTTCGTGCTGACCGTCCTGCTGGCGGCCCCGCGCTTCGGCTACCGGCTGATGAAGGACGGCACCCTGTCGACCCTGCTCGAGCGCAACGCCCAGGACCGGGTGCCGGTGCTGCTGGTCGGGGCCGGCGACGGGGCCGACCTGTTCATCCGCGAGATGGCGCGCGGCCAGGACGCCGCGTATCGCGTCGTCGGCATCGTCGACGACCGCGACTCCCGGACCGGCCGGCAGATCCGCGGCGTGCGGGTGATGGGCGGGCTCGACGACGTGACGGCGGTGGTCGAGCGCCTGACCGGCCATGGCGTGCGGCCGCAGCGCCTGATCCTGACCCGTGCCCGGATGGACGGCGCCACCGTGCGCCGGGTGTTCGAACAGGGCGACGCGCTCGGCATCCCGGTCAGCCGGATGCCGCGGGTTGGCGCGCTGGAGGCCGCCGATGGCGCCGCCGTCACCCTGCGCCCGGTCAATGTCGAGGATGTGCTGGGCCGGCCGCAGGCGACCCTGAACCGCGAGGCGATGCGGGCGTTGGTGGCCGGGCGCCGGGTGCTGGTCACCGGCGCCGGCGGTACCATAGGCTCCGAGCTGGTGCGCCAGGTCGCCGGCTTCGGGCCGGCGGCGCTGACCCTGGTCGACAGCTCGGAATACGCGCTCTACAGCATCGACCAGGAGCTCGGCGAGGCGGCCGCCGACCTCGACCGCAGGGCGCTGATCGGCGATGTCCGCGACCGCGCCCGGGTGGCCCAGGTGATGGCCGTGGCCGCTCCCGACATCGTGTTCCACGCCGCCGCTCTGAAGCATGTGCCGTTGATGGAGGCCAACGCCGACGACGCGGTGCTGACCAACGCGGTCGGCAGCCGGATCGTCGCCGACGCCGCGCGCGCCGCCGGGGTGCGGGCGGTGGTGCTGATATCGACCGACAAGGCGGTCAACCCGACCAACGTCATGGGCGCCACCAAGCGGCTGGCCGAGGCCTACGCCCAGGCCCTCGATCTGGCCGATGGCGGCGGGGCGATCGGCAACGGCGGAACCCGGTTCGTGACCACGCGGTTCGGCAACGTGCTGGGCTCGACCGGCTCGGTGGTGCCGCTGTTCCAGCGCCAGTTGGAAAAGGGCGGGCCGCTGACCGTCACCCACCCGGATATGACCCGCTACTTCATGACCGTGCGCGAGGCCGTCGAGCTGGTCCTGCAGGCCGCCGCCCTGGAAGTGGCGACCGAGGGCGGGCGCGGCGGCATCACCGTGCTCGACATGGGCGAGCCGGTGAAGATCGTCGATCTCGCCCGCCAGATGATCCGGCTGGCCGGGCTGGTGCCGGACGAGGACATCCGCATCGCCTTCACCGGCCTGCGCCCCGGCGAGAAGCTGTACGAGGAACTGTTCCACGACGCCGAGGCGCTGGAGCCGACCGCGGTGCCGGCCCTGCGCCGGGCCCGGCCGCGCACCACCGACCTCGCCTTGCTGGCCCGCGGCCTCGACGAGCTGGAGGCGGCGGCCCGGTCTCGCGATACCGCGGCGACCCTGCGCATCCTCTCGCGACTGGTCCCGGAATATGCCCCGCCCGCCGCCGATGCGGCGGCGCGGGCGACGGGGGATTGAGGCGTAGCGCCGGGCCACGGTGCGGCGGGTGGGTCCCGGCTCGCGCTGCGCTTGGCCGGGATGACGGCGGGGAAGGAGGCGGCTCTTCCGCTCCACCGTCATCCCGGAGCGGGCCGCCGCAGGCGGAACGCATCCGGGATCCACGAGGCGACGGGCATTGCCAGCGCGGCGCTTGTCAGTTGCCGTTGCCAGCCGCAGATTGCACCGACCATTCCATGGAGGAAGCCATGAAAGCCGTTGTCCTGCGCGCCGCCGAGGATCTGCGGGTCGAGGCCCGCGAGGAGCGGGCGCTGGCCCCCGGCGAGGTGCGGGTGCGGGTCGAGTCAGGCGGCATCTGCGGCTCCGACCTGCATTATTTCCATCACTACCGGATGGGCGACTTCCCGGTGCGCGAGCCGTTCGTGCTCGGTCACGAGGCCGCTGGCACGGTCGCCGAGACCGGCCCGGAGGTGACCCTGGTCACGGTCGGCGATCGGGTGGCGATCAACCCGAGCCATCCCTGCGGCACCTGCGGGTTTTGTCGCTCCGGCCGCGAGAATTTGTGCGCCGACATGGTGTTCCTCGGCTCTTCGCGGCGGTTCCCGCACGCCCAGGGGCTGTTCGCGGAGAGCTATGCAACCCATGAGCGGCAATGCGTGAAGGTGCCGGCCGGCACCCCGGCGCGGCTGGCGGCGCTGGCCGAGCCGTTGTCGGTGGTGCTGCACGCGCTGTCCCACGCCGGCCCGCTGCTCGGCCGCCGGGTGCTGGTGACCGGTGCCGGGCCGATCGGCGCGCTGACCCTCGCGGCCGCCCGTTTCGCCGGGGCGACGGTCGAGATCACCGACGTCACGCCCGAGCCGTTGCGGGTCGCCGAAGCGCTGGGCGCCGACCGGGTGCACGACGTGGGGGCGAACCCCGGCTCGGTCGCCGACCCGGCGTTCCCGCGCGGCCGCTTCGACGCCGCCTTCGAGTGCTCCGGCCATCCGGCCGCACTCGCCACCTGCCTCGACCAACTCGCCCCCGGCGGCACCCTGGTGCAGGTCGGCACCTATGCCGACCCGAAGGTGACGCTGCCGATGGACCGGCTGATGGCCAAGGAGATCACCCTGAAGAGTTCGTTCCGCTTCGCCCGCGAGTTCCCGGTGGCGGCCGGCCTGCTGGCCAGCGGCCGCATCGACCTGTCGCCGGTGCTGAGCCACGAGTTCGAGGCGGCGGATGCCATGGAGGCTTTCCGCACGGCGAGCGATCGCAAGCGGGCAATGAAGGTGCATTTGAGGTTCTGAAATGCCCCCTTGGGCACCGTGCGCGAGGCCGCGGCCCCGCCATCAATGTCCAGGCGTGCCGTTGCGGAGACGGTACTGCAGGGGTGGCGGTGGCGGCATGACCTGCATGCCGCCACCGCGCGATGTTATTGACCCTTGATCGGCAGCTTCTCGATGCTGCCGTAGATGTGGCTGATGCTCAGACCCGGCGGCGTCTTGCCGGTGCTGCTCGAGCTGTGGCAGCTGAAGCAGTTGTCGGTCTGATGGAAGGTTTCCAACGTGGTGTTCGCGAGAACCGTCGATCCGGTGATCTCGGTGTCGGTGCTTTCGAACGATGGGATAGATCCGTCCGCGGTCCAGGTCGCCCCGCTGATGAAGTAGTTCAGCCGCGGGTCCGTGACCGCCATGTCCTTGCTGGCGTAGAACTCAGTAATACGCTTGATGACGTCCTGGTTCAGGGAGATCAGATCCGAATTGTTCTTCGCGGTTGCGAGCATTTCCGGGGTGATAATGTCCGTGTTGCTGTCATAGACGGGACCGCCCCAGGGATGGAAGCGCTTGACGTTCACAGGGGTAATATTCGCCCCAGGCTCGCTGACAATGCGGCCCTGATCCGCCAGCTTGGCGCTCGGCTTGAGCGTCTGGAGCGTCGTTGTGGTTCCCTTGGGGTCCCAGAACAGCCAGTCACCCCTCCCGTCGACGTCGGCGCCGTAGGTCAGATGATTGGAGGCGTTCAGATAAGGATAGGCAACGTTCGGCGCGTTGTTCCGGTGTTCGATCGTCGCCCAGATCATTTCCGGATGACCCTCCACGCTGCCGACGATGTGCATGCCGACCAGGGCCAGCTCCTTCGAGATCGTTCCGGCCGGCTCCCAGATATCGGCGGTCAGCTTGTTGTACAGTGGAACCTCGTGGACCTGGGTCACGTAGTCGGACTTGCTGCCGACAGTCGCGGCGTCGACCCACGATGTCTTCATTTCGACCGTCATGGACAAATAATCCACCGCCGTCTCGATTTTTGGGATTGTTTCGGACGGACTCAATGAATCGAATACGGATTTCGCTACTGTCTCGGATTGTTCATCGGCGTTGGGTGTGAAAAACCCACAGAGTCCGTAAAATAAAATGTCAGAAATTTCACTGGAGCTCGACAGACCGTTATCTCGAGAGTATTTTATAGCAGAGCATGTTTCGGTCTGGTCTTTCGGAAAGTGACTGTTGTTCGGGCCAGGGTGGTTCTTTTGTTGAGTGAGGAAGTACCCGTACAGGCGACTGGTGTGGATCCCATAGTAGACGAGGGAATTGGCGCGGGAGATCAGGACGTCATCCCCTCCCGCTTGCCCGACGCCGGTGGCCTTGCGTGTCCGGATCGGAAACGGACCGCTTGGCTCGTTGACGCCCTGGCCGACGAAGTGCCGCATGCCGTCGGCGCCTCGCTCGGAGACCCGGTAAAAGAACTCGGTGTCGAACACATAGGGTGTCGAGCTGTTCGGCGGCACGATGCCTGTCGGCACATTGCCCAGGGTGTCTGAAATCGTCGAGGTGGCCCAGTAGAACATCTGGGCACCCCATTTAAAGAATTTGCAGTGAGAGGCGTCGTCGTCTTTTTGGAATGACGGCCCGTTCGCAGGAAAGATATAGACCAGGCCGGAGCTCGTATCATAGGCGGGGCCGACGGGAACGGTTATCGGCAGGCCAATTCCGAAATTGAGATCCAGTGTTATTTTCGACCAGTCCTGATCGAAGTCGCTGCCCAACGAGCAGGTCTTGAGGGTGTTCTCCGGGAGCACGGTCTGTGCAAGGGCATCGTTCGGAGCCGTGACCGACAGCAACGAACTCGCGCACAATGCGCCGAGTCCGAGGGCCAAATGCCGAGCCCGCATACCGCCACTGTCGATTGACAGGGCCGCCATGTACTTGGTTTTTCTAAACATTTTACTATCCGCCTCATCGTAAGGTAGATGAATGTGACGGAATGCATTTATTAAACTCATTTAGAGTAAAGTATGTCAATCATGAATTGCCGTTGGCCTCCAAATCCTTCAGCGACGTCGGAAGCGCGCCGGCATTGCGCCCGGACCTACCGCCCCGCCGCCCGTCTCTGGAACTCCCCCGGCGTCACCTGGAACGCGTGCCGGAACGCAGCCACGAATGCACTCGTCCCGCCGTACCCGGTCTCGAACGCCACGTCGGTCACCCTGCCGCCGGCCAGCAGCCGCTCGGCGGCCACCGTCAAACCGAGAATGCGGCGCCAGTCGCGGTAGCTGAGGCCGGTCTCGGCCTGCACGCGGCGGCGCAGGGTGCGGGCGCTGACGGCGAGGTGGGCGGCCCAGTCTTCCAGACTGGTGTCCTCCGCCGGGTCGGCCTGCACCGCGTCGGCGATGGCGGCCAGCGAAGGGTCGACCGGGGCGGCGAGGCGGATGCTCACGCCGGGGGCGGGGCGGACCAGCGCCAGGGCGGCGCCGGCCACCGTCGACCACGCCTTGTCCAACCGGTCGCTGTCGTAGGTCTCGGCCAGCCACGTCACCATGTCGGCGAGCGGCGTGCCCTGCTCGACCGCGGTCGGGGCGGCGGGCAGCGCGTCGGCGGCATCCGGCAGCACGTAGAGGCTGCGCATCAGCCGCTCCTCCGGCGCCAGGCTGCGGTGCGGGGTGCCGGCCGGCAGCCACAGCACGCTGCCGCGCGGCACCAGCCAGACCCGGTCCGGGGTCTCGACCCGCATCACCCGGGCCAAGGTGAGCGCGAGCTGGCCACGGCGGTGACGGTGCCAGGGTACGCTGGCGCCGGGCGCGAAGCTGGCGGCATGGCCGATCACCGCCACGTCGCTCTCGACATGGCCGCTGACCGGGTCTCTCTGCCGTTCGTCCTGTCCGCTCGGCGACATCCGCTGTCCGCTGGTCCGGTATCCGCTGGGCCTCTGTGGCGCTAGTCTAGCAGGCGATGGAAGGATCCGGACCATGACCGCATTGCGCGCCCGCATCGGCGATTCCGCACTGGCCGCGCGCCTCGGCCGCGAGCTCGAGGGCGAGGTGCTGTTCGACGCGTTCAGCCGCGGCCGCTACGCCACCGACGCCTCGATCTACCAGGTCGAGCCGATCGGCGTCGTGATCCCGAAGACCGAGCAGGACCTGCGGGTCGCCGTGCAGATAGCCGCCGAGGAGGGCATCCCGATCCTGCCGCGCGGCGGCGGCACCTCGCAATGCGGCCAGACCGTCAACACCGCCCTGGTGCTGGACTGCACAAAGTTCCTGCGCGAGGTCACGGACTACGACGAGGACGCGCAGGAAGTCACGGTGCAGCCGGGCATCGTGCTCGACCACCTGAACGCCTGGCTGAAGCCGAAGGGCCGCTTGTTCCCGGTCGACGTCTCGACCGCGTCGCGCGCCACGCTCGGCGGCATGACCGCCAACAACTCCTGCGGCGGAAGGTCGATCCACTACGGCATCATGGTCGACAACGTCGAGGCCATCGACGCCGTCCTGATGGACGGTACCGAGGCGCGGTTCGGCCATGTCCCCGGCAACCTCGGCGAACTGACCGGGCCCGAGCGCTATCGCGACCTGGTGCAGACCGTGCGCGCCATCGCCGAGCGCGAGGCCGGCGAGATCGACGCCCGGATCCCCAAGCTCATGCGCAAGGTCGGCGGCTACAACCTGGACCGGGTCGTCGCCCGTGACCCGCGCGGTGGCCACAACATGGCGTCGCTACTGGTCGGCTCCGAGGGCACCCTGGCGCTGTCGCGGCGCATCCGGCTGAAGACCCATGCGATCCCGAAGCATCGGGTGATGGGAGTCTGCCACTTCCCGACCTTCCGCGAGGCGATGGCTTCGACCCGGCACCTGGTGACGCTCAAGCCCTACGCGGTCGAGCTGATCGACCGCACCATGATGGACCTGGCCCGCCAGATCGCCATGTTCCAGCCGATCGTCGACCGCTTCGTGAAGGGCGAGCCGCAGGCCCTGCTGGTGGTCGAGTTCGCCGGCGAGGAACGCGACCCGCTGCTGCAGCGGCTCGACGACCTGGACGCGATGATGGGCGACCTGGGCTTCCCGGACGCCGTGGTGCGGGCCGAGGATCCGGCGTTCCAGGCCCAGATCACCGAGGTCCGCAGCTCCGGCCTGAACATCATGATGTCGATGAAGGGCGACGGGAAGCCGGTCTCGTTCATCGAGGACTGCGCGGTGCCGCTGGAGGATCTGGCGGACTACACCGACCGCCTGACCGAGGTATTCCACAAGCACGGCACCGACGGCACCTGGTACGCCCACGCCAGCGTCGGCACCCTGCACGTCCGTCCGGTCCTGAACATGAAGGCCGGCACCGACGTGAAGAAGATGCGGGCGATCGCCGAGGAGGCGTTCGCCATGGTGCGCGAGTACAAGGGCTCGCATTCCGGCGAGCATGGCGACGGCATCGTGCGCTCGGAGTTCCACCGCCGGATGTTCGGCGACCGCGTCGTCGACGCCTTCGGCGAGGTCAAGCGCGCCTTCGATCCGCGCGGCCTGATGAACCCCGGGCGGATCGTCGACCCGCCGAAGATGGACGACCGTTCCCTGTTCCGCTACCCGCCGGACTACAGGCCGGCGAACCCGGCGACCCGCTTCGACTGGTCGGCCTGGGGCGGGCTCTCCGGCGCGGTCGAGATGTGCAACAACAACGGCACCTGTCGCAAGCGCGACCCGGCGGTGATGTGCCCCAGCTTCCGGGTCACCGGCGACGAGCAGCACGTCACCCGCGGCCGCGCCAACACCCTGCGGCTGGCGCTGAGCGGGCAGCTCGGGCCGGACGGCCTGACCGATCCCGCGATGAAGGCGTCGCTCGACCTGTGCGTCGGCTGCAAGGGTTGCCGGCGCGAGTGCCCGACCGGCGTCGACATGGCGAAGATGAAGACCGAAGTGCTGGGCCAGTACGTCCAGCGCCACGGCCTGTCGCTGAAGGACCGGATGATCGCGTCGCTGCCGCGCTGGGCCGAGGCGGCGTCGCGCTTCCACTACCTGGCCAATTTGCGCGACACGCTGCCGGGCTTGCCCTGGCTGTCGGAAAAGCTGATGGGTTTCGCGCGGCAGCGCAGCCTGCCGGCATTTTCCGGCGAGCCGTTCCGGGCCTCCGAAGTGCCGGACCGGCCCGTGGTCGACGGTCGCGAGGTCGTGCTGTTCGCCGACACCTTCAACAGCTACTTCGAGCCGGAGAATTTGCGGGCCGCCTTGCGGGTGCTGGACGCCGCCGGCTACACCGTGCACGTGGTCGACCCGTCGGCCACCGGCGGCGGCCGGCGGCTGTGCTGCGGGCGGACCTATCTGGCGGGCGGGCTGATCGAGCGGGCCGAGGCCGAGATGCGCCGGCTTGTGGATGCCCTGGCCCCCTACGCCGAGCGCGGCGTGCCGATCGTCGGGCTGGAGCCGTCCTGCCTGTTCACCCTGAACGACGAGCTTCCGTCGCTGCTGCGCGATGCCGCCGGCGCGGTGCCCGAGCAGGCCATGCTGTTCGAGGCGTTCCTGGCGCAGGAGGCCAAGGCCGGGCGGCTGGATGGATTGAAGCTGAAGCCGATCGCCGAGAAGGCCTTGGTGCACGGCCATTGCCACCAGAAGGCGTTCGACGCCATGGGGGACGTGACCGCCGCGCTGAAGCTGATCCCCGGCCTCGACGTGTCGGTCATCGAATCGAGCTGCTGCGGCATGGCCGGCGCCTTCGGCTATGAGGCGGAGCACTACGACGTGTCGATGAGAATGGCCGAGTTGAGCATGCTGCCGGCGGTGCGCAAGGCCGAGCTTGGTACCCTGCTGGTCGCCGACGGCACCAGCTGCCGCCACCAGATCCACGACGGTGCCGGGCGCGAGGCGGAGCATGTCGCCGTCGTCCTGGCCCGGGCGCTGCTGCGATAGAACTCAAGAACCAGCCGAACTGAAGAACCAGGAGGAAAACCCCATGGCCCATCGCGCCGGCCCCCATTTCCTGCAGATCCCCGGTCCCTCGAACGTGCCGGGCAGGATCCTGCGCGCCATCGAGCGGCCGACCATCGACCACCGCGGCCCGGAGTTCCAGGCCCTGGCCAAGGAAGTGCTGGCGGCGGTGAAGCCGGTGTTCAAGACCGAGCATCCGGTGATCATCTTCCCGTCCTCCGGCACCGGGGCGTGGGAGGCGGCGCTGGTCAACACCCTGTCGCCGGGCGACAGCGTGCTGATGTACGAGACCGGGCAGTTCTCGACCCTGTGGGTGGAACTGGCCACCCGCATCGGCCTGAAGCCCGAGGTGATCGCCGGCGACTGGCGGCACGGGGTTGACGCCGCCGCCATCGAGGAGCGGCTGAGCAAGGACAAGGAGCACCGCATCAAGGCGGTGTGCGTGGTGCACAACGAGACCTCGACCGGCGTGACCTCGCGGATCGCCGAGGTCCGCCGAGCGATCGACGCCGCCGGGCACCCGGCGCTGTTCATGGTCGACACCATCTCGGGCCTGGCCTCTGCCGACTACCGGCATGACGAGTGGGGCGTCGACGTCACCGTCACCGGCTCGCAGAAGGGCCTGATGCTGCCGCCGGGCCTGGGTTTCAACGCGGTGTCGCTGAAGGCGATCGAGGCGTCGAAGTCGGCGAAGATGACGCGATCCTACTGGGACTGGTCGTCGCAGCTCGGCCAGAACCCGTCCGGCAACTTCCCCTACACCCCGGCCACCAACCTGCTTTACGGCCTCAGGGAAGCCTGCGAGATGCTGATGGACGAGGGCCTGGACAACGTGTTCGCCCGCCACGAGCGCCATGCCGAGGCGACCCGCCGGGCGGTCCGCGCCTGGGGCCTGGAGATCCAGTGCCTGGAGCCGACGGAGTACTCGCCGGTGCTGACCGGCGTGGTGTTGCCGGACGGCCACGATGCCGACGCGGTGCGAAAGGTGATCCTGGAGAAGTTCGACATGTCGCTCGGCGCCGGCCTCGGCAAGGTCAAGGGCCGGATGTTCCGGATCGGCCATCTCGGCGATTTCAACGACCTGATGTTGGCCGGCACCCTCGCCGGCTGCGAGATGGGCCTGCGGCTGGCCGGGGTGCCGATCAAGGTCGGCGGCGTGCAGGCGGCGATGGACTACCTGACGGGCAACGCCTGAGGGCGGCGGGCGCTCGTCGCCGCGTGGGTCCCGGATCGCCGCCGAGCGGCGTCCGGGATGACGGCGATAAGCTTCGGAGCGCCAGACCCTCTTTTGCCGTCATCCCGGGCGAGCGGAGCGAGACCCGGGGCCCACCCGCCGCTCCGTCGCCGACCGCGCTGTCTCAGTCCACGATGAACAGCGTCGCTCCCTTTTCGGTCACCGAGCGGTGCGGGGCGTCGCCCTTGTCGGAGACCTGATAGCTCATGCCCGGCGTCAGGGTGAACTTCCGGCCGTCCTGCAACTCGCTCACCAACTCGCCCTCGACCACGTAGAGCACATGGCCGCGGTCGCACCAGTGGTCGGCGAGATAGCCGGGGGAATAGGTGACCTGGCGGATCCGGATGTCGCCGATATTGAGCGTGCGCCAGTGCGCGACGCCGGTTTCGCCGGGGTGCTCGGTCGGCTCGACCTTGGACCAGTCGGTGACGGTGAACGGCAAGGCGGGGATCTTCATGACGGGACCGTGCGGTTGCGTGCGTTTCGGCGACGGTAGCGCCACCGTCAGCCGGCCGCCAGCCACAGCGCGGCCGCGACGATGCAGGCGCTGCCGGACAGCACCGCCGCCAGCACGTTGCGCCGGCTCAGCCACCAGACCGCGACCGTGACCGCGACGGCCGCGGCCCGGACCGCCGGCGGCAACTCGGCGAGCGAGCCGGTCGGCAGGCCGACCAGACGGACCACCAGGGCCGCCAACAGGGCGTAGGAGGTCAGGGTGAACCACCGGACCACCGGCCCGTCGGGGTCGACCCGGCCGACCAGGACCGCGCCGAGCGCCCGCCACACGAAGGTCGAGGCGGCGGCGGCCAGCACCACCGCGATGCCGGGGAGCGGAAGCTCGCTCATGCCCGCGGCCGCAGCCGGTCGCCCAGCAGGAAGGCGACGCTGCCGCCGAGAACGCCGGCCAGCAGCAGCGCCATCTCCGGGAGCACGGCATGGATCGGCCCGTACAGCACGGTTCCGGATGCCACCGCGAGCAGGGCCTGCCGGTTCCGCTGGTCGATCAGCAGCACCATGAAGAACGCCGCATTCATGAACAGAAGGCCGAGTGCCACCGGCTGCGGGAGGGCGGCGGCACCCAGCCAGCCGCCCAGCGTCGCGATCGCCGCGGCGGTGATGCAGGTGAGCCCGAAGACGGTGTGGTAGATCAGCCGTGCCCGCGGTTCGCGCGGTGCCGCGCTGCGCATCAGGAACGCCCAGCTGGTCGCCGACATCAGGTGCGACTGGGCCAGTCGGCCGGCCAGGCCGACCCGGCCGAAGGTCGGCAGCAGGGCCACCGCCATCGGGAAGAACCTCATGCTGGTCAGGGCCGCCGCGACCGCGATCGCCAGCAGGTCGGCCCCGGTGGCATGGAGCTCGGTGGCGACCACCTGGGCCGGCAACGCCCACACGACCACCGAGGCGAGCACCGCCTCCCAGGACGCGAAGCCGCTGTCGTGGGCGAGCGCGCCGAATCCCAGCATGCCGCCGCTGACCAGCAGCAGCGGCACCCCGATCGCGACGCGAAAGCCGGCGAGGGCGGCGCCACGCATGGCCTGATCGCCTTGGCGGACGGTCGGTTCCGGCGACACCGGCCGTCCTCGACTAGGCCGCCCGCATCGCCCGCTGATAGGCCGGTCGCTCGGTCAGGCGACCGATATACGCCTCTACATGCGGCTTGTTCGAAAGATCGGCCTTGAGGCGCCGGGCGGCGATGCAGGCATGGCCGGTCATGATGTCGGCACCGGAGAAGTCGCCCGCCAGATACTCCCGGCCGTCGGCCAGGGTCGCTTCCACGGCCGTCAGCATGCGGTTCAACAGCTTGGTGGCGCGGGCCACGTTGTCGGCGTTGCGCCGTTCCGGCGGCAGGAACATCGTCTCGACCACGATGACGTTGACCTGCGGCATCATCATGCCTTCGGCATAGTGCAGCCACTGCAGATAGGCGGGGAATTCGGGCGCGTCGATCGCCGGACGCAGGCGGCCTCCGCCGTGTCTGGCGAGCACGTATTCGACGATCGCCCCGCTCTCGAAGATCGTGGAGTCGCCGTCCTCGAGGGCCGGCACCCGGCCCAGCGGATGCAGCTTCAGATACTCGGGCGAGCGCATGGCCGGGTCGCCGAGCTTGTAGACCTTGAGGTCGTAGGGCAGGCCGAGTTCTTCGAACAACCAGACGGCCCGCACGGAACGTGTGTTGGGAGCATGGTGGATCAACATGGACCGTATCCTTCGTCCGGATTGCCTTGCTGCAGCCTGACGGCAGCGGGAAAGCACACTCAAGTGGATTTCGGGCGCCGACAGAAGCGCCGAAACGCTGGGGGCTGCCGGCGGAGTGCGCCATTGTATGCAATTCGATCACGGTAACGGTTGTCGTCGGGCCCCGGCATCCGCAAAATGCCACCGGCCGTCGCAGCCCCCGAGCGGGAGAGGGAGACACTATGGACGAGAATCGCCTGATCGAGGTCGACGACCTCCGGATCCACTTCCCGCTCGAGGACCGGACGGTCAAGGCCGTGGACGGCGTGTCCTGGCACATCGACAAGGGCGAGACCCTGGCGGTGGTCGGCGAGTCCGGCTCCGGCAAGTCGGTGACCGCGATGGGCCTGATGCGCCTGACTGACAATGCCGGCGGCCGCATCCCCAGCGGCAAGATCCTGTTCCGCAAGCCCGAAGGCAATGTCATCGACATTGTGAAGCAGACCCCGGAGCAGATGCGCTCGATCCGCGGCAACGACATCTCGATGATCTTCCAGGAACCGATGACCTCGCTGAACCCGGTGTTCACGGTCGGCTTCCAGATCGCCGAAGCGATCATGCTGCACCAGGGGAAGACCGAGGACCAGGCGCTGCAACAGGCGCTGGAGATGTTGAAGCTGGTCCGCATCCCGGAGCCGGAAAAGCAGCTTTCGCAGTACCCGCACCAGCTGTCTGGCGGCATGCGCCAGCGGGTGATGATCGCCATGGCGCTGTCGTGCCGGCCCAGCCTGCTGATCGCCGACGAGCCGACTACCGCGCTCGACGTGACGATCCAGGCGCAGATTCTCGACCTGATCAAGATGCTGCAGAACGAGATCGGCATGTCGGTGATGTTCATCACCCACGACATGGGCGTGGTCGCCGAGGTCGCCGACCGGGTTGTGGTCATGCTGCGTGGCAAGAAGGTCGAGGAGGGCCCGGCCGAGCAGATCTTCCACAGTCCGCAGCACCCTTACACCAAGGCGTTGCTCGATGCGGTGCCGCGGCTCGGGTCGATGCGCGGCCAAAAGCTGCCGATGAAGTTCGCCAACGTCGATGTAAGGCGTTCCGAGGGCGAAGAGATCAAGGACCGGGCGACGGAGCCGGAAGCCAAGCTGGAGATCAAGGACACGGTCCGGCGCGGCGCCGAGCCGCTCCTGACCGTGAAGGGGCTGACCACGCGCTTCGACATTCGCGCCGGTATCTTCGGCCGCGCCACCGGCCGTATCCATGCGGTGGAGAACGTCTCGTTCGGGCTGCTGCCGGGCGAGACCCTGGCCATGGTCGGGGAGTCGGGCTGCGGGAAGTCGACCACCGGGCGCAGCATCATCCGGCTGGTGGAGCCGACCCGCGGCTCGATCAAGTTCGAGGGCCAGGAGGTGGTCGGCCTGTCGGCGAGTGCGATGCGGCCGCTGCGGCGCGACATGCAGATGATCTTCCAGGATCCGTTCGCGTCGCTGAACCCGCGCATGACGGCGGGGGCGGCGATCGCCGAGCCGATGGTCGTGCACGGGCTGGCGCGCGGCCGGGAGGCCGAGGATCGGGTGATCGAACTGCTGCGGCGGGTCGGCCTGGACGAGGAGCACGCCAGCCGCTACCCGCACGAGTTCTCCGGTGGCCAGCGCCAAAGGCTGTGCATTGCGCGGGCGCTGGGGTTGAACCCGAAGCTGATCATCGCCGACGAGGCGGTGTCGGCGCTCGACGTGTCGATCCAGGCCCAGGTCATCAACCTGATGATGGAACTGCAGGAGGAGATGGGCCTCGCCTATCTGTTCATCAGCCACGACATGGCGGTGGTCGAGCGCATCGCCCACCGGGTGGCGGTCATGTATCTCGGCGAGATCGTCGAAATTGGCCCGCGCCAGTCGGTGTTCGAGGACCCGCAGCACCCGTATACCCGCAAGCTCATGGCAGCGGTGCCGGTCGCCGACCCGGTCAAGCGCAAGACCGAACTGCGGCTGATGACCGACGAGATCCCGAGCCCGCTGAAGCCGGTCGGCTACGAGCCGCCGGCACGGCATTATCGCGAGGCCGGTCCGGGACACTTCGTGCAGGAAGCCGCTCCAGAAGCGGTGGCGGCGGAGTAGGTCGCTCTTCGTCTTCTTACAGCCGAACGAAAAACGGCGCCGGAGGATACTCCGGCGCCGTTTCGTATTCGAGCCAGCCTTGGCCGGCCATTGTGTCCATCCGCTATTGCGAGCGCAGCTTCGGGTCCAGCATGTCGCGCACGGCGTCGCCGAACAGGTTGAAGCCGAACACAGCCAGCGTGATTGCCAACCCCGGGAAAATCGCCACCCAGGGCGCGCTCTCGGCATACAGCTCGGCCCCGCCCTGCAGCATCAGTCCCCAGGCCGGAATCGGCTCCTGTACGCCGAGGCCGAGATAGGACAGCGAGGCTTCCAGCAGGATCGCCTGGCCGACGAAGGCGGTGATCATGATCAGGAACGGCGCCATCACGTTCGGCACCATGTGCCGCAGGATGATCCGCATGTGGCTGTAGCCGATCGACCGGGCGGCATCGACATACGGCATCTCGCGCACCGACAGCGCGCTGGACCGCACGACGCGGGCGCAGCGCGGGATGAACGGGATAGTGATCGCCACGATCACCTTGTCGACGCCCGTGCCGAAGATCGCGACCATGGCCAGGGCCATGATGATCAGCGGGAACGACATGAAGATGTCCATCACCCGCTGGAAGACCAGATCGATCATGCCGCCGAAATAGGCGCTGCCGACCCCGAGAACCAGGCCGATGCCGGCGCCGACGAAGCTCGCCACGAAACCGACGAACACCGCGGTCCGGGCGCCGTAGACGATGCGCGAGAACACGTCGCGGCCCAACTGGTCGGTGCCCAGCCAGAACTCCGCGCCCGGCGGCACGGTGAAGGCAGTGTAGTTCATCGCTGTCGGATCGTACGGCGCGACAACGTCGGCGAAGATCGCCATCAGGATGATGATGACCACGATCAGGCCGCCGGCGACGCCGAGCGGCTGTCGCTGCGCCACGCGCTTGAAATGCTGCCACGCGGTCTTGCGACGCGGGGCAGCGATTTCGGCCGTCACCGGGAGTTCAGAGGTCGCCATGGTGACCGTCTCCTCAACTGTAGCGGATGCGTGGATCGAGCCACGCATAGAGCAGGTCGACGAAGAAGTTCGTCATGACGAAGATCAGTGCGACCAGCATCACCAGAGCCTGGGTCATCGTGTAGTCGTGATTGCTGACCGACTCGACGAACAGTTTGCCGAGGCCGTTGAGGTTGAACACCTGCTCGGTGACGACCAACCCGCCCATCAGGAAGGCGAACTCGATGCCGATGACCGTGACCACCGGCAGCAGCGCGTTCTTGAGTGCGTGGCGGTTGACGATCACGCTCTCGACCAGACCCTTGGCGCGGGCGGTTCGGACATAGTCCTCGCGCAGCACTTCGAGCATGGTCGAGCGGGTCATGCGGGTGGCGACCGCCGAGTAGCGGTAACCGGTGGCGAGCGCCGGCCAGATCAGCATCGCCAGGTTCTCGGCCGGGTCGACCCAGATCGGCACGTAGCTGATCGGTGGCATCCAGGGCACGCCGTATATGGCCTGACTGCCGATCAACAGGCCAAGGATGATCAGGATACCGAGCCAGAACGACGGCATGGCGATACCGGCGATCGAGAACGCCCGGACGCAGTAGTCGATCCAGGTGTTGCGCTTGACGGCCGAGATGATGCCCATCGGGATCGAGATCACGATCGACACGAAGGTCGCCATCAAGGCGATCTGCAGGGACACCTGGAACCGCAGGGAGATCTCGCTGACGATCGGCTGGTTGGTCCACATCGACGTACCGAAGTCGCCGACGAAGAAGCCGCCGATCCAGGCGAAGAACTGGCCGACCAGAGGTTTGTCGAGACCGAGCTCGAGCTGGCAAAGACGCAGTGATTCCGGATCGAAGGTGGCACCGGTTCCGGCGAGGCGGAGCTGGCAGACGTCGCCGGGGATCGCCCGCATCAGAAAGAACACGAGGACGGCGGCCCCGAACAGGGTCGGGATCATCATCAGGAGGCGCTTGACGATGTATTGATACATGGGCGGCGGCCTTCAATCAGGGAAGGTCGAGTGTCAGAAGCATCGTCGCCCGCCGTACGGACGGCGGGCGACGTGCCGGACTCAGGCGGTTACTGGTCGAGCCAGACGTTCGCCAGATCCTGGTTCAGATAGTGGCTCGGGCTGATGTTCCAGCCCTTGACGTAGGAGCGGTGCGGGATGATCCGGTACCACCACATCGTGATGAAGCCGAGCGCCTCCTCGTCGAGCACGATCTTCTCCATCTTCCGCATCATCTCGCGCTGCGCGGTCTGGTCGTCGGTCCGGTTCATGGCGTCGAAAAGCTTGTCGACCTCGGCGTTGGAGTAGCCACCGTATTGCTGGCCGGACTTCTCGACCGAGATGAACTTCGACACGTCGAGCAGCGGGTTCACGATCGACTGGCAGTTGAAGTCGACCGACACGTCGAAGTCCTGCTTCTTGCGCAGCGTGTCGTAGAACGGCCCGGTGGGCTGGACCTGCTGCTCGACGGCGAGGCCGACCTGCTTCCACTGGTCGATCAGCCAGGTGCCGACGATCTTGTAGGGCTGGTCGACGGCGCGGTTGTTGAGGACGAACTTGAAGCCCTCGGGAATGCCGGCTTCCTTCAGCAGCTTTTTGGCTTCTGCCCGGCTCTTCTCCAGGTCCGGCCAGTAGCCGGCGAGCTGCTCCAGTTCCTCCTTGGTGGCCGCGAGCGGATGGCCCGGGAACACGATGCCGCCGACCGTCTTCACGATGGCGATCTTCGAGAGGTACTGCGAGCCGCCCCAGCGGTCGACCGCCAGCGTCAGAGCCCGGCGGACCCGGACGTCGTCAAACGGCTTCTTGCGGTGGTTCGGGGTGATCAGCAGCACGCAGTTCCAGTCGCTCTCCTGGACCGTGATGTCCTTGCCGAGCGCCTTCACCAGGTCGTCGCGGCTCTGCGGCGGGAAGCCGCGGAACTCGATCGCCGCCCGGTCGCCACGGATGGCCTGGACGCGCAGCGATTCCTTCTTGGCGAAGATCGCCTCGAAGCCGTCGATGTAGGGCTTGCCCTTCACGTAGTAGTTCGGGTTGGCCGTGCCCTTGATGAACGCGCCAGCCTGACGGTCGGCCTTCTGGAACGGGCCGCTGCCGAGGATGTTCTTCTCGTACCAGTGCATGTCCTGGGCGAGCTTGGCGTCGTCGTAGATGAAGTTGAAGGGCATCGCCAGCGCCGGGATGAAGGCCGACGAGGGATACTTCAGCTTGAACACGATCGTCTTGTCGTCCGGCGTTTCGACGGATTCGACCATCCCGAAATAAGCCTTCCGGGCCGAGCTGATGTCGGCCGGCGGGAAGATGATCTTGTCGAAGGTCGCCTTGACGTCCTTCGCATCGAGCGGTGCGCCGTCCTCGAACGTCACGCCATCGTGCAGCTTGAACGTGAAGGTCTTGCCGCCGTCGGTCGCCTTCGGCATCTCCGTGCAGAGGTCGCAGACGATGTCCGTCGGATCGCTGGAGTTCTCCGGGTTCACCTTCACCAGGAGGCTGTAGAACGGGGCGATCGGGTGGATCAGCGCGAATGTCGTCTCGCGGTGACCGTCAAAGCTCGGTGGCTCCGCCGGCACCACATATTTCAGCACACCACCCTTTTTCGGCGTTTCCGCCGCGATCGCACCGCCCAGCCCGAGGCTGAGCGCCGCGCCGACCGCGAGCGAGGCCGCAATTGTCTTAAGTCCTGAACTCATTTGGACGTCTCCTTCCCAAACGACGCGGCTCGGGGTGGTTCCCCGTCCGATCGATTCTTTAATGCCCGCGGCGGCCCGGATCTGCCGAGCCGATACGAGCCGATGTACGGCTTGGAGCAACTCTCCGGTTGCCGGCCTCCCCGTTCCCTGCGTTCCTTTGGTCCGGCGTGCTTTCGAGACCACCGGTTGCCGCGCCCTGCAGCGCTTGTATACATTTTCATGCCCCGTACCGGGGGTCAAGAAAGAGCCCGCGCCGCGGGTCCGGAGGAATGCATGAATGGAGCGGTTCCGATGCCCGAGATCAAGGCGCTGGTGTTCGACGTGTTCGGCACCGTCGTCGACTGGCGCAACAGTATTGCGCGCGAGGTCGAGGTGGTAGCCCGGGCCAAGGGCTGGGGAATCGACGCTCTCGCCTTCGCCGACCGCTGGCGGGCCATGTACCAGCCGTCGATGGATCCGGTGCGGCGCGGTGAGAAACCCTATGTACGGCTGGACGACCTGCACCGCGCGAGCTTGATCACGCTCATCGCCGAGTTCGGTCTCGACCCGTTGCCGGTCGACGAGCTCGAGCATCTGAACCGCGCCTGGCATCGCCTCGACCCCTGGCCGGACTGCGTGCCGGGCCTGACCCGTCTCAGGAAGCGCTTCATCCTGGCGACCATGTCGAACGGCAACGTCGCGCTGATGCTGAACATGGCGAAGCGGGCCGGGCTGCCCTGGGACATGATCCTCGGGGCCGAGCCGGCGCGGAACTACAAGCCGGTGCCGTCGGTCTACCTGACCGGCGCCGACTGGCTGGGCCTGCAGCCGTCCGAGATCCTGATGACGGCGGCCCACAACAGCGACCTGCGGGCCGCCCGGGCGCTCGGCTTCCGCACCGCCTTCGTCCTGCGCCCGACCGAGCAGGGGCCGGGGCAGGCGAAGGACACCAAGGCCGAGGAGGACTGGGATCAGGTCGTCAACGGCATGGACGAACTGGCCGACCGGCTGGGCTGCTGAGGAGCTGACGATGGCAACGGTTCTCGAGCGCTTCGGCACGTTCTCGGCCGACCTGCGCACCGCCCGGCTGGACGCTACGGTTCGGCATCACGCCCGGCGCGCGATCATCGACTGGTTCGCGGCGGCGCTGCCGGGCGGCGTTCTGCCGCCGGCGACGCTGGTCGCCCGGGCGCTGGCCGATCAGGTCGGGCAGGGCAGGGCGACGCTGATCCCGGCCGGTATCCCCGCTGGCGGACAGGCGGCGGCGCTGATCAACGGCACCGCCGCCCACACCGTCGAGTTCGACGACATCTACCGCGACGGCCTCTACCACCCCGGAGCGCCGACCATCGCGGCCGCACTGGCGGCGGCCGAACTGGCCGGCGCCGATGGCGACCGGCTGCTGGCCGGCGTAGTGGCGGGCTACGAACTCTCGAACCGCATCGCCGTCGCGATCAACCCGCGGCATTACGACTTCTGGCACACCACCGCGACCGTCGGATGCTTCGGCGCCGCTGGAGCCTGCGCCGTCATCCTCGGTCTCGACGCGGCCGGCACGTCGCACGCGCTGGCCAGCGTCGCGACCATGGCGGCCGGGCTGCAGCAGGCGTTCCTGGCCGACGCCATGAGCAAGCCGCTGCATGCCGGCCGGGCGGCCGAGGCCGGGCTGCTGTCGGCGCGGCTGGCCGCCGAGGGCGTGACCGGTGCCCTGGACGCGCTGGAGGGGCCGCGTGGCTTCGCCGCCGCCATGAGCCGCGGTACCGAGATCGATTGGAACGCGGTCACCGCCGACCTCGGCACCGACTGGACGATCACCCGCATGACCTTCAAGAACCACGCCGCCTGCGGCCATGTGCATGCCGCCGTCGACGCGGTCAAGGCGCTGACCGACGAACACCACCTGACCGAGGCCGACGTCGAGCGCATCGAGGTCGGCTCCTACGCCAAGTCGAAGGAGATCTGCGGCAACCCCGAGCCGGTCACGGTGTTCGAGGCCAAATTCAGCCTGCCGTACTGCGTGGCGGCGGCGCTGGTGCTGGGGTCGGTGCGGCGCGCCGCCTTCGAGGACGCGGCGATGACCGACCCGGCACTGCGCGCGGTGGCTGCCCGGGTGGTTCACACCGTCGACCCCGGTTGCGACGCGGCGTTCCCGAAGGCGCGGTCCGCGAAGGTCGCGATCGTGACCCGCGACGGCCGCCGGCTGGAGCGCTTCGCGCCGACCCGCAAGGGCGATCCCGACAACCCGCTGACCGACGCCGACCTCGCCGACAAGTTCCACGAACTGGCCGGCCCGGTGCTGGGGCCCGCCCGGGCCGCCGAGCTGCTGGCCGGCCTGCAGGCCCTGGGCGGTGCCCGGTCGGTCCGGGACCTGATGGCCGGAGCTGCCCTGGCGGTGGCGGCGGAATAGCGTTTCGCGCGGACCGTCGTTTCAGTTCGTATCCTATCCAGCGGCCGACCGGAGAGAACGGCACATGACATCCTTGTTCGAAGATCTGCTCAGCGAGGAGCAGATCCTGTTCCGCGACTCGGTGCGCGGCTTCGCCGAGCGGCACCTCGCCGCCGGCGCCCTGGCGCGCGCCCACGACACGTCGTTTCCGTTCGATGTCGCGCGGCTGATGGCGGAGCAGGGACTGCTCGGGATCACCTTCGCCGAGGCGGACGGTGGCGCCGGCGGCACGCTGATGGACGCGATCCTGGCGATCGAGACGGTGGCGTCGGTCTGCCCGCGCTCGGCCGATGTCGTCCAGGCCGGCAACTTCGGGCCGATCCGGACGTTCGCCGAATATGCCTCGCCGGAGCTCAAGCAGCGCTTCCTCGGGCCCCTGCTGGCCGGAGAGTTGGCGATCTCGCTGGGCATGAGCGAGCCGGAGGCGGGGTCGGCGGCGACCGACCTCGCGACGACCGCGACGCCGGACGGCGACGGCTTCCGGATCAACGGCACCAAGGTGTTCTCGTCGCATAGTCCGGATGCCGATCTGTTCCTGATCTACGTGCGCTACGGCCGCGGGATCGACGGCATCGGCTCGGTGCTGATCGAACGCGGCGCCACCGGCTTCACCATGGGTAAGCCGGTGCGCTATGTCGGTGGCGACGACTGGTGCCAGCTGTACTTCGAGAACGTGTTCGTGCCGGCCGGCAACGTGCTGCTCGGCGAGGGCGGCTTCAAGAAGCAGATCGCCGCCTTCAACGTCGAGCGGCTCGGCAATTCTGCCCGCTCGCTGGCCTTCGGCCGGCATGCCTTCGAGATCGCGCGTGAGCACGCCGAGACCCGCAAGCAGTTCGGCCGGACGCTAAGCGATTTCCAGGGCATCCAGTGGAAGTTCGCCGAGATGGCCGCCCGCATGGAGGCTGCCCAGCTGATGCTGTACCGGGTGGCGTCGCGGGCCGTCGACCGGTTGCCGGACGCCTACGAGACTGCGCTGGTGAAGTATCTGTGCAACGAGGCCGGGTTCTTCGCCGCCAACGAATCGATGCAGGTGCTGGGCGCGCTCGGCTACAGCGACGAGAGCCTGGTCGAGTATTGCTGGCGCCGGGCCCGAGGCTGGCAGATCGCCGGCGGCAGCACTGAGATGCTGAAGAACCGCATCGCCGAGGGGGTGTTCGGCCGGCGGTTCTCCCAGCGTCCGCCGCGGCCGTCGGCGTGAGCGGCGCCATGGCGGACAATCCGGTTGTGATCGAACCCTGGCTGCAGGCGTTGCTGCGACCGCGCGCGGTTGCGGTCGTGGGGGCCTCGGACGATCCCAGGAAGGATGCCGCGCGGCCGATGCGGTTCCTGCGCAAGCACGGCTTTACCGGGTCACTGTACGCGGTGAATCCGCGCCGCGACACCGTGCTCGGCGAGACGTCCTGGCCGTCGCTCGCGGGCCTGCCCGAGTGTCCCGACCACGTCTACATCGTGGTCGGGACCGAACGGGTCGAGGCCGCCGTCGTCGAGGCCGCCAGCCTCGGCGTGAAGGTGGCGACCATCCTGGCCGACGGCTTCGCCGAGACCGGGCCGGAGGGGCGGGCCCACCAGGACCGTCTGGTCGCGCGGGCGGCCACGGGCGGGATGCGCCTGCTCGGACCGAACTCGATGGGGGTGGCCAACATCGTCGACCGGGTGCCGTTCACCACCAACGCCGCGCTCGAGGCCGACTCGCTGCTGCCGGGCCGGCTGATGGCGCTGTCGCAGTCCGGCTCGCTGATCGGCACCCTGCTGTCGCGCGGCGCGGCGCGTGGCATCGGCTTCGCGCATCTGGTGTCGGTCGGCAACGAGGCCGACCTGGACGTCGGCGCGATCGGCGAGGCGGCGGCGGCCCTGCCCGAGGTCGACGCGTTCCTGCTGTTCCTGGAGACCCTGCGCCGGCCGGATCGGCTGGCCCGGTTCGCGCGGGCGGCCCACGCCGCCGGCAAGCCGGTCGTCGCCTACAAGCTCGGCCGGTCGCCCGAGGCCCAGGCGCTGGCGGTGTCGCATACCGGCGCGCTGCTCGGCTCCGACCAGGCCGCCGACGCGTTCTTCCGCGACCACGGGATTCTCAGGGTCGATCAGTTCGAGGCGTTGCTGGAGTTGCCGGCGCTGCTGAAGGGACGCGGACCGGACCCGGCGCGGGCCGGCCGGCCGGTGGCGGTGGTCACCACCACCGGCGGCGGCGGGGCGATGGCGGTCGACCGGCTCGGCGGCGCCGGGGTGGCGCTGGCCGGCGCGCCGGAGGCGCTGCGGGCGGCGGTGAAGGCTGCGCACGGCCTGGAGGTCAAGGGCGGCCGGCTGATCGACGTGACCCTGGCCGGGGCCCGCTACGAGGTGATGAAGGCGGTGCTGGACGGGCTGCTGGACTCCGGCGAGTACGGCGCGGTGGTGGCGGCGATCGGCTCGTCCGCGCAGTTCCTGCCGGAGCGCGCGGTGCAGCCGATCATCGACTGTGCCGACCATGCCACCCCGCTGGTGGCGGTGCCGCTGCCGCAGGCCGACCGGGCGCTGGCGATGCTGGCGGCCGGCGGCGTCGCGGGCTTCCGGACGGTCGAATCGATGGCCGACGCGGTGCGGGCCTTTCTGGCCTGGGCTCCGCCGCGCGATCTCGCGGTCGGCGAGGTGCCGGATCTCGGCGAGCTGCCGGCGGATGCGACCCTGGACGAGGCCGCCGGACTCGGCTTGCTGGACCGGCTGGGCGTGCCGACCGTCGGGCGTCGCCTGCTCGGCCCCGAGGACCCTGTGCCGGCCGATCTGGCCTATCCGGTGGTGCTGAAGGCGGTATCCGCCGACCTGCCCCACAAGACCGAGGCGGGCGCCGTCGCGCTCGGCCTCGGCGACCGCGCCGCGGTGGAGTCGGCGCGCGCCGCGATGCGGGGCCGGCTCGCCGCGACCGCACCCGGCGCCCGGCTGCAGGGCTGGCTGATCCAGGCCATGGCGCGTGGCGTCGGCGAGGCGCTGATCGGCTATCGTCTGGATCCCGAGGCCGGGCCGGTGGTGACCGTCGGGGTCGGCGGCGTGTTCGCCGAGTTGTATCGCGACGTCGCGGTCCGGCTGGCGCCGGTCGATCTGGCGACGGCGCGGGCGATGGTGGCCGAGGTCAGGGGATTCCGGGCCCTGGACGGCTGGCGCGGCCGGCCGAAGGGCGACCTCGAGGGACTGGCGGCGGCGGTGGTGGCGCTGTCGCGGCTCGGCCTCGACCCGCTCCGTCGGGTCGAGGAGGCCGAGGCGAACCCGGTGATCGTCGGTGAGTCCGGCGTTGTCGCGGTGGACGCGCTGGTCAGGACCGGCGGCTAGGGAGCGATCAACCGATCAGGTCGATGCGGCCTGATCGGATCGCGCCCTGGCGGTCGTCAGGCCCGCGTGTCAGCAGGCCCGCGTGTCAGCGCCCGGCGTTGTTCGAGGCTACCACGCTGGCGTCCTCACGGGCGGCGACGACGCGCGTATCGAGCGTCGGGATCATCGCCTGCAACTTCCTCAGGTCCTTGCCGGCGAGTTGCTCGCCGGCCGGCAGCTTGACGCTCATCGGGTTCACCTGACGGCCGTTCAGGATGACCTCGTAGTGCAGGTGCGGCCCGGTCGAGCGGCCGGTGGTGCCGACATAGGCGACGATCTGGCCCTGCTTGACCCGGCTGCCGGCGCGGATGCCCTTGGCGAAGCGCGAGGTATGGGCATAAGCGGTCTTGATCTCGCCGTTGTGGCGGATACGCACGTAGTTGCCGTAGCCGCCGAACCGGCTGGCCATCTCGATCACGCCGTCGCCGGCGGCCATGATCGGCGTGCCGGTCGCGGCCGCGAAGTCGACGCCCTTGTGGATCTTGGTGTAGCCGAGGATCGGGTGCCGGCGCTTGCCGAAGCCGGAGGACAGCCTGGCGCCGTCGATCGGGGTACGCATCAGGGTCTTGCGCACGCTATGGCCGTCCGGGCCGAAATAGTCGGTAATCCCGCTCGACGGGGTGAACCGGTAGAAGGACAGGGTCTTGCCCGACAGGGTCATGGCGGCGTAGCGGGTCTCGCCGTTGCGGACCCGCTCGCCGAACTCGTCGTCATAGCCGTCGTACAGCACCTCGAACCGGTCTCCGGCCTGGACGTCGCGCTGGAAGTCGACGTCGAAGCTGAACACCCGGACCAGATCCATAAGCACGTCGATCGGCATGTCGGCGGCCAGGGCAGCCTCGTACAGGCTGGTCTCGATCACCGCGGTGGCATAGGAATCGTGCTGGTCGAGCGGGCGCTCCGCCTCCTCGGCGACGAATCCGCCGGTATCGTCCAGCTTCACCAGCACATCGCGCTCGGGTGACGGCCGCAGCGCCAACCCGAGGAACTGGTCGCCCTGGGAACCCGCCTGGAAGGTCAGGGTGATATCCTGGCCGATCTGCAGGCGGCGGACGTCGAACACCGTGCCGAGGCTGCGCACGGCCTCGTGCGCGCTCGACCGGTCGACGCCGTTGACGGTCAGAATGCCCATCAACGTATCGCCGCGCGCCACGGTGATGACACGGTCCTCGGGCCCCGGCCGCTCGTCGAGCGACGGGTAGGAATGGACTTCCTTGAGCAGCTTGGGGCGGGTTCTGGGCTGATCGGCGGCGTCGACCGAACCCGGAGCGGCCTCGGCGAAGCGGGCGTCAGACTGATTCGGCTCCCCCAGGGCGATCCAGGCGGCGGCCAGAATCCCGACTACCACCGCGCTCGTCCATCTCATCGGCCCGCGACTCCCAAGATCGAATTGCATCGTACCGGCGCCCGCTCCCCGCGAACATCGGCGATATGATCAGCGCTTGACGTTTATCTGTCAAGGAAACCGAGCGAATTCAGGTTGTTTTATCGGTTTTCTGAGCCACCGGATTAATCCGGTTGGCGGCGAACTCCCCCCCCACGCACGGGTACTATACTGGCGTGAAACGCCGATCCGGGGGAAGTGCAAAAAACTTTTCAAAAGACGTTTGACATCGTTTCGGGGGCTTCGTATAAGCCGCGCCTCGCCGGGACACATCGGGTCGCGGCGACGGACCGGAAGCCCTCCGGGGCGCCCCTCGGGGCAGCGGTCCGCGGCTCTTGTACATTGTGAATTGGAAGGGATGCGCAGGCGGCGGTCTGGCTGGTTTTGGCTGGGCGTGCTGGTGCCTGAGAGGGTACTGGCTTACGAGCCGATCTGTGCATCTGACTGTGCGTCTTACGGTGTTCGGGCCTGGGGTGACCTTGGTCTGGATGTCGGAAGATATACGCCAATCGAATGTGACGGATTT
>Ga0222674_1000026_pt1:105000-116322 | contig 116322 bp, 105 predicted proteins | sample AntAcemetagen866_FD_179804 | JGI IMG/M metagenome (GOLD analysis project Ga0222674, IMG submission 179804) | Saline water microbial communities from Ace Lake, Antarctica - #866 | ecosystem: Environmental > Aquatic > Non-marine Saline and Alkaline > Saline | place: Antarctica: Ace...
CGTTAGTAGTGACGAGCGAACGCGGACCAGGCCAGTGGCGCAATTGGATCAACCGGAACCGTCTGGAAAGTCGGGCCATAGTGGGTGACAGCCCCGTATGGGTACGGTCCTTTTGCGTCCTCGAGTAGGGCGGGGCACGTGAAACCCTGTCTGAACATGGGGGGACCACCCTCCAAGCCTAAGTACTCCTCGATGACCGATAGTGAACCAGTACCGTGAGGGAAAGGTGAAAAGCACCCCGACGAGGGGAGTGAAATAGACCTGAAACCGAACACCTACAAGCAGTCGGAGCCTTCCATGTCTTCGGACGGGTGGGGTGACGGCGTACCTTTTGTATAATGGGTCAGCGAGTTGGTCTATCGAGCAAGCCTAAGCCGTTAGGTGGAGGCGCAGCGAAAGCGAGTCTGAATAGGGCGTCGAGTTCGGTGGATCAGACCCGAAACCGGGTGATCTATCCATGGGCAGGCTGAAGGTGCGGTAACACGCACTGGAGGGCCGAACCCACCTCTGTTGAAAAAGCGGGGGATGACCTGTGGATAGGGGTGAAAGGCCAATCAAACTCGGAGATAGCTGGTTCTCCGCGAAAGCTATTTAGGTAGCGCGTCGGATGTTGACCGCCGGGGGTAGAGCACTGGATGGGCTAGGGGGGCGCGAGCCTTACCAAACCTAACCAAACTCCGAATACCGGTGAGTTTAGTCCGGCAGACAGACCATGGGTGCTAAGGTCCGTGGTCGAGAGGGAAACAGCCCAGACCTCCAGCTAAGGCCCCCAAGTGGCGGCTAAGTGGGAAAGGATGTGGGAAGGCCAAGACAACCAGGAGGTTGGCTTAGAAGCAGCCATCCTTTAAAGAAAGCGTAATAGCTCACTGGTCTAGATAAGCCGGCCTGCGCCGAAGATGTACCGGGGCTCAAGCCGCCCGCCGAAGCTGAGGATGCCGAAAGGCATGGTAGCGGAGCGTTCCGTAAGCCTGTGAAGGGAGCGTCGTAAGGCCTCCTGGAGGTATCGGAAGTGAGAATGCTGACATGAGTAGCGATAAAGAGTGTGAGAAACACTCTCGCCGAAAGCCCAAGGGTTCCTGCGCAAGGCTAATCCGCGCAGGGTGAGTCGGCCCCTAAGACGAGGGCGAAAGCCGTAGTCGATGGGAACCAGGTTAATATTCCTGGACCCGGTGGACGTGACGAACGTGAAACGTTGTCTTCCCTTATCGGATTGGGAGGGCTGCTGGATCGTTCCAGGAAATAGCGCCACCGTAGGACCGTACCCCAAACCGACACAGGTGGGCTGGTAGAGAATACCGAGGCGCTTGAGGGAACGGTGTTGAAGGAACTCGGCAAAATCCCCCCGTAACTTCGGGAGAAGGGGGACCTCCGTTCGGGCAACCGGGCGGGGGTGGCACAGAGTAGGGGGTGGCGACTGTTTACTAAAAACACAGGGCTCTGCGAAGTCGACAAGACGACGTATAGGGTCTGACGCCTGCCCGGTGCCGGAAGGTTAAGAGGAGAGGTGAGAGCTTCGAATCGAAGCCCCGGTAAACGGCGGCCGTAACTATAACGGTCCTAAGGTAGCGAAATTCCTTGTCGGGTAAGTTCCGACCTGCACGAATGGCGTAACGACTTCCCCGCTGTCTCCAACACCGGCTCAGCGAAATTGAATTCTCCGTGAAGATGCGGAGTACCCGCGGTCAGACGGAAAGACCCCGTGCACCTTTACTACAACTTTACAGTGGCACCAGGACGTGGATGTGTAGGATAGGCGGGAGGCTTTGAAGCGAGGGCGCCAGCTCTCGTGGAGCTACCCTTGAAATACCGCCCTTCGATGTTTTGGTGTCTAACCGCGGCCCGTTATCCGGGTCCGGGACCCTGTATGGTGGGTAGTTTGACTGGGGCGGTCGCCTCCCAAAGAGTAACGGAGGCGCACGATGGTAGGCTCAAGCTGGTCGGACATCAGCTGACGAGTGCAATGGCATAAGCCTGCCTGACTGCGAGGCCGACGGGCCGAGCAGAGACGAAAGTCGGTCATAGTGATCCGGTGGTCCCGCGTGGAAGGGCCATCGCTCAACGGATAAAAGGTACGCCGGGGATAACAGGCTGATACCCCCCAAGAGTCCACATCGACGGGGGTGTTTGGCACCTCGATGTCGGCTCATCACATCCTGGGGCTGGAGCAGGTCCCAAGGGTTCGGCTGTTCGCCGATTAAAGTGGTACGTGAGCTGGGTTTAGAACGTCGTGAGACAGTTCGGTCCCTATCTGCCGTGGGTGTACGAGACTTGAGAGGAGCTGTCCCTAGTACGAGAGGACCGGGATGGACGCGCCTCTGGTGGACCGGTTGTGGCGCCAGCCGCATTGCCGGGTAGCTATGCGCGGACGGGATAACCGCTGAAAGCATCTAAGCGGGAAGCCCCCCTCAAAACCAGGTCTCGCTGAGAACCGTGGAAGACCACCACGTCGATAGGCCGGGTGTGGAAGCGTGGCAACACGTGAAGCTTACCGGTACTAATCGTTCGATCGGCTTGATCGACCACCCGCCTCCGACGGCGAACGCCCGATCCTCGCATGAGGATCCCGGCATCGCCCGAGCAGACGTAGACTTCGTCAGAAATACCCGTCAGCACATATTCGCAGGCGTGCCTCCAGCAGGGGCATGCCAGATCGTCGGCCTCCATGACCTGGTGGCCATAGCGAGGGACCCGCACCCGATCCCATCCCGAACTCGGCCGTGAAAGCCCTCTGCGCCAATGGTACTGCGTCTTAAGGCGTGGGAGAGTAGGTCGCTGCCAGGTCTTGGAGCCCGACGATCAATCCGAAAACAATCACGCTCGACACCACCCAGCACCCCAAACAACACCCGCGGGGTGGAGCAGCCCGGTAGCTCGTCAGGCTCATAACCTGAAGGTCGTAGGTTCAAATCCTACCCCCGCAACCAGCGTTATTTGCAGCGCCCCCCCGGCACCCCCGCGGGGGCGTTCCTGCGTCCGGACACCGGAACCGGAACCTGAGCCGCACAACGACAGCAACGAACCCAACTCGCCGTACAACTCGACCGCCAGGGCGCCGTTATCGGGCAGCAGGCGGACCTCCTCGATCAGGGCGCGCAGCGCCCGGGACGCCTCCTGGCGGAATGCCGGGTCGTTCAGCGAGGCCGAAAGGTCGGCCACCTTGCGAGCATAGACATCGGCAATGCCGGGATGCAGTGCCGGCATCGGCTCGGCCGGGGTCGCGAGCGATGCCTGAAGGTCGGCCTTGCGGGCCTCGAGTGCGGTCAGCCGGTCCTGGATCTCCGTCGACCGCAATCCCGCCAGCACGGCGTCGACGGCGCGGTCGAGATCCTTCTGGACCCGGGCGAGGTCGCGTTCCTGGGCGCTGCGGCCGGCAGTGCGGGTCGCCCACAGCCGGTTCAGCTCGGCGTTGAACTCCTCCACGAACAGCTTGACCGCGTCCGGCTGCATCAGGTTGTGGCGCAGGCCCTCGAGCACCCGCTCTTCCAGGATGTCGCGGCGGATCGTCAGGGTGTTGCTGCAGGTGCCCTGGTTGCGGGCGCGCGAGCAGCCGTAGTGCGTCTGGCTGATCTTCGAGTAGCCGCCGCCGCAGGCCCCGCATTTGAGCAGGCCGGACAGCAGGTAGGCCGGGCGCCGGGCGCGTTCGGGGTGGAGTGCGCGGGGATGTCCGGGCATGCGTTGATCGGGCATGCGGTGCTCGGGCATGCGGTCACCGGCCGAGCTGTCCGTGCTGTCGCCGGCAACGTCGTGGCGGATCTCCTGCTGGCGATCCTTGACGGCCTGCCAGAGCGCGTCGTCTAGGATCCGGAGATCGGGAACCTCCTGGACCACCACGGCACTCGCGGCGTTCGGCTGCGACACCCGCTTGCCGGTGGTGGGGTCCTTCACGTAGCGCTGCCGGTTCCACACGATCCGGCCGATATAGAGTTCGTTGTTGAGGATCCCGGTGCCGCGCTTCCAGTTGCCGTAGATGGTCGACGGCCCCCAGGCATTGCCGGCGGGTCCGGGTATGCCCTCTGCGTTCAGCGCGTGGGCGATCGCCCTCGGCGACTTCCCGTCCCTGAAATCGCGGCAGATCCGGCGCACGATCGCGGCCTCGTGCTCGTCGATCACCCGGCCGCCGCGGACCCGTTCGCCGCTTGGATCGCGCTCGTCGACCACGGTGTAGCCGTAGCAGAGACCGCCGCCCGAGCGCCCGGCCCGGACCCGGCCCTCCAGGCCCCGATGGGTCTTCTGCGCCAGATCCTTCAGGTAGAGCGCGTTCATCGTGCCCTTGAGCCCGACATGCAGTTCGGTGATCGGCCCTTCCGACACGGTGATCAGCTCGACGCCGAAGAACCGCAGCCGCTTGAACAGGGCGGCGGTCTCCTCCTGGTCGCGGCTCAGCCGGTCGAGTGACTCGGCGAGGATGACGTCGACCTCGCCCTTGCGGGCATGCTCCATCACCGCCTGGTAGCCAGGGCGCAGCAGCGATGCGCCGGAGATCGCGCGGTCGCCGTACACTTCGGTGACCCGCCAGCCTTCCTGATCCGCGCGGGCTTGGCACAGCCGGACCTGGTCGTCGATCGAGGCCTCGCGCTGATGGTCCGAGGAGTAGCGGGCGTAGATCACGGCACGGGTGGTCGATGTGTGGGGCATTGTTGGGCGCATGGCTCAGTTCCCTCCGTCGCCGTGGCGCGCGGCGAGGACCGTGCGCTGGTAGTCGCGCACCGCATGGTCGGCGCGGGCATGATTGTAGTGGGCTTCTGTCGTCCGACCATCGGCGTGGTGCAGGAGCGAGGACGCGAGCCGTACCAGTTCGGGGTTCTCGGTACCGAGGAAGGTGGCGGCGGCATCGCGGAACAGGTGCGGCGACAACGGCTTGCCGAAGGCGGCGCGGGTGTGCTGGACGATCTTGCCGTAGAGCGAGGCGTCGTCGAGCGGGTGGCCGCGCGCCGATATCCAGAGGTGATCGCTCTTGCGGCCGCGCAGCAGAATCGGGCGGTAGGCGTCGAGGTAGCGGCGGATGAACGGGGTCAGGAACGCCGGCAGGTCGGCCGCGTAGTCGCGCCGGTTCTTGGTGACGGCGGCGTCGAGGGCGATCCGGAACACCTCGGGGCCTTCCTGCACCGTGTGCCCGAGCACGAGGTCGCAGAGGTTGCCGCGGCGCAGCGGCCTGAACACCAGCACGAGCAGGATCACTGCGTCGCGGTAGTCGCAGGCGCGCCAGTCGGGGCGCCGCCCGGGCGCATCCTCGGCCCGCCGGACCAGGTCGCCGGCGAGATCGATCAGCTCGGCGGGACCGACCAGCAGGGCGCGCTTGTCGCGTTCCGGGCGGGCACGGACCTTGAGCCGCTGGCGGGCGCGCAGCAGTGAGGTCTGGTCGTGGTCGGGTGCGAGGACCGACAGGGCGATGCTGAGGTCGCGGATGCGGCCGGCCACCGTGGTCGAGGCGATCTGCCCGGAGAGCTCGATGACATAGGCGCGCAGTCGGTCCTCGCTCGCCCGGGCGCCGGCGTCCTCTTCCGCATCCAGGTCGTCGCGCCGCTCGAGGAAGTTGAGCCAGCGGCCGTAGGCGTTCTCGATCGACCGCCGGGTGGTCGGCCGCCAGTGGGCGACCGCACCGTCCGCCGACAGCACGTCCGGCGCCGGGGCGAGCGCGCGCTCCCAGGCCCGCCGCTCGCGCGCCGGCCACCGGTCGACGGGCAGGCAGCGCCGCGCCGGATCGTCGCGCGGGCGGCTCACCGCGGCACCGCCGGGGCCGACGGGCCGCGCCGTGCCAGGACCAGCGCGTCGTAGCGCGCGATCGCGGCGGCGTTCTGCAGACCGACATAGGAGCGCGCCGTGGTATCCGCCGACTTGTGGGCCAGCACCTGGCGCATCGTCTCCAGTCCATCCGGCACGGCGTCCATGTAGAGCTTGGCGGCGATGTGGCGCACCAGGTGCGGGCTGACGGCGAGACCGGTGTGCCGGCGCACCAGCCGGGACATCTGCCTGCCCAGGTTCTCCTGGGCCTTGGGGCGTCCCGAGGTGGCACCGGGGAACAGCAGGCCGTTCCGGTCGGAGGCGAGCACCGGCAGGGCCTTGTCCAGGTAGCGCTCCAGCAGGGCAGCGCTCTCGGCCGGCAGCAGGTGTTCGAGGGCGACGTCGTTCTTCACCTCGCCCGCCGGGATGACGATGCGCACGCCGCCGGCATCGCGGCGAACGTGCTCGCCGACCCGGAGGGCGACCAGGTTGCGCAGCCGGATCGGCCGCATGAGCAGCAGCTCGAGGGCGACCGCGGCCTGGTAGTCCAGGGCCTCGCGCCGGGTGAGCCGGTCCCTGGCATCCAGGCGCGCGGCGATCGCGGGTGGCAGGGCGATCAGCCGATCGAAGGCGGCCGGGTCGTCGAACTGCCGCAGGGCCGCTGCCGGGCGCCTGCCCATGCTGCGCGGGCCGGTGCTGGTCCGGCCGTGGGCCTTCTTGAGCCTTGTGTGCAGGGCGTCGTCGTCCGGCCGGGTGTACCGCGCGACCAGCCTCAGCACGTGCAGGATACCGCCGTCGGTGATCTTGCCCGTCGGAGCGGTGCCGGATCGGGCGCCGCGCTCCTGGAAGAAGGCGACGATCGCGCGCACGCGGTCGAGCTCGACGAGATCCCCGAGGCTCTGCAGCCCGGCGATGTCCTCGCCCTGTTCGCGGAGCGCACCCGCCATCTGCCGCAGCTTGAACCGGTAGGTATCGACCGACACAGGCCTCAGCGGCCGGGTCGGGGCGTCGGCATCGAACAGATCGGCATCGCACGACAGCGAGTGCAGCCAGCGCTCGGCGCCTGCCCGGAACCCGGCCGGCAGATCTTCCCAGGCGGCAGCGTAGGTGGTCCGACCCGCCGGCGGCGTGACCGCCATCAGCCCGAGCGGCGACGGCGAGGTGCTGTCGGCCGCGGCGAGTTTGTTCCACTGGCCGCAGAGCGCGCGGACGTGGCGCTGCGGCGAGGTCTTGAAGGTCTGCTGCTCGACGAAGGACCGGTAGCCCTCGATCACCGCGTCGTCGACCTCGACCGGCGCGATGCCGCGCGCGCTGCAGTAGTGCGCGAGCCGGCCGATCTTCAGGGTCTGCCATGGGCTGTCGACCGTCCCCTTGAGATCCTCCCACGCCCCCGACAGCTTCTGTCGCGGCCGCGCGACCGGTGCCGATACCCGTTTGAGCGCGAAGCCGACGTCCGACTTGATGGTCTGGAACCGCCGCACGGTCACCCCCGCCGCCACCGGCTCGAAACCCGCAAGGCGCTCGCGGAACGCCCAGAACGCCGCCGGCACCTGGCCCGGATCCAGGCCGAGCAGGACGCACAGGCGGCGGATGGCGCTCGCGACATTGCGTCGCCTGACGATCGGGAGGGCCGGGTCGCCTGCGATGTGGAGGATCAGGTCGGCCATGGTCATGCCGTCCGCAGCGGGCGGTGCGGCGAGGCTGGGCAGGGGGTGCTGAGCGGTCATCGTGAACTCCTCTTCGTGGACATAGGTGGAATCAGGAAGAATGCAATGGATATTCAGTAAAAATCATGAGAACGCGCCGTCATATACCCCGGTCTTGTATGATATAGTGTTGTCATGATCAGTAATGAGGTTATCGAACACTGTGGACATGGTGGCCATTGAGGTGACTGCGGCGGCAGTGCTCAGCCCGAGGTGAACCGCCGCGCGGCGACGTAGCGCGCGAGATCGTCGGGGTGGATCCGGACGTGCCGACCGGTGCGGATGTGCGGCAACTCGCCCGCCTGGATCAGGCGTCGCACGGTCTTGCTGCAGCACTGCAGGCAGTCGGCGGTCTGCTGCACGGTCAGCAGGCGGGCGGGGAGATCAGTGCGGGAGGTCGTCATGCTCGGTCACCTTGGCCGTATGGGCGTTGAAGAAGTCCCGGGCGGCCTGGCGGGCGAGCAGTCGGATCAGCGGATGCAGGGCGACGAGCGGTCGCTCGCCGGGTGCCGCGGCACCCGCGCGGTCGGCGCGGTCATCGTCGTTGCGGGAGCGCGGGGTGCGCATGCGTGTTCCTCGTGCCGCCTGAAGGCCGGCCGCACCACCCGGGATGCGGACACACGAGGAAACTGGAGGACACCGGGAAATCGGTCAGGATGCTACAAATCGGTAACCGGTAAGGGGCGATATCAATGAGTTACGATAGGTTAGGCGGAGGTCGAGCGGGCGTGTTCCTTGGCCCGGCGCCAGCGCCCGGCGAGCGCGTCGACGGTCACCTCCGTCGCCCCGAAATACGGCCATAGGGCTGCGTGCGCGAACTTGATGAAAAGGCTCCCGGGCGAGTGCGGCAGTTCGAGCGGATGCCCGTCCGAGCCCGTGAAATCGATGAAGATGTCCGCGAGACCCCAAAGGGCGGCCTCCTGGTCGCCCTTGAAGGGCTGGCCGGGTCGCACCTGGTTGCGTTCGTAGGTCGCCAGGTGGCCGATGGCCGAGCGGATATCGTCCTTGGCGGAATGCGAGCGCCGGCGGGGCGGGATATCGTTCCACGCGACGGCGTGCAGGTCGGCCGGCAGGTGCCGGAAGGTCGCGCGTTGTCGTTGACGCCGCCACCAACCCTCCAGGCGGCGGAACACGCGCTGGCGGATCAGGGATGGTGCCGCACGCGCTGCCGCCAGCGGATCGGCGGCCTCGGCGATGGACCTGAATAACCTTGCATTGGCGGCATGCGGGTCGGCATCGGCGTCGAAGTCTGCCCAGAGCCGTCCTTCCGTGCCCCGCACCCGGTGACCGGTTACCGCGAGGAGATCGACAAGGCGGTTGGCGAGGTCGCGACGCGCGGCCGGGCGGGACGATTGACGGGCCAGGACATCGAGCAGCGTTGCGAGATAGCCGCCGGACGTCATCGTTCGCGCGGAAATGGATCGGTGTTGGACTGGCGGCGCAGGAACGCGGGAATCTCTGACGGATCGACCGTGGTGGTCGGCCGTGTCGAGAACTCGGAACAGTGGAAGCAGAAACCGGCGGGGAGGCGGCCGGTGCGGCGGGACGGTTCGTGACCCAGGTAGCGGGTGAGGAGGGCGTGGAGCGCGATGAGCGGTGCTGCCATCAGGACCAGGGGCATCAGGGGGACTACGCAGGCGACAAAGATCGTGTTCACCAACAGGCCGTCGGACGGGTCGGTCGCAGGCTTGCCATGGCGGGATGCGATCCAGGTGAAAAACAGGAACCCGAGCGTGCCGATCCCGAGGTACCCGGCAATGCCGAGGGCGAGGGTATGCAGGTCTACCATCGCAGCCGGCCAATGGCGGCCTGGAACAGCCCGCCGTCGTCCAGCACACCGGGGAGGCAGAGCTGACGGGCAGGCGCCCGGGGCGCACGTCGAGGCGCTGACGGCCGGCTGAGGTCGAGGGCCGGGATCCGGGTGCGCCCGACGCTGATGGTGCCCTCGAAGTAGGTCAGGGTCAGCGGGACATCGCCGTGGGTTCCGAGGATGTACATCAGCCGGCTGTTGCTCACGGCGATCCGGCGGGACCAGCGTCCACGGCATATGAGATCGGTACTGCCGCTGCTCAACGGTGCCTGGACGGTGACCAGGATCCCGGTCGGCGCCGGTGACAGTACCGCGACGGCGTCGGCCGCCGGCCGGATCCGCAGCGAGCGCAGGGCGCCGAGCAATGCGTTGGCGTGGATCTCGATCGAGCATGACGCGAACATGATGGCCTCCCCGATGTCAGGGAATAAACGTATGCATTTATTGCGTCGTATTCAAGGTGGGTCGAATCGTCTAGAATCGAAGCCATGCCGAGACCGAAGCTTCCCGCAGATCAGCGCATGGAGTCCATCAGCGCCCGAGTGACCCGGGAGATGGCCGCCGAGATCGACGGTTATCTGGAGATCATGCGCGCCGAGACGCCGCTGCTCATCCTCAACCGCGCCGATGCAATCCGCCAGATCCTGGCGATCGGGCTGCAGAAGATCGAGGCGGACGGCAAGCGCAGGGGTGCTGGGAAGCGCTGACAGCGGTATTGCAACAGAACCGGACTACCCGTCAACGCGACGCGCAAATCCATGCTTTGCCATGGAGACCATGTCGATCCGCATCACGTCGTACGTCAGCGGCTTCCCTGACGGCCGCGACCAGCCCAGCGACAGCATGTGCCGATGCATCGCCTCGATCGATGTGGGGCCGAGCTTCGAGAGTTCCTGCCAGAAATCGTGGATCGGCTGGTAGCCGAAGTCGGCCGGTGGTCGTCGTACCGCTTCATAGACGGTGCCCGGAGCTGCGCGTGACTGCCGCGGTCGGACGGCGGTCGCGTCGATCGGTTGTCCGAGCGGCGCTTTCGGGCCGTTGCTGCGCGGCACGGGCTTGGGTTGCGGTGCCGCTTCGGCAGATCCGCTCATCGTGGCGAGGCCCCCGAGATTGCGGCGCAGCGCCGCGACAGCTTTTGGCCAGTCGGCAAGGCCGCCGAACCGGGAGGGGTGCCCGACCGTCAACAGCGTTACCTCCCGAGCCGAGGATTTCAGCCGGGCCATGTCCTTCCGGAAGAAGGGGCTGAGCCGGCCGAAGCGCATTCCCGCAACTGTCTCATCTTCGATCGACTCCACCGATGCGCAGAGGTGCTTCACAAAGTTGTCGCGCGCACCCATGCCTTCGAGAATGATCGCGCGCGGCTCGACGTAGGAGATCATCTCGTCGAGGAATGGCGCGCACTGTCGAACGTTTGCCGCGTACTCCGCGGCCATGAAGTCGTCGGTGCCGACCGCCCGCTGGAAGAACGTGTTCGTCTTCGGAACCCGCCGCAACTGGTTCGGATCGGTGATTGCCAATGCGGTCATCAGCGCCGGACGCATGACAGCGGCGATCCGGTAGTTCATGTCGACGTATTCGTGCTCCCAGCCCTCGTAGAATGTCTGCGATGCCAACTGGTGAGTGCCGTCCGTCGCGCCGCCGGGCTTGATGCCGATCACCATCACCGGCGAGGCGCAGAGCCGCGAATAGAAGATGCTGTAGTACCGTCGATCGGTCAGCCCGGATGCCTTCTGGAAACGGGCATCCAGGTCCTTCATGAAGGTGATCGCATCGTCCATACTGAGTGATCCTCCCCGTCAATCGCTGGCAGCGGCCAAGCTTGCGTCGTCCGCCGGTGATGTCAGCGATTCCACCGCTGCCCGGTCGAGCATTTCCACTGGCAGCGACTTGCTGGACTTGGCGCCGAGCTCCTTCATCTGCTGCAACTGGCGCACGATGTTACCGTTGCCGTCTACCAGCTGTGCGTCGTCAGAACATTCGAGACAATCGGGTCGTCTTTTTATCGGAGAGCGGGCCTCATCTGGGTTGATATCTAGGCGGCGATTTTGCGGTGTTGCAAGCGCCGATGCTCGAGGGTTTGGCGTT
>Ga0222674_1000033_pt1 | contig 104291 bp, 91 predicted proteins | sample AntAcemetagen866_FD_179804 | JGI IMG/M metagenome (GOLD analysis project Ga0222674, IMG submission 179804) | Saline water microbial communities from Ace Lake, Antarctica - #866 | ecosystem: Environmental > Aquatic > Non-marine Saline and Alkaline > Saline | place: Antarctica: Ace Lake...
AGGTCACCCTCGAGAGATCAGGTCACCTGCAAGTCCCTATCCTCACAACAACACCGAGTGGGTATGGGACAAGGATTACAGCCTTAATTGAACGGTGTTATCTCTACCCAACTGTCAAATTCTCTAACACCTGTCAAGATTATCGTCCCTTTACACCTAGTAAAATCAATTAGTTACCCTGGTAGGGAACTTGCATAATATATACTGAATACTGAATAGGATAATTTCGGGAGGTAGGACGATGGGCCTAGACCTAATTAAGACTTTAAATAGTCGAGAGAAAAGCAAGATACTCTTAACGGTTTTTACAGCTGTTTTTAGTCTTAGCGCCTGTTCTGATATTGAAAAATCGACTAGACGAGCATCCAATTCTTATAGTCCTCAGCAAGGTGCAGAAGCTGTTGAGGGGACTAGCTCCGGGCAATTTACGGTTTTATCTGATCCAGGTAACATATATGGCGGTGATTTTGCGACGAGGTTTCCTTTACATAACGGTGATGGCTCTGAAGTAGCAGTTATGAACGGCGGTGAAGATTACCTAGCTGTTCGGATGCAGATGATGAGTAGAGCGAAAAAATCATTACTACTTCAGACACTAATTTGGCGCGGAGATGAAAGCGGTTGGGCAGTAGCGGAGAAGTTAGTTGAGCTTCACAACCGTGGTATTGATGTTAGGGTTATTGTTGATCCGCTTTCCAGCTTATTGCCGAATGATCAAGCGGTTCTTGCTCATTTAGTTTCACAAGGAATTAGGCTTCAGGGCTTTTCACCTCTTTATGGTGATTTTTTAAATAAAGCTTTGGCGGATGCCACCAATATTGAGAATCTTTTAGATGATGCAAATGCTAGGTACCATGAGAAATTTTTTGTAGTCGATCATGAGTTACCAAATGAAACTCTTGCTATTATTGGTGGAACTAACATTGGTAATGAGTACTTTAGAATGAACCCTGAGGATCACGACCTACATTGGACTGATAAAGACGTCGTATTACGTGGTCCTATTGTTCAGGATATTGTGAGAAGTTTTAATGAGAATATGACCGAATATAATGCTAACAATATTTCTACTGACGGAGGTTCGATGGATCAATTGTTAGCTTCTTTGCAGGGTTGGATTTTTGATAGAGACATAAATACCAATATTCAAAATCGTATTATTCAAAATTCAAATCGTCCAAACGTCTTAGAGAACTTAGTTTGGCACCCAGCGTCAATGCGTTTTCTTCAAAGTCGGCCCAGAAGAGGCGAGAAGTATATATACCAGACTTATATCGATATGATTAAGAGTAGTAAGGAAGAGATTTTAATTGCTAGTGCCTATTTCTTGCCTTCAATTGAATTTCAGAATGAATTAATAAATGCGATATCTCGGGGCGTTAAGATTAAGGTTTTAACTAATAGCAAAGAGGTTACCGACTTTCCAGCTTTGGTTACCGCTGCCCGCGTTTTATATAAGCGATTATTAGATGCGAACCCAGTAGGGTCAGCTGAGAAGATGTTAGAAATTTACGAATGGTCTGGGCGTGAGAATGAGGGGCTTTATCATTCTAAATTTGGGGTGTTTGACCGTAAAGGTACAATTATCGGTTCTTATAATATCGATCCTCGGAGTAAAAACTTTAATAGTGAGTCAGCTGTTGTTTTTGAAAGTACAGCAGCAGTTAATCAATTAGTTACAGGTTTTTATAACCATATTTCGCCTGTTTACAGTAATAATATATCAGTCCAGCAGGCGGCTGAGTTTAGAGATCCATCAGACTTTATTAAACAAATTGAAACCCGTTTTTTAGAAAAATTTACGCCACTACTTTAATAGCGAGACGAATCTTGTGAAATTGGTCGATCAAATAAACTTAAATCAGCTCAGAGTTTTCGATAGTGTTTATCGAAGTCGGAGTATGACCGTGGCCGCTAAGGAATTACACTTAACGCAATCGGGGATTAGTCAGCATATAAGATCTCTAGAAGATAGTTTAAAGGTAAAGTTATTTGATCGCTATAAACAAAAGATTATTCCCACAGAAACAGCTAATAAATTATTTAAGTTTTGTAATAAAGGTTTCGAGGACCTCGAAACTGTATTGAGGAATATTACAGGAACCAAAGAACAGCTATCTGGGACGGTGAAAGTCGGCATGCCTCTTGAGTTTGGTGAGGGTTTGTTGCTGCCTATTATTAGTAAGTTTCTCCAGAAGTATCCACAAGTGGATGTTAATATTGTTTTTGGTTTAGGTCATGAGATCACTTCGATGGTGATCAGCGGAGAACTTGATTTTGCATATATTGATGAGTTTTCGTCAGATAAACGGATTACGATAGAAGAGGTCCGTAGTGAGCATATTGAACTGGTGGCGTCTAAAAAGTACTTAGCTAAGTTTGTGAAGTCTCCAGACGACAAACTGCCGTTTGACCGCTTCGACTATATTTCCTATGTTTCTGGTGAGCCAGTACTTCGCTCTTGGTTTAAACACCACGCTAGCAAGTCTACTCCAGCTCATTTCAATGTTCGTGCGACTTTATCTAGTCCAACCGCCGTTTTGAAGTTGGTGGAAGAAGGGGTGGGAGTTGGAGTTGTTCCTCATCATCTTATTCAGATGCTGGGTAAGAAGGCCGATAGGCTGCAGGTTATACCAGGTAAGGATCAAAAACTAAGTATTCCCATTTGTGTGGCTTATCTTTATGGTAAGTCTCATTCACCAGCAGCATTCGAGTTATCTAAGGAAGTTGCTATTGGGCTGGGTGTTTATGACGGGGAGTGATTTTTTCCTGCTAGTTCGTTTTTAATCGTTCTTTTTCTCTTAAAAAATTTCTGGAGCAATTCACTAGCTTGACTTCCGTAAACTCCTTTGGTCACTTCAAAGCTGTGGTTTAGTCGATCATCGGTGTTAATCGAGTACAGCGATCCCAGGCAGCCTCCTTTAGGATCTGAACATCCGTATATCACCTCTGTTAAGCGTGCTTGATAAATCGCTCCACTGCACATCATACAAGGCTCTAAGGTCACGTATAGAGTGCAGTCATTCAGGCGCCAGCTTCCTAACTTTTTGCAGGCAGCTTCAATCGCGATGATTTCGGCGTGTTTGGTTACGCTTTGACTCGATTCTTTTTGGTTGAATCCGGTAGAGATGATTTTGTTGTTTTTTATAATGATAGCGCCGACTGGAACCTCATCGATACTAGCGGCAGTTTCTGCTAATGAAAGGGCGAAGGACATCCATTTTTCATGTATTGAGAGATTAGGTGTAAGCATTTAGTTGCCTCGCTTTAGCTGCGCGATATGTTTACTGATGTTCCCGAGTCGTCTTAGGCCTAAATGATTCATAATTTCTTCGGGGCTATTTCCGTTTGATAGTAAGTAAGAAACTGCGTGATGCCTTAGGAGTTCTGTATTTATCGGACGTGACCCTAACTTTTCACTAAGATCATAGAGTATGAATTTGAGCCCGTGCCGGCTCATCTTGGCGATTGGAACCGTAGAGTCGCGGCCTTTGAATGAGATAAGGATGCGCTTTTTCTCTTCCTTTAAAATATGGGGATGGTTTTTGTAGTTTTGATAGAGCTTTTGATATGTTTGAAGCTGATCCGAGGATTCTTCTGATAGTAAAATGGTTCTAGTTCTGGTGCCGCCGATGTGTAGGGTAGGCTTGCTGTCTCCTAAGTAACCACTCCAGCATAAGTCGATTAGTTCGGTTGCTTTAAGTCCTTCGTAAGCCAGGAGACATACAATAAGTGCATTTCTCGCCCCAAGAAATATCCGGGAGTCATTTTGAGCGGATTTTATAAGTAAGGTGATGTCATCCGGTAAGAGTTCGTGCGGCAAGGACTCGTCTCGCACTGGGATCGGTACTTCGTCAAACGGTGACTCTACAAGCACTTCAATTTGACAGAGGTAGCGATAAAACTGCCGTATACCAATAATTGTCCGCCGAATAGAGTTTTCTTTTTCTTTGCACTCGGTTTGTAAGTAAGACTGATAAGAAGTAAGGGTTTCGGGGCCGACTTTCGTTGGCGCGATGCGGTGTTTGGCCAAAAAAATCAAAAAACGAGAGGCATCTCTACGGTAGGATTCAATGGTAGAAGGTAGTTTGCCTTTTGATTTTAGTTCTTTAGTGAAGCTTTCTAGGTTAGAATTGTCGATATCCATGAGCTACTTCCCGAAGAATTTGCTAAAATCTCATGAGAAAATAACTATTATGATCGATTTAGGGAAGACATAGTTCAAATCTCATAAGAAATATCTTAGTTTAGGAAGGACGAAGTTATGGTTTTGAGGGTAAAGTACCTGTTTTTATTTGTAACATACGGCTTAGCTTCGAACCTATTAGCGGTGGAACCATCAAAGATTTTAAAAAAATCTCGGGTCCCTCTGGAGTATGTGACTATGGAAGTAAACGGTCAGCTTCAAAAAGTGTCAGCTGACCAGGAATTGGCTGTGGTAATGGGTGACGAAGTGATCATTAAATCAGCGATGCTCTATGACCCTCAGGTGTCGGTTTCCAATGTTAATTTAGTTGGGTTCGTTCCCAGGGCTGAAAAGCGGCCGGCGGAAGATCGGGGGTTCAAGATTCGAACCTCTAGAGACTTACTTAAGAAGTGGTCCATCGGTGAACGAGGGGATTTATTTAAAATTGAGGCGTTTACCGGTAAGGATAAGCACGGCAATGTGTTTCTTAGGGTTCTTAAGCCGGTTTTAAAGTATGTAGAGGTATCGATTAACGGGGTATCAAAGCTGGTGCGTGAAGGCGACCTTCTCACGGTAAAGGCAGCAGATAAGTTTAAAGTAAAAAATGTCGTTAGTAATATTGAAAATGATCGAGAAGCAGTTAGCTTTCAAGTGATTCAAATAAATCCGGAGCTGGATCTTTCGGGTCGAAAGTTTTACGAGCTGAGATTTACTCGGAATAAAAAAGTTTTTGCAAAGGTTTCTATGCAGGTCGTTGAAGGTACATGAATAAAAAAAGCCAACGAACTCATTCTAGTGAAGAAAAACGACGGTTTTGGGAAATCGTCGCAATGGTGGTGGTTAGCTTCCTACTGGTAGGGCTTTCTAGGCTCGAGTCGCGGCTATTTGAACTTAGTAAAAGCCTGTCAATGAATGCTGAATTCTTTACCTCTATTATTTATTTCGGTTTGATTAACCTCAATGTCATTCTGATTCTTTCCTTAGGCTTCTTGATTTTTCGTAATGTCGCTAAGTTGGTGGTCGACCGCAAGCGTGGTGTCCTAGGGTCGAAGCTGCGAACACGCTTAGTAGTTGCCTTAGCTTTTTTCGCCGTCGCACCTACTATATTGATGTTTTACGTATCATCCAGATTTCTCACTACTAGTTTTGATAGCTGGTTTTCGGTCAAGGTGAGAGATACGATTCAACAGACTCGGGAAGCGGGCGCTCAGGTATATAAGCAAGATCAGCGTCGCCTTGAAAGTTTAGCGCGGATTGCACTTCAAAAAGTTAGTGTACCGAAGCACTTCTCTCGTTTCCCTGGTGATGTGCCAAAGATCGATGTCTCTCAATTGAAAGGCTTTACCAAGGAATACCACCTTGAAGGCGTTAGGGTATACAACGGCAATGGAACGATGGTTTGGACTAATTTAAAGACTCCTAGCGGTCCGTCATTTGATGTGAGTTTTGAACGAATTAATGAGGTAATACAAAACTTTATTGAGGAACCTGGACTTGTTTCGAAAGGTATCGTTGAAGCTGATGACAACCGTGATGTAGTAAAGGGTATGGCTCCTATCTATGACCCACTTACAAGTCAACTAGTGGGGGTGATTGTTACTGAAGAACACTTCGAGACTCAGATTCTTAAAAGTATTGAGACCATTCTAGCAGAGTTTGCAGACCTTCGACCGGGAGCACAACTTATCCGTTTGAGTTATTTGATTATTCTGGTGGTGATGGTTTTTATCATTGTGTTTTCGGCTACGTGGCTAGGGTTTTATGTGGCTCGAGGAATTGTGAACCCAATACAAACACTGGCTGAGATCACTAATGAGGTTGCGGCTGGTAACTATGATGTCGAGCTTCCAGACAAAACCGACGATGAGACCGGGGCTTTGGTTCAAGCATTTGAGAAGATGATTATCGACTTACGATCACATGAAGAAAATAATGCAAAGTTTACTCGCCAGCTCCAGCAGTCCAACGAGGAACTTAATCGTCGCAGCCAGTATATGGAGGTGATGTTAAAAAATATCTCTGCCGGGGTTATTTCTGTTAACCCAATCGGTGCGGTCACCTCTTGTAACAGTGCGGCTGAAAGGTTGTTAGGTATTAATAGCTCAGAGGCCATTGGAGTACCTGTGGGGATAGCTCTTGGTGAAGCCCTTACGGAGGTCTTCTGGCTTCCGGTATTGGAGCGAATCAATGCGACGGGGACATTTAACGGTGAGTTAAGTCTCGAGGTAGCCGATAAAGCCCAGACCTTGTTCATGGCAGGGCTGCGTATTCATAGCGAGTCCGGTGTTGATCTGGGGATAGTCTTAGTCTTCGATGATGCGACAGAGCAGGCTCGAGCCCAAAGGGTCGCTGCTTGGCGGGAGGTTGCCAGAAGGATAGCCCACGAGATTAAAAACCCAATTACCCCGATAAAGTTAAGCGCCCAGAGGTTGCTGCGTCGCTATGAAACAAAATTCGAGGGTGAAGATAAAACCGTTTTTAAGGTTTGTATTGAAACGATTTTGACGCAAGTAGACTCTTTGAGAGATTTAGTGAATGAATTTTCAAAGTTTTCTCGATTACCAGCGATTGACCTAGCTTCTGCTCAAATTAATGACATTATTTTAGATGTTTCGTCTTTATACAGTATGAGTTACCCTTCCATAGAGTTTGATACGGATGGCTTAAAAGCTGATTTACCTGCTGTAATGATTGATAAAGAACAGATGAATCGCGCAATAGTAAATGTGGTGTCAAACTCTGTTGCCGCAGTGCAACAAAGTAGCGATGCTGGGAAGATAACCTTTAAATCAATGGTGCTAGAGCACCTGAATGTGGTTAGGGTTGAGATTATTGATGATGGTTGTGGTATTTCAAACAATGAAATGGACCGAGTTTTTCAACCTTATTACTCAACTAAAGAAGAGGGAACTGGCTTGGGGCTTCCTATTGTAAGTCAGATTATTTCTGATCACGGTGGTTATATTCGATTGGTTTCCAATGAACCTCGAGGAACCAAGGTTGTTATAGATATTCCCTTGGGTGAGAAGCAGCAACTAAAGAGTTAGGTGAGTTTATGTCTACTTCTCCAGATTTGAGAAGACCATTAGCGCTAGTAGTAGACGACGAAAAGAGTATCTGTCAGTCGTTGGACGGCGTTTTATCTGACGAAGGCTGGAAAACGGTTGCCGCTCACTCTGGTGCCGAAGGAATTAAAAAATTTATAGCTGATGCACCTGATTTAGTTTTACTGGATGTTTGGATGACCGGAATGGACGGCATTGAAACCTTGCAGCGATTGAAGCAGCTTAAAAGGGAAATTCCTGTTGTTATCATGAGTGGTCATGGTTCTATCGAAACCGCAGTAAAAGCGACCAAGCTAGGTGCTTTTGATTATCTAGAGAAGCCGCTGTCTCTGGAGAAACTGCTCCCCATGCTAGAGCACGCTCTTGTGATGCGTGACCAAAGAGAACAGTCCGATTCTTCGGGAGCTCCAAGGCATATTCTGATTGGTAACTCTGAGTCGATGAAAAAGATACGTGAGCAAATACGACTAGTGGCTCCTAAGAATGCATGGGTCTTAATCGAGGGAGAGAATGGGACTGGCAAAGAAGTCGTTGCACAATTACTTCATGATGCGAGCTCTAGAGCTGCTTACCCATTTGTTCCCATTAATTGTGCGGCCATCCCTGAGGAATTGATCGAAACGGAGTTGTTTGGCCATGAAAAAGGGGCGTTTACTAACGCGATTGCACGAAAAAAAGGAAAATTTGAGGTAGCTCATAAAGGAACTCTATTTCTTGATGAGATTGGTGATATGTCGATTAAAACTCAAGCTAAAATCTTGAGGATTCTTCAAGAACAAAAATTCGAACGTGTTGGTGGCAGTGGTCCGATAGATGTTGATGTTCGTGTGATAGCGGCAACGAATAAAGACCTAGAAGCGGAAATTGAAGCCGGTAATTTTCGAGAAGACCTATACTACCGCTTGAATGTCGTTCCTTTTCACCTCCCGGCTTTACGCGACCGCGGTGAGGATATTATCTTTCTAGCTTTGCATTTCATGGCTGAGTTTGCTGCCGAGCTGGGAGATGATATTAAGTATATAGATAAAGACGCAAAAAACGCGATGCTACGTTATTCTTGGCCGGGAAATGTCAGGGAGCTTAAAAACACCATTGAACGCATTTGTATTATGGTGGCTGGTGATGAGGTGGCGTTGGCTGATTTGCCAGAGCACATCATTAAGTCTCAAGATAACAACCGTACTCCTGCGCAGCAGCAAGAGAGTAATCTCACCTTGAAAGAGGCGAGGGTTAATTTTGAAAAATCATTTATCGTTGGTAAGTTAGAAGAGAACGAGTGGAATGTATCTAAAACCGCGGAAGCGATTGGAATAGAACGAAGCAACCTTCATAGAAAATTGAAGTTGTTTGGAATTGATCCTAGGCAGCTTAGGGAGTAATGTTTATGGTCGAAAAATTAACATTTGATGTAAGTGAAAAGTCTGGAGCTTTAACAATAAAAAGCCCTTTCTTTTCGAAGCAGGACCAGAATCCAGATGGTTGGGTGGTGGTGCCTTTTGATGATGAACGGTTACTAGTTCAAACGGCCCGAAGTCGTCAAAGCATGGGCGCTGCTGAGGACCTTGAAGGGGTGACTCGGTGTTCTGTTGCTGCTTTTTATGGGATGATTACAGGTTTAAGTATGCGTGGCTGGAATGGAGTTATTTCTATTGATACTGGGTTTGGTGTGAATAAGCTTTATCTTGAATCTGGTAATTTGTGTTTTGGTGCGTCGGGTATTATTGACCATAGGTTGGGAGAGGTTCTTTATCGGAACGGCCTTATTTCTTTGGATCAACTCACCGACTCAGCGGTAAAGGTGACTAGGTCTTTGAAGTTTGGCCAGGTGCTTTTAAGTGGGGAAATCGTGAATCCGGTGGGACTTTGGGAGGCTCTGAAACTTCAGGTCTTGGAGATATTGCGCTTTTCGTTTTTGGCTCCAGAGGTCTACGTAGAATTAAAGTCCGGAAGAAATCTGGCCCCTACCGGAGTTGTCTTTGAGGGTGGTACTGAACAGCTCTTAGACGATGCGTACTCGTTTGGTCAAATGTTTCGTCAATTTGTTGGGCGTATCCAGGGTGAGTCTGAAATAGTGGTCCACTCAGGCAACAAGTTGGTTTCGAAGTTCCAACCAGGAACATTTATTGGCGATCTGCTGCAGCTCATTACTGAGAGTTCGCAGGTGTCGTCGGTTGTGGAGAAATCCAAGCTGCTATATTTGAATACTTATGTGGCTATTATGAGTTTAGTGCATAGTGGGATATGTGAAGTGGCTTCCATCGAAGAGGGGGGAGTCCAAAGCGGATCAGCTTCGATTCAGGGGCTTAAGTCTCAGCTAGATGCTTATTCTGTCTTAGTTAGGTCTAGTAGGAAGGCTTTTTCAAAAGAAGGGGTGCCCTTTCCGACGGCTGACTTGAAAGACTTTGTTCATCGCTTGAATTCCAGGGGTTTTGTTTCTTTGTATTTAAACGAGGAAGGGGAACTCCACCCGGAGAGTGTTTTAAGTATGTATAGTCAGTGTTATGAAAGTGACACGCGCTCGAAATATTTCGCAACTCGTGTTGATGGGTTGATTCAATTTCTTCTGCAGGTTGTCGGTGATTTACTTCCCTATGAAATAGCGAAGTCGGTGAAGGCAGAGTTTAGAATGCTGAGGTCATGAAGCTAAAGTCTAATAAATCGCCAAGAGAAAGGCGTAGTTTTAATAAATCTTCATCGGTCAAAGGGCAGTACTTTGTAGATTCATTATCTGCCATTAATGAATACCTCCGTTTTCGCCCTGAAGTGATCATCGGTATTTTTGCTTCTGCTAAAGACTTGGATGGGCTACGCGATGAAGTGCTTAAGCAGGGGTTGAGTTCTGATATTGTGCGTCCTTTAGAGGGTTCGCAGTATTCATCAACCGGTGCAGTTGTTAAATTAAAAGAAAAAAAGTGGGACCATTTTATCCGCGAATTAGATCGACCCACGAATAATTTAGTCGTTATGTTGGACCATATAACCGACCCGCGAAATCTGGGTGCGATTGCTCGTAGCTGTGCTTTTTTTGGGGTCCAGTCTATAATAGTAGCGTCGAACCGACAGGTGTTGTTTTCTCAGGCTTCCGTTGCGACAGCTATGGGAGGGTTTGCTCTCGTAGATTTAGTTGTGGTCTCAAGTTTAGCGAGCGCACTAGGTTCTATGAAGGACAGTGACTATCAGATTTGGGGTGCTGACCAAAATGGGGAGCCAATTTCAGGACAACTGAGCTCGGATCAACGCAAAGTTTTGGTGTTGGGTAGCGAGCAGTCCGGTCTGTCTAAATCTGTTCAAGGGATATGTGATCATTTTGTTAAAATTTCCGGTTCTGATAGTTCCTTAGAGTCGCTTAATGTGTCGGTCGCTGCTGGGATTTTACTTCATTCTTTTGCCGAATAAAAAGTTGGCGATTCTACAACAACTGAGGTTGACAACTCATTCCTTATTCGTAGTATAGGAAAGCTTTTGGTGTTGGATATTTCTGTATTGAGGTTACAATACCATCGGTTAGCATTCGCTGGTGTAGCTCAATTGGTAGAGCAGCTGATTTGTAATCAGCAGGTTGCGGGTTCAAGTCCCATCACCAGCTCCAAATAGCTCGAGGAGGGGTGCCCGAGTGGCCAATGGGGGCGGGCTGTAAACCCGTTGGCGTAAGCCTACATAGGTTCAAATCCTATCCCCTCCACCATCATTAATTGACGAGCTTTGTTAAGGGGATTATGATGTGTACCCTGACAAGTGAGCGGGAGTAGCTCAGCTGGCTAGAGCATTAGCCTTCCAAGCTAAGGGTCGCGGGTTCGAATCCCGTTTCCCGCTCCACCTGTATGTTGCAGTGTGCTTGTGTTTGGGGGCTGTAAAGCCTTCGTAGTAGCTCAAGTTTGATTGGGTTAAGTACATTTTTTTGTTGCATATTAGGGATTTGGTCGGTAGTTGGTAGTATTCCAGTTTTAATGAAGGGTTGATCCTTTCTGGAATCGCTGCCCAAGTGGCTCAGGGGTAGAGCACGTCCTTGGTAAGGACGAGGTCACGGGTTCAATTCCCGTCTTGGGCTCCAAGATTAGTAAGTTAAAGTTTTTATTTATTTTTTTAAAGAAGTTGGCGTCAGCTGGAGGAGCACATGGCCAAGGAAAAGTTTGAGCGGAACAAGCCGCACGTAAACATCGGTACCATTGGTCACGTTGACCACGGTAAAACAACACTAACCGCTGCTATCACGACAGTGGCTTCAGCTGCTTATGGTGGTGAGAAGCGAGCATTCGCTGATATTGATAACGCACCCGAAGAAAGAGAACGTGGTATTACTATATCAACGACTCATGTTGAGTATGAGTCAGCTGAAAGACATTATGCTCACGTTGACTGCCCAGGCCATGCCGACTATGTGAAGAACATGATCACCGGTGCGGCGCAGATGGATGGTGCTATCCTAGTGGTAAGTGCTGCTGATGGTCCTATGCCTCAAACTCGTGAGCATATCTTACTAGCGCGCCAAGTTGGTGTTCCTAAGATTGTTGTGTTCATGAATAAGGTGGATCAAGTTGACGACGAAGAACTGCTTGAGTTAGTTGAGATGGAAGTTCGTGAGTTACTGAATGAGTATAAGTTTCCTGGTGATGATACTCCTATTATTCGTGGCTCTGCTCTCAAGGCACTTGAAAGTGGTGAGCCGACTTCTGATGCCTGTAAGCCAATCATGGAGCTTTTAAAGGCCTGTGATGATTACATCCCAATGCCTGAACGTCCTATCGAGAAGCCCTTCATTATGCCTATCGAAGATGTTTTTTCTATTTCAGGTCGTGGTACTGTTGTAACTGGTCGTATTGAAGCTGGTAAAGTCTGCGTCGGTGATGAGATTGAAATTGTTGGTATTCGAGACACTACAAGAACTACATGTACTGGTGTTGAGATGTTTAGAAAGCTACTTGACGAAGGTCTAGCTGGTGACAACGTGGGTGTTCTTCTTAGGGGAACCAAGCGTGAGGATGTGTTTCGTGGGCAGGTTCTTGCTTGGCCAGGAAGTATAAACCCTCATAAGACCTTTAAAGCATCTGTATATATTCTTACTAAAGAAGAGGGCGGTCGACATACACCTTTCTTCAAGGGTTATCGACCTCAGTTTTACTTCCGTACAACGGATGTGACTGGCGATGTTCAGCTTCCTGAAAATGTTGAGATGGTTATGCCAGGCGACAACATTGAAATGACAGTTACTCTTCACACTCCTATTGCGATGGACAAAGAGCTTCGTTTTGCAATTCGAGAAGGTGGGCGTACTGTTGGTGCTGGTGTCGTTGCAGAGATTATAGAGTAATTTAATATTTACTCTTAATTTAAGAATTACGATGAAGGCGGCGGAGGGTTTTTCTGTCGCCTTTGTTTTTTTGAGGGATAGAGGCGAGTAGCTCCAATTGGTAGAGCGGCGGATTCCAAATCCGCATGCTGGGGGTTCGAGTCCCTCCTCGCCTGCTCTTTCGGTTACTTGGGGAGAAAATTATGCAAAAAGACGATGCATTTTGGCTTAACGTTTGTTATGTCGCATTAACGCTGATGGCTGCCTATGTATATTGGAAGGCTATCAATACCGTAGGTATAGAGACTGGTTGGCTTGAACGTTATGATCAGTGGTTTGTTCCGGGTAATCATATTGGTTCCATAGCACTTGGTTTGTTGACAGTTTTTCTGTTAAGAAGAAGCCCTGAGCGGAATGAATACTTCCTTGAGTCCATTGGTGAGCTAAGGAAAGTGGTATGGCCGTCGTTTGACGATACACGAAAGATGACGATTATTGTTTGCGTTGTAGTGGCAGTTTTTTCGGCAGTTCTGGCGGTTTTTGATGTTGCTTGGTCGTATGTATTGAAACAAATTATTTCCTAGATAGGTGACGATTTATGTTTGAAGAAGTTGAGACAACCGGAGAAGAAAGCCCACAGGCTGAAGATTCATCAGCTGTCATAAATGAAGCTCAAGTAGCCAGTGAAGCCGAAGAGGCAGCCACAGAAGAGGCAGCCACAGAAGAGGCAGCCACAGAAGAGGCAGCCACAGAAGAGGAGCCAGCGGGTCCGGTTCTTAGTGTTCGGCACCCTGATAATCCTGATATGAGATGGTATGCAGTGCAGACCTATTCGGGGTATGAGGAAAAGACTCGTAAGAATATGCTGGATCGGATTAGCCGTAGCCGTGAGATGGTCCTATTTGGTGAGATTTTTGTTCCCACGACCACTTCGGAAAGTGTGACAAAAACGGGTAAGAAGCGAATAGTTACTCGTGTGTTATTCCCGGGTTATATGATTATTCAGATGGTGATGAACGATCACACAATGATGGTTATTAAAGACACACCTCGGGTCTCAGGTTTTATTGGTAATCAACGTCTTCCTCGTCCGCTGCCGGATAATGAGGTGATGCGGCTGATTACTACGGATAACGAGTCCTCTAAAGAAGAAGCGGTTGTTAATACCGTGATGTTTCAAAAGGGTGAGGCTCTTAAGGTTATCGATGGACCTTTTAGTAACTTTGACGGTGTTGTCGAAGAGGTTATGCCTGATAAGGCACGTTTGAGGGTGCTGGTTAGTATCTTTGGTCGTGAAACTCCGGTCGACCTTGAATATAAACAAGTAGAGAAATTGGGCTAAGTTTCAATTAGTCCTTGACTATATAGCTAGAATTTCTTAAAGGTCATTCCCTTGAGAAAAAAATTCAGGCCGTAAAAAGCCTTTAGGAGCAGATTTGTGGCAAAGAAGGTTGTAGGTTTTATAAAATTACAGATTCCTGCTGGGAAAGCTAATCCAGCACCGCCAATCGGGCCTGCGTTGGGTCAACGTGGTGTGAATATCATGGCTTTTTGTAAAGATTTTAATGGCAAAACTCAGAAGCAGGCGGGATCAATTCTTCCGACTGTTATTACTGTTTATGCTGATAAGTCCTTTACCTTTATTACTAAAAGCCCTCCAGCGTCTGATTTGATTAAGAAGGCAGCTAATATAGCTAAGGCTTCTCAGACTCCAGGCAGCGGTACTTATATTGCTTCTTTGTCAAAGGAGCAGATCGCTGAAATAGCAAAAACTAAAATGGCTGATTTAAATGCTTACGATGAAGCGGCGGCGTTTAAGATTATTGCTGGGTCTGCACGCAGTATGGGTATTGAAGTTAAAAGTTAATTTTTTCGGTGGGAGAAGCTTCTGAAAGAAGTTGCTTCGTTTGAACTACAGGAGTGTAAATATGGCCAAACGCGGGAAGAAGTATCGCGCAGCTTTAGAGAAGATGGATCGAGAAAAAGATTATAGCCTCGATGAAGCCTGTCAGCTCATAAAAGATACTTCAATTACAAAATTTGATGGAACGGTTGATATTGCTGTTGGACTAGGGGTAGACCCTAGACACGCGGATCAGAATATTAGGGGAGCAACCTCATTGCCTCATGGTCTTGGTAAGGCTGTGAAGATTGTTGTTTTTGCGAAGGGTGAAAAAGCATCTGAAGCAAGCGACGCTGGGGTTGAATTTGTCGGAGCTGAGGACCTTACTAAGAAGATTCAAGAAGGCTGGTTGGATTTTGATCATGTGATCGCGACACCAGACATGATGGGTCAAGTAGGTCGTCTTGGTAAAGTATTGGGTCCTAGGGGCTTGATGCCTAACCCAAAACTGGGGACGGTAACTTTCGAAGTAGGAAAGGCCATCAATGAACTTAAGGCGGGTCGTGCTCAGTATAAAGTCGACAAGGCCGGTATAGTTCATAGTTCAGTAGGCAGGGTTAGTTTTCCGGTGGATAAATTAGCGGAAAATATTCGTACAGTTATGGAGGCATTGCTTCGGGCTAAGCCTGCATCAGCGAAGGGTAATTACCTCAAGCGTATGAGTATTTCTGCAACAATGGGTCCTGGTATCAAAGTTGATACTGCGGCATTTAAAATATAGGAGTTCGAGTTAGTGAATCGTCAAGGAAAAGTTCAGTTAAAAACTGGGTTGGCAGAACGGTTAGATAAATCTAACGCAGTTATTCTAGCGGAGTATCGAGGACTAACGGTTGCGCAGTTAACAGAGTTGCGCGAGGAATTACGAAAGTCTGATGCAGAATTTAAAGTTAGCAAAAACCGAATTCTTAAAATAGCTATAAACGAAGCTGATAAGAGCAAAGAGAGCTTTGACTCTTTAATCGATCATTTGTCTGGCCCACTTGGTGCTGTATACGTTTATGGTGACGCAGCAGCTGCTGCTAAGTCGGTTTTGAAGTTTGGTGAGACTAACGAAGCATTTCAAGTTACCGCTGGTGTGATGGATGGTGAAGCTGTTAGTAAAGCGCAGCTCAAAGCTATCTCAGATCTTCCGAGTAAAGATGTTTTGTTGGGTCAAATTGTTGGATCGTTGGTAGCTCCTCATCGGGGTTTAGTAACGGTATTAAGTGGTGTGCATAGGAATCTGGTTCAAGTCTTGGCTGCAATCCGAGATAAGAAACAATAGAAATTTAAAACTTATTCAGTTCTCTTCTGGTAAGAGACGAAATATTTGGGGGTTTAATTAGTATGTCAGTATCAAAAGAACAAGTAGTAGAGTATTTAGAGAATCTAACTTTGTTAGAAGCCGCAGATTTAGTTAAAGAGCTCGAAGATAAGTTTGGCGTTAGTGCCGCTGCTCCCGTAGCTATGGCTGCTGCTGCTCCAGGCGCTGCTGCTGAAGAAGAAAAAGACGAGTTCACTGTTATATTGACAGAGATTGGTGATAAGAAAATCAACGTCATCAAAGAAATCCGAACTATTACAGCTCTTGGTCTCAAAGAAGCCAAGGAATTAGTTGAAGGCGCGCCTAAAACTGTTAAAGACGGTATTCCTAAAGAAGAAGCGCAAAAAATTAAAGAAGCGCTCGAAAAAGCAGGCGCGAAAGTTGAGCTTAAGTAATTGGTGACCGAGTTTTTGAAGAAAGCATGAGGCGCGCATGAAGCTAGATTCTAGCTTCGCGTGCCTTTCTGTGTTTGTTTAGCTTTTTTAGGAGAAAACATGTCCTCCCTAGCATCGACGTTTACTAGGCCCAGAAAACGATTTGAGAAGATACCTGCATCTGCGGATATTCCTTACTTAATTGAAGTCCAACGGAACAGTTATAGTCAGTTTCTACAAGCTGATATTGCTCCAGATGATCGTAAAGAAGTTGGTCTCCAAGGGGTATTTAAATCGGTGTTCCCGATTTCTGACTTTACCGAGACAGCTTCTGTTGAATTTGTGAGTTACTCTTTTGAGGATCCAAAGTATTCAGTTTATGAATGTCGGCAACGAGGAATGAGTTTTGCGGCTCCCCTTAAGGTTGTCATACGGCTGGTTATCTGGGACGTCGATAAAGAAACCGAAGTTAAGAGTATTAGAGACGTGAAAGAGCAGGAAGTTTACTTCGGTGAAATTCCTCTTATGACGGCTGATGGAACTTTCATCGTCAATGGAACTGAGCGTGTTATTGTCTCTCAGCTTCATAGGTCGGCTGGTGTTTTCTTTGATCACGATAAAGGTAAAAACAGCACTTCAGGTAAGCTTTTATATACAGCTAGGATGATTCCTTACCGTGGTAGCTGGTTAGACTTCGAGTTCGATGCTAAAGACTTGCTTTATGTTCGTATAGATAGACGACGTAAGCTTCATGCAACGATTCTTCTAAGAGCTCTTGGCTTTTCAGAGCAAGAGTTATTAGACTATTATTACAAGAAAGAAAAAATATGCATAAAAGGTAGTAAGCTTGAGCGTAAGCTTGACTATGACCTTTTGAGAGGGCAGCGAGCGACGGTTGATTTGGTTGATCCTAAATCTGGTAAGGTTTTGGTTAAGCGTGGTCGCCGGATATCTGTTGGGGCGATCCGACAGATGCAAAATGCCGGTATTGAGTTTGCTTTAATTGAAAAAGAAGACGTGATCTCAAGAATTACTGCGCAAGATATTGTTGATCAAAGTGGTGAAGTGGTTGTTCCGCTTAATACTGAAATTGACGAAGAAGTATTTGATCAGATTTTAGAAAGCGGAGTTAAAGAGTTTCATACACTGTTTATTGATGGAATTAACGTTGATGCTTGCTTCCGTAATACCTTGGTTAATGACAAGGTTAATAGCCGAGAAGAAGCTATATTAGAAATATATAAGCGTTTAAGGCCTGGTGATCCACCCACATTGGAGCCGGCTGAAGCGTTGTTTGATAATTTATTTTTCAACCCGGATCGTTATGATTTAAGTGCTGTCGGGCGTATCAAACTTAATGAAAGACTTGGCTTAGAATTACCAATCGAAACCAGGACTCTTACAAAAGAAGATATTCTGCGTACAGTTCATTATTTACTTGAACTAAAACAAGACCGCGGGACTATTGATGACATTGATCACTTAGGTAATCGCCGGGTTCGTGCGGTTGGTGAACTTTTAGAGAATCAATATCGTATTGGCCTGCTTAGGATTGAGCGCGCGATTAGAGAAAGGCTTCAACTCCAAGATGTTGACACCTTACTTCCGCATGACTTTATTAATAACAAACCTGCATCTGCAGTGGTTAAAGAATTTTTCGGTTCGTCGCAGTTAAGTCAATTTATGGATCAGACGAATCCTTTGTCAGAGGTTACTCATAAACGTCGATTATCAGCACTAGGACCCGGTGGTCTTAGTAGGGAAAGAGCCGGGTTTGAGGTGCGAGATGTGCATCCAACTCATTATGGGCGTATTTGTCCGGTGGAAACCCCGGAAGGCCCGAACATTGGTTTGATTTCCTCTCTTGCGACATACGCAAAGGTTAATGCTTTTGGGTTCATTGAGACGCCTTATTGCGGTGTTCGAGCTGAGAACAAAGGTAAAGTGAGTTATTACTCTGCTTCTGAAGAACATCAGGATCACGTGATTGCTCAGCCTACCAAAGAGGGTATAACGGACATGGACGAATTGATTTACGTCCGGCGTCGCGGTGAATCTGAGATCGTTCGTGCAGAAGAAGCAGACCTCGTGGACGTATCGCCTCATCAGGTAGTATCTGTTGCTGCGGCGTTGATTCCATTTCTTCAAAACGATGATGCTAACAGAGCCTTGATGGGTTCAAACATGCAGCGGCAAGCTGTGCCTCTACTTAAAAGCCGATCTCCTTTGGTTGGTACTGGGATGGAGCAGATTGTAGCTCGTGACTCTGGTGCGACTGTCGTTACAAAGCGTGATGGTGTTGTAGTAGCTGTTGACGCCGACCGAATCGTCGTCAAAACAGAAGATCACGGTAATGACTTAACTGAAGTTGGTGCCGAGGTTGACATCTATCAACTTCAAAAATTCAAAAGATCTAACGTCGATACCTGTATTAACCAAAAGCCGATCGTTGTTGAAGGCGAGCGAGTTAAGAAGGGTGATATCATCGTTGATGGTTTCGCTACCGAGATGGGTGAACTAGCTCTAGGTCAAAACGTTGCAGTGGCATTTATGCCTTGGCATGGTTACAACTTCGAAGATTCGATTCTTATTTCTGAGCGTCTTGTTAAAGAAGATGTCTTTACAAGTATCCATATTCAGGAATTCGAATGTATTTCTCGAGATACCAAGTTAGGGCAGGAAGAAATTACTGCTGATATTCCTAACGTTGGTGAAGAGGCGTTAAGTCAACTTGATGAGTCTGGAATTATTCGTATCGGTGCCGAAGTAAGACCTAGTGAATTACTTGTTGGTAAGATCACCCCAAAAGGCGAGACTCAGTTAACTCCAGAAGAGAAGTTACTTAGAGCTATTTTCGGTGAGAAAGCGGGGGATGTTCGGGATACGTCACTAAGAGTTCCTCCGGGAGTTGTTGGGACTGTTATCGGAGCGAAGGTTTTTGCTCGTGAAGGTACCGTTAAAGATCTTAGGAGTGTCCAGATTGAAGATGAAGAAATTGCTCGGTTGAAGAAAAACGAACAAGATCGCATCAACATTATTAAAGACTCAGCAGCTGGTAAGATTGCTCGGATCGCCCAAGGCGAAACAGCAGCAGATAGTATTATTAGTAAGGAAGGTGCGACCGTTCTTAATAAAGGCGATGTCTTAACAGAGCAAAATCTTTCGAATCTTGATTACATATATTGGGAGCACCTTACTATTGGTAATGCTTCCAAAAACGATCAGCTTAAGCAAATCATCGAAAACCTAAGGCAAAAAGTTAATTTGATTAAGTTCATGACTGAAGATCAAATTAAAAAAATCCGTAAGGGTGATGAGTTACCTCCTGGTGTCATAAAAATGGTCAAAGTTTATGTGGCTATTAAGAGGAAGCTTCAGGTTGGTGATAAGATGGCTGGCCGTCATGGTAACAAGGGTGTTGTTTCTCGGATATTACCGGAAGAAGATATGCCATTCTTGGAGAATGGACGACCTGTTGATGTGGTCTTAAACCCACTTGGTGTACCTTCTCGTATGAATGTTGGGCAGATTCTTGAGACTCATTTAGGTTGGGCGGCTCGAGGAATTGGCGAAAAACTCAACGAATATATGAATGAACATTGGAATCGTCAAGAGCTTGAAAATAAAGTCAAAGTTGTTTGGAAAGAAAATGCTGAAGTAGCTAAGTTTGTTTCGGAAGCGTCGGATGATGACCTTAAAAAGTTCATCAGAAAGTATCGAGAAGGGGTCCATTTTACGAACCCAGTTTTTGATGGTGCCGATGAAGACGATATTGGCTGGGCTTTGGACTTAGCTGGTTTTGATGACAGTGGTCAGGTTGAGTTATATGACGGTCTTACTGGTAGTAAGTTTGATAACCGAGTGACCGTAGGAATTATGTATGTGTTGAAACTTCACCATTTGGTGGACGAAAAAATTCATGCACGTTCCATTGGTCCTTACTCTCTTGTGACGCAGCAACCGCTTGGTGGTAAAGCTCAGTTTGGTGGCCAACGTCTAGGAGAAATGGAAGTTTGGGCGATGGAAGCTTACGGTGCAGCTCATACTCTACAGGAGTTTTTAACCGTGAAGTCCGATGACGTGTTGGGACGTACCAGAATGTACGAATCAATCGTTAAAGGTGCGAATATGATGAACCCAGGATTGCCCGAGAGTTTCAACGTACTGGTCAAGGAGCTTCAAAGCCTTGGTTTAGATGTGAACTTAGTTCGTGGTGATAAAGAGATGAATTACGATGGGGCTCAACAGCAAAACTAGCTATTGGGGCTTGTTGTAGGTAGTTGATCAGATTTTTTTTAGCGAGGTGCTAGCTTGAAAGACTTAATGAATTTCTTTGATAAACCGACTGATCCGTTGGATTTTAATGCAATTAAAATCTCACTGGCCTCTCCTGAGAAGATCAGAAGCTGGTCGTTCGGTGAAGTGAAGAAACCAGAAACTATTAACTACCGAACATTCAAACCTGAAAGAGATGGTTTGTTTTGTGCGAAAATCTTTGGTCCGGTGAGAGACTTCGAATGTATTTGCGGTAAGTATAAGCGGATGAAGCATCGCGGTATTGTCTGTGATAAATGTGGCGTCGAAGTTATTCACTCTAAAGTTAGGCGTGAGCGCTTAGGTCATATCAACTTGGCAACTCCAGTCGCTCATATATGGTTTTTAAAGTCCTTACCTTCTCGTATTGGTTCGATCTTAGATATTGCATTGAAAGATGTAGAGCGAATTCTTTATAGCGAAGCTTATGTAGTACTCGAAGCGGGTGATGAAACTGTTACTGGATTAAAAGTCGGTAAAGTTCTTTCCGAAGAAGATTTTGAAAACTTGGTTCAAGAGCATGGTAACAACTCTTTCCGCGTTGGTGGTGGTGCTGAAGCTGTTCTTGAACTTCTTAAAGGCTTACGAGTTGAAGATCTTGCTGATGATTTAAGAGAGCAACTTCTTAACGCAACTTCTGAAGCTGCTAGAAAGAAATTACAAAAGCGATTGAAAGTTATCGATGCTTTTAATCATAGTGATGCTAAGCCCGAATGGATGATGCTGACAGTTATTCCTGTATTGCCTCCCGATCTACGCCCTCTAGTACCACTAGATGGTGGTCGTTTTGCAACTTCAGATCTCAACGACTTATATCGTCGTGTGATCAACAGGAATAACCGGTTACTACGTTTGATGGAGCTAAATGCACCTGAAATCATTATTCGAAACGAAAAAAGAATGCTCCAAGAGTCTGTGGATGCTCTTTTTGATAATGGTAGACGAGGTAAAGTCTTTACTGGTCCTAATAAGCGTCCACTTCGTTCGTTGTCGGACATGCTTAAAGGTAAACAGGGTCGTTTCAGACAGAACCTACTAGGTAAACGGGTCGACTACTCTGGTCGTTCGGTAATTGTTGTTGGGCCGAGTTTGAAGCTTCATCAATGTGGTTTACCGAAAAAGATGGCGATCGAGCTATTCAAACCATTTATCTATAATAAATTAGAAGAGCACGGAATTGTTTCAACGATAAAAAGTGCTAAGAAATTGGTTGAGAAAGAACGTCCGGAAGTTTGGGATATTCTTGAAGAAGTGACTAAAGAGCATCCGGTTTTACTAAACCGTGCTCCGACTCTTCATAGGCTTGGTATCCAGGCATTTGAGCCTGTTCTGATAGAAGGTAAGGCAATTCAGCTGCACCCGTTGGTTTGTCATGCTTTTAACGCTGACTTTGACGGTGACCAGATGGCTGTTCACGTTCCTCTGTCTGTTGAAGCACAGATGGAAGCTCGGGTATTGATGATGTCTACAAACAACATCCTAAGTCCTGCTTCTGGGCAACCTGTGATTATTCCTACTCAGGATATTGTCTTAGGGATTTACTACTTAACTCGTGAAGATATTGAAGCAAAAGGTGCTGGTAAGGCATTTTCTAGTGTAGAAGAAGTCCGTGCTGCTTATGATCATGCAGAGGTTAGCCTCCAAGCTCCTATCGCTATTCGAGTTGAAGGAGTTAGAACAGAGACAACTGTTGGTCGTGTGCTTTTATCTGAAAGTTTACCGGGAAATGTTCCGTTTAAACTTATCAACCAAACCATGGGTAAAAAACAACTCGGTCAGCTTGTTACCGAAGCTCACCGTCTAGCAGGTCCAAAGGCTACTGTATTACTTGCGGATGCGCTTCGCTCTGTTGGGTATCGTTATTCGACCAGAGCTGGTTTATCGATCTCTATTAAAGATATGGTTATTCCAGATAGTAAAAAAGAGTTCTTGGATCGTGCTTATGACGAAGTGAAAAAGATCAAAGAGCAATACTCTGAGGGTCTACTTACAGAAGGCGAACGTTATAACAAAGTAATTGATATTTGGGCGAAGGTTACCGAAAATATCGCCGAAGAAATGTTTAACAATATCGCTCGTACTAAAGCGATCGACCATAAAGGTGTTGAACACGAAGTCGATAGTAAAAACTCAATTTTCATGATGGCCGACTCAGGTGCTCGTGGTTCTGCTCAGCAGATTAGGCAGCTAGCTGGTATGCGTGGTTTGATGGCTAAGCCTTCAGGTGAAATTATTGAAACACCTATTACAGCAAACTTTAGAGAAGGTCTTTCGGTACTTCAATACTTTACGTCTACACATGGTGCGCGTAAAGGTCTTGCAGATACCGCGTTAAAAACGGCTAGTTCTGGGTATTTGACTCGTCGATTGGTTGACGTTGCTCAAGATTCGACTGTGTCCATCTATGACTGTAAAACTGAAAAAGCGATTAGCATCTCGGCGATTCGTGATGGACAAGAAATTAAGGAAAGTGTCGGCGAGCGAGTAGCCGGTAGGGTTTCTTTAGAAGAAGTTAAAGACGCTAAGACTGGTGAGGTTTGTTGTGGTGCCGGTGATGTCATCGGTCGAGAAATCGCTGATAAAATCGATACTCTAGGTATAGAGATTGTAAAAGTTCGTTCTCCTCTAACTTGCGATGCGCGCTTTGGAGTTTGTGCAAAGTGTTATGGTAGAGACTTGGCGACAGGGCGTTTGATAAACGTCGGTGAAGGTGTCGGTGTAATTGCCGCTCAGTCAATTGGTGAGCCGGGAACCCAGCTTACTATGCGTACATTTCACTTTGGTGGTACAGTTTCGCATACAGTAGAAACTAACACTATGGAGACTGCGTTTTCTGGTAATATTAAGCTAGAAAACTGTCGCACGGTAATTAACCGTGAGGGCAAAGAAATTGTTTTATCTAGAGCTGGTGAGATCAAAATCTTTGACTTGATTACCGGTGAGCTTCGAGAGACCTACCCGGTTCCTTACGGAAGTGCGCTTAAGGTTAAAGATGGCCAAGAAGTCGAAGCTGGTGTCCCACTTGCTGAATGGGACCCGTTTGCGGTTTCTATTATTGCTGATAACGAAGGTCGCGCTAACTTCATTGATTTGGAAGAAGGCCGTTCAATCGAGGAACGTGTTGATGAAGTCACATTTTTAACTAGAAAAGTTGTGATTGAAACTAAAGGCATGACCCTCAAGCCAGTTATTGAGTTAGTTGACGCTAAAGGGGAAGTGGCAAAAGTTGGTAATAAAGCAGCTCGCTACTCACTGCCTGTCGGTGCTCAGATATTTATTGATAATGGTGCTGATATTAAACCTGGCGATATTATCGCCAAGATACCTCGTGCGGCATCTAAAACGAAAGATATCACCGGTGGCTTACCACGAGTCGCGGAGCTATTTGAGGCACGTAAGCCTAAAGATGCTGCCGTTATGGCTGAGATGGCTGGTACGGTTTCCTTCGGTGCAGATACCAAAGGTAAGCGTAAGGTCATCATCACAGCAGATGATGGTGAAGAGATTAGTGAATACCTGATCCCTAAAGGGCGTCACGTTATTGTTACTGAGGGTGATTATATCAGGGTTGGTGAGCACATCGTTGATGGTGCTCAAAACCCACATGATATTTTGCATATTTTAGGAATGATCGCACTGGCTGAATATATTGTTAAAGAGATTCAGGACGTATATAAGCTTCAAGGTGTGAAAATTAACGATAAGCATATTGAGGTGATTGTTCGGCAGATGCTCAGAAGGGTGAAAATTCTAGAGCCAAACGATACTGAATTCTTACCAGCACAGCAAGTTGATCAAGTTGTAGTAGATGACGCTAATATTCGAATGAAAGAAGCAGGTAAAGAGCCTGCTGTTTATGAGCTGGTTCTTTTAGGGATTACCAAGGCATCGCTTTCTACCGAGAGCTTTATTTCAGCTGCATCTTTCCAGGAGACTACCAAGGTTCTTACTGAGGCAGCTATTAATGCTAAAATAGACCATTTACGCGGTCTTAAGGAAAATGTGATTATGGGACGCCTGATCCCAGCTGGTACCGGAAGTCGCTTCTACCGCGACTTAAAGTCCAAACTGGTGGGTGCTGAAGAAGAATCTATAGAAGAAGTGAGTGGTGAGGCACCAGCGGCTGTAGTGGGAGTAGGGAGTGGTTCTGAGACCGCTAATACTGGCACAGCGCCGTTGAATTAGGCCTTGCTTAAAAGGGTGGTGTTTGTTAGTTATACTGCCTCTAATTTTCGATTTATGATTGGGTTAAGAAACGATGCCAACAATTAATCAGTTGATAGCCAAAGGGCGAAACATACAGAAGAATCGGTCGAAGTCACCAGCTCTGAAAGAGTGTCCTCAGCGACGTGGTGTCTGTGTTCGTGTTTATACAAGAACACCTAAGAAGCCTAACTCTGCACTACGAAAAGTTGCTAGGGTTCGGTTAACAAATGGTATTGAAGTGAACTCATATATTGGTGGTGAAGGTCATAACCTTCAAGAGCATAGTGTTGTGTTGATTCGAGGCGGCAGGGTTAAAGATTTACCTGGTGTTCGTTATCATATCGTTCGCGGGTCGCTCGATACCAGTGGTGTGAGTGCGCGTCGAAGAGGTCGCAGTAAATATGGCGCTAAGCGTCCTAAGGCTTAAACGGAGATTTTTGAATGTCGAGACGTAGAGAGATAAAACCTAGAAAGATTCTTCCTGATCCTAAGTATAAAGAAGAATTAGTAACTAAATTTATGAACTGTATGATGCTTCACGGTAAAAAAGCCGCGGCTGAAAAAGCATTTTACGGAGCAATGGATATTATCGATGGTGCTGGTCAAGAAGGTATCGCTGTGTTTAAGGATGCAGTAGAGAATGCTAAGCCACTTCTAGAAGTTAAGTCTAGGCGTGTAGGTGGTTCTAACTACCAAGTACCAATCGAAGTTAGACCCGCAAGGCGTCAAGCTTTATCTATCCGTTGGATCATCGAGTTTGCTCGTAAACGCTCTTCTGGAAGCATGAAAGAAAAACTTGCTGCTGAATTGCTTGATTGTTTTAACAAGCGTGGTGCTACCATCAAACGTCGTGAAGATGTTCATAAGATGGCTGAAGCTAACAAGGCTTTTGCTCATTACCGTTGGTAGATGTCGACTACAAAATCAAATGATCTTTTAAGAAATATCGGCATCATGGCGCACATTGATGCCGGTAAAACTACTACTACCGAGCGCATCCTATATTACACTGGTAAAATTCATAAGATTGGTGAGGTCCACGAAGGAACTGCTACTATGGACTGGATGGTTCAGGAGCAGGAGCGTGGTATTACCATCACGTCCGCAGCTATTAGTTGTGAGTGGGATAAACACCGGATCAATATCATTGATACTCCTGGCCATGTAGATTTTACGGTCGAAGTAGAGCGTTCTCTAAGAGTGCTTGATGGCGCAATTGCTGTATTTGATGGGGTTGCTGGCGTAGAGCCTCAATCCGAGACGGTATGGCGTCAAGCCGAACGTTATTCGGTGCCTCGGATTTGTTTCATAAATAAACTAGACCGGGTCGGCGCAAGTTTCGAGAACTCTCTTCTTTCTATCCAAGAACGTTTACCAGGAAATCAAATTGCTTTTCAAATCCCTATCGGTGCTGAAGATGGCTTCGTCGGTGTGATTGATTTGGTTGCGATGAAGGCGATGGTTTGGGACGGAGAAGATCTGGGTGCTAAATTTGAGGTTAAAGATATTCCTGACGAACTTCGTGATGATGCGGACTTTCATCGAGATGTCTTGATAGAAGCGTTAGCTGAGTATGACGATGACCTTATGGAAAAGTTTCTGGAGTCAAAGCCAGTAGAACAAAATGAACTCGTTAGAGTAGCCCGGAAGGCGACGGTCGAGTCTAAAATAATCCCGGTATTCTGTGGGTCAGCATTTAAGAATAAAGGGGTTCAGCCTCTGCTTGACGCCGTTGTGAGTTATCTGCCGTCGCCTAATGACAGAGAAGAGGTGGAAGGTTTTGATCCGAGTAATGAAGATAAAATTGTTAAGCGCAAGTGTACAGCGGAAGAGCCTTTAGCAGCGTTGGCTTTTAAAATCGTTTCGGACCCATTCGTCGGGCAATTAGCTTATGTCAGGATGTATTCCGGTATCATGAAAGTCGGTGGCACGGTCATGAATACTCGATTAGGTAAGCGTGAGCGAGTTGCGAAAATACTGCGAATGAAGGCTAATCAACGAGATGAAATAACGGAAGTTAGAGCCGGGGATATTTGTGCAGTCGCTGGATTAAAAATGGTCGGTACCGGGGATACCCTTTGTGATCCTAAGTATCAAATTTCGTTAGAGCCGTTAACATTTCCAGAGCCAGTTATTTCAATTGCTATCGAACCGAAAACTACGGTCGATGGAAAGAAACTGATAAAATCACTTGAACGACTTGAGTGCGAAGACCCTTCGTTTAAAGTGAACTACAATCCCGATACCGGCCAGACACTTATAAGCGGAATGGGTGAGCTTCATCTTGAAATTATTGCTGACCGCCTGTTAAGAGAGTTTAAGGTCGAGGCGAATGTCGGGAAACCTCAGGTTTCTTATCGAGAGGCCTTATCAAAATCGGCAGAATCAACTTTTTGTTTTCAGCGTGAGACTGAAAAACAACGTCAGTTTGCTGAAGTATCTATAAAGGTAGAGCCTCACGAAGGTGAAGAAAGCTTTATTTTTGTAAACGGAGTAAAATCGTCGGTGATTCCAGGGACTATGATACCGGAAATTAAAAAAGGTATTGAAGAAGCGATTGCTGCCGGACCAATCGCTGGATTTCCTTTGATTAATCTGAAAGCGACCCTTATAGGTGGTAAGTTTGATGAAGAAGCCTCAGATGAGGTCGCTTTTAAAATTGCGGCAGCATCTGCCCTTCGCGATGCGGTTCGTCGTGCAAATCCTATTTTAATGGAACCGGTTATGAAGCTTGAGGTGTTGGTTCCTGATGATTATTTGTCAAATGTTATTACCGATATTAACGCTAGAAATAGCCGGGTTAATGGCATTGATATGAAAGCTGGGGTTCAATGTGTCGACGCGACCGCGCCGCTATCTCAGATGTTTGGCTACTCCACCCAACTTCGTTCAGTAACGCAGGGACGCGGCACCTATTCCATGCAGTTTTCTCACTATGAACCAGCTCCTGATTCGGTGCGGAAACAAATGACTGGTGTATGATTGGCGTTTGCCGGTATATCGCTATTTAGTTGTATTTAACCCGAATAAAAGTGAAAATTAGATACTGGGTTTATTCTGTATTTAACAGGCTGAGATAGTCTTAAGGAGGATTCTCTTGAAGCTACAAGCTATAGTTCTATTGTTTTTATTACTCTACCCAACTGTTTTACTCTCCAGTAGCTCAGACGTCGCTTCGCAAGGACAGACAGAGTTAGGGGTGAATGGACGAGTTGACCTTGATTCTGATGAAAATCAAAATACCTATCTTAAAGTTAAAGCGGGTTACTATGTCGTCAATGATATACTCGTAGGGCTTCAGGTTAACTTAGGTACCGAGGACTCGGGGCTTCGTGAGAGTTTTGCTCCCTACCTAGAGTTGAATTTAGGTGATTATTGGGGCCTGTCTACTTATGTAGGTGCTCAAACGAAATTCGCGAAATCTCCTGCCGGCGTCAGCGACGACCGGATTTTTATACCGGTATTCTATGTCGGTGCGATGTATGTTTTAGTGAAGGGTGTTGCGATATCGTCTCAGCTAAATATTGAGCTTGCCCAAGACAAAGTCTATGGCGAAAGCGGCGATAGAAGAAAAACTAACACACAAATGGAAATCGGCCTGAGGGTATTTCTTTAAAACATGAAGTCGGCAAACTTAGACAACCATATATTAGTCGAGAGATCTCTTAGAAAAGTAGCTTTGATCAGCATCGTTCTGTTTGGTGTTAAGCTATTTGCCTTTGTTGTATCTGGTTCCTTATTAGCACTAGGAAGTGCTTTTGATTCACTTTCTGATGCAATCCTCTCGTTTGTGAACGGTAGGCTGCACCGAGTCTCTCATCATGATGCCGACCGTGAGCATCCCTTTGGTCACGGTGGGATAGAGGTCGTTGCCAGTCTTATCCAAGGAGTGGTTATATTCTCTTTTGGAGTCTCGATTGTTGTAGAATCTTTTCTAAGAATCTACCGTGGTGGCCATGATTCTGAGATTCGTCCTGATGGGTTATTACCGGCTTTTATTGTAATGGTGGGTTCTGCTATTGGTGCTTATGTTATTCATCTGTATTTGAGTAGCAAGCGTCGTAAGGTCGAAGAAAATCGCAGCCGTTCTTTGGTTTTGATGGCAGATCATGCCCACTATTCAGGGGATGCTTTTGCTAACGCAGTCTCAGCGCTAGGAATTGCGGTCGTTTGGTTTAGTCATCTTTTTATTTTAGATGCGGTGTTTGGAGTGGTTTCTGGTGCAGCACTTTGCTGGGTAGCGGTGCCGGTGTTAAAACAAAGTATTTCAGATATTCTTCATACTGAGATTGCTCCCGATATCCAGCAAAAGATCGTTGATATTGCCTATCATTCCGATAAACGTATCATCAGTATTCATAGGCTTAGGTCCCGAGCTTTGGGGCCGATGATTTTTATTGATTTTCATCTAAAATTACCGCGTGATCTGACTATTGAAGTCGGTCACGACATCGGAGATCATGTTTCAGCTGAAATTAAAAAACACTTCCCTCAGATAGACATTATTATTCATATCGACCCAGACTCGGAACCAGACGACGAGCTTTGGGAGCCGAGCTTTCAACCCCCAGAAGCCGGCGGGTTAGTTGATTAGCTGGTCAGTTTAAAGCGCCGAAACGTACTCATTATTTTTTAAAGATAATTTGCAAAGACTGGATCACCCTGTTAAAGGTTCTTTGGTTTTTATGTTTTAAAGTTAGGTGAAGTTAGACATTATGAATACTGATAAATTAAATCTTATGACACTTTTATTTGCTTGGTGCTTAAGCGCATCTAATGCTTATTCAACCGGTTGTGGTGATCTGTTTTCTGGCTCCGAGAGGTTTCCTCTTGAGAAAGCAGTTTCGATGTATACGTTTCCAAAGATACAAAAACATTTAGTAGGTAGGCAAGTGGTCGGACAATACCAAGACTTTCGAGATAACGTAGTATACGATTCCGAAGTGAATGGTTTGATCGTCGATTTTCAACCAATGACAACCGTTGGTGTTAAAGATTATTATTCTATTAAAATTGCAGCCGATGGAACTGAGATACCCAGGCAGTATCTTTTTTCTCTGAATGGTTACCCTCAGTTTGTCGAGTTTAGACTTGAGGAACCGAAGGCTGAATTAGATTTGAATAATTTACCCGTAGCTACAGAGGTTAAAGATAGAGAAGCATTCGATATTTCAATGTGGCTTGATACGGTCTTAAATACTGAAGACACGGTGCATGGAACGATTAACTCGTTATCCCAGCTCGTCGGCCATAAAATTTCCACTATCTATCAGAAACGAACAGCGGACTTAGAGCGCTTTAAGGTTGATGGATATACTGGTGAAGTGGTCGGATTTGAACGTACCGAATATAGTGAGTACGGAGTATTTAATATGTTGGTAAAAACTAGGGGCGGTGAGTTGGTTTCTTTAAGTTTTGGTAATAAGCAGCTTAGTACTTTTCTTCATATAACTATTAGTGAGCTCTAAAAGCTAATCAAGCCATAGCGTAGTATTTTATAGTAGGTCATAATTGGTTTAAAATTATGGCCTTTATTTACTTTGTTAGCACTACACCCTAAGCGGGTTTCTCTCTGCAATTTGATTTCTATTTCCTATTGCTTCATACTTAAATCATCTGATCGTTTGAAAAAACAAAACACCCTAAACTTAGAATGAGCCCTTATGAAATTTTGGAATTTTTTCGTGTTTTTCATTGTATTATTAGTTGGTAATAGTGAGTTATCTGCTAAAACGTTGCCTACCCCTAGTGGTTTAGAGAAAGACGTTCATTTTTGGGAACAGATATTTGCTCATTATAAGTCTAATGAATGTGTGTTTCACGATAGCTGGAATGTAAATGTTATTTACGGCATTAAAAAAATCAGGTCTCACACTAGGAAAAAACAGAGAAGAGAACTCGCTAGGCAAGAGCGAAGTATCGTGAGAGCACTAAAAAGACTGGGTCGTGGTTACAGTGCTAAGTCATCTTTAGAACGAAAGATTGTTAGATCAATCCCATCTAAGTATAGGAATAAAACCTTTTACCGTGGCGCGGCGAAGCGGGTTCGCTGTCAGCGTGGAATTGCTGATAATTTCGTTGCCAGCTTGAAGCGATCTAAAAAATATTTACCTATGATCAAACGCGCTCTTCGTAAGCAAGGGCTGCCAAAGGATTTAGCTTATTTACCGCATTTGGAAAGTGGTTTTAATCGTAAAGCCCACTCTAAAGTAGGTGCTCGAGGGCTGTGGCAATTGATGCCAGCGACTGCTAGAGAATCTGGTCTTAAAGTGAATAGGTGGAGAGACGATCGGAAGAATACCCAAAAATCCACCAATGTCGCAGTGAGAATTTTAAAACGAAACTATCGGAAAACCAAATCTTGGCCTCTAGCAATGACGGGCTATAACTATGGTATCAATGGCATTAGACGCGGGATTCGTAAAGTCGGCACGACGAACTATGTGAAATTTAGGCGAGAACATAAGAGCCGCTCGTTTGGTTTTGCAGCACGGAATTTTTATCCGAGCTTTCTAGCTGTGAGAAATATCGCAAGATACTACGAACGCTATAGTGGCAAGAAAAAACTTAATCAGTTCATTGCCTATAGTACTGGATCGAAGCCGAGTCGTAGTTTGTTGTTTTAGGTTTAAGACCTATTGTTATTCAAAGCCGTTGTCTGTATTTAAACCTATTATTTCATGAGATTTCCTGTGTTTGCCCCGCAGGTAGAGAATAGCCGCCCAGATCTGGTTTTAAGGTTAGTGATACCTCCCTCTTTTAAATATCAAGTAGATTCACAATAATTCACTTGATTGATTTCTAGTTTATTATATACATTTCGAATAGGTTCTAAGGGCAATGTGAAAGACTAGATATGGTAGAAATCGTCGTTACCCCCACTATGAAATTCAGAATTCAAGGTGAAGGTAAAAATGCAAAAAAATTACAAAATGATTTTAAAGAATCCAGATCTCAAGGGTTATTGCTGTTAGTAAAGCAATCTGCTTTGAGTAATGTTTCACCTTCATTATCATTCTGGTATGACTTTGCTAGTTCATTCATGAAATCATTTTGTGTGTTTTCTGATGTAGACCCACTCCACGTTCCTATTGAAAAATCTCTATTAAGAAAACACATCCAATTGCTTCCTCCTATGTTAGGTGCTGAAAATATTACTGAAGATATGCTTGAGGAAGTTTGGCGAGACCTTGAACAATATTTGATTTCAGTTATCGACGAATTTAAGGGAAATCCAAGGCAATTTATTGCCCGAGAGTTTCCTGACTGGGCCGAAGTAGGTAGGGTTCACTTCCATCTTGCTGAAAATAAAAACCCAAATGGTAAGCCTTTTGTATTTCTTTCTACCTACAGTGTCAGGGTAGCTGGGAAAGCTAGGGTTCAGCATCGGCCTCTGGGAGTGGCGCTTAAAGAGTCTCTACGGCAGAAAAGCAATAAACACCTAGAACAGCTACTGACTCCCATTAATTTAGCTTCTAAGAAAAGTAAATTTGTCCGAAAAGCTGTTAGTACCAGTTCAATTTACGCGCCGTTGTACCTCGATCCAACAGAGGCCTTCGAGTTAATAGGAGATATCCCAGAATGTGAACAAGCAGGGGTAATTTGTAAGGTTCCTGTATGGTGGCAGAAAAGTAGGCCTCCTCGCGTTAAGGTTTCAGTAAAGATTGGGTCACAGACAAAAAAAAGCAAAGTTGGATTCAATCAACTTTTGGATTTTGATGTGGGTATATCGATTGGTGATAAATACCTAACAAAGGCAGAGCTAAAGAAACTTATGACGTCGGATGGTCCACTTGTTGAGCTAGGTGGGAAATGGATTGAAGTTGATAAGGAGAAGATCGAAGGAATTCTTCATGTCTGGAATGATGCAATTGCAACTGCATATAGTGACGGTATAAGTTTCGCCGAAGCAATGCGCATGTTATCAGGGTTTAAGCTTAATAGCAGCGAGAGTGATTTAGACGAACTAGGTGATCAAGATCGAAACTGGTTAGATATTGGAGCTGGATCAAAGTTTAATAAGCTTCTCAGCGAGTTGCGGGAACCTGATAAAAAACATTCCAAAGCTATCGAATCACTTCTGAATAAGTACTTAAAGGGCCATCTTCGCCCGTATCAGAAATCCGGTCTTAGCTGGCTTAAAATAGTTACTAGTTTGCAGCTTGGAGGGTGTTTGGCTGACGATATGGGGCTTGGGAAAACGATTCAAGTACTCGCGATGCTACTAGTTCAGAAACATTACTTTAAAACAGATCAACCCAGCTTATTGGTCGTTCCAGCTTCTTTGCTTGGTAATTGGCAAAGTGAACTTGAAAAATTTTCCCCTGACATAAATTATAAGATAATACATAGCTCCGTACTATCGGCTAACAAAGTAAAAATCGCTCCTAGAAATCTAAATAAGTATGATTTGATTATTACCACCTATAGTATGGTGCTGCGAATTGATTGGCTTCAGAAAAAACAATGGCAGGTTATTATTGCTGATGAGGCCCAAGCGATAAAGAATTCTAAAACAAAGCAATCAAAAGCAATGAGGTCTCTGCAGGCTAGTGCTAAGATAGCTATGACGGGGACACCAGTAGAAAATAGTTTGGGTGATCTTTGGTCTATTTTCGACTTTGCTTGTCCCGGACTTTTGGGGAATGAATCACAGTTTAAAAAAGCGATTAAAGTCCTTAAAGAGCCTAATGAAGATGGAGAGGTTGACTATGGCCCTCTTCGGGAGTTGATTGCGCCTTATATTCTTAGGCGAAAAAAAACCGATAAAAGTGTGATTTCTGATTTACCAGATAAAATTGAAATGGCTGCTTCCTGTTATTTGTCACGGAAGCAGGCTACGCTTTATCAAAAAGAAGTAGAGAGGTTAGCTAAGTCCCTAGATGATACAGATGGTATCGAGAGGAAAGGGCTTGTTCTTTCTAGTTTGATGAAGTTCAAACAAATCTGCAATCATCCATCGCAGTACCTAGCTAATGATTCGTATGATCCTAAACTAAGCGGTAAGTTTGAAAAAATTAAAGAATTAGCCGAGATAATTGCATCTCGCGGTGAGAAAGTGCTGGTTTTTACTCAGTTTCGTGAATTGACAGATATCCTATCCCATTACCTTGGTGGGTGTTTTGGGCACGAGGGGTTAGTGCTTCATGGTGGTACACCGGTAAAAAAACGACAAGGGCTTGTTGATCAATTTCAAGATCCTAGCGGTCCATCGTTTTTCATTTTATCACTCAAGGCAGGAGGTACTGGCTTAAATTTGACGGAGGCAAACCACGTTATTCATTTTGATCGATGGTGGAATCCAGCGGTTGAGAATCAGGCCACAGACCGTGCGTTTAGAATTGGGCAAAAAAAGAATGTCGTTGTTCATAAATTTATATGTAAGGGTACCATCGAAGAAAAAATTGATGCAATGATTTCTGAAAAACAACAACTAACCGATTCTCTTATTGAAGGTTCAAAGGAGTTAAACCTCACTGAGCTATCAAATGACGAACTTTTAGACTTGGTTCGCTTTGATATCAGCGGTCTAGGTGACAGATAGATGTCGAAAAAAACTAAAAAGAGAAAAACATCTAAATCAAAGAAATCACATCAAGATGATATTCAATATGATTATCATGATTTAGGGGACACTCAATCTAGTCAAAATAAATATGGTTGGGCACCGTACCGCAGTGTTGCGAGTCGCAAGGCAGATGCTGAGGCTTTGGTGGAAAAATTAGCAAAAAAGGGAAAGATCTTATCACCAGTGACAGCCAACGGGAGAAAGATTTCTAACACTTTTTGGGGTCAAGCATGGTGTCGTAACCTTGAAGAACATCATGACTATGAAAGTAGGCTTCCGCGAGGAAGGAGCTACTTGCGAAACGGCAGTGTCATCGACTTAAAAATTTCCACTGGTAAAATTATCGCGCAGGTGATCGGTAGCTACCTCTACAAAGTGCAGATTGACCTTGAGAAAATGGATCCTATTAGTTGGAACAAAATAATTGAAGAATGTGCAGGAAGTATTGGAAGTGTCTTGGAGCTTCTTGCCGGAAAAGTCTCTGAAGAGGTATTAGCGATTATCACTAGCGATGAAAGTCATTTATTTCCAAAATATGATGAAATAAAAATGAATTGTAGCTGTCCAGATTGGGCGACCATGTGTAAGCATGTTGCTGCGGTTTTGTATGGGGTAGGTGCTCGACTAGATGAAAGTCCGCAATTATTTTTTGTTTTACGTGGCGTTGATCATAATGACTTAATCCGAAAATCGAGTAAGAAACTTGTCGATGACGTGGATGCTGCAGCGATAAAATTCGACAGCAAAGAGCTAGAGGCTTTGTTTGGGATTGAAATTAGCTTAAATTGATGACGGCGTGGGAATTTAATCATCCATACTTAAGATAGCAGTAAACGCTTTTTGCGGGATCTCGACACTGCCTATTTGTTTCATCCGCTTCTTACCTTCTTTTTGCTTCTCAAGAAGCTTCCGCTTACGACTAATATCACCACCATAACATTTCGCAGTAACGTCTTTACGCATAGCAGAGATGGTTTCCCTAGCGACGACTTTTGCCCCGATTGCAGCCTGGATCGCTATTTTAAACATCTGCCTTGGTAGGATGTCTTTGAGCTTCTTGCAAATGATGCGGCCTCTTGGTGCAGAGTAGCTCTTATGTACAATGCAAGAGAGGGCATCGACCGGATCGGTGTTAACGAGGAAATCTAGTTTGACTAGATCACCGGGTCTATAGTCGGCGAGTTCATAGTCCATAGATGCGTAGCCACGCGAAATGCTTTTTAATCGGTCGTGAAAATCAAAGATCATTTCGTTCATCGGAATTTCGTAGGTTAGTTTCATCTTAGTCGGAGAAACGTATTCTAAGTTTAATTGAATACCACGTCTGTCGGTGAGTAGTTTCAAAATACTACCGACAAATTCTTCAGGAGTGTGAATATTCATATTTACGTATGGTTCTTCAATAGTCTCAATCTTAGTAGGGTCAGGAAGTTTCGAAGGATTTTCCACCTGCAGAATCTCACCATCTACCGTATGAACTTTATAGACGACTGTCGGGGCGGTGAATATGAGGTTTAACCCGTATTCACGCTCTAGGCGCTCTTGGATGATGTCCATATGAAGTAGACCTAAAAAACCTACTCTAAAACCAAATCCAAGTGCATTCGAACTTTCTACTTCGTAGGTTAACGATGAATCATTCAATGTGAGTTTCTCAAGGGAGTCTTTAAGAACGTTGTATTCAGATGAATCAATCGGAAAGATTCCGCCAAACACCATCTGCTTAGCCTCGGCAAATCCTGACAAAGGTTTTTCAGCTGGATTTGAAGGTTTGGTAATGGTGTCACCTACTCTAGTATCAGCAACCGCTTTAATAGAGCCCGAGATAATTCCTACTTCTCCAGAAGTGAGTTCTTTTACTTCTACAGCCTTTGGAGTTAGTTTGCTTACATGTAGGGCTTCGAACTCTTTACCGCTAGACATCATTCTGATGCGGTCACCTTTTTTGATGCCGCCAGAAATAACTCTAATAAGAGATACCGCGCCTAAGTAAGAGTCGAACCAACTGTCAAAAATAAGTGCTTGAAGAGGGCGGTCGTTTCGATCTTGAGGCGGTGGAATAACACGAACAATTGTTTCCAATAGCTCACTGACTCCGACTCCTGTTTTAGCGGAGCAGCACACCGCGTTGCTGGCTTCGATTGCTAATTCGTCTTCGACTTCTTGGATGACGCGTTCAGGTTCGGCACTAGGCAGGTCAATTTTATTGATTGCAGGTATGAGTGCAAGCTCATGTTTCATCGCCAGTGTGACGTTTGCAACGGTTTGGGCTTCGACCCCTTGGGCTGCATCTACTACTACGATAGCACCCTCACAAGCAGCAAGGCTTCGAGATACTTCGTAGCTAAAATCGACGTGTCCAGGAGTGTCGATAAGGTTGAGTTGGTAGATCTGCCCATCTTGGGCTTTGTAGTTCATGGTCGCTGTCTGAGCTTTGATGGTGATGCCGCGTTCGCGCTCTATATCCATGGAGTCCAGAACCTGGTTTTGCATCTCTCGTTTGGTGATTGCACCGCAGACTTCGATGAGCCGATCTGCAAGAGTCGACTTGCCGTGGTCGATATGAGCGATTATGCAGAAATTTCTAATAAACTTAGGGTCTTGCACTTATGTCTCTCTGTTTCTCAATACTCAGAAGTAAATATCGGTCGATATGCGCCGATACCGTTAATAACTAACGAACCTAAAAGGGTGTCATCATACCGGGAGTCGCAAAATGGGTAAAGATCTAATCTCCATTCTTATCGTTATTGGAATAGGCATGGTCGCCTGTGTTAGTAACGACGAAAAACCGACTCAAGTATCTGATATTTCTGCTCCAGAGCAGCTATCGTATCGTTATGAGGTCGGTGAGAGCCGTATTGAAGAAGATCCTCTTCCAAACCTTCAACCTGTATACGTAATGAAGTCTCAAGTTTCTGAATTAACTCGGAAGCGGATTGGATACAAAGGCTGGGATTTTGATAAGGATGGCCAGCTTGATATGCTTCAGGTGTTAAACTTAAAAGGCCGACAGGTCGCGACTGCTTTTGACTTCAATGGTGATGGTGAAATCGATATGGTGAGTGCTGGTGGTAAAAGCTATTTTGAGAAAGAACGATTTTCTAAAGTGATTCCTCAGTTGGCGAAATAGAAGTTAGGCTGCTTCAGCATCCCAATCGGGAAACACAAGAACTGCAGGGTGAATATTTAAAACCTTAGCTAATAATTTTGCTCTCTCCACTCCTAAGCTGATCCTATTATTTTCAAGGCTTGAAATGGTCGCCTGGGCGACTCCAGACAAGTCGGCAAGCTCATTTTGTGTAAGCTCATTTTTCTCTCGGACGATGCGAAGCATCTCACCTTGGCTGAGCTTCACTCGTTTCTTGGAAGTCTGAAACTTCTCTTTTAATGCCTCTTTTACTTTTTTACCCATAGTCATGTGGGTTAACCTCTTGCTAGGGGTGAAAAGAAGACAATCTTTCTGTACTCTTAGTAGATAAGGTTAGTAAGTATGGATACACTGGTGCTTTTATAAGACCGTTCTACCTGAGGTTATAATTTTTAAAGCCATCATCATCGACTAATTCACGGTAACGATAAAAAGCGTCCCTCGAATAGCTCATTATTTTGCAAGCCTTCGAAACGTTTCCTAACTCTTTCGCTAGGTTCAATAATCCCATCTTGTAAGTGATTCCTAGGCAGGCTAAGTAGTGGTATTAAATTATTTGTAGAAATCGATACAAGACAGGGTGATGTCTAGTTTTGCCTATTTTCGGATTGTGATAGTTTGCTCTATCGAACGAATTCTCAACTCATGATCTTTTAACTGATTGTTGAGGGCAGGGATTTTTTCTGTTTTTTTTATCGGTTCGGTTATTAGCTCTATTAAAGTATTAAGCTTGGTATCCATATGTTCTTGCAAGATTCCAAATCGTACCTGCTCTTCTTTTAACTCGTTTATGATTTTACAATTTTTTGATGTTATGACTGTCAGGTTTTTTATGTTTTTGCTATTTTCCTTCGACGAGTTTACTAGGCGCTTTATAGTGTTGTTCTCGTCGATTGCTGAATCTATCGTCTGTTTGAGTTTTGAGTTGTTCTTATGCTGCATACTTCCCTCCTAGAGATAGGGTATAGCTTTGCATCATCGGAGTTGTTTTTCTATGTAATTTAGCAAGTACCTGTAAATGTCCGTTTGTGACTATTTATGCTCATTGTAGGTAGTGAGGTACATTTTAATTGAGGGTCTACGCTGACTTCAAGACTATTAGTTTTAGCATCAAATACCTTCAACTATTTCGATAGAAAGCTTAGTTTGTTAAAAAATATGAAGGCTCATCCTATTATTGTACAGTTTTTTTGGGGCTGTATCCTCAATTTACTCCAATAACTTATGAAAATCTTATGTTTAATAGTGTATCCTTATCTCACTACTTATCAACTAAGCTCAGGATTTAGTGATGACACCCGTATTTGTTCTATTCACAGTTTTAATGGCTTTACTTAGTGATATTGCTTTCGCAAATGATCCGCTTCAAGATCGTTATTCAGTTGTTGGGGTGATTTCTGAAAGTAAGGATAACGCCGATGGTATTGTGATGCTTCTAGATCGTAGGCTGCAGAAGAATCTGATTCTAAAAAGCGGTCAAGCTTTGATTTCTGATCCTAAATTTCATATCTCTGAGGTGATGTCTAACTCGGTAGTTATAAGTAACGGTGCAAAAGATGTGGTGCTCAGTCGAGATAAGTTCGCTGAACCCGTGGTCGACAATGAAAAACCTCGTAGTGGTTTTGACGGTGGAGATGATTTTGGTGTTCCAAGGTATGCTGATGAAGAAGCTCCGCAGGGGAGGTCATTTGTAAAAGGTGACGATGCCCCGCCTTTTAGTGACGAGGAAGATGAGTATATTGGTGATCGTCAAGCTGAGATGAGGAAGCGATTTAAAGCCGAAGGTTTAACAGACGATAAAAGATTTCGAGCCTACCGTGAAAAAGTACTAAATAGATCTAAAAACCGTAAGTTTTAAGTAAGCTGGTCGCCTTGATTTTTACGTTTTTATCTTCGATAAGCGGCGGCGCGTGGTGCGGTTTGATACGCGCATCTATGACTAATGGTCCCTTGCATCCCCAATGTTTATAGCTAACAAAACTATCCACTCCGTAAATATCGTGTGATGGATTTGATCTAGTAAAAGTCACCCAAGCAAAGTTGTTTAAAGATTCGCTGGTGAAACTGCTGTCATCACAAAGGATGATGAGGGGTGTTTCCGATAGATCGTTTTGTTTGAGTTGTTCACAAAATTCAGTGATTTCTTTTTGTGCTGATTCGTAACTTGTGAACTTCGGGGCTTCGATGCAGACGATGCCGTCATTGACGAACAATGGTTGTCTGAGATTGGCGGGTAACGGCCATTCTTTTTTGAAAGATGTGGATAGAGTTCTGATCGGTTCTCCAACACCGGTTATAATAATTTTTGAGCCTTGGTTTAGTCCGACTCCAGAATAATCTAAGGTATCGATGGTTGTCTGAGTTATGAAATGTAGGTCTGTGCGCCAGTCAGCACGCAATAAAATGTGAGATAAAAACGATTTTAAATCTGAGGCGTTTGGCTTTGGTCGGTCTTCATTGGTGGCGATGAGTAAGTATTTTGCTAAAGATGCTTGCCCGAAGCCTAGGATGGAATGGGCAATGGTCATGATTTCTTGAGGCTTTCTCGGCCCGTACGGGACATAGCGCTCGCTACCGACGGCACATAACAGTGGATGCACTCCGGCGGCATCGACGGCCTGAAGCTCATGCACACCAGGTAGAGTAGATGGAAGTGCAGGCTTTGTTAATTTATGAATCAACGATCCGAACACCGAATCTTCTTGAGGGGGACGGCCGACTACCGTGAATGGATAGATAGCATCGTCACGGTGGTAGACTTTTTCTACTTTAAGAAATGGAAAGGGATGTTCCAAGCTGTAGTAACCCAAGTGATCGCCGAAGGGTCCTTCCGGTTTGGTTTGTTTCAACTCGATGGTTCCCACGATACAAAAATCAGCATCGACGGAAATCTTGTGACCGTCTCTTGTCGCATATCGAAACCTCCGGCCCGCGAGCATTCCGGCAAATAAAATTTCAGACAACCCTTCGGGTAGCGGCATGATTGCAGCGACGGTATGGGCAGGAGGACCACCGATAAAAATACTAACGCGTAGTGGTTTACCAGCTTCGATCGCCTTAGAGTGATGGACGCCGATTCCTCTATGAATCTGATAGTGCATTCCGATTTCTTTGTTCAAAGTGTAATCGTTTCCATTCAACTGGATACGGTACATACCGACATTTGACTTCAAGACTCCGGGGCGCTCCGGGTCTTCAGTATAGACTTGGGGAAGCGTGATAAACGCACCCCCGTCATCTGGCCAAGATTTAATCATAGGGAGTTGATCAATGGTTGTCTGATTTTTAAGAACAGGCCCATTTCTAACTTTGCATGGCAAAGAACGTAACGCCGTGAACGGGGCGCTTAGGAAATGCCATGGTCTTTTAAGGGCTTGTTCTGGAGTTCCCTTTAGGGTGATGACTTTAGAGACATTTGAAAGCTGGCGGCGAAATATAAACTCAGCTCGTTTATTTGTTCCGTATAAGTTTGACACCGCAGGGAACGGACTGCCTTTAATATTTTCAAATAAGATCGCAGGTCCTTGTTGACTATTAACCTGCCGGTGAATTTGCGCCATTTCTAAATTAGGGTCGACCTGCTCAGAGATGGAAAGTAGCTCTCCTTGGTCTCTGAGATCTTCGATACATTCTCTTAGGCTACGATAGGACATAAATCTCTATTTATTGAAGGCGGATGACCCGTGAGTTTAATTTTTTATCTGATTGAAGAGAGTCAGCCGCTTTAAGGGCGAGCTGCTTTGATTCGAATACTCCTTTTCTTACCCGGTAGATAATCTCTCCTTGGCGCTGCAAGGGCGTGTAGTAGGCTTGGACCCCTTGCTCGATGAGGTTATTAACCAGCTTTTCGGCATCACTTCGATCTCGAAATATCTGGAATTCTAGGGTGTATTTAGGGTCAGCTTGATATGCGGGTAGCTGCTCGATTTGCTTCGTATTTCCTATGGTGTGATAGGGTAAGCTTCTGGGCGCTGCGTTATTGGAACTCTTGAAAACTTTTTTGATTTTGGTCGGTTGTCGTCGTTTTTCAAACCCGAAATAGAGCATGGTAGATAGGACAGCGACAAACATGCTAAAAGCCACTATAATGCGCATTAGCTTCGATGATGAAGGTTTAGATCTCATAAAAAGCACTCCGTTTAGGAAATCATCATATCGGCTTTTTTAGGGTTTGGCATCATGATGTTGCTAATGGGGTGAGATCACTTTTTAAATTTATATTTTAAGAAAACGAGCTGATGAAGCGTTCGGTGCAAGAGCACATAATTTTAGAGCAGGTATCTACCCATAATTTAAAGGGGTTAGATGTTGCGTTTCCTAGCGGCAAGATGACCGTAGTTACAGGGGTTTCGGGCTCGGGGAAGAGTTCCCTGGTGTTTGATACTTTGTACGGTGAATCTTACCGTAGGTATGTCGAAAGCCTATCGAGTTTTGCCCGGCAATACATCAAAGCCATGGATAAGCCCAAAATCGGAAAAGTCACGAACCTTCCTCCTGCGATCGCAGTTAAGCAGGCCCGCTCTGGTGCGACCTCACGCTCAACTGTTGGAACTATGACTGAACTGAGTGATCTAATCAGAGCTGTTTTTGTTCGATTGGCGGAGATTACCTGTCCCGGATGTGGCCAGAAGGTCGAAAAAGATACTCCTGAATTAGTTGCTGATAAGGTTATCAGTAAATTTAGCGGCCAGCGTGTGATGGTAGTGGCGCCGTTGTCGAGGTGGAGGGGTGTAAAAGGCACTGAACTCAAAAGGCAGCTATTAGCCCAAGGGTTCGTGAGGGTTTTGATTGGCGGTAAGCTGCATAGGCTTGAAGACTTGAAGGTCTCGCAATTAAAATCAGATGCACGGGTAGTGGTTGACCGTATCAAAGCGGAAGATGAGCACCTTAGAAGGCTGGTGGATGCCGTTACTCTAGGTTTTAAAGTTGGTCGAAATCGGATAGACGTTGTCGGTGACACGCTCGAAGAACCTTTTGTTTCAAGTTTGTCATGTCCTGGTTGTACTAGAGATTTTATGGAACCGACCCTTGCGTTGTTTTCATTTAACCACCCGTACGGAGCTTGTCCGACCTGCCAAGGTTTTGGAATGGAGCCTGTACTAGATGAAAATAAAATCATTCCTGATCGAAGTTCTTCTTTAGCTGATGGTGGTGTTGCTCCGTGGAATTTTGGTAAGCACGACCGCATATACAATCAAGCGAAGACATCTGCAGAATCTATGGGGATAGATTTTGAGCGACCCTTTTCCAAGTATACTTTGGAGCAGTGGCGTTGGTTGATGGATGGTGATGGTAGCCGGTTTTATGGGATTAATGGTTACTTTCTTTGGTTGTCGTCAAAAAAACATAAAATGCATTACCGGATTCATGCCGCGCGGTTCCGAAAGTATGTAACCTGTAGCGACTGTGCTGGTGCTAGGCTTAACGCAGATGCATTATCTTACAGAATTTTGGATCTAAATATCTCGGATGTTTGTCGCTTGAATGTGGCTTCCTTTCTTGACTGGTTATCAAGTGCAGAGGAGTTTGCCGTAAAGCGAGGAGTTCAAATCTCCGGTGTAGATTCAGATCAGTTAGGGTTGTCGGAAGCCTTTAGCGAGGCGAAGGCTCGGGGTCAGTATATGCTTAGGGTTGGGCTTAGCTATTTAAGTCTAGACCGTACCACCAAGACTTTGTCTGGAGGCGAACAGCAACGCATAAACATGGCTAGGTGTTTAGGTAGCGCATTGACCGATACTTTGTATTGCTTAGATGAACCAAGTGCCGGGCTTCATGCCCGTGATAGCGATCGGTTGTTAGGAGTTCTTTTTGAACTGCGTGATCAAGGTAATACAGTAGTTGTTGTGGAGCATGAACAGCAAATTATAAAAGGCGCAGATTACCTTATAGAGATTGGTCCGGAAGCGGGGCATCGAGGTGGTGAGTTAACCTTCTCCGGTAAACCTAAAAAGACTGGGAAAAAAGGCCGAAAATGGCCTATTTCGACTCTCTCCAAGACGAAGGAATTTATTGAATTAAAAAGCGTATCAACTCATAACTTGAAAAATGTAAGTATTCGAATTCCCGCTGGCCGCATAACAGCGGTTTGCGGGGTTAGTGGGTCGGGTAAGACGAGTTTGATTCAACATAGCTTGTACCCGGCGCTGGCGGAATTTTACGGATCTGATACTGAAGGTTGGGTTTCAGATTCTAAGGTTGGTTCCGTAGGGCCTGGAAGGGTTTTGAATAACTTTTCTCAGGTAGTTCATGTTAGCCAAGGTGCTTTGGGTCGTAGCTCTAGATCTAATATCGCGACCTATCTCGGTGTATACGATGACATTAGAAAGTTACTAGCATCCACTCCAAAGGCAAAACAACTGGGCCTTAAACCTGGGCATTTTAGTTTCAATACTAAGGGCGGACGCTGTGAGCACTGCCGTGGGTTGGGAACTGTCGTAGAAGACTTGTCATTTTTAGGAGACATGGAAGTCGTCTGTCCCGAGTGTGACGGTCGACGTTTTAGCCCCGAAGTTTTAAGTGTAGAGATTAAGGATAAAAATTTATCGCAGTTATTAAAAATGACCGTTTCAGAGATTCGGGAATTATTTTTCTACCGCAAGGGTCTAGCAACGATTCTAGACCGCGTGATTGATATGGGGTTGGGATACGTAACCCTGGGGCAAAATACCAGCTCGTTTTCCGGAGGAGAGGCCCAAAGGCTCAAGTTACTTCGGCTGTTAAAGGATGCCGGGCGAGGCTCAGGGCCTAGTATTTTGATCTTTGATGAGCCAACCACCGGTTTGAGTGACTTTGACGTGGCTAATTTACTAGAGCAATTTCAGGTGTTAACGGGCTTAGGACATACTGTGGTTGTCGTTGAGCACCATCTCGGGTTATTAAAAAGCTCTGATTGGCTTATCGAAATAGGTCCTGAAGCTGCGGATCAAGGTGGAGAGGTTGTGTACCAAGGTCCACCTGCGGGTTTGATTAAGAGTGAGAGGTCGCTAACAGCGCCGTATTTAAATGAGGAGTTGATGTGAGTAAGTATCATATGAGAGGCGAAGCGAAGACGCTTCACGACATCATGGCAGCGAAAGCTGAGTCGAGAAAGCTATCAGTCGTAACTTGTTATGATTCAGCTTTTGCTCGTTTAATCGATCGAACCCCCCTTGATATTGTGCTCGTCGGCGATAGCCTTGGCAATGTTATGATGGGTTATGATGACACGGTGAAGGTGTCACTCGACGATATGGTTCACCATACCGCCTGTGTTTCAAGGGTTCTTCAAAAACCATTTTTAGTTTCAGATATGCCGTTTTTTTCTTATAAAGTATCGACCACCCAAGCTCTGGAATCGGCTGCTCGTCTGGTTCAAGAAGGTGGTGCGCAGGCAGTGAAGCTTGAGGGCGGAGAGGAAATCGCAGAATCTGTCGAGGCCATCACTAAAGCAGGTATTCCGGTGATGGGCCACTTAGGGCTTACTCCTCAGAGTGTACACGTTTTGGGTGGATACAAAGTACAGGGTCGTGGGCAAGAAGCTGAAACAAGATTGCTCGAAGATGCAAAAGCACTTGAGCAAGCTGGTGCATTTGCTATCGTACTTGAACTCATTCCAGCCGAGCTAGCTAAGAAAGTTAGTTCAGCGATCAGTATTCCCACCATTGGAATTGGTGCGGGAGTTGGTTGTGATGGTCAGGTGTTAGTATTGCAGGACCTCTTGGGTTTTGATGACGGATTTAGTCCGAAGTTTTTAAAGAAATATGCTCAAGTGGGAGAGATGACGATTTCGGCTCTTTGCCAGTTTGATAAAGAAGTTAAAAACAGTGAATATCCAGCAGCAGAACATAGTTTTAGCGAATAGTGTTATAGGGGAATCATGAGCATAAAGAGGGATTATTACGAAATACTTAGCGTTTCTAAAACTTCAAATCACACCGAGATTAAACGAGCGTATCGTAAACTCGCATTAGAATATCATCCCGATCGTAATCCCGGTGATGAAAAAGCTGAAGATATGTTTAAAGAAGCTGCCGAAGCTTACGAGGTGCTATCTGATCAGCAAAAACGCGGTACTTATGACCGGTTTGGTCATCAAGGCTTATCTGGGCAGGGCTATTCTGGCTTTCAAGATGCCGGAGATGTTTTTTCTAATTTTAGTTCTATATTTGAAGACTTTTTCGGTTTTGGCGGAGGTGGATCGAGTGGTGCACGCCGTGGGTCAGACCTTCGGTATGATCTTGAAATTGAATTTGAAGAAGCCGTGTTTGGTATAGAAAAAGAAATTGAATACCAAAAGTCTAACGACTGCGAAACCTGTGACGGTTCCGGTGCGAAACCGGGGACGAAACCTAAAGAGTGCTCTACTTGCGGTGGTGTCGGTCAGGTTAGACGTTCGCAAGGATTTTTCTCTGTCGCAACCACCTGCCCGAGTTGTCGTGGTGCCGGTGCGGTTATATCTGACCCTTGCACGAGCTGTAAGGGTAAAGGAATCTCTCACAAGACTAAAACTTTGCAGGTGAAAATTCCTGGTGGAGTTGATACCGGAGTTAGGCTGCGGGTTACTGGAGAAGGTGATGCGGGGGGAAGTGGTGGTCCGAGCGGAGATCTCTACGTCGTATTGCATGTCAAAGAAAGTGAAAAGTTTGAGCGAGAAGAACATAATATTATCTTGAACCAAGCCATTGGTATGGCTCAGGCTGCGCTTGGATGTGAGATAAAAGTTCCGACTTTAGAAGGTGAAAAGGCCATAGAAGTTGCACCTGGCTCTCAGCATGGAACCCAAATTCGATTATCTGGATTAGGAGTACCGATGTTGCGTGGTCTTGGTCGCGGCGATTTTGTTGTTATTTTAAATGTCGTTACACCGAGGAAGCTAAATAAAACTCAGCGTGAAGCTTTAGAAAAGTTTGCTGAAGTCTTTGAAGAGGATTACAGTAAAGATCATCATAAAGGCTTCTTTCACCGGGTGTTTGGTGGTGACTAAAAAAGGTCGTAATTTTGATCTATATCAAGTTGATGCTTTTACCGATGAATTGTTTAAAGGTAATCCCGCTGCAGTTGTTCCTTTAGACGCATGGCTAGAGGAACGAGTTCTTCAGAGCATTGCTGCCGAAAATAATTTATCCGAAACTGTGTTTTTTGTTCCGTCTAAAACTCAGAACGTAGACTTTCATATCCGCTGGTTTACTCCCACTGACGAAGTGGATTTATGCGGTCACGCGACTCTTGCGGCTTCTTACGTGATATTTCACTTTGTTGACTCGTATGCTTCATCAGAGATTACCTTCGAGACTAACGATGTAGGGGTTTTGAAAGTGAAGTTAGACAACGATCTAATTCAATTAGACTTTCCAGCAAGAGTAGCGAAAGAACTCCCTGTTCCGGTGGGACTTGAGAAAGCTATTGGAGCAAAAGTTTTGAGCTTCTGGAAAGCACATAAAAACATGGCTGTTCTTGAATCTGAACTCGCCGTGCGGTCGGCAAACATAGATTTAAATTTTGTAAAATCTATGGAAGGTGATGGCCTTATCCTCACTGCGCCTGGAGAAACCTCCGACTGTTCTTCTCGTTACTTCGCGCCTAATGTTGGAGTACCAGAAGATCCGGTAACGGGTTCTGCGCACTGCACGGTAGTGCCTTATTGGGCTGAAAGATTGGGCAAAAACAAAATCACCGCCAAGCAAGTCTCTAAAAGATCCGGAGATTTATATTGCGAATGGCTAGGCGATAGGGTGAGTATTGCTGGGAATGCTAGGCTCTATTTTAAAGGGCAGATCTACTTAGATGACTAATGAGGTGTAGAAATCGAGGTTTTAGCTGTTTTTATTCCACCAATCAGCTGCAGCTTGTGACTGAGTGTCGAGGAACTCTTGAAATTCAAAAATAGACCGGTAAATTAGTTGGCAATTGAAGCATTTCTTTTTATGGGAGTTACGTAATTGAGGTAAGATAAACTGCTTATATAATAGGTAGAAGTCATTGTTTTTGGATTAAATACAATTAGCTTATCTAAAGCGTCAACAACTTCTCATTCATCTGAACTGCCGACTCTAACGAAATTGCATCTAAGTTTTTGATCGTATAGTGGTATTTGTCAAAAATCATTTCTTCACTATGATCGGTGGTCTTGCCTTTATGGCGGACTTTTAAACCAGCAACCTCGGGGATTAAATCGTTGCTGATAAAAATGTTGCCGTGACCTTTGTCGCTACGGTGGTGCATCGACAATACGTTATAAAAACTTTTGTCGACTTGACACTTTTTACAGAACTTCCAAGTGTGTCTCGGTTTGTCTGAGGTGCTGTTGGTAGCGCTGCATTCCGTGCAAAACTCAACAACGCGAAAATGTTTCGAAGTTAAATGTTTAAACAACAACATTTTTCTAGCTTTGCGGTCATTTGCGAGACTTAGGAAGATTTTATTTTTTAAATCAAAGACATTTTTTCTTTCTGCTAGGTCAGTGGTTTTTTTCGCATGACTAGTGAGGATGAGACCGTTCATTATTTTATAATTTATGATTCGTTGGCTGAGAGGCATATTTGCGAAGTATTCAAAAATAAGTTGGTATCGGTGGAAGAGGCTACCGAGATCACTTCTTTGAGTCTCGAGTAGTACAATTTCTCCGGCGAATTTTAGCCGAATGCTATCCTTGGGCATTCGCTTTGGCAGGGTAGGGGCATTTGCGGGCATTGTACATTCACCTCTCTATTGAAATCTCTTTGCTATGCCTCTAATCCCTTCAGAGGGTACAACTTTCATTGCTGAGATAGCGGGGAAGATTCCAGCTATTACACAGATGATCGCTCCTAAAAAACTAAGTACAGCGTATAAACGCCAATCGTATTCCATCGGTAGGTTGGTTAAGAAATAGGGATCTGGTAGATCAATGAATTGGTATTTTTCGATGATGTAGCTAACCCCAAGAGCTAGCAGAGAACCAAATATTGATCCCAGTAAACCAAATAAGAATCCTTGTTTTAAAAATAACGATATGATTTGAAAGTTAGTCGCACCCATGGCTTTGAGTATGGATATTTCTTTTTGTTTCTGAGTCACAGCGACAAAGAGTGTGGTGAGGATATTGAATCCAGCAACTACAGCTATGAGGCAAACTATCAGGAAGATTACAGCGCGCTCCATTTCTAGTGCATCCATAAGAGGCCTGTTGAATGATTGCCATTCCTTTACAGAGAGGGAGTATTTTTCACGCATTTCTTTAGAAATAGGTATGCTCTTATCTGGGTCGATTAAACCAATTTCTAGGCCTGTTACCCGGTTTTTCATATCGAAAAATCTTTGAGCAACGGGGAGGGCCATCGCAATCAGTCGGTTGTCGTAATGTTTTAGCCCGGAATTATAAGTGCCGACCACTCGAAACGGCTGTACATCGCCGAGGCGTTCTGATTGTGGTGATATAAGCTGGACCGTATCGCCGATTTTAATATCAAGTATTGTTAGTATACCGGTGCCGATGATAATTGAAGGAAGGTCTGGTAAGGCCGAGATTTTCTGATCAGCTTCTTTTTGGAGTATATCGACGGCAGACTTTGGGCTTATCCACGGGTCTAAAGACTGTACTTTTTCTCGGTCTCTCGGGTTAAAACCACGCACTAAAACCGACTGCATTACCGATCCCTTGATAACCATCGTTTCATAATGAACGAAAGGTGAGACTCCGGTGATTTCGTTTTTAAAGTCATTTTGAATTCTACGGGTCCAACTATTGGTGTTTGTGAGTCCATTGGGATAACGAAAGGCTAGGATATGGGCGTTTGCATTTAAGAATCGATTTTTCAGTTCTGTTTCAAAACCATTTATAACCGATAGCACAACAATCATGGTCGCCACACCGATGGCGACACCACCGATCGATAAGAGTGCAATCCATGAGAAGAATTTATTTCTTCGACCACTGGTTAAGTATCTCAATGCTACAAATGTTGAAATCGACATGAACGCTTCCTATGTGAACTGAGATTATAGTCGTTTACTGGTGATGCTGAAAGCGCTAAACTGGGTTTTGATGGCAATCTTTTTCAGCGGCAGGAATAAGTGTTTCATAAGTTCTTTTAGGGCCTTAGGGGGCTCACCTGAAGTGAGCTAGATCGAGGGATTGTATAATGAATAAGATATTAGGTATCGACCCGGGATCAAGTGTTGCTGGCTTTGCGTGCTTAGCGAGAACGGGCGAAGGCATAATCAACGCCCGAAATATGAAAATCTTAGGTGCTGGGGCTTTGAAGTTTGATAAGAACCTTTCTCACAGTAAACGCATCGGTCAACTTCATAACAGCGTTTATAAACTTCTTGAAGAATTTAATCCTGATTTTTGCGTTATTGAAAAAGGCTTCTTGGGGGTCAATCCAAATACATCTTTGAAACTCGGTGAATCCCGTGGGGCCATCATCTCGGCTGTGTATAGGTCCGGTGTCGAACTTCGTGAAATCACACCAGCTCAAGTGAAAAAGTTTATGACGGGAAGTGGTCGTGCGAGTAAAGAAGAGATTGCTCAAAGTTTAAAACAGCTCTTAGGTTTTGAATTAGGTGACTTACCTCATGATGTTTCTGATGCGATCGCAATTGCGTTAGCAGCATCTTTTGACTGTGCTGCTCCCAAACAGGTGTCGAGGATGCATGTAAGCGCGGAGACTCCCGTTTAAGGGTATGTCACTCGACGATGAGAGAGTCTAATATAGTATTGGTTTTTATAGGTTCTGTAGTCTCTTCTGTTGTTTCTGATGGCTTACATTCCATTTTTAAGATGTTTTCTTCTAATTTTTTAACTCTTGCGTCGAGTTTTTCATCGTATTTCATATAAGTACTTAACGTGATTTGATTGGTGGTCGTGATGGTTCCTTCACAATGGCAGGCCTTATAAGCGGAGTTGTATTGAACTCTGCTTCCTGGAAGGCGTGGAGGTCCACTAAATAATTCGCAGCTCTTTTTGAACTCCGCAGCATTTTTCTCAGCAGTAGTGGTTGCGGTGCTTGGTTTTGGGCATAGTGCTTTCGGTTCAGTGAACTTTAGAAACTCAGCGACCGAAACCTTAGTTTTCTCGTCCGCGCATTGACAAATTTTGTTGGTTTTATCGTATTCCCCGCGTTTTTCAAACTCACATGCTTCTTCATAGCTAAGCGCTGATCCGGTGGTAGGCTTGCCAAGGTAGACATCACCTTTAGAGAATACTATATTTTTATTCTCAGTATCTACTACATGAATTTTTTGAAAAACAAATGGCTTGGAATAGTGTTCTTTGTCGACAGAGATGACAGATGTCTCCTCGACACTCTTGATTTCGATGCTCTTTAGGTAAGCTGTTTTCGACGCGGTTTCGCTAACCAAAGTGATAGAACCGTCCGCTTTTAGGTTTAGCACAAAGACCCAATTAGTGTTAGCAACTGAGTCAGCATCAGCATCATCATCAGCCGTAAATTCGCTTGATAACAAAGGTGGCTTACATCCGACGATGACAATACTTGCAATCAATATCATTACAAAATTTATTATTGTAGTAGTGGTTATTTTTTGCATATCGCCGCCGCTTCCTGAGCTTTAGTTGCTACATCTTTAACTGTTATAGTGCATTCCTTTGAAGAACTATTTTTGTATGAAAGGGTTACCTTGGGTTTAAATGAAACGGTTAAACCTTTTTCCGATGTGCCCTTCCATTCTGTTTGATACTGATACTTGGCGCCGTTTGTAATGCCAGTTTTGTTGCTCCACTTTATTTTTAAAGATTCTTTGCTAGTACTAGAGTCCTTTGCAATAGAGACTCCGGCACTTGCTTTCTTTCCATTTGCGCCGCCGCCATTATTTCCGCCAGCCCCACCACCATTGTTTCCGCCGCTATTTCCGCCGGTTCCACCATTGTTACTACCTCCTGAGGAAGTAGTTGGGTTATTGGTTCCTGGTGCGGGAGTTGTGACTCCTGGTTCGTCGCCCAAGGGGGTATCGTTTGGAGCTTGGTCTAAGTCTGGAAGTTCCTGGTCCAGTCCGCCTGCGTCGGCAGTTGCAGCTTTTTTGGTGGGGGTTTTTTTAGCGCTGCGAGAGCAGCCATAACTAGCTAATGATAAACAAAACATAGCTAATACAGCTAAGTCTTTGCGAGTGGATTTACCAAGGTAAAACATGTTAGTATCCTATACCTATTTCTACCGTAGGTACCCTCATCGGTATTTGCGAAATAAAGTTTAATATCTGAGAGTTTGTATGCATGGTTTTTACAAGATAGCTGCGGGCGTGCCGTCTTTAAAAGTTGCAGATGTTGATTATAATTCCAATCAAATTAAGCAGATATGGTCTCAGGCTGACCTGGAAGGGCTCGCTCTGGTCGGGTTTCCGGAGTTATGCCTTTCTTCTTACTCATGCCAGGATCTTTTTCACCAAGATATATTACTTACTAAGTGTTTGGATGCTCTGCTTGAATTAAGAGATTTATCAAAAGACCTTAATTCCGTCGCGGTTGTTGGATTGCCGATTCGGTTTCAAGATCGAGTTTATAATTGTGCAGCTGTAGTTTCGCAGGGGCAGATTCAAGGGGTTGTTCCGAAAACATTTATTCCTAATTACCGAGAGTTTTACGAAAAAAGATGGTTTACCAGTGGTGCTGAGGTTTTGTCGAAATCTTTGCGTATAGAAGGGCAAGACGTTCCCTTTGGGGTCGACTTGATCTTTGGTTGTGGCGATACTTTTAGTTTTGGTATCGAAATATGCGAGGATTTATGGGCGGTGATACCACCAAGTAGCTACCAGGCTATTAATGGGAGTCATCTAACGGTCAATTTATCAGCAAGCAATGAAGTGATTGGGAAGAAAGAATACCGAAAAGATCTGGTCTCTCACCAGTCGGCTAAGTGCTTAGGCTCTTACCTATACTGTTCGGCTGGTGCTGAAGAATCAACCACTGATTTGGTATACAACGGACACGTTCTGATTGCTGAAAATGGTCGGATACTTTTAGACGACCATCTTAGTAATAGTTCTAAAGATTTTGTTAGTGTGGAAGTTGATTTTGATAAGTTAAAAAACTTACGTATAAGCGAATCGAGTTTTAGTGATTATCCGAGAAAAGACTTTAGACAGATAACTCTTCTAAAGCCAGTAATTCTAAAAAAAAAACTAAATAGACTGATCGACCCTTGTCCTTTTGTTCCTGCGAATCAAGATAACCTCTTTGACCGGTGTAAAGAGATTGTATCTCTGCAAGAGCATGCCTTATTAAAACGGTTAATACATATCGGTGCTAAGGCATTGGTCGTAGGCGTTTCGGGCGGCTTGGATTCGACTCTTGCTTTGCTTATTGCTGATCGAACAGTCGCGAAATTGGCTGCTACGAAGCAAGGTGAGTGTCAGGTGCTGGCCGTGACGATGCCGGGAATGGGTACGACTCGACGCACCAAAATTAATGCTAAGGGGCTGTGTTCGGTATTAGGTGTTGAATGTAGGGAAATTGATATTACCAACGCATGCCAAGTTCACTTTGATGATATTGGTCACGATTCGAACGTGACTGACGTGACTTTTGAAAATGTTCAAGCGCGAGAAAGAACGCAGATTCTGATGGATTTGGCGAACCAAGAGGGTGGAATTGTACTAGGGACGGGGGATCTTTCTGAGATTGCATTGGGATGGTCGACTTACAATGGCGATCATATGTCTATGTACTCCATTAACTGCGGCATTCCTAAAACCTTGATTCGTCATATGCTGGAGTGGTTTATAAGCGATAGTGATACTAATTTGGCTAACATTCTAGAGGATGTGTTGAAAACCCCGGTATCGCCAGAGCTATTACCAATAAATGGTGAGGGAGAAAGCAGTCAAAAAACAGAAGAAATTATTGGTGTCTATAAGGTTCATGACTTTTATTTATATCATTTCATGAGGTACGGTGCCTCTCCTCAACGTTTACTTTTTCTAGCGGAATCCGCATTTGACGGTACGTATTCAAAACAAAACCTGAAGGAATGGTTGTCGGTGTTTTTAAAGCGTTTCTTTCAAAATCAATTCAAAAGAAACTGCATACCTGATGGACCTAAGATTGGTATGGTAGCGCTGTCACCTCGTGGTGACTGGCGGATGGTTTCTGATGTATCTGCTAGTTTGTGGCTAACTAAGGACTTGGTTTAAAGTCTTTAGGGTCGATGCCGTAGCGCTCTAACTTTCTTAGTAGTGTTACCTTAGTCATCTGTGTATTTAAGGCCGTTTGGTTGATCTTGCCATTAAATGTTTGTAAAGCTTTAGTAATAAAGTCTTTTTCAAATTGTTCTTTTAATTGAGGGTAGTTTAGTTCCGTTGCACCGGATGAATTCTCGTTGTTTCCCATCAAAGTCTCTATTGAGGACGGCTTAGAGGAAGGTGTGCCAGGAGAGCTCAATTGTTCTGGTAGAGAGCCTTTGAGGATGACGTTTGAAGTTTCTATGATAAATGCATGTTCGATAACATTCTCAAGCTCTCGGATATTCCCTGGCCAGTCATATGATTGCATCAAATTTAGCGATTGTTGATCAATCGAGGTTATGTCTCTAGAGTGTAGTTTATTAAACTTGCTTATCATGAAATTTACTAGCGAGGGAATATCATCTTTACGGCTACGTAAAGGAGGTAGATTAATAGGTAAGACATTTAGCCGGTAGAAAAGATCAGGACGGAAGCTTCCGCCTTCAATCATTTCTTCTAATGGACGGCTGGTAGCCCCTATGACTCGTGCATCACAGGAAACTTCTTGATTGCTGCCAACGGGGGTAAACTTCTTTTCCTGTAATACGCGGAGAAGTTTCACTTGCATTGGTAAACTCATATCACCGATTTCATCGAGAAAAATAGTTCCAGATGTGGCGTGTTGAAACTTGCCGATTTTTTTCTTATCAGCGCCGGTATATGCTCCTCGCTCATGGCCGAATAATTCACTTTCGATAAGGTTCTCGGGGATTGCAGCGCAATTGATCGCTACAAAGGGTCCCTTTTTCCGGGGTGAGTTGTAGTGAAGCGCTTGTGCAACGAGTTCTTTTCCTGTGCCGCTTTCACCTCGAATTAAAACTGGTGTATCTACTTTTGCTAACTTATAAGTTATGTCGTAAATTTTCTTAATAGAGCTCGATGCGCCGATCATAGTCCGACCTTTAGCAAACTCTAAGCTGGGGGCTGAGTTTTTAGCTATCTCGACCATGTCTCTAGCTTTTATTGCTTGGTCGATAAGTTTTAGAATACGATTGTTGTCGACTGGTTTCTCTAGGTAGTCGTACGCGCCATGCTTAATTGCTACGATGGCATCTTTTACGTCTGAATATGCAGTGAGGATAAGACAGAATGTCTTCGGATCTTTCTCTTTTATAGCTGCTAGGGTTTCGATGCCATTCATTCTCGGCATGTTGACATCAAGGATCACGGCGTCATAAGGTCCGTTTTTTTCGAAAGCCGCAAGAGCTTCGATTCCGTCTTCTGCTTCATCTACTTGATATTTTCGAGTCTCTAATGCGAGACGAACGGTTAGTCTTAGGGTCGAGTCATCGTCAACAACTAAAATCTTAAGCACTTGAAACCTCATAAATAATTAAGTCTTGAAGAACCTTGGGTCTTTAGAAAGATCGTTAAGTCTTTGTATATAATATAAAATATTCTATGTCAATTACTAAAGAATTTTATAGAATACATAAAATAGATCCACTCATACGTCCTATTCGTGACCTGAGAAGGTTCATTTTGCAATAAATATCTTTAATTATAGGTATTTACAGATCTCTTATTGAATAATCCAGCTCTGCGCTGGCCGGTTTTTCAGCTTAGCTCAAAGTATGGTAAAATAGGATTAGATCCTTTGGTGTCAAAGTCTTTGCGCCCTAGCAAACCATAAAAGTTAAGGTAATTAAGTGAGCGAAATTGAGCTGAATAATCACGGCTACGATAGTCTGGATACTGCAATTGATTCGATGTCTTCGACGGAAAGAGGAATTCGGGTTGCGCGGTTGATGCGTCAATGCCGAAGCCTTGGTTTAAGTGAAGGGTTGTGGCAAAGACTACGGCAATCTATTAAGCAAGATTCTTATTCACCCGAAGGTGAAGTGGGAGCGGCCAAAGAAGCAAGCTATGTTGGCTGGGACGCTAAGAGGTGTGAATTACATTTACGTCAGTTGATGGGGCAGGGAGCCGCTTGGGTTGATATGAAGCCTACGGCCTGGCGCCGGTTTAGATTGACTGGTACCAACCAAAGTGCTGCGCAATTAATAGAGCTAGTTTTTTTAAATGGATCTCTTCATGAAACATGTGACGTACTTGCTGTTTTAAATGAAGAAGGTTTTGATTACTATTTTAACCTTGAGAAAAAGTTTCGTGAGCATCTATGTTTTTGTTTATGGAAAGTTAATAAGGTAGAAACCTTAGATATATTCCTAGCCGATTTCTCTAAGTCTAATGAATTTCTCTCGATTGAACTACTGTATGTTTTTGAGAAGATGGTTTCATCGGGGCATGAAGCAGATGGTTATATGTTTTTTCAAAAACACGAGGCTGTACTAATAAAGTCAGTGGAAAAATATGGCGATCGGCTCCAACTAAGCCTAGATTATTTTTGTTTGAAACTGGGTAAAATGGCCATAAAACTTGGTTTTAACGAGGATGCCCATCGTATCTTAAAGCATATTCGACCTGACGATGGGATGTATCCAGAGGCTTTACAAATTCTAATGACATTGTTGCATGATGACCAAGATCCTGCTTCTCATAACTATCTGCGAAAGTTAAAAGAAAAAACCGGTTGGAGAGATCGGGTACTAATCATGCGTAGCTATTTAACAAATTGCCGAGCTAGAGCTAAGGGTAAAGAAGATGATATTCATCGCCCAGTAGTAAACGAAATATTTTCAAAACCATTAAAGTGGGTTCCAGCTTTACCGGTGAGTTGGAAAGAAATTTCCGATATGATCTCAAAAAATATATCACTATCAGAAATCCTCCCTGGATTGATGAACCTTTATCGGGAGACTGCTTTAGTCTTTCATACTCCCGCTTTAGATAGCGCGATTTGGCAGCCCGTAAACGAATGTATGCCTAGAGATCAGCCCATGGAATATTATTGGCATGGTGTTGCATTGATGCATCAGTACATAAACTCTGGGAATGGCGATGAGAATGTTCTATGGAAGGCGAAAGAACTTGTAGGGTTTGCCGAAGATAATTGGTCTTTCCCACTGCCTTATAAATGGAAAGAACTTCATCTAGCGTTGATGCGCGGTGTTGCTAAGTCTCCTCATTTGGCTGAGTCAAAACGTCAAGTGATGCTGCGACAGCTTAAGGTGGTTACAGATGATTCAGATCTATCGCTAAACGAAGTTGAAGAGTATCTGGATCAGCAATCGGATAAATCACCGATGGTCCTGAAACAACTTCAAAGAGTTTGCCGGAAGAAAAAAGCGAGGGTTCTTGAACTTAGGGTTCTTGGAATGCGCGTTGCCCAAAGTAATATAACTAACACAGATTTGAACCGATCTTGGTCTTTAGCGTGTGAGTTAAATGATTATGACTTAGCCTGGAGGGTTGCTACCATACTTGAATCCCGGCAGTCTTTAGCTGATGATGTGGTAAACCCTTGGATGATTTCTGGTGAAAAAAGATCTGGTTATCCTTTTTTGAGTTTTAGTAAGGATGAATTAGAACTGTGTCTTGAATCTTTTAGCACACTTGAAAAGAGATTTTGTCATGCTTGTTTGAAGGTAGGCCCGTTAATTGGTGATCTTTTAGTCGCTTTGGATCCTCACGCTAAAGTACTAAAGCCCGCGCCGATTTCACCGGACAGCTTTGAATACCAGGTAGAGAAAGCGATCGAACAAAATAAATTTTTATCGAATCAAAGGAAAGTATATCGTTTCGGACAAGAAGGCGTTTTGGCTTCATCTTTTCAATTACCCGGTTTTATCCAGGCATTGCCTAACAATTTATGGAGTTACCTATTTATAAGAGTAGGTGAATGTCTTGGTTTACATACTTGGGGGTGGAAGTTGTCTAGGCTACATACTCAATTAGAGCAAGTGCTGCCTGCTGCTTCTGGTGTTTATGGCTCTAGCAACTACCCTTTAAAAGTAGCTAAATGGTTGAAGGGGCTAAACCCAAGCCAGAGAACTGCATGGCAAGATCTCATTAGTTTATCAAATAAGTTTGACGACGAGACGGCAATGCTAACGTTAGCTTCATTTGTAGGTAAGCTGGCACTATTAATTCATCCGTCTCATGTACAGGCTCTAAAATCTTTACGAACTATGAGAGCACCTGTTTCTGTTATTTGGGAAATTGAAAAATGGATCGCATCACAAGAATATTCAGCGATCCGAAGGTCCTTTAACACTGTGAATCGGGTTTCAGTTCCAACTCAGCTCAGAAATATTAAACAGATTAGCCGAGAACATTATTAATGAAAAGAAACTAATATTCATCGTGATGTTCAATCTTATTAGCTTGCCCCTGCCACGGTTTGTAAACCCATGTTTCTGTCTCCGGATATAAAGATAATAGGATTCCTAACATGGACGAGGAAAGCCCTATCACGGTCCAATGAAGGTGATTAATGATTCCAGAGAAAATTCCGGAAGCTATCAGAAGAAATATTACCGAGATGAATATTAGAAAACTACTTTTTAGAGTTTTGTTTATTTTCATGTAAGAGTAAACACTGTTAGTGTTATCGATTTTAATTTGTTTCTTCGCCATCTTGAACCCTTTCAATTGGTAGTAGTTTAGCTTTTAACACTTGTGTCTGATGGAACCATCTGATGCTAGCGACCGCAAACATAAGTAATGAACTTTTTAGAAAAATATTATAATTCCCTGGCGTTTTAGTGTATTTCATCGGTACTACGTAAAATATAATTAGACCTAAACTTACAATAGTTAAACAGTAGGTAAGGTATGAGATTATATGACCGGTTTTTACTGGGAATAAAAGTAGCCCTGCCCAGCATAAAAATAGCCCGAGTTCGATGAGATCATGCATTCCGATAGAATGTATGAAATCACATATATCAACCCATAAGTATATTAAACTGTGCTCCACGACAGCCTCCTTTTGAGTACTAATCGGAGCAATACCGTCATCGATAAATAGGTAATTGCTACCTACATGTAAAAGTTTTATAATCTCATCGGTATCGTGCTATAATTGTTAACGAATCAAGAATTTTTGTGGGGTTTAATGCATGGGTTTATACCGAATATTTTTTGTTGCTATGCTGGTTTGCTTTGGGTCATCAGTTGCTCAGGCTGCAAGTAAGAAGTCTGGGAAGATTAAGTTTAAGCACTTAACCCATGACTTCGGTAATGTTCTTAGGGGGGCAGAGCTAAGTTACAAGTTTGAATTTACTAATGCTGGAGATAAAAGTTTTGCAATACGCGGTGTCCATGCTTCATGTGGTTGCACTGTTGCTGAGTTTGATTCAAAACGATCATATAAACCAAAGGAAACTGGGACCGTTGAAATTTTACTTGATACTACTAATTTCCGTGGAAAACTATCAAAAACTGTCACGGTAATGACTGATACGACACTTCTTTCGACACGCAATCTAACGGTTCGTGCAGTTGTGGCGGAAGAGATTTTTGCTGAGCCGCCTCTTTTGGCTTTTGGCGATGTGTTGACCGGCTCTGGAGCTAGCAAGGTTTTTTTGGTCAAAACAGATAAGAATAGCGGTATCAAGGTTAGCGATGTCGAGTATGACAAGAAAAACATGACCGTTTCAATGACTCCCGAGACAGATTCCTCTTGGAAGGTATCTGTTAAACTACTTCCAGGTATTAGCCATGGGTTTTTAAGAGATACTATTTATATTAAGAACTCTAGTAGCTCCTTAAAAAAGCTTCCGGTATTGATTCGAGCTAATATTATCGGTAATTTTGTTTTTACTCCTAATTACATTGAGTTTGGTGCGGTGGGGGAGAAGGAACTTTCAATTCGTTCGATTAAAATCAAAGAGGTTAGTTCTTATCAGGTCGTTGGTACCCGTTCTGAATTAAATGTAAATGGGTCTGAGGTAGGGTCTCCTGCAGAATATCTTAAAGTTGATACTTCGGGTGAAGTAGGGAAGGTTTCCCTGGCATTGGCGAATAAAGAGGGTAAGTCAGGTAGTGTCCATGGTAAAGTTTATTTCGAAACCAATGATCCACTGCAGAAGGAATTCGCGGTAGATTTTTATGCATTCTTTCGTTAGAGGTGGATGAGTATGAATGAGTATTGTGTTTGGTACGTGGTGTCGAGTGCGTTGTATTTTGTGGGTACGTTAATTTATTTTATCGCTATGCCTAAAGTTGCGCAAAACGATACGAATACATCTAGTCCCTTGTAGTGGTTCTTGGGCTTTATGAAAGTTCGCCTAATAGCGCAATTTTGTTCGCATTGGTTATCTTCACTTCGCGAACCAGGCCTACCAGAGGCGTGCTCGAACTAACTTTTACCAGTCTAAACTCCTTGGTTCTGCCGTAATAGCAATTCTCTTCTTTTTTACTGGGGTATGCGAATAATACTTCGGATGTTTTACCAATCTCATTTTCATTTAGTTGGACGGTTATTTTATCTTGAAGCTGATTTAATCTTCGGAGGCGTTGTTGTTTAACTTCTTCGGGAACTTGGTCTGGAAAGCGTATAGCAGCAGTGTTTTTGCGAGGTGAATACATGAAAGCAAATATAAAATTAAATCTAACTTTTTCTACTAATTTTAGAGTGTCTTCAAATTGAGCCTCTGTTTCGCCGGGAAACCCTACGATTAAGTCTGTCGATAATGCGAAGTTTGGATTGCTGTTTCTTAACCAGCTCACTTTTTCTAGGTATTCATCTGCTGTGACTTTTCTTTTCATACGCCTAAGAACTTCATCGTTTCCGCTTTGAACCGGTAGGTGTAGGTAAGTACCTAGTTTATCCTCAGTACTAAATAAGTTACTTAAAGACCTTGTAAAATCATGCGGGTTTGAAGTGGTAAACCTCAGGCGAACAAGTTTTGGTAATGACGCGACTTGTTCTAATAAGGACATAAATGGGTTTTCAATACTGTCGCTTTCTACTAGGTCGCTACCGTAGCTATTAACGTTTTGTCCTAATAGGGTAATCTCTTTGGCCCCGTCATCAAGGAGTGACTGGCATTCCTTGATGATATCTAACGGTTTACGGGATATTTCCCGCCCTCTGGTAAAGGGGACGACGCAAAAGGTGCAAAAGTTATCGCATCCTTGGGTTATATTTACGTACCGCCCCGTTTCAAACTTGCCAGAAATGCTTGGTTTTACCGTATTGTTTGTTTCCACTTCAGGGTAGGAGGTGGATTCTCGTTTAAAGCCGATCGCCATAGTGGGAAGTTTTGTTTTAGCATTTTCTTTGAGTAGTTGCGGGAAGTCTAGGATTTTACCAGGTCCAAATAAAACATCAATTTGCGGAGCAGACTTTAGAAGTTTCTTTCCTTCCGCTTGAGCTACGCACCCTGATACCGCAATTTTCATCGAAGGCTTAAGTACTTTGAGTTCTTTGAGTTTGCCTAGACGGCTTAAGACTTTATGTTTTGCTTTTTCTCTGATGTGACATGTGTTGAGTAGGACGAGGTCCGCATCCGCTTCTTTATTAGTTAGGGTGTAATTTTCTTTTTGCAGCATCGATAACATATTCTCGCTGTCAGCTACGTTCATCTGACAGCCCCAGGTTTCAATGAGTACTTTTTTCTTTTTGTCTGTGGGTAAGTCTAATTCGTGCATGCTATTATCTCCTGCGATTTTTCTTTTTTTGTTTTTGTGCTTTTTTACGAAGTTTTTTCTGCTTTTCTCTATCAACTTTTTTCTTTGTGGCGGATGATTTCGAATGACCGTCACCTCCGCCAAATAAAGCGCCGAGGTCCCCCATTCCAGGCATGCCGCCGCCAGAAGCCATCGATTGAGCCATTTTTTTTGCTTGCCCTAATTGTGCCAAGCCTCCCATACCGGGGATTTTGCCCAACATGCCCATATTTTTACCTAGCATTCCCATCATTTTTTTCATCTGAGAGAATTTTTTTATGAGGTCTTGTACATCATTACTGCTTCTTCCGGATCCTTTAGCAATACGGTCCATACGACTGGGGTTAAAAACTTTAGGATTAACCCGTTCTTCCTTGGTCATCGAGTCAATCATTGCCTTGGTTTTAACAACTTCGCCGTCATCTAAACTCTCGCCTTTGGGGATTAAGCCTTGCATCGGAAGTTTCGCCGCAATGTCTTTTAAAGATCCCATTTTTTGGATCATCGATATTTGTTCATAAAAATCATTGAAGGTGAATTGTCCGCGAAGCATCTTCATGGCTTTTTCTTCGGAATCATCTTCAACGACTTTTTCAAAGTCTTGCATTAACCCTACAACGTCACCCATGCCAAGTATTCTACTGGCGAGTCCTTCTGGGCGAAATTCTTCGAGGCGGTCTAACTCTTCGCCCATACCTAAGAATTTTATAGGTTTGCCGGTGATCTCTTTGATACTGAGCGCGGCGCCGCCACGGGCATCACCATCAAGTTTCGTCATGATCACGCCACTAAGATCAAGTCGATCGTCAAATGACTTTGCAGTGGTTACAGCATCCTGCCCCATCATGGCATCGCAGACGAAAAGAATGTTATCAGGGCTAGTTTGAGTTTTGATATCTTCAAGTTCTTGCATCAGATCGCTATCAATCGTTAACCGACCCGCTGTGTCGAAGAGGATAACGTTGCAACCTAATTCAAAAGATTTTTGAACAGCTTCTTTACAAATTTCTACTGGAGTAGCACCTTCCCTATGGTAAATCGGAACTCCAATCCGATCCGCTAATACTTTTAGCTGTGCTACCGCAGCTGGTCGATAAATATCCGCAGCTACTAGAAGGGGTTTTTTCTTTTGGGTTTCAATGAGGTATTTAGTTAGCTTTCCGGTTGAAGTGGTTTTACCACTACCTTGAAGCCCGACCATCATAATGATTGCTGGTCGATTTCCGGGGAAGGTTAAGCTGCTATCTACAGGCCCCATTAAATTTTCAAGCTCAGTTTGGCAAGATTTAATGAAGTGGTCTGCAGCAGAGACCTTTACTTTTTTCTGGCCTTTGCCTGCACGCAACTGGACCGTTTTACCTAAGACATCTTCTCTAACCTGACGGACGAATTTTTTAGCGATTCCATACTCGACGTCGGCGTCCAGTAGACTAGTTTGAACTCCTTCGAGAGCTTCACTGAGGTTTTCTTCAGTGAATGTCGTGGTTCCGCTGATTTTTTCTTTGGCTTTTGAAAAACCTTCGCTCAGAATATCTAACATATGGGGGCTTCGGCTCCTTTGGGGCTATCTTTATACGTAAAATGTTCTGTATATCCTAGGGCTTAGCTTAGGTCTAGCGATTCTTTGATCTCTCAGCAATGACGGATACTTGGTATGGATATTGATAGACTAAGTATTGATCTTTACTACTGAAATTATAGGGTTTTTTCAAGCTATTAACTATTTCTAAAGCTCTGGGGGTGTCAGGCCGATAAAGGTTAGTACGGAGCATTAGGCAACAAAATAGTAAATAGAAGGGCTCGTATGAGAATCTTTTTCAAAAAACTAACTTTAGTCTCATTATTTGGTTTCATGACCTATGGAATAACTAGCTGTGGATCACGGGGAGCTGTAGGTAAGAAATCTTCTAAAAAAACCGCGGTGTCTTCTGATGCATCCGCAGAGACGACATCTCTCTCTATCTACGGTGACGAATGCCAAGCTAACTCTATCGTAACAGTTGTTAACGGTGGTGCTGGGCGAGCGGCGTTGGAAATCACCGGTGCAAGCAGTGCAACTCATAGTATTGGTTATCGATCTGATCTTAGTAATGTTTACGTAAGCTTCGATGAAGTCGTAGTACGGGCTATGAATTTGGCTAGTGGTACGGTGGAAGTGGTACTAAGAGATAGAAGTGCTTGTTTAGCAGCTGGTGGTACTGCCCAAGATTGTGAGTTAAATGGTGGTAAAGTTCTTACGTCAAATTCTTCAGTCGATATTACGTCAAAAATAAGTTTTGTTATGTCCGGAGCACTTAATCAATACTCCAACTCGTCAAACATTGGTAACGGCCAAGATGGACTCATCTCAGATTTAGTTAACGGTGAAGGTTTAATTGGCGGCTTAGCCCAGGCGCTTGGTGGCGGTGGCGATGGTGGTTTACTTGGTGGCGTGTTTGGCGGAGGACTGGGCAAAGTAATTGGCTCGGGCGACCAAGCTAGACAAAACGATGCAACTACTGGACAGATTACTAGTGGTGGTGGCTGTATAGGTTCTCCTGCAGCTAGCAGTGGAGACTCTGCTACCGATATAAGTGATACCTCTGATGAGTAGAGGTAGGAGTGTTTACGAAGGAAAGTAAGTGAATAGAAGTAGGGAAAAAAGTCTGTCGAATTTATTGATACCCTGGAATGGTGCTTTGGTACTGTTACTGGGGTTTAGCTTGTTGGCAAATTCTTGTAGCGAGGGTGGCGGTATTTTTGGAGTTGGTGCTCCTACTCGTAGCGCCGATGGCGTTGCGCATATTTTCGCGGATGCTAGCGACCTATCTGAGAAATTAGCTGATTTATGCGGGTTACTGCAGGCGAGAAGTCAAGAACCTAAGTTAACAGGTGTGGGATTAGCTAATGATGTTTGCACGCAGCCGGGAACTAGCCCACAGAATTATGATGCTTTAACTACCAGCTTAGCTTTTACTAAGGTCGAGAGTTTGACAAGCTCTACAGATAGTCAAATTTTCTCAATCATGACCCGGTCCGAAGTATGGCTTAATAGAAATTTATTGCAGCTTGCTAGCACGCTGGTAGGAAAGTTGGAAAATGAAACTACCGGAGTACTAGGTGGTGGTGGCCAAGGAAGTTCCAAGAACAATGATTTTACTTTTGAGATTATTGGCAAGCCTGAATTTGATAATACTGATTTTTCTTTTTCTATGAATTTTAACCTAATATCCACTCGGGCTCAAAATGGCCAAATTGATTTGAATAATTCTTTCCGTGTCGAGGGGAAGATGATTGATGAAAAATACTTTGCTGTTACTGCGGTAACCACAGGGCCGCAAGCCGTAGAGACCTCGTTGATGAGTGAGGGTAAATTCCTAATATTGATCGTACCTCATGCTGGGGATGTTTTTGTTGATGTTTCTACCACGTTGTTGATTCACTCTTTTGGGGTTAATTCGACTATGGAAGAAAGTCTGGTGAAAGCATTAGGTCCAGGGCTCAAAAGTATTCCTGATTTGATTGCAAAACTTGAATCCAGTCAGTAACCTAACTACTGTAGTAATATAGTAACTGGGAGCTGATGTGCGGCGATTTTTAATTTTAGGTCTTAATTTTCTTGTGACCTCAACCTCTGTTGCGCAAGTTTCTAGTCAGCTTGGTGATTCTAATCCACTTTTAGGTAAGTCAGGTACGGCGGGTCTCCCTAGTATCGATAGTGTAGGTTTCAATCCAGCAATTGCAGGTGAGCTGAAACGTAGTTCTGTGCAGTTGATTTGGGGAATGGAGTCTTATCAGTACAACCAGCGTTACCCGGGGTTCGAGGCTCATAGTTCTAGTAAAACAGGGTTGAGTCCTAAGCTTCCGATTCCAAGATTCATCTACAAAGCAACCCCTCATTTCGGTATTGGAGGAACTATTATACCCTTTGCGGTAAGTCAGCCAATCAGTGTCCAAGATATTCCCATCGTAATATTAAGTCAGCAAAGTTTAGTCGATATCGAGGGTCTAGGTAAATTAAATGCTTTAGCGGACGTAAGTATGGGGTACGCGATTCATAATACCTTTTCTTTGGGGATGCGTTTTAATTATGTGTCTTACGAAGGAAATGGTGATCTTACTGAATCGGTGGGTGGAACAAACATCGCTTCGTTTGCCGTGCAGTCTGAAACAATGGATCTAGGAATTGGGTTAAAATTCAACATGCCGCAGTTTTCGATCGGTATTATGGTGAGTGCATTCCAATCTGAATTGGTAACTTCGAAGTTTGATACGAAGCTGGGGGTTGTAAAGGATGATGAGGAATCAGACGGTGCCGATGATAACGGTAAAAGTAAAACATCCGGTTCATTAAATACGATGCGTTTGGGGATAGGAATTCGCTTTCACCCACGGATATACGGTGCGTTTGATGTAGAGTATGAAAAAGCAAAAAAAGGTGAGAAAAGGTTTTCAGTTGTTGATATGGCGGAAAAAGAACTCGATTCCTACGATACGTTATCTTTTTATAGTGGAATGGAGTTTCGAGTCGATTCACAAAGTGATGTATTGGTCGGATACTTTAATGAACCAGGAAGTATCGGCCCCGGTACTAAAGGTGAAGATGGCAAGGCCGGTTTTGGCTTCTTTGACCTCGCTTTGAATCTCGGTGAACCTCCTGAACGACCGGTATGGGGAATGGGAGCTGGAATACGTTACCGATTGCAGCCCGTTCGTTTTAAAAAGAAAAAAAGACGCTTCTACCGTGTCATTCTTGAGGCGGGAGTTCTTTATTCAGAGACTTCGATTGGGATAGATGAGCAAGGTGAGCAACCCGGCGCTTATTTAGCTAAGAGGTATAAGGTTCCTATAAAAATTATTTATCGATTCTAGGTTTAAAGGATCTTCTTTATTTAGAGAGGGCATGATCGTTCCTACAAAGATCAAATAGACCGTCTTCGAGAGTTGAGCGATAAAAAAAAGTATGAAACTAACTTCTGACGACAATTTTACACTTGATGATCAGTTTGATGCTTATGCTGTTTTTGAGTATTCGGCGTTGCGAGAAAAAAGACGAACTGGCGAAGGTTCACCGTGGTGAAAGGTTGCTTTGTATCAGTGAACGGAGTTTTTGTTAGTTAAGTATTTGAAATTACTATCTGTATTTACTAAGTTTGACTAGGCTTTAGATTGGCTTCTCTTTTTATTTGTCCGGATCGCTATTTTAATTTTTTATATATCCAAGGGTTCTCTACAGTCGCTTTGTTTTTTACGTATCGAGCTAAGTAAAGCGTATCGTCATCGGTTTTCATTGTTCGAACTCTAATACTACCTGCTGATGGTTTTACTTTTTGTTTGCTACTGTATCTACGACCAGTAATCTCTTTGGCTTCGCCAACCAACCAATCATCGTAGCCGTAAACTTTTTTCTTGTTAAACTTCTTTTTTACACTTGCTGTATGTACGGTTCCAGTAATCGACTGGACCGAATACGAGTAGGTATCCCAACCCTCTATTTCAGCGGAGCTTTCTTTTTCTACGTCGATATATTTGTGAATATAAGAGATGCGTTTTCTATCTTCATTGCAATTTTGTTCATTGAAGTTTACCCAGTTCATCACGAAGCTATCTTGGGAAAAATGAATCGATTCGGTGAAAGGCTTGTGATCAGTATCTTCAGCGACTACGCAGCCGGTCGAGAATGTGGTATTAACTACCCCGGCCAAATCAAAGGAATTTTCTTTAGGTGGAGAGTCCTTGGAGCTTTTTGATTTTTTTCCACAGCCTAATGTTAGGGTGTTAAATATTAGCAGTGCCAATAAAATCTTCATTTTTGTCTCCTGGTACGGGTGTTTTTCAAAGAGTATCTGCAGTGGGGTTTCAAATCAATGCCGTACTAACCATTGCTAGGAGTTTCGAGAATAGGCCTTTAGAAATAGATTCACCGCGTCTTGTAGACTGTTGGTTTTAATCGTTACAAAAAAACCGGAAGCAATTTAATACTCCCGGTTTTTAGTTGAATGAAAAAATTAACTTACTGATCGATTTCGATGTATTGGTTTTTTGCATTACCATTTAATACTCGTACATGAAGAAGCCCTTTGCCGTAGAATGGCATGGTTAATTTGTGGCTTACTTTGAAATCAAGCTCATGATTTTCGCAAGCTTCGCCTTCAAACATCTCCATGATAGGTTGTACTACAACGATATCGGCATCATCTCGTACGGTGCGGATTTCAATGATTTTAGCGCAGCCGTTCTCCATTTTTGGGTAACGACCGGCTAACTCTAAGTATTGTAGGTCGTCTTCTGGGTTAACTATGATTGCAGCTGTGCTAACAGGCGCATACAGATAGTCATCAGCGGAAACTGAGTTGCGTGGCTTGATTGAAAAGTTACGGCTGATCGCGCTATTTTCTTCCAATTTGATGGAGTAGTTACCTTTTTTAAGCATGCCAAACTTAACTACTTGAATAAATGGCGTCATAACCATTGCGCAAGCGCCGCTGTACTTATAGGAGGTTGCCCAAACTTTAATTTGTTTAGATTCTTCGTTAATAGAGAACCCAGTATGTCCGACTCGGTAGCAAGTGTTGTGAAAAGTTCCTTGCAAAACTACTTCAGCATTATCGTTGTCATCGAAGCCTGAAGGTACGAAGATTTTTTCGATTGGTGCTGGAATTTCTGTTGGGTCTGCTGCTAGTGCGACTTTTGCGGTCAGGATTAACGATAAACCTGAAATGATCATGATTTTTGTAAGTTTCATATACGAATCCTCCATGAAACGTTATGCCAAATTGGCTTGATTGATTTTCATCTTATAGCAAGCAACCATCGTGCCAAAATTGGTAATTTCTTGAAAAGCATGCCTTTCAATGGTTGTCACGAGGACCTACAAATTACGGAGTAAATTTCCGAGGATAAAACGAGTGATATCGTACGAAGTGTGTGAGAGCGCTCATTTTATAAAACCTAAAATTATTTTTTAGGTTTTATTTATTATGGAGTTGCAGCCAAGCTTTGGGTTTTGTTTTATCTGCAACTTCACCGTATAGTTAAGTGTTGGAATATTACTAGTTTTTTAAATGAATCATAGGAGCGGAACATGGAAGTGAAGTTAAAATGTTTGTTAAAATCGGTATTGATTTGTGTCATGGCATTGGGGGTTACGCATTGTCAGAAAGAGGACAAAAAGGGTAAAGCCGGTGTTAAAGTTCGTTCAACCGGTTCGGGGTCTTTGCAGTTGGCCGCACGTCAGGGCTTAGCCGCAGTGTCTCCGAAAGCGGCGATGTTGTTAGCAGATGCTCGTCAGAGCGGAATGTTGACTCTAGATTATTACAAGGTGCCGATTAGTCGCATTAACCTTGTGGCCGGACTTAAGGGTACGGGTTATAGTTCAGCGTCACCTAACCTTTACGCGTGTGCGGCGACGACTGATGACGAGTGCTTAGTTGATTTGGGTAGTGAATCTGAGGTTGATAATCTGCTTAAGACGGCGGGATCTGATAGTGTTGCAGCAGCAGATGCTCAGGGCGCTTCAGAAGCGGAAATGGATCCGGCAATCTACGATGGTGTTGCAGTTGAATTTTGTCATGAGTTTAATGCTGCGGCTATGGGGAGCACCGACGCTGGTTATTATGAGGCGAGATTGAAGGGCACTGTCGTTTTGAACGGTACAACTTATTACACTAACACCACTGATGGTCTTTCCACTAGTAGCCCGGCTGAAGAAGTTAAAGTTAGAGTTGAGGGAGCTGGTTGTGGGGTGACTACACCTCTTTTGACTGCCATAGAGGTTGTCGAAGACTCTACAATCAATGTGGTCTTACACACCGATCCCACTGGTGCTATTTTTGCGACTAACGACAAAACTTATGCAAACTCTAGCTGTGTAGGTGAATCGACTTTAGCGGTTTGTACTGACCCTGTCGCGGTCTTTGGTACAGTTGACGATACTGCTCCAACGGTTGAACGTTATAGGCTGACCTTTGGTGGATCTTATGCAGATGTGATTGCTACTTTTTTGTTTAACTCAAGTGATACAGCTTTTGGTGCGACTTTTCGCCATCTGTTTGATGATACTGAGATCAGTAAGACTTTGCATTCTTCCGTTACTGTTATGAAGATTGAAACTAATAATGGTTTGTTGACGCTTAAGGGGTATGGATCAGATGAAAGCGAAGTAACGTTTGTTTCTGATTTCGAACGGGCTAGCCATACGGGAACTTTATTAGAATATGTAGATGCCGACATAGCCTATACCGCGACCAAGCTCTAATAGACTTTTTACTCCCTCTATGAGCAGCCTATGACTCGGGCTGCTCATGGGTTTCACACCATAATTCGAGACTTCTATTACATTCAAACTGGTACATATAGGCCCTAGTATCGTGGTGGCGATCTCGACGTGGCTTTTTGTCTGTTAGTTTGTTAATATTATTCGTCAAATATATAAATTGCAGGGGAGACGGGCTATGGCTGTGTATAGTTCTGCTGATGTTGAGCTTAAAGTAAGGAGTATCATCGCTGATTCGTTATGCGTTGATCTTGAAGATGTTAGTTTAAAGTCCAATCTAATACGGGAGTTAGGTGCGGAATCCATTGATTTTCTCGATATTATGTTTCGCTTGGAAAAGGATTTTGACATCAAAATCCCTCAGAGAGAGATTGAGCAAAAAGCCCGTGGAGGTCTGGAATCGGATGATTTTGAGATTGATTCGGTACTCCAAGAAAAAGGTGCTCAGCGGCTAAGGGAGTTATTACCAGAAGTTCCTGGTGCAGATATACAGGCCGGGATGTCTATTCGAGAGTTACCAGCGTCTTTTACGGTTGAAGTATTCGTTAATATCGTTAGGCGAAAACTGGACGGAACGTTGTGGGCTCCTGTAAGCGAACAGGTAGGCACTGAGGCTCAGTCTTAGTGTCGTTTTTATACGTAGACCGAATATTTGAAATAGACTCTAAGAAGTCAGCTAGCGGGATTAAAAACGTTACCAGAGGTGAGCCTTTTTTTTATCGCTTGCCGACGGGACAGCGAGTTTTAAGCCCGGCGGTTGTTACTGAGGCCCTGGCGCAGCTCGGTGCCTTTTTGAAGATGCACTCCACCGACTTTACTAAACGTCCCGTTCTACTGGCTGATGAATTTACCTACTACACCGGGTGGGCTGAGGCCGGAGATCAGATTGAACTAAACGTTAAAATCCTTGATATCGATGATGACGTTATCGTGTCGCAGAGTGTAGCGAAAGTCGACGGAAATAAAATTTTGGAAGCGACTTGTTGCCGCGGCTATATGTTGCCGATGGAGGAGTTTGATGATCGAGAGAACGTCCTTCGTCAGTATGAAAATTTATATCGTCCAGAATTAAAAGATCAATTTACTACTTCTACTAAAGATCGAATCTTGACTCCTGATGAGCCATCTCTACGGGCAAAAGACTCTATTCGGTTTGCCGATGGACTCCTAGAGCATGTGCCCTATCAAAAAGTCGTTGGGTTTAAAAACTTCTCTTCATGCGAGCCTTTTTTCGCAACTCATTTCCCTTACAAGCCAGTAGTGCCGGGGGTTTTGCTTATGACCTTTATGGGTGAAGTGTGTCAGTCATTGATACAAGAAAATATCGAAAAACCCGACCGAACCAAGGTTTTGGTTCCGACTTTTGTTAGGAACGCTAGGTTTCGAAAGTTTGTTGAACCCGGGGATCAATGTGTTCTTACGGCAGAAATTAAAGAAGGCCATGGCGATGTGGATGATTCTGATATTGTTGTGAGTGCGGTCATGATGGCAAATAACAAAAGAGTTATGCAAGCTGAAATGGGCTTTAGAACCATGTTCGGCAGTTCGTCGAATGCTTTGAAAAGAGAAAATTTAATTAGCGATTAGTGAGAATAATGACAAGAATATTTGAACAAAAAGTTGTTTTAGTAACCGGAGGGTCTCGTGGTATTGGCCGCGCAATTTCTTTAAGGTTGGCAGATACGGGCGCTAAGGTTGTCATCAACTATCTAAGTGATCATGAATCTGCCGAGGCAACTGTAAAAGATATTGAATCTAAGGGCGGGCAAGCGATCGCTATCCAAGCTCATTTAGGCGATGAATCGAGTCGTGCTGATTTGTGGAGTGAGTTTGATAAACGTCATAAACAGTTAGATTATTTAGTATTCAATGCGGCGACGGGAGTTTTTAGGGAAGCGACAAAGCTTACTTTAAAAAGTCTTCGCAAGGTTTTTGCTGTCAACTTCGACGCTCTGGTTGATTTAGCTAACCAGTCTGTTCAGCGTATGCCTGATGCAAACCCGTCAAGTCTAGCAGGTTCAAAAGGTCGCATTGTAGCGATCTCTAGTGTTGGTGCAGAGAAGGTAATCGCGAACTACGGTGCGGTAGGGTCATCTAAAGCTGCAATGGAAGCGATGATTCGTCAATTAGCTTTCGAGTTAGGTCCAAAGGGAATTAATTGTAATGTGGTAAGGGCTGGTTTGGTTGATACTGGTGTTTTAAACTACATACAAGGTAAAGAAAAAATCATCCATGATACCGTTGTTCATACTCCTAATGGTCGACTGGTAGTGCCAGAAGACGTCGCGGCTATGGTGTCATTTATTTTATCTAATGACGCTGCAATGGTTAACGGACAAACGCTTATGGTCGACGGCGGTTTCGGACTTAAAGCTTAATGAGTATATCGGGAGCTTAACTTGAATGTGCTAATTACAGGAGCGACTGGATTTATTGGTTCTGAACTAGCTCGTCATTTTATCGCAGATGCAAACGTCGACAGAATCTTTTTATTGATCCGACCAAGTTATGCTCAGAGTGCCATAGAAAAATTCTCTCGGGTAGTAGGCTATTGGCGTAAGTTTTATTTAATTGATCAACATCTTTTAGGTAAGGTCGAGATCATCTCGTATGACCTCGCTCATAATTATCATCCGGTTGATTTTAGTAGTGTGGACTATGCATTTCATTGCGCTGCATCAACTGACTTTGGTTTGGGTCTTAGTGAAAGCCGTGAAAATAACCTATATGCTACCCAGAAACTTGCAGCTTTGCTCAGGCCTTCTTCAAGGTTTAAAAGACTGGTTCATGTATCTACGGCATTTGTGAACGGGACTCGGCGAGGCAATGTTTTGGAGTCTGATAAGCCTCGGTCATTTAATAATACTTACGAAAAATCTAAATTTGAGGCTGAGGTTACTGTTAAAGAGTCTGGTTTACCTTATACGATTGTTAGACCAAGTATAGTTGTTGGAGATAGTCGAGACGGTTATGTTAGGGGGTTTAAGATTCTTTACACACTGCTGAAAATATGGATTTCAGGTCGAGTTCCTAGGGCACCTATCGATAAAAAGTCTAAAGTAGATATTGTTCCCGTTGATTATGTGGTCAAGTCGATGATCATGATGGCTCAAGATCGAGAATGTTTGAATGAGGTTTTTCATTTATGTAGCGGCTCAAAATCGGCCAGTCCTATGGATGTTTTTCGCTATGCGATCACGGTATTTAGTTTGAAAAAGCCTGCTCTCGCACCTGCATGGATGATCCGAGTTTTAAGAATCAAAATGATGCGACCTTTTATAGGTTATTACTTGGTGCAAGTTCTAGACTTACTAAAGTGGCATCTCCCCTACCTTGGAAGTCGAAATAGAGTCTTTTCCACCGAAAAATCCGATAAGATTCTGAGTAAATACAATATCGAGTGTCCAACGCTTGATTTTTACGGTGAAACCATGTTTAAGTTTTGTCGTGACAGTAGCTGGGGTAAGCGCGCTTTAATCAAGTAGAGAATGATAGGAACGACGAATGTTTGAGTTAAAAATAAACGAGAAGGTTGCGTGGGTAACTGGTGGTAGCCGTGGTATCGGAAAAGCTGTGTGTCTTGCTCTTGCTGATGCAGGGTGTGATGTAGCGGTTTCTTGCCGAAGTAAAAAAGAAGAAGCTGATCAGGTCGTAGCGGAAATAGAAGCAAAAGGTAGGAAAGCTATTGCAGTTCAACTTGATGTATCTTCGGTCGAACAGTGTGAAGCCGCCCATGCAAAAATAAAAGAGGAACTAGGAATCGTAGATGTTCTGGTTAATAGTGCCGGAGTTATCGCTGATAATTTATTTTTCATGATTCCCGAAGAAGACTGGAAAAAAGTATTGGATGTCAACGTGCTCGGAACCGTTCATACGTGTCGTTTGGTTATCCGAGATATGATGAGCAAACGCTGGGGTCGGATTATCAATCTTTCTTCGGTAGCAGCTACCCGTGGTGGACGTGGACAAGCAAACTATGCAGCATCCAAGGGTGCAGTTGAAGCTATGACTAGAAGTATGGCCTCAGAGATTGGACGACGCGGTATTACAGTTAACTGCATTGCTCCGGGTGTAATTGAAACCGATATGAGCCAAGAAGTTATTAAATTAGCTAAAGATGGAATCTTGGATCTTCAAATCATCAAACGTTTTGGTAGCCCAGAGGAAGTCGCAGCTTGGTCGGTTATGCTAGCGTCTGATTACGGTGGTTTTATGACTGGACAAGTACTTCATGTCGATGGCGGTATGAAGATGGCTTAGGCTGCAAGGATCTAAGCTAGTGAAGTTGGAATAAAGCGGTATGATGCTAGATTGGTACACATCGGTTAAATATTTCTAGCCCTAAGATATATTGGACGGCTTCAAGAGCGCTTCTCTTTGATAGTATCATATGATACTATCAAAGAATGCGACCTCCTTTTAAAATTACTAACGCAACTCTATCTTTGTGCACTGAAATTGCTAAAGTTATTGGCCAATATGAGGGAATTAGCTCTCCAACCCCCCAACCGAAACTGCGCCGTCAAAACCGAATTAAGACGATCCACGGAAGTTTAGCTATTGAGGGAAACACTCTTAATCTCGATCAGATAACTGCCATATTAGATGGCCGCCAGGTCGTGGGAGATCCCCGCGAAATTCTTGAGGTTCGCAACGCTATCACGGCATATGAAGGAGCCCATAAATGGAATCATGTAATAAATGATGATCTGCTGAAGGCCCATAGTGTGTTGATGTCTGGTTTGATCCCTGATGCAGGACGGTATCGAACGACGAATGTAGGAATCATAAAAGGTTCCAAAGTTGGTCATGTTGCTCCAAAGCCAGTGCTTGTTCCCAAACTGATGAGTGATCTTTTCAACTTTTTGAAAAACGATAATGAAACGCCCCTTTTGGTTAAGGCGTGTATTTTTCATTATGAGCTTGAGTTTATCCATCCATTTTCAGACGGAAACGGACGTATTGGTCGCTTCTGGCAGCATGTAATATTACTTTCTGAAAGTAATATTTTCTCTTTTATCCCTGTCGAATCTGTTATTAAGGATCGGCAAGATGCATATGATCATGCTCTTGCTGCGTCGGATAAAGCCGGAGAAGCGACCGAGTTTATTGAATTTACCCTGACTACCATTCGGGATAGCTTAGTTGGCTTAATGGAGCAAACTCGGGCGAAGCCTTTAACTGCTGAAGACCGTCTTGATCATGCGCACAAAAAATTCTCTACTAATAGTTTTGCAAGAAAAGACTATATGAATCTCTTCAAAACAATATCAACAGCGACCGCCAGTCGTGACCTATTGGCTGGTGTTGAGTCAGGTCAGCTCAAAAAAATTGGCAAAAATGCAATGACCGAGTACGCCTTTCAGATAGTGAAATAACGCGAAGTATTTGGAGGAATTTTTTCAATGATGCTGAGTAGCATTTGATCAATATCTACTTAGCGTCCGATTACGGACATAGAAAGCTGGAACTTGACTTACAATAGAAAAAAAGTAAGATGCCATTAAGAGAAGCAAAGTCTGGTCCACTCTAAATCCTTCCTGGTTCCAGACAAAGACTGTTTCTTGGTGAGGGGTGTTTAACACCTATTTACCAAGGAACTCGAGAATGTCACATTCACACTTCATTAAAGAAACCCTCGTCTTAGCGATCACCAGCAGAGAAAATGGAAACCACCCCTTCGGCGCTCTATTAGTGCATAATGGCAGCATCATCCTCCGCTCCGAAAATACAGTTGTCACCAGCAACGATGTTACCCAGCATGCAGAATTGAATCTCGTTCGCGAAGCATCAATAAAGTTTGGGAAAAAACTACTAAAAGAATCGAGCTTGTATACAAGTACAGAACCATGCGCCATGTGCGCCGGTGCGATCTATTGGGCCGGGATTAGAAAAGTGATATTTGGCCTTACTGCCCAGCGTCTGGGAGAATTAACCACTGGAAGTTTTATCGTAGAGTCCAAAACAATCTTTCAACACGGAACGGAAACTGTCGACATCGTCGGACCCATCGATATTTTCGAAGCTGAAAAAGTACATTATAATTTCTGGGCTAAGGAGAGACCATGCTTAAGAAGTTTTTAATTACTTTAAGGCTTTTAAGCTCGGTGTGTGAATTATGAAACCAATCCTATGCTTACTCAAAATGCCATTTGTCGACAAATCGGGTGATAAATGGTTCTGCTCTCATTGCGCTCTATTAGAAGGAGCCTTACTCGTAAATCCACACTGGAAGGATTCCGTCGAGATTCGGAGGATTAATTACAAAAAACCCAGAGAAGAGTTAATAAATTTACTGGGACAAGAAAACCAATGGTTACCGGCACTAGTAATAGAAATGGGAAGAGCGCTTACTAATCCAATCGAAATTGCGAACTATCTCTCTGAGAAGTACGGCGGCGCGGCTCCCCATCCTTAAAAGGAACCAATGTGTCGGAAGTCGGCGTGAGTAGGGATGTGGTATTAATTCTCATTGATGTTCAGAAGGGATTTATCTGGTCTAAAATTTTAAAGTTTCTCGAAAAAGAAATGAAATAATAAAAAATCATGATGACCCGATTTTTTGCACTTAAGCCCGTCTTTTTGTGGAGACCTCGGTATCCATGCGTAGAGTTAGGCCGAACCCGGCCAACAAACGTTCAATCGTTTCATCTTTTATAGGCTCGTTATCGAGTAAACGCCCTACCAATCTAGTTAGGTTGTTGGGTACCATATCGATACGTTTTGCTAATTCCTTGTGGCCAAATCTATCGATCATCCCAGCAAGCGCTACTTTGAATGGTTCGTTGTGGTTAAGTACAGCTGCTTTCAAGTAAGAGTTAGCGTACTTGGGGTCTCTTAGCTTCCTAGCGGTATCACTTACGTAAGTTTCAGCTCTTCTTGGCATCTATTTCTAGGAATGTGGTTCAGAAAACAACCGATACGTTAAAATGTCACCATGGGGCTTTTGTGTTTGGTTGGGGGACTTTCGATAATATTAAGAGATTCCCACTGCAGCCATGCTGCGAGGAATGACAGTACCTAGTTTATACTTCTGGCTGGGAGGCGGCTTCTTTTTTGGCCGCGAGTTCTCTTAGTTCTGCCTTTGTAGGTTCAATAACTAATGGTTTTCGTTCTTCAGCTACACTAACGACAAACTTTTCATCATTATGAGTAAACCAATTATAGAACCCTAATACTTCATGACCGACAGGTGTGCGGCTTGAAGTTTTTACATTCATTCGTGCAGTGATTTCTCGGCGATCATATGCAATTTCAGTAATAGTCGCATCTTCAAATCCGAAGTGTGTTTGGCCCATAGGGAAATGAGTTTTGAATATCGATTCTTTGAAGCTAAAGATTAATGCTACGACTTCTGAGCGTTTCATTTTTGCTAGTGCTTCCACACGGTCAATGATGAGGCTCTCTTCTGCATTACATATTTTTGATTCTATTCCTTGGCTTACTTTACTTATTTTCTCTAAGTCAATTCCTAGACCGTAATGTGTTTCAGTCGGTACTGAACAAAAAGTTACTTCACCATCTTTGTGGCTGATAGAGCCGATGACTTCGTTCGGCCAAGCTGGTTCTCCACTATTTTTCTTGAGTAGTGGATCTCTATACTTTAAGACCCTCCTTGCTAGCCATCTAGCGCGAAGAAATTCATTTCTTCGTTTAGGAACTTGTATGGATTGGGAGATTTCTATTTCTTTTGGATGAATTCCGCTGTCCATAAATATCTGGTGAATAGCCGAGTCGGATGGAATCCAGTAAATGGAGTGTGGTCCACACAGGATTACTTTCAGCACCGGAGCTGTGGGCAGGTTGGGGGCGTTTTTCATCTCTAGTTTTCGGTGTTTTTTGACAGCTCTTTTAGGTTTGGCCTTCTTCTTTGGGTGCTGTTTTTTAGTGACGGGCTTAGTCTTAGTAGCGGCCTTAGCCTTAGTTTTGCTTGGTGTTTTGCTTGGTGCTTTGCTAGTAGGTTTTACTTTGACCTTGGCTTTGATTTTTTTAATTGTTTTTTTTGTATTTTTTTTAGGTTTTGCTTTCGCTTTTTTAGTCGCTTTTTTTTGCTTTTTAGCGACGGTCTTCTTTTTCTTAGATTTTTTAGCCTTAACAGGAGGCTTTTTCTTTTTAGGAAGCTTCTTGGCAGTCTTTTTAGTTGGTTTTTTCGTGTTCTTCTTCAAAGGTTTCTTCTTTTTAGAAGCTTTGGCCTTTTTATTAACTTTTTTTGTTTTTTTAGATATTTTCTTTTTTTTCTTCAAGCTTTTCACGTGCTGACCTCAAATTGAGTCAATGACTTTTTAAGTAGTATATTAATAATATCATTTTTTTTCTAATAAATTAATAACGTTAGTCGAATTCATCTATATTTTTGTCATTAAAAGCTACTAAAGCGTGTGGACTCTTATTCCGATAAGATAAGGAATAACGGGAGATGATAATATTTTGAAGCTAAATCTCATAGCTATGGGTTTTGTAGCACTTGCAGGGTGGGCGTTTAGCGGCGTTACTCATGCGGCATCATCGTCCAAGAAAACTCTCATCGTTCCAGAAGTGACTTATCGTCAGTCCTATTTGACGGTTCGCAAAGACTCTAGCTTTTGGCATGAAAACTATAAAAATTATGCTGATCATCTGTATTTAAGCCTGAAATTAGTGAAAACATTTGAATATGTAAACGAAGTCGTCCTAGAGCCAGCGGTAAGATCTCCTAAGAATAACCCTGGAGGAGATTCTGAAGTGGTTATTGATCAAGGCTATATGGATTCGTACTTAGGTAGGTTTCGGATCACTGCTGGAAAAAAGGCTGAGTTTAGCGGAAGTGGTTTTTTTGTGAATCCATCAGATCTACTGAACGAAGATCGAGGGCTGTTTGATACGATGTATAACCGTGAAGGGAAAACATTCTCTCGGATCGGGTGGAATTATGAGCTTTATAACTTTTCGGTTGGCTACATACCCAGGGCAAATGGAGCAGCGCAAGAAGGAAAGCTTTGGGTCCAAGCGGGTGGGGAAGTCGCGGATATCGATACTAAGTTGCAATATACTTATAACAAGCAATCTCTCTCGACTGTTGGTTTATCTGCAAGTCGATTTTTCGGTGATCGTTTCGAAACTCATGTTGATAGTAGGTGGCAGCAACAACAACGCAGCCATTCTGAACAGGAATCTCGAATCATTTTTAATTGTGATGCCCTTCAAACCTCAGGAATTAATGACGATAAATTTGATAGTGAAAATGACAAGTTAGTGTGCTTAGTACCTCAGGTTAAAGATGAGGACTACTCTATGTTCACAGTCTTGGGGTTTAGGTTTGTTCTTACACCCAAAAGAACCATTATTGCAGAGGCTATTCAGAATCAAGGTGGTCTAGGCCCTGATGAAGTGCAGATGTATGGTCGGTTTGTTAGGAAGCGTAGAGAGTCGGGTGGTGGGAATCCGGATCAGCCGAATCGAATTGAGGGTAAACAGTATTGGTTTTTAGCCTATCAAGATGAGGACAGCATTCAAGACACGACCTTGGCATTGTCAGGTTTGCAGAATCAAGAGGATGGTAGCTTCTTTATAAATGCTGAGACTAAGTACGCAATAAATCCCTTGGCTAGTGCTTCGGTGATTTACAGTGGATTCGTTGGGAAGCAGGACACCGAGTTTGGTGATCACCCTTTTGAGGGTGCTACATTCCTGACGTTTCAGGGGCGATTCTAGCTCAGAAATATCACGAAAACTAATTGTATAACATATTGATTTTATTTGAATTAATACATCTTTTTAAAGGGTCGTTAAGCTGCCGTTAGTGCTTACCGATAAGGGTTATAGTCGTAAATACACTCGGGAGACTTATGCGTTTTAAATACTTATATATCTACCTCATATTCTCAGTGGTTTCTTTGGGTGCTTGTAATTCAGAGGACACAGCTGATTATAAAGGTAAAAAAGAGGGAACCTCTTTTGGTAATGGACAAGATGCGGAAGCTGCTAATCAGTTTGGCTCTGGTCAATCGAATGGCAGCGTCGAACCTACGAATTATCCTACGACTGAGTACTTTGGTTCAGGGATCCTGAATTCTTATGATTCTAACCCGATCCAGGCAAGAGTTATGCAAAACGTAGATGAAAGCCAATTTACCAATCAAACACTAAGCTTCACATCCTCTGATTCCAATGTGAATGACGAAGTTGTAAAGCTCGTAGGTAAGTCAAGTTACCAACGAATATCTAAAAGTAAGATCTTTGAATTAGAAAAAACTCAGGGTTTTGTTTACCACGAATTTCTGATGTATGCCGAGAGTTCTAGTTCTGCGACTGGATATGGTTCTAGTTCAACTAGTTTTTCGACTCCCATGCCCTTTATGGTGATTCCAGGAGACAAGAACCGGTATGATAGATTGGCACAGCAACCTGCTAGTTATCAGATCAATGTTAGCGGTGCTGCTGGAAGCTACACGGCAACTGTCAATGTAGATTTAGTTAGTGCTACCGACAGCAATATCCAGGTTCGTATTTCTGCTAATATTCCACAAGATACCGATGGTCGGCTTTATGATCAATTTCCGTTAGCTCAGAGTTCTATCTATCATATCGATCCCGTTACTAAGAGGATTATAAGGGTAGAAGTGAGAGATTATTTTTATCACTCTAAGAAGAAAGAGCGCAAAGATATGAATTTAACTTTTATTCTATGTAAGTTTACTCAGAACGGTGTACCGGAGAGCTTCCCTTGTGGCGGTTAAGCCCGGCACTCTAATCAAGTAACTTGATCATCGATAATTTTTCCGTCGCGTAAGCGAATAATTCTTTGGCAATAAGAAAGTACGGAGGGGTCGTGGGTCGCGATAATTATCGTCGCGCCTTGGTCTTTGCAGACTGTGCTTAGTAGCTCAAGAACACTCTCCGCCGTCTTCTCATCTAAGTTTGCAGTGGGTTCGTCTGCTAGAATTAATTTGGGTTTGTTTATTAAAGCTCTGGCAATTGCAGTGCGCTGCATTTGTCCGCCGGAGAGTCGGTTTACGCTTTGGTTAATTTGCGGTGTTATGCCGACGGTTTCAATGAGTTCGACAGCTCTTTTTTTGCTCTCAGTTAAATCGGCCGTTCTTGATAGTTGACTTGGAAGTAAAACGTTTTCAAGAGTAGATAAGACTGGGATTAAATTGAAATTTTGAAATATGAATCCAACACTTTGGTTTCTAAACTCAGCTTGTTCATCTGAGGTGAAATTATTAATCGCACAACCATCTATAATTATTTCTCCGTCGGTCGGTCGGTCAAGTACGCCTAATAGGTTTAATAAGGTTGATTTGCCGGATCCTGAAGGTCCCATTAAGGCTACAATAGAGCCTTTTGCGATAGATAGATTCACACCGTTAATAGCGGAAATAGTATTTGAATCAATCTGATAAGACTTAGAGATATTTTTTACTTCAATAAAATTTTGAGTTGTCGATTCGTTCATTGTTTTCACGGAATAAAAAAGTTTTTACGATAGTAAGCGAGCTCGTCAATGCTTTCTAAGATATCGTCTAAAGCTCGGTGGCTGTTCTTTTTTGCGACAAAAGACTCTCGTTTTGGGTACCATCTTGCAGCCAATTCTTTAATGGTACTGACGTCTACGATTCGGTAGTGGAGGTAGTCTTCTATATCTGTCATGTATTTACATAAGAACCTTCGGTCCTGCCAAATACTATTGCCGCATAAGGGGCTTTCATTTTCACTGATGTGTTCTTTTAGAAAATCTAACGTCATCGCCTCTGCTTGCGCGCAGCTGACTTTTGAATCTAAGACCTTTTGCCATAGACCTGACTTTGTGTGGTGCTCCCGGTTCCATTGGTCCATCTTGTCAAATCGTTCGGGACCTTGGTGTATAACGAGTTCGGGGCCGTGGGCGATTATTTCGAGATTTTCATCGGTAATAATTGTGGCGATTTCAATTATTTCGTCCACTTTGGGATCTAGGCCTGTCATCTCCAAATCCATCCACACTAATTTGCCAGGTTTCGATGTACTCATAGTTATCAGCCGCCGCCTTCCGTCATTTGGATTCTTCAACAAAAACAGTCCTTATATTAACATATTCTTGATACATTCCGGTAGACATTAGTTGTCTGCTTGATATGATCTGATTTCTGATTATCATAAAAGGACCTTCTTAAGCTGAGCTCATCGGGCTGGTGGTAGTATTTTATAGGTCTAAATAGGAAAGGGAATTTTATGTCATTAAGGTATTTAGTCGGAGGTTGTGCCGCAGCTCTTCTACTTTCAGGGTCACTTTTGTACGGTCAAGCTGCATATAAAATCGGCTCTAAGAGCACTTCTGTTTCTCAGGTCTATCAGGAGAATCAAGGTGAATTTTACAAGTTAGAAAAGCAGAAATACAGTCTTATAGAACGTATTGCCCATGAGGAATACCTGGCATCATTCTGGCAAAAGCTTGCCAAGAAAAAAGGTATCTCAGCAGCCGCTGCGGAAAAACAATACCTTGCTAGTAAGGCAAAAGTATCTGCCAAAGATTTGAAAGAGACTTTGGATAAGTTTAAAGATCACCCAGAACTTAAAAAACTTCCGAAAGCAGAGCAAGAAAAACAGGTTCGAGAATACCTTAGCTCTAGGAAGAAGCAAGAATTGGTTGGTGATATCATTGCCAAGGGTCTAGCTAGTAAGCAGCTTAAAGTTTTATACCCTGAGCCGAAAGAACCAGTCTTCAAGTTGACTGTGACTAAAGACGATCACGTAAGGTTTGGGCCTAGTCCAGATGACATTAAACCCATAGCATGTAAGGCGAATGATTGTCCTATTACTATTGTCGAGTACTCGGAATTTCAATGTCCTTATTGTGCAAGGGTTATGCCTGCTGTTAAGAAAATTTTAGCTGAGTACAAAGGTAAGATTCGTTGGGTTATGAGAGACTTTCCTTTGAGTTTCCATAAGAGAGCAACACCAGCGGCAGTCGCTGCTCACTGTGCCGGAAAGCAAGGTAAATTTTGGAACATGTACGGTAAGCTATTTGAGAATCAAACAAAGCTATCTGATAGTGACTTTGATAAGTATGCATCTGCCATCAAAGGTTTAGATAAAAAGAAGTGGACCACCTGTGTTAAAAGTCCTGGTGCAATCAACGCTAAGATCAAAGAAAACATTGATACTGGTGCAAAGCTAGGTGTTTCTGGAACTCCTGCATTTTTTATCAACGGACGTAGGCTCTCTGGTGCTTTACCTTATTCTGAGTTTAAGCGAGTTATCGACGACGAAATGAGTAGCAAGAAGAAAAAGTCTTAATAACGAAAAAAGATTTAGTCATAATAGTAAAAGTCCCTCTTAAGAAATTAAAGGGGGCTTTTTTGCTCTTCTCTTTTGCAACCCAGAGGCTGTAGTTTGCTTGTAGAGAAATCCATAGCTCAGTAGAGTCTATTCCGGAAAGCTCTATTACTTCTGGCGATTCAAAATCGTGAAACCCGTGGGTCAGGAAAAGATTTCTTTGCCGTTAATCGGTTTTTATCAGTAATAAGTGTCTTTAATATTCATATTAACCCTCCGCTATACCAGTATACGGTATAGAGACATAGAAGCCTTTGGGAAGATTGTTTTGTATGGAATATTAGCTATCTAACTGATTTTAAAAAAGAAAGTAAAGCTAAATAATCTTCCAAATATTCCGATGAACTCTCTACTGGTAGTCCGAAGGGGGATACACTGTGAATGCACAACTTAGAGCTACGAAGGAAAATAGACGAAATGCGCGGGTGTTTCTTGAACAGCCACTAAAGGTTATAATGGGATCGATCGGAGCTGACGTCCGTTACGAACTAATGACTCGTAACCTATCGGTTACAGGGTTCTTTTTGGACTTCGATAAGCCTGGACGCTTTCCGTTTACGCCGGCATCGATTATGGAGATATGGCTAGAGCTCGGAAAAGACGAAACGATCTTTTTTAATGGAAAAATGGCCCGAGTGGTCCATCCTGATGAGCTGGATTCGGATGGCATTGGTCCTGGGATTGCGGTAAAGATTGTCCAGATTGATACTGAAAATGAGAGAATATTAAAAGATTTCGTCAAGAATAACTCACTGAAATCATTCGATAATGAAGAAGAAGTTGCGTAGAGCTAAACTTTTCTGGCAGGAATACCGAATAGTTTATTAAGACGGGAATAGTCTAATCACTCTCCTAGTCGTTTCAAATAAATATCATAGTAGGTCACTTAGAGGATAGACCACCGAAAGATGCGGTGTAACACTCTAGGAGGCTTTATGAAGACGGCTAGAAAACCACACTCAAAATTATTGATTACATTTTGGTCAACGGTACTTCTGTTTGTTTTCTATAACGAAGCCACTGCGGTACAAGCTGTTGAGTACAAGCGACCGGTAGATGTTCAAGTTGTTAAAGACTGGGTTAGGTCTGAGGTTACTGTTAGAGCGACAAGTGATGTCGAGCTACGCCGGCTTATGAAGCTTTTCTATGCTAAAAAAATAGATTCGGAAAATTTATATGAACACCTACGCAAAATGAGACCAAAGTCTTAATGTATTTGGTTGTTCCTGCATCCAAATCATATAGATGTTCTGGACGTGATTCTTAGAATTGTTTACTCTTTTATACTAGATAGAATATTAGGAGTAACATATGTCTTGGAAATCAGCATCACTACCTTCAGGGGCAAAGCTTTTTAAGGTTCACAACTTCAACTTTATATACCAAGGTACAAATTTTCATATCGAGGTCGACGAGTATAGCGACGGTACTTTTACCGGTCACGGTGAGCATTCGACTGACCAAAGCTATGTGATTGAGTCGGTGAGTGCAAAAACGATCGATGAGTGTTTAAGCACTATTGTTAAAAAAATTGAGGGCCGCAATCCGTAATGAGTTTACTAACCGGTCTTGATCGACTTGCGAAAAACCCAGAGCTAGCTAAAGGATGGGGGCGTTGTGGCTTGGTAAGTAATCAAGCTTCTACGACGGCAGATTTCGTACCAGCATGGAAGATTCTGAACGACAATACTTATTGCGAGCTGATGACACTTTTTGGGCCGCAGCATGGTTTTGAATCAACTGTTCAAGAAAATATGATTGAAAGCGATCACTCGACTCACATTCCGACTGGGTTAAAAGTCTATAGTTTATATTCTGAAACTAGGGAGCCTACTGAAGCCATGCTTTCGCAGGTTGATACGATCGTAGTGGATCTTCAGGTCACCGGGTGTCGGATTTATACCTATAAATATACGCTAGCAGCTTGTTTACGGGCAGCTAATAAATACGGCAGGAAAGTAGTGGTCCTAGACCGCCATAATCCTCTGGGTGGTGTCTGTATTGAAGGAAATGTTTTAGAAGCGGCGACGAAGTCTTTCGTAGGTGAGTTTGAAATTCCTATTCGTCATGGCTTGACCATGGGAGAGGCTGCGAAGCTTTTTAATTTAGAAATTTCTGCAGAACTGGAAGTGGTTTCACTTGATGGCTGGGACCCTACGAAACTGTGGAGTCAATATCAACGGCCATGGGTTTTAACATCTCCAAATCTACCGATTCTGGACACTGTTTATATGTTCCCGGGAATGGTTTTATTAGAAGGAACGAATATATCTGAAGGCCGCGGAACCTGTTTGCCGTTTTTGTTTATCGGCGCTCCTTACATCAAAGATTCTAGAGATCTTATAGAGAGGACTAAAAAACTAGTACCGAGGCATTGCTTGGATGGTTTTGAGTTTCGACCTACTTCGTTTATGCCGGCATTTCATAAGTGGCACGACGAAGTCTGTGAGGGTTTTCAACTCCATATCACAAACCCAGAAAGAATACTGAGCTACCGATTTGCTGTAGGTTTATTAAGAAGTTTTATAGAACTCAGTGAGGGGAGTTTTGAATGGCGGCAGCCCCCATATGAGTACGATTATAAGAGCCTTCCCATTGAGATTCTAATTGGGAGTAAAAAGCTGCCGCAATTACTCGACTCTAAGTCTTTTAATCTAGAGGATGACTGCTGGTACGCCGGGGTTAATGAATATATCGACCACGCGTCGAAGGTTCTTCTATACGACCGCGAGATGAAGCACGAACAATACTAGTGTCCGATAGCCTGCTCTGAATCAGGATCTATAATTTGTTGACTGGAATTATCCTGTGCATATTTATGAGCTTCCTCAAGGATTTTCTTAAAGCTCGGTAGCTTTCTAATTGGGTTAAAGTCGCTATCACCTAAGGCGCTACTTGCTAGGTTAGGGTTTAAGTTTAGAGCCTCCTCTAAGAAGGCTAGAGACTCTGAGGTTTTTCCCATTTGTGATAAGACACATGCCCCGTTGTATTTTGCTGTGGCATCAGTTGGATCTATTAGAGAGGCTTCCTCAAACATTTTAAAAGCCTTTTCATGCAGCTTCAAACGATAATACGCTAAACCCATTCCGTTGTAAAAATCACTTCTATTGGGGTCGAGAAGAATAGCGTTTGCAAATGATTTCAATGCTTCTGGTTGGTCTTTAAGATCTTCAGACTGAGTTTCACCAAGGATCGCATATAGTAGTCCAGTTGCGGGGATTTCTTCCGTTAAAGAACGGATGAGTTTATGAAGATGTTTAGCTTGTTTGGTATCGTTATAGATGTCTGAAGCATAGCTGATCATTGCTATTTGGTCAGGACTGCGTTTGATTGATTCGATGAAATATTTTTGACCAAGATTGATATTTTTATTTTTGATATGAATGGTCGCTAGGTGTTGGTAAATAGTTGGTAAGAGTTCCTGCCTTGTCCTTAGAATGACTTTTTCTTTGCTTAATTTACTAAGCATAGAGAGAGCCTTTGAGGGGTTGTTTAAATGTTTATAGTGAATGATGCTATCGTTGATCATTGCTTCATACTCAGTAGGGTTTTTTGAATATATAGCATTATAGATTGTATGGGCTTGTTTGTACTTCCCTTCGCCTGTGAGAGAAATCGCTAATGATTGTTTGAATAATTGGTGTGGGAAGTTTCTATTCCATTCAGAGAGCTTGTTAGAGAGCTCTTGACCGTGAAAGCTTGTTTGGAGCATTGCTACGACGTAAGGGATGATGATTTCGGGTTCAGACTTTGTAAAGGAAAGAGCTTGCTTTAATAGGTTTAAGATTTTTTTCTGAGGTTCGCTTTGAGCTTGAAGCCGCGCTAGATTGAAATAAAATCTCCACGTTGGTGGAACTCCCATTGCCGTCGCGGAGTTTAAGAGATTGACAGCTTTTTCCGGCTGACCCATGGTATCGAGGGTCTCGGCTAGAGCTATATAACCGTAGTCAGACTTCGGCTCAAGTTCGGTAGCATGCTGGGCTAGTTCTGAAGCCTGTCTAACCAAAGCTAGGTCTTCTGGCGAGTTGGTAAACTCTCGAAGTTTTAGGTGAGAAAGAAGGTAGAAAGCGTATGCGGAATATGAATCTATTTGAATTTCCCGGGTGATGCTTCGCTCTAAATCGTCAAGAATTTTGTGAGATTTTGTCCAGATATCGCGTTCTAATTGTTGAAGTCTTGGTAATGTTTCAGCGGAACTATTTTGAGCCATGGCTGGCTTGGCTAAGAAACCTAAAGCCAATGTTAGCAATATTATTTGTATTGCTATGATGGCTATGGCGCGCGTCACCGCAACGCACTCATCTTTTGATGTTACTCTAAGGTTTGAATAGTTAAGCATTAATCGTCCACCGTTAGGTTATCTCCAGCTCACATTCACCTAATCGGCATAAAAATTAGTTAGTTTAACAAAAAGTATTTTAATCTTTATACGGGTATGGGTATTAATCTTGTTGAATTAGTCGGTTACATAATTTAGGGGTATTTAAAAATCCACTTATAGAACTCACGAAAGTCTCTAATTTGCCGATAGGCTACGAAAGAGGTGAGTAGTGAGAAATATCGATAAGCAGCGTCCATCAAAGGCTAGTTGGGTCCTGATCGTATCCGGATTGGTCGGCGTCGCTGTCAATGTAGCTTTGCTAGTTTGGCATTATTCAGGGGCTGTTCAGTCAAAGCTTGATGATCTAAACCAGCGGAAAATGAGCGAGTTCAGTTCAAGTGTCACTGATAGTGCTGTTGGTTCGTCTCTATTTATAGATACTATTTTATCGATTGTTCAAAATTACTATGTCGACGAAGACCGAGTTGCAAATAATATTCTTCTTAAACAAACCTTGAGATCTTTGGCGTTAAGACCAGACGTTCAACTACAAGAACAAGATAATGTATTTAAATTAACTGTAGGTGATCAATTTTTTAGTGGGAAATTTCCTAGCTATCTTAGTTACCATCGATTGGTTTCTTTGTTGAGCGGAGTTTCATCCATTTTAGATCGGCATCTTAAAGGGGCTGATCAGTCTGTATCTGGTGATGCCTTAGTGCTAAATGCGCTACTCACGGGATTGGATGCCCATAGCTCTCTTCTTCGTCCGGAAGCCTATAAGGAACTGCGGCAAGGAACAGAGGGAGCGTTTGGTGGATTAGGTGTTCTTGTTGGGGTCCGTCAAAATATTCTAACTGTAATAAAGCCCCTACCTAGAAGTCCGGCAAAAAGAGCTGAGATTCATCGGCGTGACAAGATTCTTAGTATTAACGGAGTTAGAACCTACGGTTTGACCTTGGATCAACTTGTTGAACATATGCGAGGAGAACCAGGAACTAAAGTGTCGTTAGATATCTTGCGAGAGGGTAGTTGGGCGCCTGCGACAATACCACTTAAGAGAGAGATTATTGTTGTCGACTCAGTGACCAGCGAAACCTATCAGTTTGGTGAGTACAAATTTCTTCACATGACGATTGAAAGTTTTTCATCTCGTACCGGAGAAGAGGTAAGAGAAGCTCTTAATAAATTTCGTCGTAATAATGGAAAGAAAATATCTGGCGTAATCTTAGACCTAAGGTCCAATCCGGGAGGCCTTTTAGATCAGGCTGTGGCTGTGTCTGACGTATTTCTCAAATCTGGAGTTATAGTTTCAACCAAAGGCAGGCGTAGTGAAGTCGAATCTGCTACGGGCCGAATTAATGAATCGGATTTCCCGTTAGTTGCGTTAATAAACTCTGATTCAGCTTCTGCTAGTGAAATAGTTGCAGGTGCTCTGCAAGATCACGGTGGTGCAATTATCGTTGGGCAGCCAAGCTTTGGCAAGGGCTCTGTGCAGACTATTTTTGAACTCCCCGGAGAACAAGCCCTTAAGCTTACCATCGCGCGGTATTACACTCCGTTAGGCCGATCCATTCAGAATGTAGGAATTATGCCTGATGTTTGGTTGCAGCCGGTAGTAGAAGGCGATCGTAATCAAGATTTGATGGGTAGGTATCGATATAAGAACGAAAGGTTCTTGAGAAACCATCTTCATGCTATTAGCGATCGATCTAATTTACTTAGTGATAGTCATAGCAGGTCGCTTCTGAAGGGTTTCTATTTAGTAGGTAAAAATCACGATGAATTTAATGACGATAATATGCGGGACTACGAACTAAAAACAGCAGGAATGATTCTGGCAAAAGTTAGAGATGTTTATGCTGATAATTTGAAAAAATCCGGTTTTAGATCGCAGAACTGGCTAGCAATTGCAAAACCAACGATTCAGAAATTTATATTAAATTTGGGGCGTAAAGTACAAGAATGGGCTCATAGAAAACACAGCGTTATCTGGAAGGTCGTTAGTAAGCTGCAGCCAGTTGATAGTCAAATTAAAGTTGGGATTTCTAAAGACCTAAACCAGGTTACGGTAAAAGCTGGGAGGGTGGTTCAAATTCCATGGTGGGTTATGAATAAATCTACTAAACCCTTGCAGAGAATTAGTGTTTTTGTAAATTCCAATGAACAAGCTGTCGATACCATGGAAATACTCGTTGGCGAAGTGAAAGCAAACTCAACCAAAAAGGGCGTCTTAGAGTTTAAAGTTCACCCCGGAATGGATTTGAAAAATTTTAATATCCGCTTAGGTGTTGCAGTAGACGCGATCGCCTCGGGTAGTTTTAGTCGAAATATACCTGTAGTAGTGACCCCTGAAGATCCGATTAAAATCGATGCTCTTGTTAGTTTAACTGAGGAATTAGGTGGGGTTTTGCCGGGAGTTCTGGAGGCAGGAGAGAAAGCAGTAATAGTGTTTAATATTGGCAACGAATCCAGAGTTTCTTACGATAATTTACAGGCTAGGATTGTGAATTTATCAGGAAAACAAATTCGCTTGCTAACTTCAGAAAGTAAAGTGGATCACTTAGCGGCTTATAATACAGTGAGTGTTAGAGTTCCTGTTGAAGCTTCGGAGAGGATAATGACTAATAGTATCGAACTTGGCCTAGAGCTTAGCGGTAAGAGTCTACCTAAAGATATTCATAAAAGTGTTACCATCTCTGCTAAACCAGAGGCTATAAGCATAAATAAAATTTCAGTGAGTCATTAGTTAGGAGCGCGAAGTGTCGAGACCAAAAATAGGAATTGTTGTTGGGGACTTAAACCAACCTCGGCTATTGCATGGTTTCTCTTGTATTCAGAATCGATATGATGTGAAAATCTTCGCGATCGAGAATAGTCAGATTGTTAAGTCTATGAGAAACGGATTTTCCATGGCGCTTTTCCCTGATATTAAGGACATGCCTGGTTATATGAGGGGTTTAGAGGCTCAAGTAGAGGACTGTGATATTTTAATCGGAGTAGAGGCCTCGAAGCTTTCTACTTTTCAAATGATGAGAATAGCAGATAAACACAATATACCTACTGCTGTTATGACGACAGAGTTTCGGCCCTATTTTTATGCGAACTATACCAATATCTTAGCCATTCAGACCGATGTTATGGAGCATGCGGACTTGTTTTGGCCGGTATCATCACTGTCAAAACATATGCTTGTTGTAGAGGGTGTGAATGAAGATAAAATCTCTTTACTCTACCCAGATGTAGATACCAATAAGTTTAGATTTCAAGAAACAAAACGAAGTAAATTCCGCAAGCATGTTGGTATAGATGAAGATGCTCAACTCATCCTTTTTGAAAATGATTTAGTTGAAGAGTCTCATGCAGAAGCTGTCTTAATGGCCTTTCGTTTATTTAAAGTTACTAACCCTCAGCAGGCAAGTCGTGTAAAAATGCTGTTTGTGGGCGACGGAGCAATGGCGTCAGATTTAAAATATAAATGCCATGATTTAAGGTTGGGGGAATCTGTTCTATTTCTTCATCAAGATCCTGAATCTTTTAGAGATGATTTATATTCAGCCAGCGATGTGGTGCTTTCTCTTAAGCGTAGTAGAGGTTTAAACCATGAGCCTTTTCCTTTGAATGTTTTAGAAGCCGCTTCTTCAGGTTGTATTCCTATCTACTCTAGGAACTCGTATACAGCTGAGTTTTTCACAGAAGTAGGTATCGGTGTTCTGGATGAGTCTCATGAATCTATTTCTCATGCGTTCAAAGAGCTGTTCACTAAACCTGGTAAATTTCGGTTAGAAAAAGAAAAAATGCAAGGTAGTTGGTATGAGCAAATGGAGCCTAAGTTGCTTTCCAAGAATTTAGATTTGGAAATTCAAAAAGCCTTGAGCAAAAATCAAAATATGTTGTCGATTATATCTAATGATTCGGTAGCTGAAGTTCAAGGTATTTTAAGTCGGGGTGCTATTGATGATGCTCTTAAGAAAGTAGAGATTCTATTAAGTAGTGAACCTCAGAGAACAAAAAATAGATCTAAACTCCTGAGAATTAAAGGTGATGCTTTAGTTAAGCAATCTCAGCTTGATCAGGGGATGGAAGCCTATAGCGCTAGTCTGGGTTTTGATGAAGATAATCACTTAGCATACTTGGGCTTAGGTCATATCGCTTTTCAAGGACACGCTAATGAAGATGCTTTGACCTTCTTTCGCAAGGCGCTAGCAAAGAGCGAAAACAATCCTCAAGCGTTGATGGGGATCGGAATGGTGCATGATCGCCTGGGTTTGTCAGAAGATGCTATATACTGGTATGAATTGAGTATCCAAATGTCTCATGGTTCTGGCAAAGATGCTTCTGTTGCAATTTCTGCCCTAGGCCAGTGTTGTTTGGAGTGCTCAAACCGTAAATTTGCTATTTCAACTTTAGAGCGTTTAAGAGAGAATATTCTAGATAGCTCTTCGCTATCTTTGGTTCTAGGTCAACTATATCTCAAAGATGGGCAGTCAGAGGTGGGGCAGAAGTTGATCGACGAAGCGCTTGCGAGTGGTAACCAAGGTAAATCAGCGTGATATATCAGTTGTCTTGTTTTTCTTCTAGTAGCCGGGATATTGAAGCTTCGGTCGAGGTATCTCTTGGTGATTGTTTAGAGGTGTCATACAATCTTTCAGATCCCTCAAAGAATATCTTTTGGCCACAATCCGTGAGTAGCCCTCAGTTTCAAGAACGCCTTTATGAGGCGACCTGTTTCGAGTTTTTTGTCCGAAGTGGTGAGTATTACTTAGAGTGGAATTTTTCACCTAATTTAAATTGGGCTGTTTATGCGTTTAGTTCGTATAGGTCTACGGTAAAGGTGGAAAGAGCTAAGATTCCTGTCCCTCTTGTTGTTTGTGATCATAGTGACTCCTCGCGAGTCGTACTAAGTGCGAAGGTAGATTTATTTAACACAATTAAAAATACGATTGATATCAAGCCGTCTGATGACTTGAAAGCTTCTGCTACCTGTGTTTTAGATCTCGGTGATTGCCTCGGGTACTGGGCAGTGACTCATAGTGGTAATAAACCGGACTTTCATTTACCTGAAAGTTTCTCTATTAAGCTCTGAATGCCTAATTAAGTCTCTACAAAGAGTATGATGATTGCTGGCTAATCAGTTCGTACTGTTCATGCAGGTCTGCGATCTGTTCTTGCCAGTACTGTTCGCTGCCAAAGTGAGGGAAAAACTTGGGAAAAATGGGGTCTTGCCACCTTCTGGCGATCCAGGCACTGAAATGAACATATCGTAGAGCTCTTAAGGGCTCAATTAAACGAAGGCTCGAACGATCAAAGGGGCGCATGATCTCATACGCAGAGATGAACTCTTCCATCTGCTGTTTGGCAAAGTCGTCTCGCCCCGGAATAATCAACCAAACATCCTGGACGCAAGGTCCCTGGACCATATCATCGAAATCAACTAAAATTAGATTATCTCGACCTTCTAGAATATTCCCGAGGTGACAATCCCCGTGAATTCTTTGATAACTGGCTTTTGAAAACCAGGGAGCAGTTGTCTCACATATTTTTTGGACTATATCAGCGTACCTATCCTGGAGATTTTTGGGGAGGAAGTCGTTATTCATAAGGAAATCTAGGTTACTGATACCGTAGGTATTGGTGTCCAGTTTAAGGCGGTGTTTTGCAGGCTTCATGGACCCAACGTTATGAAGTCTCGCAATAGTTCGAGCGGTGGTTCTTAGCTTTTCATCTTGCATTTCATCTGCGATTCGTCCTGCCATTTTGGGAAACAAAGTAAAGTATATTTCCGCATTGCTTAGCTGGAAAAGAGTCTCGCCATTATCGTCGGTAATAGGAGGCACGACCGGAAGGTCGTTCTCTTTTAGGTCCAATAGAAATTCATGTTCCTCAAGGATTTGTGCCTTGCTCCAGCGTCCAGGGCGATAAAACTTTGCGATAATAAATCGTTCACTGGGATTTTTGGGAGTTGTCTCGAGATCGAGTTCAATCTCGTAAACCCGGTTTTCCATACTGTTGAGTGGTAGAACCCGCCCGGTGCATTTAAAGGAGCTGTGTTTTTCAATCTCATTCAGAACTATTTCCGGAGTTAAGCTGAAAAAAAACTTTGTTTCTCCCTCTCCCCAAGTACTTGCCATTATCTACCTACCTTTATTTGGGGGTTATCTTTAGTAAAGCAGGATAATCATGTTATTGGCTAAGTCAGTCAAGTGAAGATTGTTTTGCTCGGCGGAATTCCAGAGATTAGGTGCTTATGAGGCTCTCTGCGTATTAGAGGTAGGTGAAATATTTGACTGAAAAAAGGAAATCTAACCCTAGGGAGGGTAGTTACCGGCTCCCGAGTCGATAACTATGGTGTTTTAGTTGAGCCATTCCTGAATAAGGTCAGACGTTTTTGCTCTTGCTTGTCTTAGCGATGCGGAGTCAGTCATACTGCTTGACCGTAAATCATCGCAATGAGCAGCACCTTTGATAGTGACATAATCAAGGTTTCTATTGGTGGTGTTGTCGTTGTAATCAGCGATAGATAGATTGATCCAGGGGTCTGTAGAACCATTTGTGAAAAAGATTTTTGTAGTACGAGCGTTGAGTAGTGGCTTATAGAAATTATTATTGATGTGGTTCGTATCAACCGGTGTTTCTATACCAAAAAGGCGGGTACATATTCCTTGGTGGTAGGCCGCATCAATGAGTGACGATCTTGTCGATTTTTCTTGATCAGGGTGAGCATTTTGCCAGTATCCATACTCTGTGCAAGATTGATATAACCATTGGCGCATTCCGAAGTTTCCTAGGTAAGCGTCTGGATCTTTATCTTCAGCACCCTGTGCGGTGATGCTAACCGGGTCCAATTGCCAGTCGCGATAAATTTCTTTTGCAAATTTAACGTAACCCTTCAGAGGAGTCGTTTCATTTGCTAGTAGTCCGCAAAAATGCTCCTTCATTCCGTACTGAATAGCAATCGCACCAATGTCCGCGACTAGGTATAAAAAGTCGACGTTATCCTTGATGGTAGTGGCTTGGAATTTCGACTTAATAGAATTTAACAAAGCAGGTGATTCGAGAGCTCCCTCAATTTCATCCACAACCAGACGCATGTTATCTCGGCATTGTTCACCGGCAACTCGTGCCATATGAGCGTCGTATTCATCGAAATTATCGTCAGCCATAACTGGGCCTGAAGATGCCAAAGCTCCCACCACTAGGTTTGGATATTTTTGTCGGTAATATGCGGCCAAAGATCCCGCATACGAACCGCCAAATACTACCCAGCGTGCTTGCCACGATTTACGACTGGTTAAATCAGTTTGTATATATGCAAGGTCCTGCAAAGCTTGATCCGTCGACAAATACTTTAAGTTCTCAGTCGTGAGAAGATTAAAAGGCTGGCTATGTCCGTAATAACGGTGCTCGATAGCAATTAATCTAGCCTTGAACTTTTTGGCGTACTCTCTGATTGCGCCGCGTTGAATGGAAGATGCTGAACAAGTCGCTTCGCCGCAGATATATAAAAATGTAGGCGAATTCCACTCGGATCCGTAGGTTTCGTCGACGTAGTAACGCTGGGTAAAGGTTCCTAGGTTTGGATTTGAATGATCGATAAGTTGTTTGAAATTAATGGCCTTAAGCTCGGGGAGCTTTTGCTTTAAATCTTGTTTAGTTTGAAGTGACTTTTGGAAGTAGTAGTCTTTCGAGTCTGCAAATACATTTGTAGTTAGAATGCATGCCAAAACTAAGATTATATTTAGTCTGTCCACAATTGATCCTCCGATTTGTTTGGTAGATAATATCGATAAACATAGTCGAAAATGAAGAATGTGTCTAGCGGAGTGATTCTAACCTTGTGGGCTGAGTGGATACTTTCTGGGGGGTCTATTTTTGCCTTGTCAGCGAATTGAAATGATGCCGTTATTAAGCTTGAGTTTAGCTAGGTTCTGAGATAAATTTCGACCTATAAATCACATTCAATATGAAAATAAAATGATGAAAGTAATCTGTGTAGCAATATTGCTCGGCAATTTAGGATGCGGTCAGCTGAAACCCAAAAGAGGGCAAAGCAGCGAGCGCAAGTCAAACGAGCCAGTTATTTACCTCGAACCAGGATCAAAACATCCGGATAAAACTTTATTAGTAGAAGTTAATCATAGGACGAAACCCAAGGCCCGTCCGATAGTTCAAGAGGATGTGGACGGTATTTTTGTAAGAGATTGCAAGGGATGCCATTTTGGTGCGGTTCTTAACCTAAGCAAGTTTCCTTACACCTCCCCCGATATGAGTATGCGAGATTTGATTGCTACCAGTTTGCAGCGAATGCGGCGCAATGATTTAAAACGAATGCCCCCGGTCAATGAAACTAAAACTTCCGATGAAGATATTCATTTGATTCAGTTGTGGTTTGATGGCGGGCTAAAGACAAAGTCAGATTTAGGGGTAGTGGTTGAGGAAGGAATACTTAGGTTGAAAGTCGCTTATCGAGTTGATTCTAGTTCTGAGTGGCGGCAAATACCGGTTAGCGTTAAGTCTGCCCTTCTTTGGACTATTGACTTGAATGCTGTGAATGAGAAATTCGGGGATCTGATGCTGGAAATTTCAGATAATGAGGACCGTCATAAGAAAATACTCATGAAGCATATCTCTATGGAAATGAAACATATCGAAATCGATTGGTAATCGTCTTGAGCACGACGAATGACCAAAGATTTTGGTTTTAATAGCAAAAAACAATCTTAATACATGACATATCTACCGGTTAAAGCGGAATATAGTTTGTTTCTTAGAGATGGGCTGTTTTTTCCCATGTGATTCTAAACGATGTATAATTGAATAAGACTTTTCGTAACAACATCTAGCAAGAAGGCTTTCGTGTAATAGCCCATACGAACTTCTTGAAAGGGAATCACGTGTTTGTAAATGCTATTAGATTTCGTACCAAGTTTGAAGATCAATTTCAATTATGGAAATTTCAGCATGGTACCGGAAATAAGCAAAATATTGTCTGCTTTCAATCGGACTCAGAGCGTCTGAACGATTTCCAAGATGCATTGAAATATGCTGTTAGTGGACAAGCCGTCGGGACTATTGAAGAGGTAGCCTTGCAGCTGACCGATGACTCAGGGGATATTTGGATTTTAGAGCGATCGTTTTCAAAGATGCGCATGCTGCGTAACGGAAAAGCGCTTAGCGATTTGTCGATTGCTAACACCCTTTTGGCATCTCTTTTTGATTTGGACGAAAGTTCGGCTGATGGGGAGGTTTTTGACTACAATGCAATTTGTCAAACCTTCGAGGTATCGGCCGATAGTACGAGCTTAATGGCTAGAAAAAAAATCCCTAACGACCGTAGTAAGAAACGTACTTTTCAGCTTGTCAATAACAGTCAGAGCTCACTGTTTATATCACTTTCAAAGTTATTTGATCAGCCTTTGTTTTTAGATAAAGAAAAGACCCTATCACTTTCTAGGCGGGTTAAGCCCTTGTTCTATGCTAACCGTGAAGTTTTACGGCAGAAGAGATCATTACTAGCTTCCGTGAAGTCTTTAGATGATCTTGATGTTGGTCTGCTCAATCAACTTGAACAAGAAACGAAGCTACTTGATGAAATTTATGAGACCGCAGCACCACTGCTGGAGCCAGCCTATTCTCCTAAAGTAGTCAAAGAAAAGCTGTCGAAGATTGAAATTGAATTAAAGAAAGAACTGCAAGCTTGTCACGTCAGTTCACTGCCTGTTTCTTTCGAACCAATTCCTTGGCATAAACTAGCGAAGTGTCTATGTAGCTTAGAGGCGCAGAGGAAATTGATCGAAGTCTCAGAGCAGGCTCAGAATCTAAGTCAGGAACGCTTAGAGCCCATACATGAAGAATATTTGAAAACAGTTGAAAACCTTATCTCCTCCGACTCGCAGATTATTTCCGAGTTAGAAAGCTGCCTTTCTACTTTGAGTTTACATACGGAAGATTGCCAAAAATCCCCGAGAAGAAGTGTTTTTGATCTGATTGGGAAGTTTGTACGGCCGTCTGCTGATGTGACTACTCAGGAAAGCGAGGAAACAAAACGTGCTCGCTTAGATAACTCAAGGATGGCAGTTGACTTTGCTTTGGCGAGATTAGGAGAGCTTCATAGCAATGTGGATGATCTTAAACTTGACTTTGAGAAGTTGCAGCATGAACTAAGAGATCATCACGAAGAGCTGGTTTCTAGTTACGGAAGGTTGAAGGATCATTGGCTTAGACTGTCGAAAGAACACCGGATCCCGGAGAACATAGAGCTTCCCGACTTGATGCGTTTAATATATCGCTATGCTCATCTAAACGAACTCTATAATAAACAATTGTCCTATAAAGAGTTTCTCGAACAGCGAAAAAGCTCTCTTATTCGTCTTGAAGAACAGATACTTGAGTGGCGTCGGGTTAGTAATAGTCAGAAGGACGAAATGCTTAATACTTCAACGATTTTACTTGCAGAGGCGAGGGGGATTCTTAGGTATAAGGATAAGAAGAAGGCCCAACTTGAGAGACTTAGAACTCTTCAAGACCACCTTCGAGCTCATGCAGCACTAAAATCTACCATCGAAGCAAGGCAAAGTCAGATACTAACCGGGTGGAAAGAAAGTTTTCACGAGGTGGAGATTCCTCTTATTGCGATAGAACGATCTGAATGGCCGGAGTTTTTTAGTCTGTCGGATCAGCTTGCAGCTTGGGAATCCTTGAGACAAAAAGATGATGAACCGTTAGTAGATAAGGAAATTTTTGCCGATGGAGCATCAAATACTCCGATATCGGTATTTATTTGGGATAAATCTTATGCTCAAAGTAAAAGTGGCACTCTTTTGTTAGAGCAGGCCATTAGCACTCGTAGTTCGACCGACTTGCAGTTTGTTTTGGTAACAGATTCTATGATCAGTGAACTACTGAAGTCAAACGGCTGTGGTTTCTCCAAAGCCTTGACTAGCAAGAAAAAGAGCGGTGTACAGCAACCAACTAAAGCATCAATTGTTGATGAGAAATCAAAGGATGTATTGAGTGTATTTAACCGACCAACAAACCGTTTAACAACACCTTAATCGTAAGAAAATAATTTAAATAACTATCTCTATGTAAAAAAAATCATATATAACTGCCCCAATACTATGTACACGCTAAAATTTTATGATATTATTTAATCAGGTCCTTGAAATATACTAAGTTTTATTCATTGCATTGCACGTGATGAAAGTATTTGAGGCTCTTCTGCAGTTCCATAGGAGCTGTTAGTGTTAACTATTTTAGGAGGAATCAACGTTGGCTAAGAAAAAAGCAAAGAAAGCTACAACTAAGAAGGCGACTACTAAGCGTAAGACCAAGCGAAAGGCTACCAAACGGAAAGCCGCAAAGAAAACAAAAAGCAAGGCTACAAAACGCAAAGCAGTCAAAAAAACAACCAAGCGAGCTGCTACTAAGAAGAAAGCTGCTAAAAAAGCTACCAAGCGTAAGGCTGCAAAAAAGAAGGCTACTCGCAAAAAAGCTACTAAGAAGAAGGCGACTAAGAAAAAAGCCGCTAAGAAAGCTACTAAGAAGAAGGCTACGAGAAAAAAAGCCGCTAAGAAAGCTACTAAGAAGAAGGCGACTAAGAAAAAAGCTGCTAAGAAGAAAGCTACTAAGCGTAAGGCTGCTAAGAAAACAACTCGTAAAGCTGCCACTAGAAAAAAAGCTACTCGTACTAAGAAAAAGTAGAAACTTAGTCGCAAATCAACACAGATTGGATTTTACGACACTGAACACCCTCGCCAAGCAAACTGAGCGAGGGTGTTTTTATTTGTAATTTCAATGATTTATATCTAGCCCTCCGCTTTACCTCTGAAAGTACTTGATACATACAACACTTCATTGCATAACCTTATCCTCTGTTTTTTTTAGGTTTTTAAGTTCTTTTTAGGTAAAGGAGATGTCCACCAGTGGTTTTATTAATTTATGGATGTGCGGTTTTAGGGGTAATTGCGGCGGCAGTTTACGCGAAAAAAGTAATGTCAGTACCCGTCGAAGGCTCTGGCAGTGTTGAAGAGGTTAAGAAGCTTAAAGAAATTTCTGGCGCTATTAGTGACGGTGCGATGGCGTTTCTTAATCGCGAGTATACATATGTCGGTGTCTTTACAGTTTTATTCGCATTGTTTATGGTCTTTGCGTTAAATGACGGCGCGACCGATCTTAACGAAGGCGTTTTTAGCGCCATTGCTTTTTTAGCTGGTGCGGTCACTTCTTGTGCTTGTGCGTACTTAGGAATGCGGATAGCGACTTTGGGAAATGTTCGTACTACCATTCAGTCTCGTAAAGGTATTAAAGAGGGGTTTGCGACTGCATTTCATGCGGGCGCGGTTATGGGTTTTGGACTATGCGGTTTGGCTGTTATGGGGTTGATCTCCATGTGTATTATATATAGCCAATTCATTCATGAGCCCCATGTTCTCATGGAGATGGTGGCGGGATTTGGTCTTGGTGGCTCGACCGTTGCTTTGTTTGCCCGTGTTGGTGGTGGTATTTACACTAAGGCGGCTGATGTTGGTGCCGACTTAGTTGGTAAAGTCGAGCAGGGTATTCCTGAAGACGACCCTAGAAACCCAGCTGTTATTGCTGATAACGTTGGTGACAATGTTGGTGATATTGCGGGTATGGGGGCTGATTTATTTGGTTCTTGTGCCGAAGGTACTTGCGCCGCGTTAGTGATTGGCGCTGCGGCATCGGCTATTACTGATAGTCCTACAGCGATGTTTTATCCTATATTGATTTCAGCAGTAGGAATTCCCGCATGCTTAATTACAGCTTTATTTGCTAGGTTGAGTCCGGACGCTGTTTCGGCAGAGCCAACTCTTAAAAAACAGCTTCTGTTGTCTACGATTATCATGACTGCTTTTATTTGGCTCGCGACCGAGTGGGCTATGGTCGATTCGTTTATGTTAGGTGATCAGCTGGTTGAAAAATCTGGCGTTCTTATATCAGTTCTAGCCGGTCTCTGGTCTGGTTTACTTATTGGTTATGTAACTGAGTATTACACTTCTCATTCTTACAAACCTGTTAGAGAAGTTGCGGATGCTTCAAAAACCGGTGCAGCAACTAATATTATTTACGGGTTAGCATTAGGATATGAATCTGCTGTGGTTCCAGTGATTGCAATAGCTATCACTACTTATGTATCTTGGACACTTGCTGGTATGTACGGAATTGCGATGGCCGCAATTGGAATGATTTCTACTATGGCTATCGGTTTGACTATTGATGCTTATGGTCCAGTGGCAGACAATGCTGGCGGTATTGCTGAGATGGCTGGCCTTGAAGCCTCAGTTAGAGAAAGAACAGATTTACTTGATGCAGCGGGTAACACAACCGCCGCCATTGGAAAAGGGTTTGCGATCGGTTCAGCAGTTCTGACAGCACTGGCTCTTTTTGCTGCGTTCTTAACCCGAAGCGGTGTTGACTCGTTAAACTTGCTCTCTCCCCTAGTTTTTTCCGGTATGCTGATTGGCGGCGCGTTGCCGTTCTTATTTACCGCCCAAACTATGAAAGCTGTTGGTATCGCCGCTTTTGATATGATTGAAGAGGTAAGGCGTCAGTTTAGAGTTATGCCTGGAATTATGAAGGGAGAAACTCCTCCGGATTATAAAACCTGTGTAGCTATTTCTACAGACGCTGCCTTGCGGGAAATGATTGCTCCTGGGATTCTCGTTATGGCTACTCCGTTAGTTGTAGGGTATCTATTTGGTGTGAATGCTGTTGCTGGAGTATTGGCGGGATCGTTGGTAACTGGATTGGTTATGGCGTTGTCGTCCTCTAACGCTGGCGGTGCTTGGGATAACGCTAAGAAGTATATCGAGACTGGAAAGCTTGGTGGTAAGGGCTCAGATGCTCATACAGCGGCGGTAGTTGGTGATACTGTTGGCGATCCGTTTAAGGATACTTCGGGACCGGCATTAAATATTTTGATGAAGTTGATGGCTATTCTTAGTTTGGTGTTTGCACCATTTTTTGTCTCTCATGGTGGCGTGCTTTTAGAATGGATTAAGTTTTAATAATTGAATTGATAGTATATCTATTTTTTTGCCGCTCCTTTACAGAGCGGCTTTTTTTTACTTATTTTATCTACCTGGGATATAAACCGTATCAGAAAAATCTATATTTCTGTTTGAGCAGGTTCTTTTTGCTTCTGGGCTAAACGGAAATTGCCACAGGTAAGTGATTAGCTCAGCTTTGGAATCAGTTACCTCAACAGGTATTATGTATGATGTACTTTCCATATTGAACGATAGGCCATAAGGATTAGCAGTGTATTTCTCAATGAATTTTTGTTGAGTTTCGTTGTTAAAAATACTGAACAACGAGTCGACGGCAAACTTCTGAAGTTTTGCTAATGCACTTGCCTGAGCCGCGGCATCTTGTCTGCTTCCTGGTAAACGATCTATATCTGGAGTTTTGTAAGTATTTGCGCACCTCCACCAGTCGTCGGCATTTAAAGACATTTTGTTTTGAACTCCCTCAAAACTACCTTCAAAGCTGATCGTGTTGTTTTCGGTGTTTAGTATAATATCAAATGAAGAAGCCGAAGATTGTCTGACTTCAAAAATTCTTAGATGATCATTTGTCTTCGGAATCTCTGAATTTTCAGCTGATAGTTGGTTGCTGCCGGTCTGATTTTGGATTCCGCAGCTAACGAATAAAAGTGAACAAAGTAAAAATCTTAAAAAGGCCATTTTGAATCTCCTTTGATGTGTTTGTCTCAGTATGTATATATGATGCAAGTCATATACCTGTATAACTATTTGAATTTATTATGATTAAATTTAGGGTTGTCTAAGTTTTAAACGAGGAGGGCCGTAAAGTGACTAGTGCTTTGATAGCAATATCGGGGTCCTTTAACTCTTGAATTTATTTGGGGTAGGGGAGTGTTTCGACCCTGAAGATATTAACTACAAAAAAACGAGCATACCTTTTGAGTATACTCGTTTCATCTTGGTGAATTATTTTAACGTATTTTTTTAAAGAAATAGCAGTATCTGAAAACACGGCTTTCAGAGGTACCGCCCTCAACCTGGTCATTAGTAATCGCTTGGCTAAGAATATAGTCACCTGATTTTCTTAGTCGGTACTCGTTTGGCTTGCTGGTATGCTCTGCGTAGAGACTGCCGCCTCTAGTTTCTAACTCAGTCACCTGACTCAAAAGACGGTCGTCGATATGTTGCTCCAGCTCCATTTTTCGAACCTCAGAAAGGTTGTCGAAGTAGTCTGCAGGTGCGTTGTTCTCAGCAGGTGTTTCTAATATTAAGAACTTGTCTTCAAATCTAGGTGGAAACATCGGACCATGTTCTTCTACGGCACGGTGAGAACCTACTAAAAGTCCCGCTAGAACAATGTTGTTGGGGGTGTAGCAGCGACCACTTCTCCAGCCAATTATGTTTTCCATAGTAGCGGAGGAAGCATCGTAGAAAAGTTCTTCGAGTTCTAGGAAGTAATCTTGGTCGGCATTAACCTGTTTACTTGTTTCGTTGAGAAGTTGGTTTTGGAGATCGATTTTAGAAGAATTAGATGACTCTCCCATGGCTGTGAATGAAAATGTAAGTGAACTAAGTAACGCGATGGTCTTAAAAGCTGGCATCCTTGCCTCCTTCATAGTTGTGAATTACGCCTATAAAATATATCTGAAATCGGTTGTGATAGCTAGTTTTTCGAGAGCTATTCTCGTGGCTGTTAGGAACTACTAGCATCTTTGCTCAAGTAGTATAAAATTAACTAACGAGAATTTCTGTGGTTAGACCATCTATAAACCCAACCCTTGAATATTCGTGGATTGTCACTTTTACAACAAGGAATTGAGATGGCAAAGATTATCGCAGGTCAAAAAGTAAAATTTCGTTGTAAAAGTTTTCTAGAAGACGGTACTTCGCTGGATGATCCCGAAGATAATGAGCCTATGGAGCTAGAGGCTGGAATTAAAAAAGGTGATCCTTTTGCGGTTGCGATTAGTAACGGGATGATTGGTATGAAAATCGGTGAGTCGAAAGATATTGTTCTAAAGGCCGTGGATGCTTTTGGTAAGTTCGATAAAACCAAAGTAGTTACCCTGTCAAAGAAGAACATTGAATCAGGTGTAGAGGTAGGGAGTGTTTTAGAAATGCCTTCGCCAGATGGCGAGTTAATTGAAGGCGAAGTTAAGAGCATCACCGGTGACAAGGTAGTGGTCGATTTTAATCACTCATTAGTCGACCAAAAACTAGTCTTAAAGTTAGATATCCTCGGTTAGGTTTTAACTGTGAAAGTCGAGATTTGAGTGACTGATATTCTTCTTGAGTATCCAATCTGATCAAGACGTTCTTATAGTGTTGTGGGCGTTTGGATCTTCAATATGACGCTTCAGTGTTTGTTGAGTCATGGTAATATCTTGACTCTGAGATTTGAGAGTGCTTTTAACTTGAGGCATTGCTTCGGAATTACTTAACAACGGGGTGATCGCCTCGGCAATGGTTTGGACCTGACCCTGAATATCCTCAAGTATCACGCCTTGCCGGTGCTGCTCGTCCTTTAACACCTGAATGGTCGCGCCTTGCCGGTGTTGCTCATCTTTTAATAGCTGTTGATCGCCCTTCATGGTCTGAATCGTTGCGCTTTTTTCTAATACTTTCTCAATAGTTAGTGCAAGTTGTGTTGCTTTTATAATTGATACCTCATAAAAATGTTTAGAGGGATCATACTGCCCGAATGATGCAAATGCATCGATAATATGCCCAAGAAGGAAGATGTCCGCGGCTGTCGACCCTGGGAAAATCAGTGTCAAATCTGTACAAATGACCAATATTTTAATTATGTTATCAGTGTTGTGATGTACTTGACTGACTACCTCCTTCGACTCACGTATTCACCTCCGAAAAAACTGAACGTCGGAAATACCAGGAGCCGCAACCGATACTTGGTCACCAGCTCCTTTTATGATCTGAAAGACGGAACCTAACGGACCGCAAATACTACTATAATTATTGGGATAAAAGTATAATTTTAACTTTTTACCAAAAGCCCCGATGAATAACTGAGGCAAATCTGGAGGACACTATGCCCAAGCCCCTATTTAGCGCATTACTTTTAACCCTGATGTTATCCGGGTGTGGAAGTGCAGGATTTTCTGGTGGTGGAAACTCTAACGGGAGCACGACAGGTAAAACTGAACCGACTGACACACCGAGAGACGATGATGCGTTGGTCGATACTGATAAACAGTGCTTGGAACTATTTGACGAAAGTCGAATTGAATTTGAAAATTTAGCCGCAAACGTCGAAGTAACAACAGCTTATTTATATTCTCATGGAGTGTTATTTTCTTCTGCAGGCTCCGGCAGTATTGTCTC